>Ga0247825_10000727_pt1 | contig 21208 bp, 18 predicted proteins | sample 13C_Vanillin_Day_FD_194413 | JGI IMG/M metagenome (GOLD analysis project Ga0247825, IMG submission 194413) | Soil microbial communities from agricultural site in Penn Yan, New York, United States - 13C_Vanillin_Day48 | ecosystem: Environmental > Terrestrial > Soil > Agricultural land | place...
GCAGGGCGCGGGCGGCATCGGCGCCGCGCCCTGCGGCGTCGGCGGAGGCGTGCGCGCTAGCACCGGCTGGGGCAGCGTGCCGCCGGCAAACCACGCGTCGATCAGGTCGAGCTCGTCGGCCGAGAGGTTGAGGCCCTGACCGCGGCAGCGCGCCACCACGAAGTTGCGGAAGCGGCCGGCGAACAGGTTGGCGGAGGCGCCCTGCTCGAACCACGGGTCGGCCTCGCTCACCACCTCGAGCACGAAGCGCACGTCGTCGCGGCGCACCGCGAGCCCGCGCTCCTGCGCGCGCTGCGTGATGTTGGCGAGCGTCTGCGCGCCGATCAGGTCGTTGTCGCTGATCTCCTTGGCCATCACCTCGAACAGCAGGCGATACTCGGGCGGAGCCAGCGGCGGGGCCTGGCAGGCCTCCTGGATGCGGGCGATCGACTGCTGAATGGCAGCCGAGCTCGCGGCGGAGGGCACCGGAGCAGGAGGCGGAGGCGCTGCCGCGGCGACCGGCGCTGGAGCTGGAACCGTAGGCGGCGTCGATGCAGCTGCCGGCGCGGCATCGGGAGCGGCGGCAGGGGCCGTGGCGGGCGCAGCCTTGGTCGACTTCGCCGCCGCTTTAGCCGAGCGGCCGCGGGCCGCGGGCGGCGGGGGCGCAGCCGGAGCCTCCGCCGGCGCAGGTGGTGCAACGGCCTGCGGCGCCGGGGGCTGGATCGGGGCTGGGGCCGGCGGTGCGGCGATCGCGGGCGCGGGATCGCGAGCCTCCAGCGCGATCGCCTCGCCCTCGCCACCGTGACGCTTGGGGTCGAAAGCGAGGTAGGGTGCCTCGTCCGTCAGCTTGATCTCGGCGGGCAGCTGCGTGCGCAGCAGCTCGCGGAAGCTGCCGGCTCCAGCCCAGCCGGTGGCGATGGTCTTCTCGTGCCCGAGTGCACGCAGCGCCTTGTCCGCCAGCGCCTCGAGCGGTACCGGGGCCGCGGAAGCGCGCACGCCGGCAACGACCTCGTCCAGGATCGCGCGCCGCACGTCCTCGACCCTGAGAGCGGGAACGGCAGGCGTCGCGGCCTCGGCGGCCGCCGCCTCGACGGGCAGCGCGCCGTTGAGGATCAAGCTGATGAGATCGGATTCGCGCACCTCGCCGTCGCTGATGGCGGTGTAGGGCGCGGCCGTGAAGTCATTGGCGAAGATCACAGTGCGGCGGGCGTGGGCGCGCAGGCGGTGCAGGACGGGCGTGAAGTCGGCATCGCCCGAGAGGATGATGAACTCGTCGAAATAGGTGTCGTGCGTGAGGTAGTCGCGCACGTCCATGACCATGCGGATGTCGGAGGAGTTCTTGAGCTGGGCGGTGAGCGGGGGGCAGTCGACCACCTCGAAGCCGGCGCGCAGGAAATGATGGCGCACGAAGGGGAAGGAGTTCATGTCGGTGGAGTTGTCATGCGCGTTGCGCCGCGGCACGGGATTGCCGTAGCAGCGGTTCATGACGATGCGCCGTCCGCCGTCGCCGAAGGGAGCGTTGGTCGCGGTGATGAGCCGGCCGGTCTCGATCGCGCGCAGCCACACGCTGGCATCCTTGGCGAAGCGCTTGGCGGCTTCCTCGCTCTTGCGCTTCAGCGACAAGTAGATGTTGTCGTAGTCCACGAACACCGCGCTCAGGCACGGCCCGCCAGCTTCCCTGCGCATGTAGACGATCCCCCAGGCTGCCGACTCATTCCTCTGCCTGACATGCAAAATCTGAGTCGCGGGACTGCCGCAAGCACAGGTGTGCCTTGGACGCGCCAGGCGCTGCACAAACCACGGGAAAACAGGGGCTTGGGTGCCGCATGGGCGGATGGCAGGGGCGTGGACGGCTGTCCGTCGAGGGTGGATGTGCGGCGGAAATGCACCGCCTCGCTGTTCAGGGCTCGAAGCCGGGCGGCGCCATCTCGAAGCCGGCAAACTCGAAGCCGGGCGCCACCGTCGCGCCGACGAGCGTCCAGGCGCCGAGGCTAGCCGCCTGCTGCCACGCACCGGCCGGCACCACAGCTTGCGGGCGCTCGCCCGCGGCGAGGTCCGGCCCGAGACGCATCTCGCGCCGGCCGTCTGCGTCGGAGATCGTCAGCGCGAGCGGAGATCCCGCATACCAGTGCCACACCTCGGCGGCGTCGACCCGGTGCCAGCGCGAGATCTCGCCGGCGGCGAGCAGGAAGTAGATGGCGGTGGAGGCGGCGCGGGAGGGATTGCCGTTCGCGTCGACCGTCGCCGCATCGCGGAAGGTCTCGCGGAAGTGGCCGCCCTCCGGATGCGGAGCAAGGCCGAGGACTTCGATCACCTCGACCGCGGTAGGCTCGCTTGCAGGTGAGGCCATGCGCCGATGTGCTCACACCGTGCCGGGATCGGGGCCCGCGCCGGCCTGCGGCTTGGCCGCACTCTGCCGTGCCGCGCGGGCGCCCTCGCGCAGGGCCTCGCTGAAGCGGGTGGCCGCTGTCTGCAGCCGCTCGAGCGTGCCGAGCGCGCGCTCGCCGCGCCGCAGCCGGCGGTCCAGCGCCGCCATGGTGCGCGCCAGGCCCGGATCCTCGTCCTCGAGCCAGACGCGGAACACGCTCGCGTAGGTGAGGCCGAGGCCCGCAACGCGCAGGGCGCCAGCCGAGCCGTCGGTGGCGATACCAGCGGCCTCGAGCATCCAGTGCTGCGAGGACAGGAAGGGTCCGGCGAGCGCGAAGTCCGCCGAGCCCGAGTGATAAATCGATTTGAGCGCGGCCTTGTGGGGCGCGAGCACATCGAAGCGGGTCATGACGACGTCGAACAGGCGATCGCGCGTCTCCTGGCCCTCGGTGCGCTTGGGCGTGCGCTCGAGGACCGCGTCGTCGACGGCGCGCAGCAGCGCGGCGATGATATCGGTCTTGCTCGCAAACAGCCCTCGCAGCTCCGCGAGCGGCAGATCGGCTGCCTCGGCGATGTCGAGCAGGGTGATCTCGGCCCAGCTCTTGGCCGCGGCCTGCTCCAGCGCCGCGGCGAGGATGCGGCCCTTGGGGGTGGTGTGGTCGAGCATGGCGGCCTCCTTTGCTTCTACATTGGGGAAATGGGCAAGGAAATCAACCACTCTCGAGCCGCCGTGTGCCGCCGGGATTTGGCGGCGGGATAGGTTGCACCTAGCATCGGAGCCGATTCGCGTGTCGGCGATGCGAGGCGATCGGTGGCAACGAGAATTTACCTTGCGGGGCCGGAGGTGTTCCTCCCCGATGCGCGCGAGATCGCGGAAGCCAAGAAGGCGATCTGCAGGGCACATGGGCTCGAGGGCGCCTTTCCCGCCGATCCCGAGATCAAGGACACGGAGCGGCTGCCCGCGCCTGAGATCGCCCGGCTGATCGCCGAGAGCAATCTGGCGCTCATGGACGGCTGCGACTGCCTGATCGCCAACCTCACGCCGTTCCGCGGGGTGAGCATGGACACGGGCACGGCCTTCGAGATGGGCTACATGGCGAGCCGCGGACGTGTCGTGCTGGGCTACACGAACGTCGCCGCGCCCTACAAGGACCGCGTCGTGCGCTACTGGGATCGGGGGATCGCCGCGGTCGCCGAGCCCTACTCCGCAGGCAGCGCCATCGAGGACTTCGGCTTTGCCGAGAACCTGATGATCGAGCTCGCGGTGCGCCGGTGCGGAGGGCGCATCGTCGTGTCAGCCGTTGCGCAAGGCGCCGAGCTGCGCGACCTCGCGGGCTTCCAGGCGTGCGTCGCGCAGGCGCGGCAATTGCTCGGATGATCGAGACGCGCATGGGTGCCGGCCTCTTCCCGCGCGCGCCCTGACGGGCACTCGCGGCGCCGGCATGACGTCAATTGTCGGTCTCGTCCATGGCCGCGGGCGTCATTCCGCGTAGGCCGGAACCTAGGACACCGTGCCGGTGGATGATCGAGGCGCGACAGCGTCCGGCCCCCGAAAGGCCGCAAAGAAACCATTGACATTCCCTGCCGAGGGCCTAGCTAAACGGCCGGCATGAACACGGCATCACAGCGCGACTTCCTGAAGTCCACCGACGCGCGCGTGCTGGAGGCGCAGACTCCCAGCAGCGACCATCTCGTCGTCGGCAAGGAGCGGCCGCTGCGGCTCGACAGCGACAGGATGCTGTCGCCCTACCAGATCGCCTACAAGACCTACGGCACCCTCAACGCCGACAAGTCGAACGCCATCCTGGTGGAGCACGCGCTGACCGGCGACCAGTACGTCGCAAGCCCTCATCCCGTGACCGGCAAGCCCGGCTGGTGGGAGACGATGGTGGGCCCCGGCAAGCCCATCGACACCGACCGCTTCTTCGTCATCTGCCCCAATGTGCTCGGCGGCTGCATGGGCTCGACCGGCCCCGCCAGCGTCAACGCCGGCACCGGCAAGCCCTGGGGCATCGACTTTCCCGTCATCACCATCGGCGACATGGTCGACGCGCAGGTGCCGCTGATCGATCACCTCGGCATCGAGCAGCTGTTCTGCGTCGTCGGCGGCTCGATGGGCGGCATGCAGGTGCTCGAGTGGGCCGCGCGCCACGGCGACCGCGTGTTCACGGCCGTGCCGATCGCCACCGCGGCGTGGCACTCCTCCCAGAACATCGCCTTCCACGAGGTCGGCCGACAGGCGGTGATGGCCGATCCCAACTGGGCGCAGGGCCGCTACCTCGATCTCGGCATCGAGCCGCGCAACGGCCTCGCGGTGGCGCGCATGGCCGCCCACATCACCTACCTGTCGGAGGAGGCGCTGCAGAGAAAGTTCGGCCGCTCCCTGCAGGACCTCGCCGCCAAGAGCTTCTCCTTCAACGCCGACTTCCAGGTCGAGAGCTACCTGCGCCACCAGGGCTCCACCTTCGTCGACCGCTTCGATGCCAACAGCTATCTCTACATCACCCGCGCCATCGACTACTTCGATCTCGCGGCCGAGCACGGCGACGTGCTCGCCAACGCCTTCAAGGGCACCAAGACGCGCTTCTGCGTGGTGTCGTTCACCAGTGACTGGCTGTATCCCACGCGCGAGAGCCGCGAGATCGTGCAGGCTTTGAACGCGGTGGCGGCCAACGTCAGCTTCGTCGAGGTCGAGTCCGACAAGGGCCACGATGCCTTCCTGCTCGACGAGCCGGAGCTGTTCGCGACCGTGCGCGGCTTCCTCAATGCGGCGGCCGACAAGCGCGGGCTGAAGCTCGCGGCGGAGCGGCGCTGATGCTCGCCCCCAACCGCGCCGCGGGTCCGCATCGCGTCGACCACCTGCTGATTGCCGAGATGGTGAAGGCGGGCAGCCGCGTGCTCGACGTGGGCTGCGGCGACGGCGCGCTGCTGCAGCTGCTGGCCGACACCAAGAACGTCGACGGGCGCGGCATCGAAGTATCGCGCGAGCGCGTCAACGCCTGCGTGGCGCGCGGGCTTTCGGTGATCCAGGGCGACGCCGACCGCGACCTTGCCGACTATCCCGACGGCGCCTTCGACTACGCGGTGCTGAGCCTCACCATCCAGGCGACGCGGAGCCCCAAGACGGTGCTCGAGCAGCTTCTGCGCATCGGCCGCTACGCCATCGTCTCATTCCCCAACTTCGGGCACTGGCAGGTGCGGGGCGCGCTCTTGCTCACGGGCCGCATGCCCGTCAACGAGAACCTGCCCGAGGCCTGGTACGTGAGCCCCAACGCGCACCTGTGCACCATCAAGGATTTTGCGGACCTGTGCCGCATCGTCAACGCGCGCGTCGAGCAGCAGGTGGCCTTCAATGCCTCGGGCCAGAAGCTCGGCACCTGGCTGCCGCTCACCGTGCACAACCTGATGGGCGAGAAGGCCGTGTTCATGCTGACGCGGCACGGGGCGGCCTGAGCTTTCGCGCTACGAGCGCCGCCCGCCGCGCTCGAGGCTGCCGCCCTGCGCCTCGGCGAGGCGCTTGACGGCGCGCGCAGGGGCGCCTTTGGGGATGGCACCCATCAGCTCCTTGCTCGCCTCCACGATGATGACGCCGGCAAAGTGAGGCCACAGCCGTGCGCCCACGCGCTCGAAGGCGGTCGACCAGCGCACCAGCCACTGGCGATCGATGGGCGGCATGTAGAGGGCGCTCACCCATTCCTGCGGCGTGAACAGCGCGTCCGTCAGGAGCCGCTCGAGCTGGCCGCGGCTGTAGGGGCGGCCGTGGCCGAAGGGCGTGGTGTCGAGCCGGGCCCAGATGCCGCGCCGATTCGGCACCACGAGCAGCAGGCGCCCCTCGGGAGTGAGCACGCGCCAGATCTCGCGCAGGAGCGCGCGCACGCTCTCGGAGGTCTCCAGGCAATGCACCGCGAGCAGACGGTCGACGGAGGCATCGGCCAGCGGCAGCATGGCCTCCTCGACCATCACCACGTGGCCCTTGCCGTTCGGGGGCCAGGCCAGCGCACCCTGACCCGCCGGCATCAGCGCGCCGAGCCGGGAGGCCTCGCCGCGGAATATGCCGATGTAGGGAACCGCAAAGCCCAGGCCCATCAGCTCGGCGCCCTCGACGCTGCGCCAGCGGGCGCGGATGCGGCTCGTCAGCAGGCGACGTACCACGCCGCCGAGCGGGCGGTTGTAGAAGTCGCGCAGGCCGACGACGTCGGGGTGCATGAGCTTTGCCGCTGTCCCGCTGCCCCGGCCCGCATCTCTCATGCAGCAGGCCGGGGTGGTTGAATTCGAACAATCCCCTGTTAGGGTGCTCCCGTCATCCCTAAAGCAATCCAAAGCACGGGCAAATCCCATGGCAAAGCTCGACATCCAACAATTTCCGTGCCTCTCCGACAACTATGGCGTGCTGATCCGCGATGCCGAGGCCGGGGTGACGGCCGCCATCGATGCGCCCGACGCCAGCCAGGTCGCAGCGGCGCTGAAGGAGAAGGGCTGGCGGCTCACGCATATCCTCACCACCCATCACCACGGCGACCACACCGCCGGCAACTTGGCCCTCAAGGCCGACACCAAGTGCACGATCATCGGCCCGCGTGGCGAGGCCGCCAAGGTGCCCGGCATCGACAAGCAGGTCGGCGAAGGCGACACGTTCAAGTTCGGCTCCTTCGAGGTGCGCGTGCTGGATACGCCCGGCCATACCGCCGGCCATATCACCTATTTGATCCCGTCGGCGGGCGTGGCGTTCGTCGGCGACACGCTGTTTGCGATCGGCTGCGGCCGCGTCATCGAGGGCAACGCCCAGATGATGTGGAATTCGCTCCAGAAGCTGATGGCCCTGCCCAAGGAGACGCAGGTCTATTGCGGACACGAGTACACGCAGTCGAATGCGAAGTTCGCGCTGACGATCGAGCCGGAGAATGCGGCGCTCGTGAAGCGCGCCAAGGAGGTCGACCAGCTGCGCGCGGCGGGAAAACCGACGCTGCCGACCAATATCGGCATCGAGCTCGAGACCAACCCGTTCCTGCGACCGAGCGTGCCGGCGATCCAGCAGCGGCTCGGCATGACCGGCAAGCCCGAGTGGCAGATCTTCGGCGAGATCCGCGAGCGGAAGAATAGGGGTTGAGGCGCGTCGTCCGCGCGCTCGCTGGAGACAGTCAGCAATGGCCGAGACCGGCGCCCTGCCGCCCCACATCGCCTTCGACGATTTCCTGAAGGTCGACATCCGCGTCGGGACGATCGTCGCCGCCGAACCGCTGGTGGGAGCGCGGAAGCCCGCCATCAAGCTCGAGATCGACTTCGGGGCAGAGATCGGCCGCAAGAAAAGCTCGGCGCAGATCACGAAGCACTACACGCCCGAGACGCTCGTGGGACGGCAGGTGGCCGCGGTCGTGAACTTCCCGCCGCGCCAGATCGGCAAGATGATGTCGGAGGTGCTGACGCTGGGCTTCCCCGACGCCGACGGCGAGGTGGTGCTGATCATGCCGGAGAGCACAGTACCCAACGGCGGGCGGCTCTACTGAGCGGCGGCGACCGCCGCCGGGCGAGGTGCCGCGCGGAAGAATGCGGCGGTCTGCTCGGCCGGCACGGCCCGGCTGTAGAGGAAGCCCTGGGCCTGCTGGCAGCCCTGCGCGCGCAGCTCGTCGGCCTGGCTGGCATGCTCCACGCCCTCGGCGGTCACGGTGAGACCCAGCCCCTGTCCGAGGCCGAGCAGCGCCCGCACCAGCACCCTCGCCTCCTCCTCGCGGTCCATGTTCTCCACGAAGCTGCGGTCGATCTTGATCTTGTCGACCTTGAAGTTGCGCAGGTGGTAGAGGCTCGAATAGCCGGTGCCGAAGTCGTCGAGCGCCACGTGCACGCCGGCCTCCCGCAGCACGCCGACCACCGCCTGCGCGGTCTCGAGGTCCTGCACGATGGCGGACTCGGTGAGCTCGATCTCGAGCCGCTCCGGGGGAAAGCGCTGCTCTGCCAGGATGCCCAGGATCTGCGCGCCGAGCGTGCGGTCCTTGAGCTGCCGGGGCGAGATGTTGAAGGACAGCCTCACGTGCGGCGGCCAGGCCAGGGCGTCCGTGCAGGCCTGGCGCAACAGCTGGCGGGTGAGATCGCCGGCAAGGCCGCAATGCTCGGCGACCGGCAGAAAGCGGTCGGGCGGCACCTCGCCGAGCTCGGGGTGCGTCCAGCGCGCAAGCGCCTCGAAGGCGACCACCTCGTTGCTGCGCAGATCGACGAGCGGCTGATAGTAGGGCTTGACCGCGCCGGTCTCGAGCGCCGCCAGCAGCCCGCGCTCCAGGCGGTCGCGCTCGCGCAGGTGCGCGTCCATGGCCGGCTCGAAGAAGCGCAGGCGCGAGCCGCCCTCCTCCTTGGCCCGGTAGAGGGCGATATCGGCCTTGCGCAGCAGCTCGTCGGGCAGCATTCCGTCGCGCGGGGCGAGAGCGATGCCGATGCCGACGCCGACCTGATGCCGGGCGGCCCCCGCCGTGACCGGCGCGCGCAGCTCGTCGACAATGCGAAGCGCGATGTTGGCGGCATCCTCGGGGCCCGACACATGGCGGGCTAGAATCGCGAACTCGTCGCCGCCGAACCGCGCCACCAGGTCGCCCTGGCGGACGGCCTGCTGCAGGCGGGCGGCGACGTGGACGAGCACCTCGTCGCCGGTCGCGTGCCCGTAGAGATCGTTCACGGACTTGAAACCGTTGAGATCGAGCAGCATGACGGCATGCGCGCCCTCTTGCCGGGGCGGCGACGCCGCGGCCGCGGCCAGCTCGCGATCGAACTGCCGGCGGTTGGGCAGGCTGGTCAGGTCGTCCAGCATGGCCAGCCTGCGGGCGTGGCGCTCGGCCTCGATGCGGCGCGCCACCTCGCGGCGCTGCACGACGAGGAAGTGGGCGCCCATGCCGAGCAGCCCGAGGCACAGGAGCACGGCTAGTGTCAGGGCCTCATCGAGATCGATGGTGTCCGCGGAGCCGCTGCCGAAGAGATCCCATTCGTAAGCGACGAATGCCGCCACCAGCATGGCCGCCGCCAGCAGGCAGGCGTCCTGGAAGGTGATGGGCCGGCGGAGGATGATCGCCCGTGCGCGGCTAAAGAGATGGGAAACCATTGGCAGGCCCTCGCGAGGAGTCTTGCTCCAAGCCGCCTGACTATTCCGAACGGGTTAGCAAATGCTTTGCGGGCATACAGAAAATCGCCGGGATCAGGCGGGCAGCGCTCACAGCGGCACGCGCATGGTGGCCCTCAAGCCGCCCATGGAGCTGGTGCCCAGGGCAATATCGCCGCCGTGGCTGCGGGCGATGTCGCGGGCGATCGCGAGGCCTAGCCCGGTATTGCCGTTGTCCTGGTTGCGGGCGTGGTCGAGCCTGTAGAAGGGGCGAAACACGTTGTCGCGCTCGGCCAGGGGGATGCCCGGGCCGTCGTCGTCGACCTCGATCCTGAGCCAGGTGTCGTCGGAGGCCGCGCGGATGACGACGATGTCGCCGAAGCGGGCGGCGTTGGTGACGAGATTGGTGACCGCACGCTTGAAGGCCTGCCGCTTCAGCGGCAGCACCAGCTCGTGCTTGGGCTGGCGCATGCGCACCTCGATCGGCGTGCCCAGGTGCTCGGTCTCCTCCTGCACTTCGTCGAGCAGCTCGCCGACGCTGGTGGGCGCCGCCTCCTCCCCGCCGTCGCCCTTGGCGAAGGCCAGGTAGTCCTCGAGCATGTGCTGCATCTCGTTGACGTCGTGGCGCAGCGCCTCGCTCTCGGGGTTGTCCGGGAGCAGGGCGAGCTCGAGCTTGAAGCGGGTGAGCACGGTTCTCAGATCATGGCTCACGCCCGCCAGCATGGTGGTGCGCTGCTCGACGTGGTGGCGGATGCGGTCGCGCATCTCGATGAACGCGAGCGCGGCCTGGCGCACCTCGCGCGCGCCGCGCGGGCGGAAGTCGAGCGGCACGGGCCGACCCTTGCCGAAGGCATCGGCAGCCTCTGCCAAGCGCAGGATCGGCCGGATCTGGTTCCTCAGGAACAGGATGGCGACGGTCAGCAGCACCACGGACGTGCCCACCATCCACAACAGGAAGATGTGCGAGTTGGAGGCGTACGCCTGCCCGCGCGGAGCGACGAAGCGCAGGATCGCCTGGTCGAGCTTGACGCGGATCTCGACGAGCCGCGACTGCCCCACCGTATCGATCCAGAACGGCTTCTTTACGTTGGCGCGGATCTCGTCGGAGAGCGCGCGGTCGAGCAGGTCGAAGAAGGGCTTGGGCTGGGGCGTCGGCAGGTTGCCGGCCGGCAGCGCCGCCACCGACAATCCGAACCGGTTCTGGGCGATCTCGGCCAGGCGCGCGAAGTCCTGCTTGGAGCCGCCCGCCTCGTAGAGATCGACGATCGCCGCCATGTCGCGGGCCATGCCCTCCGAGAGGCGCCGCGTCACCTGGTTCCAGTGCCGCTCCATGAAGGTGAACGCCACCACGCTTTCGAGCAGCACGATGGGCGCGATGATGATGATGAGGGCGCGGGCGTAGAGGCCCTTGGGTGCCAGCTCCGACAGCGTGCGCACGAGGCGCACCGGCCCCATGCGCCAGAGGCTCCTGTCGCCGAGGAACCGGCGCCAGGCCTCGGGCAAACCACCGGGGCTGCGGGCGAGCATGGGCTCAGGTGCGCCTTCTGCCGTGTCGGCTCTTCAGTCGGTGTGCAGTATATACCCTTTTCCGCGCACGGTTTGCAGGTATACGGGATTGGCCGGATCGCTCTCGATCTTGCGGCGCAGGCGGTTGATCTGCACGTCGATGGCGCGCTCGCTGCCGGTGGAGTCGTCGCCGGCGAGCTCGTGGCGCGCAATGGGCATGCCGGGCCGCTGCGCGAACATGCGCAGCAGATCGCGCTCGCGCTCCGTGAGCTTGATGGTCTCCTCGTTGCGCTTGAGCTCGCCGCGGGCCACCTGGAAGATGAAGTCCCCCATCTTGACCTCGTCGCGCGGGCCCGAGGACCCATGCCCGCGGCGCAGGATATTCTGCAGCCGCAACAGCAGCTCGCGCGGCTCGAAGGGCTTGGCGACATAGTCGTCGACGCCGGCCTCCAGGCCCTCGATGCGCTCCTCGGTCTCGGCCTTGGCGGTGAGCATGCAGATCGGAATGTTGGAGAACGCCTTGAGCTCGCGGGCAAGCGCCAGGCCGCTCTCGCCCGGCATCATGACGTCGAGGATGACAAGATCGAAGGTAAGGCCGCGCATGGCCGCCCGCGCGCTCGCCACGTCGGTTGCAGTGCTGACGCGGTAGCCGCGCTCGAAGAGGTAGCGCGCCAGCAAATCGCGGATGCGCTGATCGTCATCGACAATCAGGATATGCGCAGCGTTGTCGTGCAGCGTGTCCATGCCCCCACCTGCCCTGTTTCAGGTGCATCGCGCGGGCTCCCCCGCGCGCATCACTTGCGGCTTGCGGTTGCCGCCTCGATCGGCTCGGGAAGCAGCGCCTCCACCAGCGCCCGCTCCTCGCGCGTGATCATATTGAACAGGAATGTGGCCGCCACGGCGTCGCTGCCCGCGCCCGCCTGGGCCAGCGCCTGCGCCACGCGCCGCGACTGCAGGCTGTCCAGGCGGCTTGCCAGGCCCGCACCCTTCTCGGTCGCAAACAGAAGGCGCTGGCGTCGGTCCCGCTCGCCAGCCTTCTGCACGATCCATCCCTGATCCACAAGCTCCTTGAGCACGCGGGCGAGCGACTGCTTGGTGATCTTGAGGATCTCGAGCAGGTCGGCGACCCGCAGCGCGGGATGGCGGTGGACGAAATGCAGCACGCGGTGATGGGCGCGGCCGAGGCCGAACTCGGCGAGCACCGCGTCGGCCTCGCTGGTGAAGTCGCGATAGGCGAAGAACAGGAGCTCGACGAACGTGATGAGATGGGGGTCGGGGCTTGCGGCGGGCGACCTGCCTGAGCTTTGACCAGCAGGCGCTCGATGCCTGCTCAGGAGCGGCGTAGTTATGTCAGCCATGTTGACTTATTTGACCCCGATTGTTAGGTCTGGCAAGACATTTTACGGGCATGGGTGTCCCTGGAACGGTTCGGGCGCCCGGGCGCCTATGCGCTTGATAAGCCCGCAAATTGGGCAATTTGCCGACCACCGTCAGAGGATTGGGCCAGCCTCGCGGCTCGCTCCGCCCCGTCAGCGGCTCGGCAGCAAGACCCGGAGGACCCACGGCAAATGGCAGACACCGCCCCCTATCACGATCGCGACGGCTTCATCTGGTACGACGGCAAGCTCGTACCCTGGCGCGAGGCCAACCTGCACGTGCTGAGCCACGGCCTGCACTATGCGAGCGCGGTGTTCGAGGGCGAGCGGGCCTACGGGGGCGAGATCTTCGAGCTCACCCAGCACAGCCAGCGGCTCTACGAGGGCGCCAAGACGCTGGACTTCACCATCCCCTACAGCGTCGCCGAGATCGACAAGGCCTGCCGCGAGACGGTCAAGGCCAACAAGCTCACCGACTGCTACGTGCGCCCCATCGCCTGGCGCGGCAGCGAGATGATGGGGGTCTCGGCGCAGGCGACCAAGATCCACCTGGCCATCTCCGCCTGGGACTGGGGCTCCTACTTCCCGATGGAGCAGCGGCTCAAGGGCCTGCGCATCACCATCGCCCAGTACAGGAGACCCGATCCCGCCACCGCGCCCGCCAAGACCAAGGCCGCCGGCCTCTACATGATCTGCACGCTCGAGAAGCATCGCGCCGAGCGCATGGGGTACTCCGACGCGCTGATGTACGACTGGCGCGGCCACGTGGCCGAGTGCACGGGCGCCAACATCTTCTTCGTCAAGGACGGCGTGCTCAATTCGCCGACACCCGACTGCTTCCTCGACGGCATCACGCGCCGCACCGTGATCGGGCTCGCCAAGAAGCGCGGCATGAAGGTCGTGGACCGCACCATTATGCCCGACGAGCTCGGCTCGTTCTCGGAGTGCTTCCTGGTCGGCACCGCCGCCGAGGTCACGCCGATCTCGGAGATCGGCGAGCACAAGTACACGCCCGGCAAGATCTGCGAGACGCTGATCAACGACTACAGCGCGGCCGTGCAGCCCAAGAAGGTCGCCGCGGAGTAGCGGTTACGATTGTTCGTCATGCCGGCGCCGCGAGTGCCCGCCGGGGCGCTCGCGGGAACAGGCCGGCACCCATGCGCGTCTCGATAATCTTTCGTATCGCTGTACCAGGTCCCGGCCTCCGCCGGGATGACGGCCTTTCGCGTCAGGCGGCGCCGCGGGGGCCGGTGTCGTCCTCATCGCTGCCGAGCGGGGGCAGCTCCTCGACCTCGTCACCCGCTTCGAGCGGCAGCTCGTCGGGCATCAGCGCGGCAGCGTCCGTCGGCTCGGGCACCATGAAATCGGGCGGGAGGTTGCTGTCGAGCAGGCCCGAGCCCTTGAGCTCGGCGAGACCCGGCAGGTCCTTAATGGCGTCGAGCCCGAAGTGGTCGAGGAACTCCTCGGTCGTGCCGTAGGTGATGGGGCGGCCCGGCGCACGGCGGCGGCCGCGCGGGCGCACCCAGCCGATCTCCATCAGCACGTCGAGCGTGCCGGCGGAGGCGGCAACGCCGCGGATCTCTTCGATCTCGGCGCGCGTCACGGGCTGGTGGTAGGCGATGATGGCGAGCGTCTCCATGGCGGCCTTGGACAAGCGCCGCTGCTCGGTGGCGTGACGCTCGAGCAGGTAGGAGAGGTCCTCGGCCGTGCGGAACGCCCACTTGCCCGCAACCTTGACGAGGTTGATGCCGCGCGAGGCGTAGAAGCCCTGCAGCTCGGTCAGCAGCGCGGCGACGTCGTCGTCGGACTTCAGGTGCGTGCGCAGGTACTGCTCGGCCAGCGGCTCGGAGGCGGCAAACAGCAGCGCCTCGAGAATGCGCAATTGGTCACGGCGGTCGGCGGAAGGGAGCTGGGCAATGTTGGACGGCAGCCCGCGCCAGCCCTCGTGGGCGAGGGCCTCGCTGGCCTCCGCGGCGGGCGCGGCTTGCGGCTCGACAGCGTCGGGCTCGGGCTCTTGTCTGTTCGGCACGACCGTGAGCTTCGGCGGAACCATTCCTGTCCCCTTCTTATTCTGCAGGCTTGTCCTCCGACGCAACTGACTGGACTGGTTACTGAGGCATCGAGCCCGGGACGATCTCAGCCGACCCGCTGCCACTCGGCGCCCGCCTCGCGCTTGCGCATGTAGATGGGCGCGAACGGCTCGGCTTGCGAGATCTCCACCATGCCCTCGCGCGCCATCTCGAGCGCGGCCCCGAACGAGCTTGCGACCGCCGTGCGGGCAACATCGGGGTTGTCCCGATACTGCTCGAGATACTTCTCGAGCTCCATCCACTCCCCGGTCAGCTGGCCGACGATGGCCTCCAGCCGCTGCCGCGCATCCTTGATCGACCAAACCGTTCGCCGCGGCACGACGTGCACGCGCTTGACGGTGCGGCGGCGCTGATCGGCATAGGCCTTGAGCAGGTCGAAGATCACGCCGGTATATTGCCGCACGCGGATGGTGCGCACGCCCTCCGGCATGCCGCGCGCGAACACGTCGCGGCCGAGCCGCTTGCGGGTCATGAGGGCGGCAGCCGCATTGCGCATGGCCTCGAGCCGCTTCAGGCGGAAGGCGAGGCGCGCGGCGAGCTCGTCGCCCGACGGGCTGTCGTCGGTGCCGGTCTCCTTCGGCAGCAGCAGCTTCGACTTCAGGAACGCGAGCCACGCCGCCATCACGAGATAGTCGGCGGCAAGCTCGAGCCGCAGCTTGCGCGCCTCGGCGATGAACAGGAGGTACTGGTCGGCGAGCGCCAGGATCGAGATCTTGGCGAGATCGACCTTCTGCGTGCGTGCCAGCGCCAGCAGCACATCGAGCGGCCCCTCGAAGCCGTCGAGGCTGACGATCAGGGCCTCGGGCGTGCCGACGGCGTCCTCGGCAGCTTCCCAGGCCTCGAAGTCGGCCGCACCCTCCGGCAGAGGATCGGGCACGGGATCGGCGCCTGCATCGGAGTCGGGCAGCTCCACCGCGCTGTTGCTGGCATCGGCCATGCGGCGTCCCTGGTGTGGATAACCTGTGAATCAGTCACACCGAGATTACACTGATTCAGGTGCGGCTGCGCAAAACCTCGGCGAGCTGCGCCTCCGCCTCGGCGACCGCGAACGGCTCCCGGCGCTTCAATACAGCGCGCGCGCGCTCGAAGCGAGCCAAAGGTTGGGCCCCAAGCTCGGGTGCGACGCCAGCGACGGCTTCGCTTTCGGCGAGGCCGCCGTTGCAGGCAAGCACCACGTCGGAGCCCGCAGCCAGCACGGCGCTCGCATTGTCCGCTGCCGTGCCCGACAGTGCCTTCATGCCGATGTCGTCGTTCATCAGCAGGCCGTCGAAGCCGATGCTGCCGCGGATCACCTCCTGCGTCACGCGCCGGGACGTGCTCGCGGGCGCATCCTTGTCGCAGGCGGTGAAGACGACGTGCGCGGTCATTGCCGCGGGCAGGTGACGCAGCGCGCGGAACGGCGCGAAATCCGTGACCTCGAGCTCGGCGCGCGTGGCATCGACGACCGGCAGCGCGTGGTGGCTGTCGGCCGTGGCGCGGCCGTGACCCGGCAGGTGCTTCATGACTGGCAGCACGCCGCCCTGCATCAAGCCCTCGGCCACCGCCGCGCCCAGCACCGCCACGCGGTCCGGGGTCGCGGCGAAGGCGCGGTCGCCGATCACGTCGTGGCTGCCGGGGGCCGGCACATCGAGCAGCGGCGCGCAGTTGGTGTTGATGCCGACGGCGCGCAGGTCGGCGGCGGTGAGCCGCGCCGCGGCCCGCGCAGCTGTGGCCGCTCGGTCGAGATCGCCGCCGCAGGCGTTGTCATAGGCGCAGGCAGGAGGCAGCGCGCGCCAGTGCGGAGGCCTGAGGCGCCGCACGCGCCCTCCCTCCTGATCGATGAGGACGAGGATCTCGTCGCCGACGGCGGCTGCGGCCGACGCCGTCAGCCGGCGCACCTGATCGGGCGCCGCGACGTTGCGCGCGAACAGTATGACACCGCACGGGCGCGCGGAGCGCAGGAACGAGATTTCCTCGGGAGCAAGCTCCAGCCCCGCCAGCCCAATGATGAACGCCGACAGCATGCGCGGGTGCTCGCGGGACGTGGGGAATCGTCTCAGTACTGCGTGACCCAGCAGTCCTTGTAGCCCGCAGCCTTGAGCTTGCTGCAGATGTTGGACGCCGCTTCACGCGAGCCGGGCGGTCCCACGACCAGGCGGTACATGGTGCCGAGGCCCCGTGCGCTCTGGTCCGATTCCTGCACATCCGGCGTCTTGCTGGCGAGCACGTCGCCATACTTCTCCTGCATGTCGGCGAAGGTCTTGAGCGCATCCATGCGCGACTTCTTCGACGACAGCACGGCGACGTAGCCGCTGCCCGTGGCCGCGGTGGCAGCAGCAGCCGGTGCGACCGAGGCCGTCTTGGTCTTCGGGACAGGCGCCTTGGCAGCGGGCTCGGCCGCGGGTGCAGCCGGCGCGGCCTTGCGGACCGGCGGCGCAACGGTCTCCGGTGCGGCAGATGCCACCCTCACGGCGGTCGGCGGCGGCGGCGCGGCCCTCGCCTGCGCTTGGGGCTGAGGCGGCGGCAAGGCGACGCGCGCGGCCGACGGCGGTGCTTGCGGAGCTCCGATGTTCTCGAGCGTCACGCCGGGCACCATGACGATCCCCGGCGGCTTGGCCGGCGCGCTTCCCGTCGTGACCGGCATTGCGCCCTGCGGGGGCGAGTTCGGCGTGATCGGGATGATGCGCACCTTGCGCGGCGCGTTGGGATCGTCGGCGGCTTCCTGCTGGCTCTGCGGCGGCGGCGGCACGCCGATGACGACGCGGCCGGAGGGGTTGGCGCTCTCCTCCTCGCCCAGCCGGTTGAGAAGCTTCTTGTCGGTGTTGGGGAAGCTCTTGCCGTCGGGCACGACCGGCTTGACCTTGTTGGGCCCCGCGTTGCTGGCGGTGATGCGAGGGGCCGGACCGCTGCTGGCAGCGAAGAAGGTCTTGTAGGTGTAGGCCAGCGCGCCGCCGAGGCCGATCGCGCCAACCAGCGCCGCCGCAATCATCATGCCGCGGCGGCCGCGACGCGGCTGCTCCTCCTCCTCGGCCAGGATCTCGTCGTAGTCGGCGTCGTTCTCGCCGTAGCCGTGGGAGGATTCGAAGCGGGCGGGATCGTGCTGGCGGGGCAGCGCCCCGGGGTCGAGGTCGGCGTGATGCTGACCAGGATCGCCCGGCTGGAAGTGAGCGGCCTCGCGCCCCTGATGGAACTGGCTCTGCTCCGCGGGGGGAAACGACGGTGCGGCCGCAGGCATGTAGTTGCCGAGGTCGAAACCACGCGGGTCGGGTTGCGACGGCCAGCGCGGCGTCGTCTGCGGCTGCTGCGCCTGCTGCCCAAAGCTTGGCGCCGCATGGGCCCCCAGGCTCTCGAACGGAAGCGGGCGCCCGGCGGCGGCCTGCGGTGCATAGGCCGGAGCAGGCTCGGGCTCGGGCTGAGCCTGCGGGAAGTAGTAGCCCTGGTTCTGCTGCTGCGCGTGCCCGTCCTGGACCCCGAAGGCCTGCGGCTGGCGCGGTTGGGGCGGATGTCCGTACGCGATCGGCTGCGGCTGTCCGAACGCCGGCTGCGGCGCATAGCCCGGCTGCTGGCCGGCGGCGGGGTGCTGGGCGAATGCGGACTGGGGCGCGTGCTGCGCCTGCGGATCGACGTACTGCGGCGGCCACTGCGGCGCGCTTTGTCCCGTCGGCGGCGCCGTGAACGGGTCGTCGGGCAGTGGCTGTCTAGCTTGCGCCTGCGCTCGCGCCCCCGAGAAAATCGGACCGTTCCGAGACATGTCGGAGTCCTTTATAGTTTTGCCCCGTTTGCACCCCGTCGAATCGCGACTTTATCGCATCTCCTCCGGAGCGTGTACGCCAATAATCGCCAAGCCCGATGCCAAAACCTGTGCATTGGCACGGACCAGGGCGAGGCGTGAGGCGGTTAGAGTCCCTTCAGTCGGTTGGATAAAGCGCAAATGTGGCAATTCATTGCCTTTGGTCCATTGGGCGTGAAAAGTTGAAGCCAAATCATAGAGATAGAAAGCAAGGCGATGCGGCTCGTGGGCTCGCGCCGCGCCCTCGACGACGTTTGGGAAGGCGGCGAGCTTCTTGATGAGATCGATCTCGCCCGGGTCCGTCAGCAGACCAAGATCGGCGTTCAGAACCTCCGGCGCCTCGGGCGTGAGATCGGGTAAGGCCTCGCGCACGTTGCGGAACACTGACCAGGCCCGCGCGTGGGCGTACTGCACGTAGAAGACCGGATTGTCCTTCGACTGCTCCAGCACCTTGGCGAGGTCGAAGTCGAGCGGCGCATCGTTCTTGCGATAGAGCATCATGAAGCGCACGGGGTCGCGGCCGACCTCGTCGACCACCTCGCGCAAGGTCACGAAGGCGCCGGAGCGCTTGGACATGCGCACCGGCTGGCCGGCGCGAGTGAGCTTGACGAGCTGGCACACCTTGATGTCGAGGTCGACCTTGCCGTCCGACAGCGCCGCCACCGCCGCCTTGACGCGCGTGAGGTAGCCGGCGTGATCGGCGCCGAGCATGTTGATCAGGTGCTTGAAGCCCCGGGCCAGCTTGTTGTGGTGATAGGCCATGTCGGCGGCAAAATAGGTGTAGCTGCCATCCGACTTCATCAACGCGCGGTCGACATCGTCGCCGAACGCGGTCGAGCGGAACAGCGTCTGCTCGCGATCCTCCCATTCCGCGTCGTCGTGGCCCTTGGGCTTCTCGAGCCGCCCCTGGAAGACGAGGCCTTTCCTGCGCAGCTCCTCGATGGTCTCGGCCACCTCGTCCCTGCCGGCCGTGAGCGTGCGCTCCGAGAAGAACACGTCGTGGCGAATGTCGAGGGCTGCAAGATCGTCTTTGATCAACACCATCATCGCCGCCACGGCGGCGTCGCGCACGAGCGGCAGCCACTGCGCCTCCGGAAGATCGAGCAGGGCGCGACCATGCTCGTCCGCGAGGGCCTTGCCGACGGGCTTGAGATAGTCGCCGGGATAGAGGCCGGCCGGGATCTCGCCGATGGCCTCGCCCAGCGCCTCGCGGTAGCGCAGATACGCCGAGCGCGCCAGCGTGTCGACCTGCCCGCCGGCGTCGTTGACGTAGTACTCGCGGGTCACGTCGTAGCCGGTGAACTGCAGGAGGTTGCACAGGGCATCGCCGAAGGCAGCGCCGCGCCCGTGGCCGACGTGCAGGGGCCCCGTCGGGTTGACCGACACGTACTCCACGTTGACGCGCTCGCTCCGGCCGAGATCGCTGCGGCCAAAAGCCGGCCCCTGCGCCAGGATCGCCTTCACGACGCCCTGCCAGAAGCCCGGATGGAAGCTCAGGTTGAGGAAGCCCGGGCCTGCCACCTCCACCTTGGCGATGTCGGCATCGGCGCGGAGCTTTTCGGCCAACTTGTCGGCGATGTCGCGCGGCTTCATGTTGGCCGACTTGGCGAGCACCAGGGCGGCGTTGGAGGCGAGGTCGCCGTGGGAGGCATCGCGCGGCGGCACCACCTCGACGTTGCCGAAGTCGAGCCCCTGGGGCACGGCGCCATCACCCTGCAGCGCACCGAGCGCGGCGAGGATGCGAGCATGCACGAGTGCGTAGACGTTCATCGGCGGACCTGCCTGAGGGGGGTGAGATGGTGAGATTGTGAGTGGTGAGTTTCAGGTCGGCGAGCGAGGCATGGCGCCCCTTCCGCCTCGCAGGGTGGAAACCAACCCTGCTGCGCGCGCCCACCTGACACTCACCATCTCACCACTCACCATCTCACCCGTTTGCGCGGGAGCTATCGCAAGTCCGGCGTAGCGTCAAACAGGCGCCGGTGCTCCTTCTCGGCGTAGCGGTCGGTCATGCCGGCGACGAAGTCGGCCACCACGCCCGCGCGCTCCGGCGTCGGCCGGTCCTGCGTTGTCGCGTGCCACGACGGCGGCATCAGACCGGGCTCGGCCATGTAGCGCTCGAACACCTCGCGCACGATCCGCTCGGCCGCCACCATCACGGCCATCACGCGCGGATGCCGGTAGACGTTGACGAACAGATAGTCTTTGAGGCCCTCGACCTCGGCGCGGCGCTCGAGGGAAAGGTCGACCACGGGCTCGACGGCCTCGCGCACGCCGTCCACGCTCTGGTTCGGCAGGGCTGCGAGCCGCATGCGCGAGGTGCGCACGGCATCGTCGATCAGCGAGGAGATGATGCGACGGTTGATCTCGTAGATGACGCGCTGGGTCTCGACGCCCGCCGCCAGCGCCTGGCGCACGAGCGGGCCGGCCAGCGGCACGTCGGCAAGAGCATCGAGGCTGATGAGGCGGGCTCTGAGCCCGTCGTCGAGGTCGTGGCTCGAGTAGGCGATGTCGTCGGCGATGGCCGCGGCCTGCGCCTCTGCGGGCGCGAAGCGGGAGAGGTGCAGGCGGTCGGCAACGCCGGCCTCGGCGACGGCCCGGCGCAGCACGGCCTCGCCGCTGGTGCGGCCGGTGAGCGGTCCGTTGTGCTTGGCGAGGCCCTCCAGCGTCTCGTAGGTGAGGTTGAGGCCGTCGAAGCCCGCGTACTTGCGCTCGAGCCGCGTCACCACCTTGAAGCTCTGGGCGTTGTGGTCGAAGCCGCCGTAGGGCGCCATGACGGCAGCCAGGGCGCGCTCGCCCGCGTGGCCGTAGGGCGGGTGGCCGAGATCGTGGGCCAGCGCCAGGGCCTCGGCGAGGTCCTGGTCGAGGCCGAGCATGCGGGAGATGGCGCGGGCGATCTGCGCCACCTCGAGGGAGTGGGTGAGGCGCGTGCGGTAGTGGTCGCCCTCGTGGAACACGAACACCTGGGTCTTGTAGGTCAGGCGGCGGAAGGCCGTGGCGTGCACGATGCGGTCGCGGTCGCGCTGGAAGGGGGTGCGCATGGGGC
>Ga0247825_10000728_pt1 | contig 21204 bp, 24 predicted proteins | sample 13C_Vanillin_Day_FD_194413 | JGI IMG/M metagenome (GOLD analysis project Ga0247825, IMG submission 194413) | Soil microbial communities from agricultural site in Penn Yan, New York, United States - 13C_Vanillin_Day48 | ecosystem: Environmental > Terrestrial > Soil > Agricultural land | place...
GTGTGGACGCCGACCATGACGGGCAACTCGTAGACGCCGTTCTTACGCTTGAAGCCCATCCGGCGCATCGGGTTGATGAGGTACTTCGTCAGGGCCTCGTCCGGCCACGGGCTGATCGGCTGCGTGTGGACCCCCACGTTGATGAAGTAGCTGGTGCGGATGTTTTGTAGGCGGTTCTCCAACGCCGTCAGCTCCTCGGCCGAGACGTGGACGCCGATCTCGGTAACGACGGGGTTGGTGCGGTTGCGCACAGCCTGGTCGGCCTGGCGGACCGCCCGAGCGACCTCACGCCAGTCTTGCACCAGCTCGCGCTTGCCCGCGTCGGTCGCCCGCACGTAGGCGTCGATCCCGGCCGGGCCCTGCGACATGATGAGGTTGAAGGTAGCGTCGGAGATGTCGGCCTTGACGAGCTTCTGGATGTTCTCCGCCCCCCGCACCGCCAGGACGCGCATCCGCTCCACCTGCCGCATGAAGCCATCGACGGTCTTGGCGAACACGTCGTCGGCCCCGCCGATCACCGCGAAGGTCGAGCGGAAGTCGTCGCTCACGGCCTTGCGCCACTTGCCGAGATCTTCCTCCGACATGCCCAGGAACGACTTCATCTTGGTGTGCACCGTCTCTAGCCCCAAGGCGAATTTAGGCAGCTCGTTGGAGCCTACGGTGCGCAAGCCCGCCGCAGCCATGTCGGCTTTTTGACGCATTGCGCCGAACTCGGTGCTGATGCCCTGCAGCTCCTTGGTCAGCAGCGGCACGTTGACCCGGGTGCCGTTGAAGTCGTGCGAGAGCTGGGAAATTGCGTTAGCGGCTGTAGCCGCATCGATGGTCCCGGTCTTGAGCTGATACTTGACGTCCTCAATAGCGCGGCTGTAATCGAACACCTGCGTCACGTAAGGGTCGAGGTTGGGAACGGCGAATCCGAAAGCCCGGGCCCCCTCGGCCGCTGAGTTGAAGTAGTGGTCAAGTCGGTTGTCCTCCAACGCTTGAAGCTGGCCACCCACGGCCTCGGCGGCCTTTTGCGTCCCGTAGATGGCGAGGGCCACGAGGCCCAGTCGGCCGATGGTCGCCTTGGCAGCGTCACCCAGGTACATCATCTTGAGGGCCAGCCCGTCCACCCCGATTGCGGCGACGGTCGATGCGACCTTGAGGCCGATGATGGCGATCACCACCATCGGGAGGTGGTGAGCCACGATCTGAACCCCATCCGCGAAGATGGCTAGGCCCTTGCTGAGCGCCGGCAAAGCGGAGCTGGCAATCTCCATGCCCGAAATCTTAATGTCGTTGAGCGCCTGCTGGACCTTGAACGCGTCCGATTCGGCGGTCTGCTCGAAGGCCCGCCCCAAGTCGCCCGACGAGCGCTTGACCTGATCGAAGATCCGATCGACCTCGGCCGCCTCCTGCCCGGTGAGGTTGAAGGCACCGACCATGCCTCGGATGTTCGGGATGAGGTCGCGCAGCGTGTCGATCGAGCCCCCGGCCCGTCGCTCCAACATGCGCAATGTCCCGACCAGCCCCTCCTCCGACATGCTGATTCGCACGTCGTCGGCGGTGAGCCCCAGCTTCGCGAGCGCGTCGGTCGTCTGGTTGGTCGGGGCCACGAGTGAGTTGAGGATGGCTCGGACGGCGGTGACGCCCTCGTGCACGTCGAGTCCCGCGTTGGACATCGTGGCTAGAGAGGCCGTGATCTCCTGGAACTCGATCCCCGCCTTCGCCGCCACCGGCAGCACGCGGCCCAGCGCGTCGGCGAACTGCTCCGGCTCGGCGCTACCTTCGCGGACGGCCGCCACCATTGCGTCCGTCACCTGGGTTGCCGTAAGGGCGGAGTTGGCGTACGCGTTCAACGCCTGGGCGCTGATCTTCGCAATGAGCGCCGACTCGCCCAATCCGACCGCCGTGCCCTTAGCCGCCGCGTCCAGCGCGTCCATCTGCTGGCTCACGTCCAACCCGGCCGATGACAGGTAGTAGAAGCTGTTCGCCAGATCGACCGGAGATGTGGCGGTATCTCGGCTCAGATCCAAGATGTGACTGCGCATCTCGACGATCTTGGCGTCGGTAGTGTTGGTGATGGCGTTGATTCGTGCGAAGGCCCGGTCGTACTCGATCGACGCCTGGACCGCTTCCTTCGCAAAATAGCCAACGGCGAGCCCGGCCCCGACTGCCCCCAACCGCAGGGTAGACATGGCCGAGCCCGCCGCTTTGCCGGTGGCTGTGGTGGTGGCTCCGAACGTCTTGACCTGAGCGCTGCTGCTGGCCAAGGCCGCCGTCAAGGGACGCGAGTCGCCGACGATCAGCACTTCGAGTGAGCCGAGTAGCGTCACGCGTCGTCCTCCCGATTCTTGTAAGATTCCTTGAAAGCGATAAGCCTCTTCACCAGGGACTCTTCGGACTCGTCCCTACCCGTCCAGTTAGGCAGGAAGTCTTGCAGCGTCCGTTTGGGATCCCCGACGAGATGCATGGCGATCAAAGCTGCACCAACGTCGATCCGCTCGTGGACGAGGATGGGCCCGTATTCGCGTTCATACGCGGCCCACTCGCCCAGTTGCTTACCGCTGATGCGTTCCGCCAGCCAGTCAACGTCGGGGATCCCACAGGCTAGAGCGACTCGGAGGAGCTGGACTCGTCCTCCTCGGAAGGGTTTTCCTGCCCCTCCTCGTCGTCATCGTCGCCGACGTCGCCGACGTTCTGCATCCCGCTCAGCTCGCGGCCCAAGCGCCAGATGCGCTCGATCACGACCGCGGACTTTTTGCCAAGCAGCGGGGCTTCGGCGAGGGCGAAGATCTGCTTGCCCTCCTCGTCCACCAGGACCATCGTGCAAAACTTCGCACGCACGTCCTTCCCGCCGAGCTTGGCAACCCGGTTGCCGTCACGCCCGCGCTCCATGAGGGACGAGTCCCACTTGTCGCGCTCCGCGCCCGTCAGGCCCCGAACCCACACGAACGGTACGTCAGGCTCCCATTCGGGCGTTTCGAGCTTCTCCCGGGGCAGGTCGTCTGCGCCCAGGATCCCATCTCGGATCGAACCCATTCCTATCTCCTCCCTTTCTCCGTGCTGTCGTGCTGGCCGCGCCAGTAGTGCAGGGTCGAACGGATGTTACGAGTTGTCCGTGACGCCCGGCTCGACGATCTTCAGGGTGAAGTTCATCTGCAGGAGGTCACCGAGTGCGCCGCCACGGTTGACGGCGGTGATGCGGGCCGCGATGTCGAAGTCCACGCCAGCGTCGGCGTGCGTCAGGTTCCAGGTCGTAACCGCGTCCGGGTCGTTGTTGTACGTGTCGAGGATGTCGGCGTGTCCGGCGTCGGTCGGGTCGTAAGCGACCGTTCCCTCCACCTCGTCGCCGTCCTGCTGACCGAGCACGAAGTCCTTCCACTCTTCGCCGTACGCACTCGCGTCGATCAGCTCACGTGAGGAGCCCGGGTTGCCGAAGGCCGTCAACTGTCCGACGGGCACGCCCTCGAACGAAACGACGATCCCGCGTGCTGCTCGCTTCGTCATTCTTTATTCCTCCTAACTCGATGGTTCGAGATCTTCTTCGTACGAGATGTGAAAATCTTGGATCTTGCGGAACAGCTTGGTCTGACCGTCGTACGTGTCAAGCTCGGTCACACTCTCCGAAGACCCAATCGCTAGGCCGGACATGTCGCCGTCGTAACCGCTGAGCGCCAGCATCACCGCCTCTCCCACGAGCATCGCCGTGTTAGGGTCCGTGGCCCAACTGTTGAATTGGATGCGCTTCCTGGTCCAGTCGTCGCGCGGGAACGGGTCGTAGGTCGGGATCCGGTCCGAGCTAACCTGGAACCATGAGATGGCGGGTAGCTTGGCTCCCTCCGGTAGTCGCACCGGGTAGATCCGGTCCTCCACCAGACCCGCCACTCCTCCGTCGGCTGACAGGTAGTCGAACAGCGCCTCTTCGAACCGCACTAGATCCCTCCGATCAACTTGCGCCCTACAGCCAAGGCCACCTCGGTGTTGTCCTCGTCGAGGACGGGACGCACGAAGGGCTGCGCGGGCGTGGTGCTGGTGCCGACCTCCACCGGCATTGCGTGGTCCGCCGTGAAGATGAATCCGGTCGGGGTGAGGATGCCGGAGTCTCGCAGCTCCCCAGTATCGACCGGCGCGTGGGCCTGTGCTTTGGCCAGGACCGCCGCAGCGCTGGCCTGAGCCGCCGCCTCGGCCGCAGCCTCTCCGACTGCCGCAGCGAACGCCATTCTCGCTACTACCGTGTTCACGCCGATCACCCGAAAGTTAATCAAGTTGAATCTCCTGTAGGTCCATCTCGACGTGACTCTCGCGATTGAGACGCGGGTTGTGCATGTGGCGGATCGGGGCCACAATGTCGAGGGTTAGCTCGCCGTAAACAACCTGATCCCAGTTGTGCCACTCGATCGTTGTTCGTCCGACGCCGAGCCATTGGCCCATACCGGTGTTCCGGTCGTCGAGGTCCTCACGTGAGCGCCGGTCGCCCACGGGCTCTAGGTACATGGTGGTTTCCAGCTCCGAGTACGTGGGCTCCGCACCGCCGATCGCATCCCGAATATCTAGGTCGGGATCCTGCCGCTTGCGCAGCGTGACCGGCTGCGTCATGAGCCCCTCGACGCTCACGCCACGCCCGCCTGCCGGTAGCGTTCGAGCAGCAGCTTCATATCACCCGACACGGCCAGCGACTCGCCGGATGAGGTGTCCGAATCCACCTTGTAGGTGTAGATTCCGATCGTCTCCGACACCACGCCGCCCCCGCCGACCCCGACGGACAGGAGCCGGTCGCCCGCGAGCTGGATCGTCGCCTCACGAATCGTGGACGGGAGCAATGGGGCCCCGGCCAGCACGTCGGCGGGCTTGACCGCGTACCCGTGCGAGTAGGTGATGTGGTAGCGCTCACCGATGGCCCAACAGAAGTTGCCGAGCCGCCGCAGCCCCGAGCGCCCCTCGATCTCGTAGTCGGACGCGTCGAGCGGATCTTCGGCGCTTTCGGGGAGCACCTCGGTGATGGACACGATGGGCATCTCCGGCAGGGTCATCAGCCGAAGGCCGTTGCCCCACATGACGATCTCTTCGTCCTCGACGTACTCGACCCGCTGATCCAGCCAGTCGCGGATGGCTTGCGACGCGGTTTCCAGATAGCGGATCGCGGTGGCGTTGTCCTGTAGATCGGAGCCGGTCGCGCCTTCGAGGTCTGAAATCGTGGCGAAGATTGGGGGGTAGATCGAGACGTCCTGCTCGGTCCCCAGCTCTTCGAGGATTTCGATCGAGTCGTAGCCGATGGTCGGGAACGACTGAACCTCGTTGCTGACGAACGTGACCTGCCATTCGCCGTAGTACGAGCCCGGCGGGTAAGTGATCGCGGCGGGCCAGGCGTATTCGACCTGCCCGCCAGATCCGTCCCCGACCAGATCCGCTTCCTCGTCCAGGACCGTTTCGCCGTTGACTGGGCGAAGGATGAACCGGACGGTAGCGCCAACGAGGCTGACGATCTCACCCTCGCCATCCCGAAGGGTGGTGAGGATTGCGGGTGAGTCGTCCCCCTGTTTGATGTAGTACTCTGCCATCAGTCCACCTCCGACGAGCTGCCCCCTGGGGAGGCGCTCGATGTTGCGGGAACCGTGCCCCTGATTGAGGACCGGCTGCCCGCCCCATTCCCGATAGTGCTGGACCCACCGGGGTCGGTAGCGGTGGACGTGCTCCCGGATGATACCACGCCCGAGCGCCCCGGTCCATGTACCGGCCGACCCACCGGAGTAAACGAGCTGAGTCCCGTGATCGTGACTCGGCCGACTCCGAGCGTGGAGAGCGTGCCGAGTGCCTGTTTGCGGCTCGAGGTAAACAGCGCCCCGATGCCGGAGGCGGTGACGATCCCGGTCCGGTCCGTGTCTGCGTTGACCGAGCAGGTGCCCCGCCCCGTGACCGTCATCGTCGCGCGAGCCCGCTTTCGACCCGACACCGCGACTGCGCCCACGGCCCCGATCGAGATCGCCGCTCGCCCGACCTTGCGCGAGCTGAGAGTGAAGGTCCCGACTCCGGTAATCGTGATGTTGGCGCTGGGGCTGATCGTGTAGCGACCGACCCCCGTCACCGTCATCATCGCGAATGCGTGCTTGGTCGCAGCGACCGTGCACCGGCCGACGCCCGAAACGGTGATCGCCGAGCTGACGCGCTTGCGTCCGGTAACGGCCACAACACCGATCCCGGTCACAGAGGCGGTGCCTCGCCTGTGCGACCGAGCGGTGCTCGAAACGGTGCCTACACCGGAGCACACGATCGCGGAGCTGGGGCTGACGTTGAAGCGCCCCACTCCGGAGATCGAGAACGTGCCCTTAGCCTTCTTGGTGCCGGTGGCGGTGACTGCACCCACGCCCGACACGGAAACCGCAGATCGTCCGCCCTTCGCCCCCGAACAGGCTACCGACCCAACGCCCGAGAGACTCAGGGCGGACGATCCACGCTTACGGCCGGTGAACGTCACCGACGCAATGCCAGAAATCGAAATGGTTGTCCGGGCCCGCTTGCGCCCGGTCACGGCGACGGTGCCGACCCCGGTCACGGTGATCGTAGTCGAGAATCCAACCTGATCGCCGGTGGCCGTGATCTGCCCGATGCCGGAAACCGCAATGGTGCTGGCCGCTCGCTTGCGACCCGTCACGGCCACCGTACCCACGCCCGAGATAGTGCCCGTCGTGCGCCGTCCTGGGCGTCCCGTGACCACGACGTGACCGACGCCGGTCGTAGTGGCCGTCCCCCGGTGCGCCCCGCGCGGAGTCACGGAGCAGCTTCCGACTCCGGTTACGGTGATCGCGGACTGGGCCCGCTTTCGCCCAACTACCGCCACCCCTCCGATGCCGGAGACGGTGAAGCTCGTGGCGGCCCGCTTGCGGCCGGTGACTGCGACTGACCCAATGCCCGAAACCGTGATGTTGGACTTGCCGTTCTTGCGGCTCGAACATGTGACGGAGCCGATCCCCGAGACGGTGGCCGTAGCAAGCGCCTTTTTGCGACCGGTGACGGCGACCGCGCCGATCCCGCTGACCGTGATCGCGGCTTGGCCCTTCTTGCGACCGGTGCAGGAGACGGAACCGACGCCCGTGACCGTGATCGTGCTCTTAGCGTTCTTGCGGCCCGTGATCGCGATTGCGCCGATGGCGCTGATCGTGAACGAACCCAAGACCGGCGGAGTGGCCGTGGAGCCGGTGGCCTCAACGACGCCGATGCCGCTGATCCGGATCCCGACGACGAGAGACTCACCGCCCTCGTTGTCCAGCAGGGCAAGTAGCCCCCGGAATAGCCCAGCCCCGCCGCCGGTTCCGGTGTAGGTCGCGATCGCCTTCTTCTTGCCGGTGATCGTGATCGAGCCGACCCCGGAGAGGTTAGGAGTGGCGGTCGTTCCGCGCTTGCGCCCCGTGCTGGTGATGGTGCCAATGCCGCTGACGGTGATCGTGCTCTTGCCGCCCTTGCGGCCGGTTGCGGCGACAGCTCCAATGCCGCTGACGCTGATCGTGTTAGCGGCGCGCTTGCGGCCCTGGATGGTGATCGAGCCCACGCCCGAGAGGGCGGTAGTCGCCGTCGTCCCCCGCTTGCGGCCGGTAATCGCAATTGCGCCGATTCCCGACACGGCCATCGTCCCGGTCTTGACGACCGCGAAGGCGTCGGTGAGGACCGGGTAGCGGTAGTTGCTGGCCCCGATGTTGTCGATGTTGAGGACGGCGAACCGGCCGGTTCCCAGGATCGAGCCGAACCTGGTGTCAATGAACCCGCCGACACCGAAGTCCGCGCCGCCGCTCAGTGATTCGGTCGGGGTCGAGCTATTCGGGTCCGTGTAGATTCGGATCGCGCCACTACCGAACCGCAGGGCGTCGCCCTGGATTGCCTCAACCTCGATCTTGAATCGGGTGTTGGGCGTCGGGATGGTGCTGAGCGTGGCGATGACGCTGAAACTCGCGTCGAGCAACTCTAAGGCTCCGGACGTGCTGTTGACTCGGAGCGAGATGCCAGCGGTGCCGTCGGACTCGCTCAATCGCCACAGGACCGTGTTCGCCGCCGGGACGGCGCTGAACTTTGGGCGGAACCCGACGAAGATGTGCCTCTGAGGGACCGCGAAATCCCACTGGTAGTAGGAGTTCTGGTTGGCACCGCTGGTGATCAAGTAGTCGTAGGTGCCACTCGGAGCGCCGTCGTCGTCGTAGACTGAGGTTGCGCTACCGCCGATGACGACTGCATCCCAGGCCCGACCCGACCCGCCACCGCTGTTGCCCGTCGTGACGGTGGTGCCGTCCGAGGAAGCACCCTCAGCGGTGTTGGTGTATTCGAAGGGGAGCGGGCTTGAGGGGAAGCGCCGCGTGTCGAGTGCGTATCGGTCGCCCGCTCGACGCCGAAAGACGCCGCCGCGAACGCGCCCGCGTGGGACGCTAGATCGCGCCAAGGATTAGACCTCTTCCCAAGCCAGCGTGCCGGAAATGGTAACCGAGTCGGCCGGTGCAGCCATGAGGCGGAATGCAATCGGGTCGTTCGCAGCCGAGATTCGGGGACGCAGCTCCGGGGTCGGCACCCACACGGGCCCAGCCTGCCGGATGTTCCAGAAGATCAACCAAATCAGCGTGCCACCTGTCGAGGCGGTGCCTTGACCCACGACGGCCGCGCCAGCGGTGGGAGCCAGGTCGTTCACCCCGACTTCGGTGAGGCCGGTGCCGCCACCGCCGCCGGTCACGCCTCGGTAAACACCGATCCGCAGCACTTCCTCAGCAGCGTCGCCGAGATCGGTGGTCTGTCCTAGATCAAGCCAATGCAACACAACCGGCTTGTCGGTGGCCGCCGTGATGTGGAAAAGGTCCACGGCCGTCGTAATGGCCTGAGCGTCCTGCGAGGCCGTGTAGGTGAAACTCACGTCAGGTCACGTCCCTTCATCTCGGTAGTCACATTCGGATGTGCGGCATCTGGTACGGGTAGCGAGAGCGGGGCGGCGGCGCGAAGACCGCAGTGGGGGGGTGGACCGCCATCGTGGTCTGGATCGAGGCTGTGCTGGTATCGAGCGACCAGTTACCCCCCGGCGTGAGGCTTGCCGCCGTTAGTGCTCGCTCAGCCGAGCAGATCGAGCAGTTCGCTGACGCAGCGCCCGCCGTACCCGTCGTCTTCTGGCGAGGCGGTGAGGGCGTGAAGCTCGTTGGCGGACTGTTCGCCCAGGTGTCGTCGTCGGCTTCTTCACCCGCCTGCGCGGTGAATACGATGAACAGGTAATCCTTCGACCCGCCCGTGGGGTTGCTCGTCGGAGCTGACGGGTTAGCCGTGACACCGCTCGACTGCACGTCGCTCACTTGGATGATGTTCCCTGTCGTCGCGGCACCCGTGATCCGGTAGGTGATCGCCGAGATGCGCGACGACACGCACGTTACGGTCTGGGTAGCGCCCTCCCCCCCGGCAGACACCTTGTAGAAGGCGTCCATCGTCCCCTGACCCCCGGTGATGTTTGAGGGGTAGGCCAAACCAGCTAGTGAATCCAGTGGAACACGGGTCCATCCGCTGACAGCGAAGTTTGCCGTGTTCTCGTTCGACCCGAGCAGCATCACCAGCAGGTCCCCCGCCGCGACGCTGCCGGGCAACGTTACCGCGTGTGATGTAGCCGCCGTGGTGCCTGCGAACTCAGCAACGCTAGCGACAGCAGGAGACGCCATCTACGGGGGTGCTCCGTTGCCGAACCTCGCGTACAGGAGCGAGTAGACCAGGTCGGGGGTTCCACCCCAGGTGGAAACGTAAAAGCCCATATGGGTCCGGCTGGTGATGTGCGAGGAGGTTTCTGTGAACGTCTGGACGTAGTTGATTCCGTCCGGTGAAACGTAGCCACGGTAGACGTTGGAGCCCTCGTACATCAGGCGGTAGATCATTAGAGCGCCCTTCATGTTCGCCGAAGGAACGCCGCCACCCAGCGAGCCCGCACCGCCCGAGCTGCTGTAGTTGGAGTGCAGGGACCGGATGAATCCGTTCTCTGTCGGGCTGAACCCGACCGCGTACTGGCTCCCTGCACCGTAGGTCGCACCGTTGGCGAACAGCAATCCGATGATCGCGTAGTTGCCCGCCTCACCGTACTGTTGAAAGGCGATCTCGATCCAGTCGTTGCTCGCGACCGTAACGGCCTTGACCCAGGCGTGGAATTGCGCCCCAGCGTCTCCCCCGGGGTGCTTGATCGAGAGCCGGTCGTTCTCCTCGGTGGGAGTGAGAGTGGGAGCAGCTTGAAGCGCGGTCCACCCACTAAAGTTCTCGTCGTCGAATTCGTCGTCGTTGCCGGTGGGCGTAAATGGCTTGTACAACGCCGCCCGCTGCGCGATGACGAGATCGGCCGCACTCGCCCCAGGGGGAGCGGTGTAGCTCACGAGAACGTCTCCACGTAATAAATGGTTTGAGTGCCACTGGCGGTGTCTGCGTGGACAGCCGCCGTAGTAGGAATGTCGATGGCCGCCCCCGGAATGAGGCGGAATCCGCCCGAAGGCGTCGCCGCGTTCACCCCGGAGGGGCCCACCCACACGTCCTGGCTGTTGTCTGGTGACGCCAAAATCGTTAGCGTCTCGCGAGTCTCGCGAGCTGCCACCACCTCACCGCTCGTGGTGGTGACGGACACATCGTCCGCAGCGAACCCGGAGCCACCGATTTTGACGACACGTTGGATCTCGACGGTTTCGCCGCCAATGGACCTCTCGTCGGCAGCGACTTTTGTGCCGGTGCCCTCGGTGACTTCAAGGTTATCTGCCACCCTCTACTCCTCGTGAGCGTACGCGATGGCGGCCAGAGTGCGAGCCTTGGCCTCCGGATATCCGTCGGCCTCGAAACCGGCCTGCAGATCCCGGAGGCGGGCTCGCTTCTGGTCGATCTTGGCCAAACCAGCGGCCTGGTCGGCGTCGGCCTCTTCCTGGGTGCGGGCCGGACCCGCCACTCCCTGGGCATCGAAGGTTGCTGGGTTCTCCATCATGATGCGTGGCCTCCCGGGCTTACGAGTCGGTGATGCTGAGGGTCGCGGCGGTGATCTGGTAGGTGCCTTGCGCGCCGAAAACCTCGTCCGTCACGTTCGCCGACCCGTAGAACGCGCCGGAGGTCACGGCATCCCACAGGCCCACGTAGCTCACGGTGTCGCCGCCCTCGACGTCGAACGTCGGAAGCGAGTTGCCGGAGGCGCTGCCGGACGAGGCCGCGTTCCAGGTGACGGCCTTACGAGCGTAGGCGGGAGATCCACCCGCCAGCTCGCTCGAACCACCCGACCCCGGGTCCGCGCTGTGCAGGCTCAGGAAGTCCACGACGGCCGTCAGGGCGTCGAGCATCAGGTTCTTGCCGGTGTTGTTGAACGGCATTCCTACATCTCCTCTCGTGATGCTACCAATTCGGCCATCCGGTCTGGGTATCTGCTTGCTTTGTCGTAAGCCCGGACGAGCGCGTTGTTCCGGTCTCGGTGGTCTGTTTCACCTTCCCAGTGATCGTTCCCCGACTTGCCGATGCGGGGGTGCCACAGGTGGATCGAGTAGCCCCTTACCTGCTGGGGCTTACCGACCAGCGAACGCAACGTCAGGCAGAACGCCTCATCCTCTTTACCCCACCCCCTGAATCGTTCGTCCATGCCGCCCGCTCGAAAAAACTGCTCCCGAGTGACGAGAGTAGGGGGAGCGGCCCAGTAGGTGTTGCGGTTTTCCAGGCGACCGTGCCGCTCCCATAGGGGCTTCAATCCCTCGTCCCACGAGGTGAGCCCGAGCAGCTCCTCGGTATCATCCTGTCCGAGCTTCACCTTCTGGTTCCAGGGCCGTCCCCACATCTTTTCGTTCTCCGTGATCAGCTGGACCGCCCGGAGAACTTGGTTGTGCGGAACCCATGTATCCGCGTCCCCGATCAAGATCAGGTCGCGTGTCGCTTTTGCCGCCGCGCGGTTGAGGGCGAGCGTCTTGTGAAATGGATCCTCTCCGTCGTCCGACTCGACGATGACCTCAGCCCCGGGGAGCCATCTGGCGTACTGCTTTTCGAGGAAGGACCACAGACGGCCCCGGTGCCCGTCTTCGCTATCGCGAAACGCAATGAGTACCGAGAGGTTCACCGCGAAGACCCTACGAGGCTCCTCAGAGCCATCGGATCCCCCGCAGCAGCCCGATACAACTCTTTGCGCTGGTCGTTGGCCTGGCTGGGGTCGGTTCGTTCGTGCCATAGGTGCCAGATCGTCCCGTTCAGATCGCTGAGTCCACCCGGGGCCAACGTCTCGCAAGCGATCCTGAATGCGACGTCCTCGTGGCCCCAGCCTACAAACTCCTCGTCGAAGCCTCCGACGGCATCCCACGCGGCACGAGAGACTACGATCGGACCGCCCCGGTGCGCCATCGGCAGTCGGGAGGGGGTCTTGTCCGTGTGGTCACGGTCGTTGAGACGGTGCCGGTACGGGAGCTTGTCCTCGTAGCGTCGCATCCGGTCCGAGCCGTCGCGGCTGAGCTTGTGCCGCAAGCGCCACGGAATGACGGCCGACTCCTGCTTGAGGGCCTGCGTCATGGCCTTGCGAATGGCGTCGGGCTCCCCGATCGTGTCGGCGTCCGCGATGAGCGCCACGTCCCAATCTTCGGCCTCTGCGGCAGCCTTGTTGATGGCCGCGCTGCGGTTCCAAGGCCCATCGGAGTCGGCGGTGACGATCGGCAGTCCCAGCTCTTCGAGCCGGAACCTGGTGTATTCCCACGCGAGCGTCCGCTCCTCGTCCTCGATCCGCAGCGGCACCAGGATGACCGCCTTCGTCTGATTCACGATCTTGTTCTCCTGTGCGTCGTCGCCCCACCCCTTGGCCCAATGATGGACCGCGAAGGTGTCGGGGTGGTAGTTGGCGGGGTCCCCGAGCAGGTGGCGCTCCCACCAGCCTACCGGATAGAAGGTCCACGGAGGAAGCCTCTTCACATCGCTTCGGCCGCGCCACAACGAGGTTGCGTATTCGGGGCCGGTCGCGTAGTTGGGCGTCTTCTCTTCGGTCCGTGCGCAGCTATCCGGTAGGCCGGTGAGCAGCACCTTGACCGCAGGGTGTTTCGGCGGAGAGCCTAGGATCGCCGTACACATGGTGCGGTCATTTTCCCACGCCGCAAACGGCTTGCCGCCGTCCAGCAGCTCGTCGATCGGGCGGAGGGGCTCGAAATCCGTATCGATGTACACGCCGCCGAATCGGTACAGCAGCGAGTATCGCAAGATGTCGGGAATCCGCCCAAAAGGGTCAGATTCGATATAGCGGTCCCACAGGGGCAGCAGATCGGCCGACGTGAGCATCTTCCGGGCCTCGCCGGAGTCCTGCCACGTCCGAATCTCCCAGTCAGGGTGCAGCTCCGCGAGCTTGTCGCGCCATGCGGCAAACCCCGGGCGCTCTTCCTCGTCGAGCCAGATCCGGTGAAAGATCTTCGGCCAAGCTACCACCGGCCGAACACCCCTCCCCAGGCCTTCTGCTCGACGCGTCCGACGGGGTTACGGCGGGCTCTCGTCTCTCGGTACACCTCATCGAGGACGACTGTACGGCCCGGACCTCCGCACCACTCCTGCAGATCTTCAACGTGCAGCGTGTGGGGGTGCCCCAAGTAGGGCTCGGTTTCCACCCACTCGAAGATCCGTACCACGGCGGCCACCCGGAACATCTGCTCGATGATAGCCCGGGGGTCGTGGACGTGCTGCAAGACGTTGTACATCCATGCTCCGTCGAACGAGGTATCCCGAAAATCTGGCAAGGCGTCCTCAGCGGGGGCCTTGATGACCTCGATGCCGTGGTGATCGTAACGAGCCAGCGTCCACGCGGGGTAATCGCAAGGGTCAACAACCACACCCTGCACGAGCCCGGTGCACTTCAACAGCATCGAAGCGGGGCCGCCACCCACATCGAGGATTCGACGACCCCCCATGTCCCAGGTCGGCCACTTGTCGCCGCCCTTCCAGGGGCCGGGATCCATGCCCATGACCTTCGCGTAGGCGATCTGCTTGGTCTCTTCGCCGTAGGTGTTGGCGCAATCGCCCCACCAATCGGACTCGAAGTGTTGGTGGGTTTCCTCCCACTCCTGACGCGTCAGACCCATTGCTCGATCACCGTCCGCAGCCCCGTGACGGGCTTCCACTCGACCTCGCGTCGGATCAGCGATGGATCCAGCACGAGATGGCCGTCGTCCTCTCGACCGGGCCCTTGATGCACCCGAATGTTCTTCCCGGCGTCTCGGAATACCCGGACCAGTTCTTCGGGGCTCGTCCCGATCCCCGTGGACACGTTGTAGGTCCGGTAGCCCGGTCCGAGACGGGTCGCGCACGCCATCATGGCGTCGGCCACGTCGCCGGCAAACACGTAATCCCTCTTGGGCCACATGTTGCCGAGCTTGATCGTCCCGCCGCCTGCGAGGATCGGAGCGAGGTGCGGAGTCTCGTCTCCCGGCCCGATCACGTTCGAGAGCCTCAGGGACGTGCAAGAGGCCGCCGAAGCCCGCGAGAAGACCTTCAAGAGGTTCTCCGCGTCCACCTTGGACAGTCCGTAAACGTCCCGGGGCCGCAAGATGTCGCTCTCGTAGAACGGCTGATTGCCGAAGCCATACACGGCGGCTGACGAGGCCAGCACGATCGACTTCACGCAATCCAAACCCTCTAGCCCCATCAGAACCCGGCCGGTCCCCGCCGCGTTCACCTGGTAGGTTTGCGTCGGGTGCTTGCGACACCAGGGGATGAAATGGCGGGCTGCGAGGTGGAAGACCATCTGCGGACGGAAGTTGTGAACCATCATATCCGCAAAGAGAATATCCAGACCGTCTTTTTCGTCGATCCCGAACACCTCGTGGTCCTGCTCCTGCAACTTCTTCATGAGGTAGCCGCCGATGAACCCGAGATGGCCCGTCACCAGCACCCGCATCAGAAAATGTCCTTGTTCGGAGTCTGACGCTGATTGCCGAGCCAGCGGTCGATCGCCTCTGCATTGCGCGACAGGAGCGCCCGGTAAGCCTTCACGGACTCCTGACGGGCCCTGTTCTCGTGTCCGGAGTGGTAGTGATGCCACGCCTGGCCCGGCAGACGGTCCCAAGAGGCCTTCGCGAGCAATTCGAGGTTCATCGCGGAATCCTCGTAGCCCCAGCCAACGAAAGACTCGTCGTAGCCGCCGACCAGCTCAAATGCGGAGCGGTGGACGACCAACAACCCGCCACCTCTCCACATCTGCCCGATGTGACGCGGGCGGCCGTTCCGAGCGTAGTTGAGAGCCCCGGGACCCCTCTGAGCGAGTACCGTAGACCCGTCGAAGGTGGTCATCCACCGTTCGAGATGGGGTCGAGCGCCCCCGCGCGTATCCAGGACCCACGCGACGGCTCGCCGCACGCTCCCGGGGTCGGGGATGGTGTCGCAGTCCGAAAAGAGCGCCACATCCCATTTGGCCTGCTCTGCTGCTGCGTTGCAGGCCTCGGCTCGCGACCATGCCTCGCCGCGCGGTTCCCCCACGTACACGGGGTATCCCAACGCCTCCAAGCTCGGTCGCGATACGTCCCAACACCATTCCCGGCGCTCGTCTCCCCCTCGAAACGGCACCAGGGTAACGATCTTCGTGGCCAAAGATGTCTCCCTTATCCCTACTACAGGTGGTGGGGGGCCCGAAGGCCCCCCGTTCACCCGTCGATCTAGCTGACGATCGAGACGACGCTGAACGCGTCGGGCCGCTGCAGGAACAGCACGGCCCGCTCTTCCGCGCGGATCGCGGTCAAGTTGTTCAGGAAGTCGTCCTCGTTGCTGTTGGTGGCGTCCACCGAGACGCCCCCACCCTTGCGCCAGATCGTGCCGCCCTCGCGGAAGGCCCCGACGACCACGTTGCCGTCGCCCAACCGCTCGGTGATGGCCACCCGGTAGCGCCCCCACAGGAGCGTTCCCGGAGCCTGCCACGGCCCGCCCGACAGGTAGCGGCCCTGCTCATCCTTCGCGACCAGCATCGTCGCGTAGTCGAGCATCGTCATGGCCACCGCGTCGGCCGAGAGGCCACCGTAGCGCATGACGTCCACCGCACCCGCCAGGATGGCGTCGTACATGTTGTCGCCGCCCACGTCGGCGGCGATTGCCGACTGACCCGCCTGCGCGAGCAGCTGGGTCACGAACGTGTCTTCCCGCTTCTGACGAACGAAGGTCGCCAGTCGCTGGTTCAGGTACGAACGCATCGCCGTCTCGTCTTCGAGCATCTCGGTCGAAACCTTGATGACCGTGGCGATCTTGCTCAGCGTCGCCGTCTCGGTGTTGAACTGGATGTCGGAAGCGGGCTTCTCCGCCGCCTCCAAGACGACATCCGCGTTGTTGTCCGTCACCGTCTCGCGCACCAGGAGCACGGTGTTGCCCTGGGTCACGGTCGCGGTGGCGAACAGGTCGGTGAGCCCCAGCGGGACCTCGACCGGCTCCTGGATGCCCGGGATCCGGGCGGGCAGGAACATCTCGTCGTTGTCGCCCGCGTTCTCGGTCACGATCCCGGCCACAGCCCCGAACTCGGGGAGCTGGATCGGGCCCATGGCGAACTTACCGGCGGTCCCGCGCTCGCGCAGGGCCCGGTAAGCGTCCGACGCCACGAACACGTCACCGATGGTGAGCATCTTGCCCTTCGGGGCCTCCACGGTCCCGTCACCGATCTGGGGGTTCGGGCTCAGGTCAGCGATCTGCTGCGCCAGCGCCCGGTTCTCCTGCTCGGTCTTGATCTTGCCGTTGAAACCGTGCGCCTCGCCCGTGTGGTGCTTGACGATCTCCCGCTCCTCTTCCGTGAGGTCGCGGAACTCCGCCTGGGCCTTGCGCACGATCTGTTCGGCCGCTCCGACGTGCTTGGCCTTCTCCGCCTCGAAGTATTCGAGCATCGAAGGCGCGTCTGCCGTCTGCGTCACCTCGGTTCTCCTTCCGTGCGGTGGTTCACTCACTCACGGCCAGGTAGGCCGCTACGCCTTGAGGTACTCCAACTCCGCAATGACGCTCGCCATCGTCTGGCTCACGTCCTCTGCGGGATCGGGCTCGGGTTCCGGATCCCGGGCCGTCAACTCCGGTGCTTCCGCGACGGTGTGCATCAACGGCGCACCGTCCAATGCGGCCTTGCGAACGCCCGCCACCTGCTGGCGGGACTCCTCGATGCCTCGCAGCTCGGAGGAGATGACGTCATCGACCGTTGCGATGCCGTCCACCATGCCGGAAGCGAGCGCCTGCTTCGCGCCCACCGTGCGGCCCTCACCGAACTTCGAGATGACCTCCGACGCCTGGATGCCCCTTCCTGCGGCCACGGCTTCGACGAACTGCGCGTACATGTCGTTGACCTCGGACTGCAGGTGGTCGCGGGCTTCCTCCGACAGCGGGGTGAAGGGGTTCCCCTCACCCTTGAACTTGCCCGCCGTGATGAGCGTCGTCGTGACTCCCTCCGCGTCCTGCTGTCGGGAGCGGTCCTCGTGCGCCGCGATTACCCCGATGGACCCGACGCGCCCCGACGGGCTCACGAAGACACTATCTGCCTGCGACGCCAGCCAGTACGCCGCGCTCAGGGCCTCGTGGTTTGCCACGGCGACGATCCGCTTCAATCCTCGCGCCTCGCGGATGGTCTGCGCCAGCTCGGGAATCCCGCCCACCTGGCCACCGGGTGAGTCCACGTCAAGCACGATCGAGCCCACGGCCGGGTTGAGCGCCGCTGCCTTGATGTCATTGCCCAGCTCCTCCGCGCTCGTGCCGCCGGACATGTCGTTAAAGGCCGCTGCCTTCGGGACGATGACCCCCGAAACGGGGATCCGCACCACGCCCATCGGCGCAGCGTTGGAGGGGGAGCGACGCGCGGGGCCGACGCGAGCTTCGATCTCCGCCGCCGTCAGACGGCCGCCGTACGCGCGGAACGTGAGCACGTCTACGATGACGGCCATCATGCCTTCCTCGATGGCCCAAGGACGCGAACCCACCGCGTGCAGGATCCGCGCGTAGTGGCGGGGCGTCTCCTGCTCCTCGTGCTGAGCCTTGAACTCCATGAACGCGGCCCGGGCAGACGGGTCAGACATGTAGCTCCTGAACAGCTCCATGTCCGTTTCCGTTGTTTCCATTCCCAACCTCCTGGTCCTGGGCTGCTTGCCGCAGCGGCGGCGTGGCCGGTTCCGTGATCATGTCTTGTGGGTCCGGGTCGGAGAAGTACGTGTACGTTTGGAGCTTTGCCGGCGTGTCGAAGTCCGGGTCCTCTAGCCTCGGAAGGTTCCGGATCTTCCGGGCCTCATTCACCGACATGTACGGGACGTGGATGGCCCGCCGCATGGCCTCCGACTGGGTTTCGAAGTCGCCCTGCAGCTTCTCGTCCACATTGAACTCGACGAACAGGTTCTCGTCCCCGAACCACGGCACGAGCTGGACGTTGATCGCCTGCTCCATCATCGCCATCCACGGACCCAAGGTGTCCACGTAGACCATCGTGTGGAACTCCTTGGTCGAGGCGAAGGTGGCCGTGTTCTTGCGGCTGAGCACCGCCAGCGGGATCCGGAAGGCCGTCGCGGTCATATCGAGGCCCCAATCGCGCCCCTCGATGAACTCCGCGTCCTTCGGGCTAAACGACCCCGGGTTCCACTTCATATCGTCTTCGAGGACGGCGGTCTTGCCCGCGTTCTCGGTGCCCGACATGGCTTCCTGCCAGTCGGCCCGAAACTCGCGGCGCTGATCCCGCGTCCACCGACCGGCTTCCTTGGGCCGACTGATCCAGCCCTCGTGCCGGGCGCTGTTGCGCCAAAACGCGATCCGGTGCCTCGACGCGTACCGCTCCTCCGCCATGATCGACACCAGGGATTCCAGGACTGAGATCCCAACCCGAATGTCGGTCGGGTTGTAGCATCGGAAGTGCGTCATGAACGCCGGAGCGAACGCGACGGGTCCTCCGCCGACGTCCACCTCGTAGAACGTGGGCCCCACAACGGGGGAGCCGCCCTTACAAGTGACGTACTGAGGGTGCACCCTCACGAGAGCCTGAGCGTCCCCGGCCTGACGGCGCACCCAATGGGCGTTGCCGTAGATGGCGAGGTCGCCGATGGTATCCCGAATGAACTCGTAGGAGCTGACTCCCCCGTTTGGGTTACGGAGCAGGCGGCGAAGCGGATGACTGGACGGCACTTCCTCTCGGTCCCCGTCATCTTGCTTACGGTAGACCTTCAACGCGCAATGCGCGATGTTTTCGGCGAGGAAATCGACGCACAGCCGGACCGCTGCCTGCCTTTCGTACGCTAGTGCGAAGTCGATTCGCACCCCGTTCAAGCCTAGCGCAGTCCGCACATCGGGGCTGAACTCAACGATCGGACGACCGCCTGAATCGAAACGAGGATACTCGGCCGCCACGAACGTCGTTCGTTCGATATTAGCCTGTTCCTCAGGGGCTCCCGGGGCGTGTCGGCCCCGCAGCCGGATTCGATCCATCAGACCCGCCACTCTCAGCTCCTATCTAGACCGTGAATAGGCGATGGTCGCCGTACGAGGACTGATCTGCCGCCTCGATCACAGCGTACGCCAAAGTGTCAACGAAGTCGTCGTGAGCACCCGCCGGGAACGCGAGCATCTCTTCCTCGATTTCCCGCCACCACGGGGTAGTCGTCGGAGGGAACCACAGCCGCCCCTGCTCCATTCTCGCCGCAGCGGGGGCCGCTCGGGCTAGCTTGTTCTTGTCGGGCTTGACCTCCTTGATCGGGAGGCCCACCCGCTCCGCTTCCTGCAGGATCGCCAATCCGCGCGATGCCCGCTCCACTACCAGGTATCCACCCCAACGCTCGAACGCGTAGCGGAGCCTCGGGATGAGGTCGGGTCCTTCGAAGCGTCCCCGGACCATATCCAACAGCAAGATGTGGTTCCTCGGGGTCACTCCCCAGGTCGAAATAACGGTGAAGTCGGCCCCTTCGTCCATCGACCAGGCGAGGTCCACCGTGTGAAACTTCCACAGGTCCTCGTCCAGGACGGATTCCGACGGGCCGAACATGTAGGTGAGGGGCTCGCCCTGCGTGAAGGCGTAATGCTGGATGTAGTCGGCGCGGAAGATACCGCTGCCGGTGGCGATGAACTCCGCCATGTACTCCTGGGCGAACATCAGGCTCGACATCTCGCCCTTGGCCGTCTCGATGTCGTCGGCCGGTAGGTGGGGGTTCTCCGCGCTGGGGATCCGCCACCTCTCCCAGTTTTTGATGTGAGCCGCGTTCTCGTAGAGGTCGTAGAACCAGTTGAGGCCCTTGGGCGTGCTGATGAAGATCGCCCAACCCCTCCGGACGCTCAGAGTCGGTCGCAGCGTGGGCCATGCTTCGGGCCGTGCCAATGCGGCCTCATCGAAAACCACGCCATCCAGCGTCATTCCTCGGAGGGAGTCGGGGTGTTCAGACGACCACATCTGGATCGACCCGCCGCTAGGGAAAGTGATGCGATAGACTGGTCGTTCCTGAACCTTGACTCCGCCTGTCTCGGCGTTGATCTGGTTGGACAACTTGCGGATCATCGCCCATCCCAGCTCGCCGACGCGGAAGCTTGGGGCCACCCACCCGTAGTCGCCACCGGCCGCCGCTCCAAGAACGACCATGGCCGCTCCGAGCGAGGTCTTGCCGAACTGGCGACCGCAGACAACTACCTTGAATCGGGCCTTGGACTCGACCACTTCCTCCTGCTTGGGGTGGAGTGGCGGTAGTCTGACCTCAGTCGGCCGCTGCCGCAGTGATTGAGGTTGGCTCGACATCCTCCCCCTCATCCGTAATCTCCCCGACCTCTATCTCGGTCGTCGGGGCGAGGGCCAGGGGACGGCCGTTGTCGAAGGAAAGCTGGATGACGGTGGGTCCTCCCGCCTGCACGGTGCCGATCTGTGGGGGAGCGTAACCCTTCTCCATGCGCTCTAGGTACTTCCAAGCGAGCATGGGGTAGTCCGGGAGCGCGTCGGCTACGATTTTGAGCGCGCGCTCTTTCGGCTCGGCCCGCGCCTGCTGGCAGTCCAGGTAGAACTTGCCGTATCGCGAGTCCTCCGGCTCGTCCCGGCCCTTGGCCAGCCAGCGGAACAGGGTCAGGGGGGTGATCCTCGCGAGCCCGGCGGCCGTCTCGACGCTCGCTCCGCACGCGAAGGCTTCGAGGATGGTCTTCTGACGGTCTACTGTGAACTTCGACCTACCAGTTTTGGGCTCGTATGTCACCGGGGACCACCTTCGGCGGGGGACAGACCGCCAGCCTGGGCCATTGTAACGGCCCGGGGACCGGGCGTCAACCCGATAGCGTGGTGTCAAACATAGC
>Ga0247825_10000729_pt1 | contig 21197 bp, 21 predicted proteins | sample 13C_Vanillin_Day_FD_194413 | JGI IMG/M metagenome (GOLD analysis project Ga0247825, IMG submission 194413) | Soil microbial communities from agricultural site in Penn Yan, New York, United States - 13C_Vanillin_Day48 | ecosystem: Environmental > Terrestrial > Soil > Agricultural land | place...
ACTCGATATCCCGGCGCTCGCGATTGAGGCGGTCGAGCTCCGTTGCCATGGCCTGTGCCTGGCTCTCGTCGTCGCTGATCAGGCATTCGATGCCCAGAGCCATGTCGGTCAGCCGGCCGGCGGCATTGAGCCGCGGTCCCAACGCGAAAGCCAGATCGCGCGCGGCCGCACGCCGGGGGTCGCAGCCGGCGGCGCGAAATAACGCCGCGATGCCCGGCGGCATGCGGCCGGCACGAATACGGGCGAGTCCCTGCTGCACGAGAATGCGGTTGTTGTGGTCGAGCGGCACGACATCCGCGACGGTGCCGAGCGCGACCAGCGGCAGCAACTCGGCGAGCTTGGGCTCGGAGCGAGGGGTCGGGCCTGCGTCCGGCCCGGTGCGCGGGCCGAAAGCGCCGCGCGTGCGCAGTTCGGCGCGCAGAGCCAGCAGGAGATAGAACATCACGCCGACGCCCGCGAGGTGCTTGCTCGGAAAGCCGCACCCGGGCTGATTCGGGTTGACGATGCAGGTCGCGGCCGGCAGGCGCTCCCCCGGCAGATGGTGGTCGGTGATCAGCGTCTCGATGCCGAGCCGGTTGGCTTCCGCGACGCCTTCCAGGCTGGAAATCCCGTTGTCCACCGTGATCAGGACGTCGGGCTGGAAGCGGGCATGTGCAAGCCGCACGATTTCGGGCGAAAGACCGTAGCCGTACTCGAAGCGGTTCGGAACGAGAAATGCCACCCGGGCGCCGAAAGCGCGCAGCCCGCGCAGGCCGACTGCGCAGGCGGTGGCGCCGTCGGCGTCGTAGTCGGCGACGATGAGGAGACTCCTGCGGGCCGCAATGGCGTCGGCAAGACGCTGAGCCATCTCGCGCAGGTTCAGCATGTCTTCGGGCGCGAGCAGGTGCTCGAAGCCTGCGGCGAGGCTGCGCGGCGAGTCGATGCCGCGCGCGGCATAAATCCTCGCGAGCAGCGGCGGCACGCCCGCGGAAACCAGCGTCGCAACCAGGTCCTGGGGGACCCTGCGCGCCACGATCGTGGGCACCTAGACGACTCCGTGCGGTACGTGGCTCGAAAGCGGGCGGACCGTTTTCCAGAACTTGAGCAAGTCGGTCGCGCCGACCTCGAACCGCTCGCAGCCGCGAGGATGCAGCGCGACGAGGGCCACTTCGTCGACGGCGCGCCGGCGAAGCGCGGAAAGGAGCGGCGCAAACCAGGCGCGCTCGAGGTCGAGCATGGCTTTACGCCAGGCCGCTCCGTCGCCATGGCGACCGCCCGGGGCTTCGGCGGCGACCAGCACGCGCGCGCTGCGATCGGACGGCAGGGCGGTGCCGCTGATCGTCTCGATGCCCGCCCTTGCGGCGAGTGCGAGCGCGAGCGCGTGCTCGCTCGCGACGTGCGAGAAGTGCTGGCCCGGAACCGCGGCACGCCTCCCCCCGCCCCATAGCCACAGGCTGTTGATGGGCAGCTCGCCACGCGACTCTCGCCGCTGGTTCACGGGGTGCTCGTGCAGCAGCATCTGGATCTCGGTCAGGGTGCGCCGCCACCTCAGGCTGTCCTCCCCGGTGGGTAGGGCGCCCGCGACGTCGCGACCGGCGGATTGGGATACTTCTCGCGTGGAGAGCCGCGGCGTGCCTGCGGCGCGCAGGTACCAGCGATCCGGCCGGCGCGCCTCGAAGAAGAGACCATCGGTTGCAAAGTGGCGGTTGAGCAGCACGACCAGCTCGGCGGCATCCTCCGCAGTCGGCTTGACCATCGCGGTATCGAGCAGTGTCAGCCGGTCGCGGTGCGCCAGCAGATGGACCGGGTCAGCCCGCAGCCAGTAGTGGTCGCCGGCCGTGCCGCCGTCGAATTCATAGGTCAGCGCTGCAACGGGCCAGTCGTGCTGACGCTCGACTTCGAACGCCTGGCACAGCCACGCTTCCATGCCGATGGCGGGAAAGGGCCGGCGGCGGGCGCGCGCGAGCAGGAGGGCCAGGGCCGGAAGCTCAAGACCGTCATAGGGCGCGCCGTCATCGCGCGGCCAGAGCAGGTCGGAAACGAGCAGGGTGACGTGCATGACGGAACATGCGGAGTGTACATCAGCCGCGAGGCGAAACCCGGCCGCCGGGCGCGTCCGGCCCGATAATTAATTTGCCGTTCAGGGGAATTCTGGCACACTGCGTTTTTCCCTCACTCTCCCTTCGCCGCCCCGGCAGTGTCGTACGAATTATTCATTGGCCTGCGTTACACGCGCGCGAAGCGCCGCAATCACTTCATTTCGTTCATCTCGCTGATCTCCATGGCCGGCATCGCGCTCGGCATGACGGTTTTGATCACGGTGCTGTCGGTGATGAACGGATTCCAGCGCGAAATCCGCACCCGTATCCTGGGCGTGGCGTCCCACGTGCAGCTGACGGGGGCCACCGGGACGCTGAGCGACTGGCAGCGCGTGGCTACCGACGCTTCGCGCCACGAGCCGGTGGTCGCCGCCGCGCCTTTCGTGTCGGCGCAGGGACTGCTGACGAACGGCTCGGCCGTTCGGGGCGCGTTCGTGCGCGGCGTGCTGCCGCAGCAGGAAGATCGCGTGGCCGACATCGGGCGTCACATGAGGAGCGGGCGCCTGGAGGATCTCAAGCCGGGGGAGTACGGCGTGGTGCTGGGAGTCGAGCTCGCGCGCGCGCTGGGGGCCGCCCAGGGAGATCGCGTGGTGCTCGTCGCGCCGCAGGGGCAGGTGACCCCGGCCGGCGTCGTGCCGCGGCTGCGCCAGCTCACGGTCGTCGGCATCTTCGGAGTGGATCACTACGAATACGACTCCGGGCTCGCGCTGCTTCATCTGGAGGATGCCCAGCGCATCTTCCGCCTGGGAGAGGCGGTCTCAGGGGTGCGGCTGAAGGTAAAGGAGCTGTTCGAGGCGCCGCAAGTGGCCCGCGACCTTTCCCGCTCGCTGGGTCCCGACATCTACGCCAGCGACTGGACCCGCCAGCATGCCAACTTTTTCCGTGCGGTGCAGATCGAGAAGCGCATGATGTTCATCGTCGTCATCCTGATCATCGCCGTCGCGGCGTTCAACATCGTCTCCAGCCTCGTCATGGTCGTGACCGACAAGCAGGCGGATATCGCGATCCTGCGCACGCTCGGCGCGGCGCCATCCAGCATCACGAAGATTTTCATGATCCAGGGCATGCTGATCGGCGTGGTCGGCACGCTGCTCGGGCTCGCCGGAGGCATCGCGCTGGCGCTCAACGTCGAGACAGTGGTGCCGTTCATCGAAAGCCTGTTCGGCATCAAGTTCCTCGCGAAGGACGTGTATTACATCAGCGACCTGCCTTCCGAGGTGCAAATGCCCGACGTGCTGCTGACGGCCGCCGTGTCCTTTATCCTGACGCTGGCGGCGACGATCTATCCCAGCTGGCGGGCTTCCAAGGTCAATCCTGCCGAGGCGCTGCGGTATGAGTAGCGCGCACCGCGCCTCCGCTGCCCCGCACGCCGGCGATGGGCCGGTCATCTCCTGCCGCGCGCTGACCAAAGTGTTCTATCAAGGACGCGTGGAGGTGCCGGTATTGACCGGCGTGGACCTCGACGTCGGCGCGCGCGAGCGTCTGTCCATCATCGGCGCCTCCGGCTCCGGCAAGAGCACCCTCCTGCATCTCCTGGGCGGCCTGGACCGGCCGACCTCGGGGGAGGTGCGGGTGCTCGGCGAGGACCTGAGCCGTCAGGATGAGGCCGCCCGCGGACTGACCCGCAACCGCGCGCTGGGCTTCGTATACCAGTTCCACCATCTCCTGCCTGAGTTCTCGGCGCTGGACAATGTCGCGATGCCGCTCCTGATCCGGCGCACCGACAAGGCCGCGGCGCACGAGGAGGCACGACAGGTGCTCAAGCAGGTCGGCCTGGAGCATCGCCTCACGCACCGTCCCGGCGAAATGTCGGGCGGAGAGCGCCAGCGGGCGGCACTGGCGCGCGCATTGGTGACGCGGCCGGCCTGCGTGCTCGCGGACGAGCCGACCGGCAATCTCGACCGGCACACGGCCGAGTCCGTGTTCGATCTCATGATGGATCTCAATCGCGACAGCGGTACCAGCCTGGTCATCGTCACGCACGATGCCGAGATCGCGCGGCGCGCGGACCGCGTGCTCCGGCTGGTGGACGGCGTGCTGCAGCAGCAGTGAGCGACCGCCTTCCGCCTGCTTACCCGTTGCCGCTTGTCGGCTTGGTGCGCAGCATTCCGAGTTTCGTAAGCTTTTCGTAGTCCGCGGGGTCCTGCAGCGCCTGCTGGAGCAGAAAATGCGGCGCGGTGCGCTTGATAAGCCGCGGCGCGATGAAGCCGATCGCAATCAGCGCCAGCCCGGTGAAAATCCAGCCGATCAGCGCCAGGGCCACCCCCAATCCGAGCACCGGCATCGCGACCAGAGGCAGCAACAGGCGTGCCGAAACCAGCCGCGCCGCGGCTTGCGGCTCGATCTCGACCCTGATGTCGCCGCGCTGATAGGCGGCCACGAATTCGGCGTGCGTCATGTGCCTCCATCAAGCGTGAGTCGTGAATCGTGAGTCGTGAGTCGACTTTCTGGCCAAGGCAGTGTAAAGCGCTTTCACTCCGATACGATTCACGCATTCTCAGTATTCCACGGGCAAAGGATCCAGCGACCGCCATAGGTACCACGTGGCGACCGAGCGCCACGGTGCCCAGGTCGCGCCGATCTTCTGCATGCGCGCGAGGGACAGCGGCCGGCCGCGGTTGTAGCCGAGCCGCATAGCCTTCTGCAGGCCGAGGTCGGCCAGCGGCAACACGTCGGGCCGGGTCAGGTGGAAGATCAGGAACATCTCCGCCGTCCAGCGTCCGATGCCTTTCACCTTGGTCAGCTCGGCGATGAGCGCCTCGTCGTCGAGCGCATCCCAGGACGCGGCGTCCACCGTCTTGTCGCGGAACTTGCGCGCGAGATCCCTCAGGTACGCGGATTTCTGGCCCGAGAGGCCGCACGAGCGCAGTCGCGCGTGATGCGCGTCACACAGCAGCTCGGGCGTCACGCTGCCGAGCCGGGTGGTGAGCTTGTCCCACACGCTTTGGGCGGCTTTCACCGAGATCTGCTGGCCGACGATGGAGCGCGCCAGCGTTGAAAACGCGTCGCCGCGGCTGCCCAGAGCCAGGCCGTGAAAGCGCGTGATCAGCTCGCGCAGCACCGGGTCGCGCGCTGCGAGCTCGTGCGTTGCCTGCTGCCAGTAATGAGGTGTCGCCATCGTGTCCCTTTATCGTCGAGCGGCCCGCCGCGCGCGCGCGCGGCGCCGCGCCTGCCAGGCGCAACGCACGTAAAGCCGCCAGGTCCAATCGACGACGCAGTAACCGGTCACCGCCAGCAGCACCGCGAGCAGCGGCAGTCCGATGATAAGCGGCTTGCCGACGCTGGTCAGCCAGTCGAGCGCCGCCGGAAGCCATTCGCGGAAGTCCTTGCCGCCGAACTCGAATAGCGGTGGCAGGGCGCCATCGCTTTGCAGCAGCACAAGCTGCCCCAGCTTGAACGCCAGGTAATAGAGCGGGACGATGGTGAGCGGGTTGGAGTACAGCGTCACCAGCACGGCCACCGGCAGGTTGACGTGGGCAAGGACCGCCAGAAAAGCGCCCGCGGTGAACTGCACGGGATTGCTGCCGGGAATCAGGCCGGCGAACAGGCCGGCCGCGACGCCCCCAGCCACCGAGCGGCGGTGGAGGTGCCACAGGTTGTGATGCCGCAGCCACGGCCCGAACCACGCGACATAGCGGTTGCCGCGGACCGATTCGTGGCTGGGCAGCAGGCGCCGGAAAAATTTGCGCGGCATGCCGCATTTTACTGAAGAGACGCGGAAATTCGGTCGCTCAAGTGCCCGGGGCGCGCGCCGGGGCAGGAAGACGGGTGCACCCGCCCGCCGTTGGCGCGTTACACCCGCATGCGCCTCAGCATACTTTGCTTTGCGGCCGGCGCCTGGTGGCTGCAGCAGCAGGCGCTATTGCCGGCGCACGGGTGGTCGTGGGCGCTCGTTGCCGCCGGCCTGGCCGTCACGCTGGTCCAGACCTCGGGCAAAATCGGGCGCTGGGTGCGTGCCGCCGGTGTATGGGCGGCGTGCCTCGCCCTCGGCTTCTCCTGGGCCGCATTGTGCGCCGGCCATCGGCTTTCCGATGCTTTGCCCGCGCACTGGGAGGGCCGCGACATCGCGATTGTCGGCGTGGTGGCCGGCCTGCCGCAGCCGAGCGAGCGCGGCGTGCGTTTCGAGCTCGACGTGGAGCGCATCCTCACGCCGCAGGCGCATGTGCCGCGCAAGATCGTGCTTTCGTGGTGGGGCCGGCCCGCAGCCGAAGGACTGCCCGCGACGTTTCCCGCGCTGGAGCCGGGCGAACGCTGGCAGCTCACGGTGAGGCTCAAGCGGCCGCGCGGCACCGCCAACCCCCACGGCTTCGACTACGAAGCCTGGCTGTTCGAGCGCGATATTCGCGCCACGGGGTACGTACGTCCGAAGGCGCCCCGCGAGCGGCTGGATGCGATGGTGCACGCGCCTCAATACTGGCTGGAGCGCATGCGTAGCGCGGTCCGTACGCGAATTCAGAAAGCGCTGCCTTCCCAGCCTTATGCGGGCATCATCGCTGCGCTGGCCATTGGCGACCAGCGGGCCATACCCCCCGAGCAATGGCAGACGTTTACGCGGACCGGCGTGAACCACCTGATGAGCATCTCGGGTCTACATGTCACCATGGTCTCGGGTCTCGTGTTTGCGATGGTCCATGGCTTGTGGCGACGCGCCCCGCGCCTCGCGCTCGCTTTGCCCGCGCCCAAGGCTGCCGCCGCGGCTGCCCTGGCCGCCGCCCTGGTCTATGCGCTGCTGGCGGGATTTGCCGTGCCGGCGCAGCGCACGGTGTACATGCTGGCCGTCGTGGCGGCCGCGCTCTGGCTGGGCGTCATGCAGTCGGCGACAGCCGTGTTGAGCGTGGCGCTCCTCCTCGTCGTTGTAATCGACCCGTGGTCCGTTCTCGCCCCCGGATTCTGGCTTTCTTTCGGCGCCGTCGGAGTGATCCTGTACGTCACGTGCGGCCGCATCCGGCGCGAGCACTGGCTCGCCGGCTGGATGCGGGTGCAGATCGCCGTAACGCTCGCGCTGATCCCGCCGCTGCTTGCCCTGTTTCAGCAAGTCTCGATCATCTCGCCCGCGGCCAATGCCATTGCAATTCCGGTCGTGAGCCTCGTGGTAGCCCCGCTGGCGCTCGTGGGCGTGGCGCTGCCGTTCGATCTCGTTCTCTGGATCGCGCATGCGGCGATGGGCGCCTGCATGGCGCTGCTCGAATGGATGAGCGCGCTGCCGGATGCGGTATGGCAGCAGCATGCGCCCGCGGCGTGGGCCACGGTCCTGGCGGTGGCCGCGGTGGCTTGGCTGCTAGCGCCGCGCGGGCTGCCCGCGCGCTGGATAGCGGCGATCGGCCTGTTGCCCCTGTTCATCGTGGTCCCGGCGGCACTGAAGGCGGGCGACGTCGAGATCGTGGCGCTTGATGTCGGGCAGGGCGTTTCCACGCTGATCAGAACCGCAAACCACGCGCTGCTCTACGACGCCGGGCCGCCCTTCGGGCCCGGGGCGGACAGCGGCAGCCGCATTATCGTGCCCTTCCTGCGCGCGGCCGGGGTGACGCGGCTCGACGGGATGATCGTCAGCCACGACGACGACGATCACTGGGGCGGGGCTTCCTCCGTGTTGCAGGCGGTGCCGACGGGCTGGTTGCTGACCTCATTGCCCGATCTGGATCCGCTCGTCGTGCAGGCGAGCCCCGCGCTGCGCTGCGCGGCAGGTCACCAATGGGAATGGGACGGCGTGCATTTCGAGATTCTGCACCCCACGGCAGAGAGCTACGGCCGTCCGATCCGCGACAACGATCGCAGTTGCGTCTTGAGGATAGCCGCGGCCGGAGGGCGCGCCCTGCTGCCCGCCGACATCGAGCGCCGCTCGGAGGAGGAGCTGTTGCGTCGCGCCGGCCATCGACTGCGCGCCGAGGTGCTGCTCGCGCCTCATCAGGGAAGCCGCACGTCGTCAACCCCGGCGTTCGTTCAGGCGGTCGCTCCCGAAATCGTGGTGTTTCCCGTCGGCTACCGCAACCGGTTCGGCCATCCGCACGGCACGGTGCTCGATCGTTACCGCGAATCGGGTGCGAGCCTTTATCGCAGCGATCGCGACGGCGCGGTGCGTATCCAGATGCGTGCCGATGGCGCCATCCGCGTCGAAGCCTACCGCGCGGTCTATCGCCGCTACTGGCAGACGCGGCTCATCGGCGACCCCGTGCCGGATCCTGTCGAAATCGGGGACCACCGTCGTTGAACCGACCCGGCGCTTCGGGTCTAATCCGTTTCCATGAGCAAGGCGCAACTCAAGCTGGTGCGATCGGCGGGCGGGCCTCCTGAGGCAGGCTCGCACCTGGCCGCCCTGATCGAACCTCTCGCCGGGGCGGAGCGGGAAGCGGTGGAGTCGGCATTTGATCTCGCTTTGTCCCGGGCGCGCGTCGTCGAGCTGCCTGGAGGCGAAGGCACGATCGGGCATGTCCTGGGTACCGCCGGCCTCGTGGCCGGGCTCCTGCGCGACGGCGAGGCGATCGCCGCCGCGCTGCTGGCGCCCCTTGCCGCCTCGGATGAGAAGTTGCTGGATGAGGCGCGGCAGCGGTGCGGTGCGACGGTGGCCGACCTGGTGGAGGGCGTCGTCCGGATGCAGCAGATCCCGGCTTTGTCGGCCCGCCGCCCGGCCGCCGGGGCAGCGGACGAAGCGGCCCAATTGGAAGCCTTGCGCAAGATGCTGCTTGCCATGGTCCAGGACATCCGGGTCGTCCTGATCAAGCTGGCGGAGCACGTGCAGGAGCTGCGCTACGCGGTCAAGTCGGACGACGAGCGGGCGAAGCGGCAGGCGGCGCTGCTCACTTTCGACCTTTACGCGCCGCTCGCCAACCGGCTCGGCGTGTGGCAGCTCAAGTGGGAGATGGAAGATCTGGCGTTTCGCGTGCTCGAGCCGCAAACCTACCAGCGGATTGCGAGGCTGCTCGACGGCAAGCGCCCGGACCGTGAGCGCTATATCGAGAACGTGACGGCGCTGCTCAAGGGCGAGCTCGCGCGCGCCGGCATCGCCGCCGAAGTGGCCGGGCGGCCCAAGCACATTTACAGCATCTACAAGAAGCTGAACCTGAAGGACCTGGAATTCGAGGCGCTATACGACGTTCGCGCAGTCCGGATACTGGTGCGGGACGTGAAGGATTGCTACGCGTCGCTGGGACTCGTTCACAACCTCTGGACGCCGATTCCCGGCGAGTTCGACGATTACATTGCGAAGCCCAAGAGCAACCAGTACCGTTCCTTGCACACCGCCGTCATCGGACCGGGCGACAAGGCGCTCGAAGTGCAGATCCGCACGCACGACATGCACCACCATTCCGAGCTGGGCGTCGCCGCGCACTGGCGCTACAAGGAAGGCTCGCGCGGCGAGGCGGGCTACGATCGCAAGATCGCGTGGCTGCGGCAGATCCTGGAGTGGAAGGGCGAAACCGGCGAGGCCGGGGATTTGGCTGAGCGATTTCGCACGGGTCTGTTCGAGGACGCCATCTACGTGCTGACGCCGCAAGGGCGCGTCATCTCGCTCGCCCGCGGGTCAACGCCCGTCGATTTTGCCTATCACGTCCACACCGAGCTGGGACACCGCTGCCGCGGGGCCAAGGTCGACGGGGCGATGGTGCCCCTGAACACGCCGCTCGAGAATGGCCAGAGGATCGAAATCCTGCCCGCAAGGCAGGGCGGGCCGAGCCGTGACTGGCTGAACCCGGAACTGGGCTTTGTGAAGAGCCCGACTGCGCGCGCCCGCATTCGTCAGTGGTTCAACCGCCAGCATACCGAGGAGGCGGTCGCGCAGGGTCGGCTGGTGGTGGAAAAGGAGCTGCGTCGCCGCGGCATGACGGCGCTCGGGCTCGACAAGCTGGCTGCGCATCTGGGCCTCGGCAAGCCGGAGGAATTGCTGGCGGAAGTGGGGCGCGGCGAGATCCGCAGCGGTCAGCTCGACCACGCCCTCGCCGCGCTCGACCCGCGCGCGCCTACGACGCCGGTCCTTTCCGACATGCTGCCTTCACCCGCTGTTCGGCGCCGCGCCGCGCCGCGGGGAAAGGGGGGCGTGCTGATCGTGGGCGTGGACCGGTTGTTGACGGTGCCCGCGAAATGCTGCAAGCCGGCGCCGCCCGATGCCATTGTCGGCTTCATTACGCGCGGCCGCGGCGTCACGCTGCACCGCACGGGCTGCGCGAGCCTGAAGCGCCTCGATGCGCGCCGGCGGGTTGCGGCGGAGTGGGGCGATGCCGCGGGTGTCGCCTTTCCGGTCGATATCGAGATCGTCGCGGCAAAGCGCACCGGGTTGCTGCGGGAAGTGTCGGATGTCTTCGCGCGGGAGGGCATACGCATCGCAGGCTCGCGGTCGGTCGAGGAAAATGCGGGCGTGCGCTTGCGCTACACGGTCGAGGTGGAAAACATCGATCAGTTGAGCCGCGTCCTCAAGCTCGCGCGCGAGGTGCGCGGCGTGGCGCGCGCCGGGCGGCGCTGACGCAAGAGTGGATTGACGCGCCGGTTGGGCTACTCGGTGAAATCGAGCGTCAGTCCCTGGACGCCCGACAATCCCTCATAGCGCGACGACCAGGTCTCGCCGGGCGTGACCGGCATGGCCGCTGTGAGCGTGCCGGTGGTGATGACTTCCCCGGCGGCCAGGGGCTCGAACTGCAACTGGCTGGCGAGCGTGGCGGCGAGATGCGCCAGCGCGGCGGCGGGATGACCGAGCGCGTTGGCGCCAATGCCGCGCTCCTCGAGGTGCCCGTTCCGGTGCAGCGCTACTCGGACCTCGCCCAGTTGGCGGGCGAGCGTCGGGATATCCGCCGGCAGCACCGGGGCCGGTTTGCCGATGATGAGACGCCAGTGAAAGGAAAAATCCGCGGCGGACTCGGCCGGGCCGAACTTCCAGCCGGCGAAGTGGCAGTCCACGATCTCGAAGCTCGGCGCAAACCACTCGATCTTCTTGAGGACGCTCTCGGGATCGTTGATGCCGGCGGGCAGGGGTTCCTTCAGCCTGAACGCGATCTCGGGCTCGAGGCGCGGTTGCACGCTGCCCGCGAGCGAAACGTCGGCGCGACCGTCGGCGGCGAACTGGACCGTGCGGTCGTAGACGTGCGCCCAGATCGGCGCAGTCGCCCCGTATTGCTCCCAGATATTGCGATTGGTGAAGCCGATCTTCCGGCCGATGGTCTTTTCCCCGCGTGCTCGCCGCAGCCGGACGATCTCCGCGGCGGCGCGGTAGCCGGCATCCCAGTCGAAGTGGGGATTGCGCTGCACGATCGAAGGGATGACCTTGCCCCGGTCGAGGGCCTCGATCAGTTCGGCAACGATAATCCGGGAGAAATGCATGGCTCGTCCTATTTTGCGCAGCGAAAGCCGATATTGTGGTGCCCCGATGCCGGGTTGCGCGAGAGCATGCGCCCGCGCTGCGTGGCAGTAATCTCGCCGGCGGGAGAGTCGTGTCCGCCGCCGCGCGTGCTCCGCACCGGTCCTGCTGCCGGATGCTCGCGGCCATCGGCCGCGTCGTAGGGGTACGGGCGGTATGCGCTCGAAACCCATTCCCATGCGTTGCCCGCCATGTCCTGCACGCCGTAAGGGCTCGCGCCCGCCGCGAAGGCGTTCACCGGCGCCGTGTCGTTGAAGCGCGCGTCAAATCTGGCGCGCGTCGGATCGGGCAGCCGATCGCCCCACGGATAGCGCCGTCCGTCCGTCGCGCGCGCCGCCTTTTCCCATTCGGCCTCCGTCGGCAGCCGCTTGCCCTTCCAGGCGCAGAAATCGCGCGCGCCGGCCCAGGTCACTTCGACCACGGGGTGGCGCTCGCGTCCCTTGTCCGCGACCCACCGGTTTCCGACGCGATGGATGCGGGCATCGGGATCGTCGTGATCGTAGAGCCGCTCGTTCTCCGCGTTGCGGGTGCCGGCAACGTTCAAGAAATCCGCGTAATCTTCGTTGGTGACGGGGTAGCGGTCGATGGAATACGCCGCGAGGGTGACTCGGTGCGGCGGGCGCTCATCGTGCGGCCCGTCGTCCCGGCCCATGACGAAGGTCCCTGCCGGCACCGCCACCATTCCTTCGCTCGCGAGCGCCGAAGCGTTCGCTGCCGCGAGCACCGCTGCCTTGATAAACCGGATCAACTCGTCCCTTCGACCGCGATCATGCGCGTACGCGCCGCGCGGTCTCGGATCTCGCAGGCCTTGTTGTATTCGCGCGACGCTCGCCACCGCCTGGCTTGCTCCAGGCTCGGGAACCGGATTACCACGACGCGCTCGGGTTTCCAGTCGCCGTCAAGCACTTCCATCCTCCCGCCCCGGACCACGAACTCGCCGCCCATCGCTGCAACCGACTCACCCGCCAGCCGGCGATACTCTTCGATGCGCACCGGGTCGGTCACGTTCATGTCCACGATGACGTACGCTGTCATGGGCCCCTCCTGTGGCTTCAGCTCAACCCACTGATTTTATTTGAACCAGTGCCGTGATTTCGCTAGAATTCCCACCCTTCAGGCGCGTAGCTCAGATGGCTAGAGCGCATCCTTGACATGGATGAGGTCGTTGGTTCGATTCCAATCGCGCCTACCAGTTGTTAAAGCCGGACGCGCTGCGCGCGCCGGTTCAACTCCGCGCGTTCGAACGGATTCGTCGAACCGTTCAACGCGCGGATTTGTTTTGCGATTACGAAACCATTATGCCGGATATCCGACTGCCCGACGGGTCGGTCAAGCACTTTGACCAGCCCGTGACCGTCGCCGAGCTCGCGCAGAGCATAGGGCCCGGTCTCGCGCGCGCGGCGCTCGCGGGGCGGGTCGACGGCAAACTGGTGGACACCTCGTATCGCATCGGGTCCGATGCGGAGGTCGCCATCGTCACCGACAAGGATCGCGAGGGGCTCGACCTGCTGCGGCATTCGACCGCGCACCTGCTCGCGCACGCGGTGAAGGAGCTGTTTCCCGATGCCCAGGTCACCATCGGCCCCGTCATCGAGGACGGCTTTTACTACGACTTCGCGTACAAGCGGCCGTTTACGCCGGAGGACCTTGCCGCGATCGAGAAGCGCATGCAGGAAATCGTCAAGCGCGACCTGCCCGTCGCCCGCAAGGTGATGCCGCGTGACGACGCCGTCAGGTTCTTCAAGGATCAGGGGGAGCATTACAAGGCCGAAATCATCGCCGCAATCCCTTCGAACGAGACCATCTCGCTCTACGGGCAGGACAACTTCATCGATCTCTGCCGCGGGCCGCACGTGCCGTCGACCGGCAAGCTCAAGGTGTTCAAGCTCATGCGCGTGGCGGGGGCGTACTGGCGCGGCGATTCGCGGAACGAGATGCTGCAACGCATTTACGGCACCGCGTGGGCGCGGAAGGAAGACCAGGAGGCGTACCTGCATCGCCTGGAAGAGGCCGAGAAGCGCGACCACCGCAGGCTGGGGAAGCAGCTGGAGCTGTTCCATACCCAGGACGAGGCCCCCGGCATGGTGTTCTGGCATCCCAAGGGGTGGGCAGTCTGGCAGGCGATCGAGCAATACATGCGGCGCGTGCTCGGCCAGAACGGCTATGCCGAGGTCAGGGCGCCGCAGGTACTCGATGTCTCGCTGTGGAAGCGCTCCGGTCACTGGGATAATTTCAGGGAGAACATGTTTTTCACCGAGTCGGAGTCGCGCGACTACGCGGTAAAGCCCATGAACTGCCCCGGGCACGTTCAGATCTTCAACCAGGGCCTCAAGAGCTACCGCGACCTGCCGTTGCGGCTTGCCGAGTTCGGGTCGTGCCATCGCAACGAGCCTTCGGGCGCGCTGCACGGCCTCATGCGGGTACGCGGCTTCACCCAGGACGATGCGCATATCTTCTGCACTGAGGCGCAGGTCGAGCCGGAAGTGATCCGTTTCATCGACCTGTTGCAGCGCGTGTACGCCGACTTCGGCTTCGACGAGGTGCTCGTCAAGCTTTCCACCCGGCCCCCCAAGCGCGTCGGGACCGACGAGCAATGGGACCGGGCGGAAGCGGCACTGAAAGCAGCGCTCGAGCGAAAGCAGCTGCCGTTCGACCTGCAACCCGGGGAAGGCGCGTTTTACGGCCCCAAGATCGAGTTTTCGCTGAAAGACTGCCTGGGACGGGTCTGGCAGTGCGGCACCATGCAGCTCGATTTTTCGATGCCCGGGCGGCTCGGCGCCGAATACGTTGGCGAGGACAACGCGCGCCACGTGCCGGTCATGCTGCACCGGGCCGTGCTGGGTTCTTTCGAGCGCTTCATCGGTATCCTCATCGAGCATTACGCCGGGGCCATGCCGCTGTGGCTGGCGCCGGTGCAGCTCGTGGTCATGAGCATCACCGAGCACCAGGAGGACTATGCCAGGCGCATAACCGGCGAGCTTCAGGAGGGCGGGTGGCGGGCCGTTTCCGACTTGAGAAATGAGAAAATTTCCTATAAAATTCGGGAACATAGTTTGCAGAAGCTGCCCTACCAGGTCATCGTCGGCGACAAGGAAGTGGCGGCTGGCAAGGTTGCCGTGCGCACCCGCAAGGGCGAGGATCTCGGCCAGATGAGTCTGGCCGATTTCGTCTCGAGGCTGCGGGCCGACGAGTCCCGCTTGGGACGCGCGGCGCAAGATTGACGAGACCGAGGAGGTCTACATCGCACAGGAAAAGGAACCGCGGATCAACGGCGAGATCAACTCGCCGGAAATCCGGCTGATAGGCGCGAATGGCGAGCAGGTCGGCGTGGTGAGCCTGGCGGCCGCCAACAAGCTCGCGGAAGAAGCCGAGCTCGATTTGGTCGAGATCGCGCCGACGGCGGTGCCGCCCGTCTGCCGCATCATGGACTACGGTAAGTACAAGTACCGTGAGGCCAAGAAGCGCCACGAGGCGAAGCTCAAGCAGAAGCAGATTATCGTCAAGGAGATCAAGTTTCGCCCCGGGACCGACGAAGGCGATTACAAGATCAAGCTGCGCAACCTGACGCGCTTCCTTGAGGAAGGGGACAAGGCAAAAGTGACGTTGCGCTATCGCGGCCGGGAAATGGCGCACCAGGAGTTGGGACACCGCCTCATCGAGCGCGTAAGGAACGATTTGGAGCCCTACAGCGTGGTGGAGCAGTACCCCAAGATGGAAGGGCGCCAGCTGATCATGGTCCTGGCGCCGAAAAAAACCGGAAAACCGGTGCAGAAGCCCGCCGTCAGCGCCCCTGCGCCCAAGAAAGCGGCTGCCCCGGCGAAAGCCGCGGCTGCCAAGGCCGGCGCGGAAGCGCCGGCCGGCGGCAAGAAGTAGCGGTACCCAGAAGTAGCCGTCCGGGTTTCCGAAGTCCTGCCTCAGCAGGCACCCGGCGCTATGTTAGAAAAGGAACTGTCATGCCCAAGTTGAAAACCAAGAAGGCCGCAGCCAAGCGCTTCAGGAAGCGCGCCGGCGGCGGCATCAAGCGCGGGAAAGCCTTTCTGCGCCATATCCTCACCAAGAAGAATACGAAGCGCAAGCGGCACCTGCGCGGCGGGACCGATGTGCACCAGGCGGACAAGGCTGCCGTCCGCACCATGCTGCCTTACTAGAGGAGGCCGCCATGCCAAGAGTCAAACGGGGCGTTATCGCCCGCGCTGCGCACAAGAAGGTTTTGAAGAAGGCCACGGGCTTTCGTGGCCGCCGCAAGAACGTGTTCCGCATCGCCAACGAAGCGGTCATGCGGGCGGGGCAGTATGCCTACCGCGACCGCCGCGACCGCAAGGGCGAGTTCCGCGCCTTGTGGATCGCGCGCATCAACGCCGCCGCGCGCGAGCACGGCATGAGCTACAGCCGCTTCATGAACGGCCTGAAGAAGGCGTCCATCACCGTGGACCGTAAGGTGCTGGCCGACATCGCGGTGCTCGACAAGCCCGCGTTCACGAAATTCGTGGAGAAAGCCAAGGCCGGCCTCGGCGCCTGAAGCAAGCCGGCGGCGCTGGAAAGGGAGATCGGCGGTTCGCGCCTCCCCTTTTCGTTCGCATTCCCCCATCCATGACGCAGGACGTTGACGCCATCGTGAAGGAAGCGCTCGCGACTTTTGCGGGCGTGGAGGAGGCCGACCAGCTGGAGCAGGCCAAGGCGCGCTACCTGGGCAAGGCCGGTCTCCTCACGCAGTTGCTGAAGGGTTTGTCGAAGCTGCCGCCCGCCGAGCGCCCCGCGTTCGGCAGCCGCGTCAATGCCGCCAAGCAGGCGCTGGAAGCAGCGCTCGATGCCCAGCGACAGCGCCTGCAGGCGCGCCGGCTCGAATCGCGGCTCGCGGACGAGACACTCGATGTCACCCTGCCGGGGCGCGGTCTGGGCACCGGCGGCCTGCATCCCGTCACTCGCACGCTGGAACGCATCGAGGTGCTGTTCCGCTCCATGGGGTTCGAGGTCGCGGACGGCCCTGAGATCGAGACCGACTACTACAATTTCACCGCGCTGAACCAGCCGGAAGACCACCCGGCGCGCTCGATGCACGATACGTTTTACCTGGCCGACGGCAAGCACCTGCTGCGCACCCATACATCTCCGATCCAGATCCGCTACCTGGAGCGTCATCGCCCGCCGGTGAAGATCGTGGCTCCTGGGCGGGTCTACCGTGTGGATTCGGACGCCACCCATTCACCGATGTTTCACCAGATCGAGGGACTGTGGGTGGACGAGCACATCACGTTCGCCGATCTGAAAGGCGTGCTCGCCGAATTCCTGCGGAAGTTCTTCGAACGCGACGACCTCCAGGTGCGCTTCCGACCGTCGTTCTTTCCCTTCACGGAACCGTCCGCCGAGATCGACATGAGCTTCGGCGACGGCTGGCTCGAGATGGGTGGCGCCGGCATGGTGCACCCCAACGTGCTCGCGAATGTGAAGATCGACGGCGAGCGCTACCAGGGGTTCGCTTTCGGGCTCGGGCCCGACCGGCTCGCGATGCTCCGCTATGGCGTGCGGGACCTGCGGCTGTTCTACGAAAACGACCTGAATTTCCTGAGGCAGTTCAACTAGCCGCCGCGCTTCGGCCGTAACGGCGGCCGTGGCGGCAATGCAGACATGAAGTTCTCCGAAAGCTGGCTGCGCACCTTCGTCAATCCGCCGCTCGCGACGCGCGAGCTGGCGCACGCGGTGACGATGAGCGGCGTCGAGGTCGAGCACGTCGAGCCCGATGGCGACGACTGGGTTCTGACGCTCAAGCCCACGCCCAACCGGGGAGATTGCCTCAGCCTCGTCGGGATCGCGCGCGAAATCGCCGCGGTGACCGGCGCGCCTTTGACGCTCCCGGACCTCAAGCCGGGGCGGGTCACGCTCACCGACCGGCTGGGCGTCATGCTGGAAGCGCCCCAGGCCTGTCCCCGTTACTGCGGCCGGCTCGTGAAAGGGGTGGATCCCGCTGCGCCGCCGCCGGAATGGATGACACGCCGGCTTGCAGCGAGCGGCATACGCTCCGTCAGTGCCCTCGTGGACATCACCAACTACGTGATGCTGGAGCTGGGGCAGCCGCTGCACGCGTTCGACGCTGCGAGGCTTGCCGGCGGCATCCGGGTGCGCCAGGCGAAGCCTGGCGAAAAGCTCGTGCTCCTGAACGACGCCGAGCAGGCGTTGACGCCGGATTTCCTGGTTATCGCGGACGATGAGAAGGCGGTGGCGCTCGCCGGCATCATGGGCGGCCTGCATGCCTCGGTGAGCGACGTCACGCGCGACGTTTTCCTCGAGAGCGCTTTCTTCAGCCCCGCCGCAATCGCCGGCCGCGCGCGCCGGCTCAACTTCGCCACCGATTCCTCGTACCGATTCGAGCGCGGCGTCGACTTCGCGGGAACGGCTGCCGCGCTCGAGCGCGCGACGCAGCTCGTGGTCGAAATTTGCGGCGGCGCCGCGGGACCCGTCACCGAGATGCGCGCAGTCATGCCATCGAGGGAACCGGTGCGCCTGCGTCTCGCCCGCATCGAGCGCGTGCTGGGCATCAAGCTCGACGGCGTGCAGGTCAGCGAGATCCTGCGGCGGCTGCGCTTCGAGTTCTCGGCTTCGGGGGGCGAATTCAGGGTTACGCCGCCGAGCTTCCGCTTCGATATCGCAATCGAGGAGGACGTGATCGAAGAGCTTGCGCGGATACATGGTTACGACCGCATCCCGGCGACGCTTCCTTCGACGGTGCCGACCATGCTGCCGCTGCCGGAGGAGCGGCGTGATCTCGCATCGCTGCGCAGGCTGCTCGTGGCCCGCGACTATCAGGAAGTGATTACGTACAGCTTCGTGGATGCCCAGTGGGAGCGCGATTTCGCGAGTAACAGCTCGCCGGTCGCACTCGCCAATCCCATCGCCAGCCAGATGAGCGTGATGCGCTCGACGCTGGCCGGCGGGCTGATCCAGAGCCTGCTGCACAACGTGAGCCGCCGGCAGTCCCGTGCCCGCCTCTTCGAGACCGGTCGCTGCTTCATGAGGGAGCCATCGGGCGGTTACCGCCAGCCCGTGCGCATCGGGGGGCTGTCCTACGGCGAGGCGCGCCACGAGCAATGGGGGCTCAAGGGGCGGCCCGGCGATTTTTATGACATCAAGAGCGACGTCGAGGCGCTGATCGGGCCCCTGGACGCTGAATTCGAGGCGGTGCCGCACCCGGCCCTGCATCCCGGCAAGTCGGCCATGATCAGCATCGGCGGTATGACGGCGGGATGGATCGGGGAATTGCACCCCCGCTGGCAACAGAAGTATGATCTTCCGCTCCCGCCGGTCCTGTTCGAACTCGACTACGAAGCGCTCAGCCGACGGGGACTGCCGGCCTACAAGGCGCTTTCGCCATTTCCGCCGGTGCGCCGGGACATCGCCGCGGAGGTCGATGCGGCCGTCAGTTACCAGGCGATTTTGGATGGTATGCGCAGGGAGGCGCCCGCCATCGTGACCGAAATCGGCGTGTTTGACATCTACCGCGGTACGGGTGTAGAAAAAGGAAAAAAGAGTCTTGCTTTCAGGGTGTTATTACAGGATACTCGCAAGACTCTGACCGACGCGGAAGTCGAATCCGCAATCTCGCAGCTACGCCGAGTACTGCAGCAAGCGTTCAACGCGAAACTCCGTTGAAAGGGGACAACATGACGTTAACCAAGGCCGAACTCGCGGATCTTCTGTTCGAGAAGGTCGGCTTCAACAAGCGCGAAGCCAAGGACATGGTGGAGTCCTTCTTCGAGGAGGTCCGCACGGCGCTGGAAAACGGGCAGGGGGTGAAGTTGTCGGGATTCGGTAATTTCCAGTTGCGCGACAAGCCGCAGCGTCCGGGCCGCAATCCGAAAACAGGGGAAGAAATACCTATCACGGCGCGGCGCGTCGTGACGTTCCATGCGTCGCAGAAGCTGAAGGCGATGGTGGAGCAGAACTACCATGGAAGCAAGTCATAGCCCGAGAACGCAGCTGCCGCCGATCCCGGCGAAGCGCTATTTCACCATCGGTGAAGTGAGCGAGCTTTGCGGCGTGAAGCCGCACGTGTTGCGTTACTGGGAGCAGGAATTCACCCAGCTCAAGCCGGTCAAGCGGCGCGGCAACCGTCGCTACTACCAGCACCACGAGGTGCTGCTCATCCGCCGCATCCGCGAATTGCTCTACGACCAGGGCTTTACCATCAGCGGCGCGCGCAACCGCCTCGACGAGCTGGTGTCCGAGCCCGCCAAGGCGGGCCGGCCTTCACCGGCGGCCGCGCGCGGCGGTAACCTGTCCGCCGTCGTCCGCAAGGAAATCAAGAGCGTGATCGAGGTGTTGCGAGGCCAGTAGCGCGAAAGTTCGTTTCGGCTGCAAACAAAAATGGCCCGCAACATCCACGTGCGGGCCATTTTTCATCTGGTCGGGGCGGCAGGATTTGAACCTGCGACCACCTGCACCCCATGCAGGTACGCTACCAGGCTGCGCTACGCCCCGAGAGCCGCGAATTATATCAAAGCGGCGGGCGGTAGCCCCGACTGCTCACGCCGAGGGCTAATTTTCCAGCCGCACGGGCTTGCCCAGCCCTGCGCAGTCTTCGTCGGTCTTGAGCCCGGCTGCCCGAATGCCGTGCGCTGCCAGTTCCTCGTCGCGCTCCTGGGTGTCGCCCGTGACGCCGACCGCGCCGATGACCTCGCCGCGTGCATCGCGGACGAGGCGTCCGCCGCCCTCGGGGAATATCTTGCCGGCCGAGGCATTGATGAGGTAGCTCATGAACAGCGGGCGCTCCTCGGTGCGCACCCGCACGAGGCTCGACGAGCGCCCGAGCGCCAGGGCGGCGTAAGCTTTGCCCATCGCCATCTCGAACCGCATCATCGCGGACCCGTCCTCCTTCTTGAATGCCTTCACGTGCGCGCCGGGATCGGTGACGGCGACGCTCAGCGGCCGGCAGTTGAGCTCGCGGCCGCGCGCCAGTACTGCGGCGATGATGCGCTCGGACTGCTCCAGCGTCACTTCGGACATTACGGCTCTCCCCATGAATTGACAGACGTGCCCGCAGCCGGGCCGCCCATGCCATGGTAATTCGCCCAGCCGAAAAATCCAACGCGGTTGCTATAGAATTGAGCACAAAGCGAGAGCAACGTGAAACTCTGGTACAACCCCGCTTCGCCATTTGCCCGCAAAGTGCGCATCGTCGCGCTCGAAACCGGGCTGGCGGACCGCATTCGGGAGGTCAGCATACTCGTCAGCCCCGTCAAGCCGCACCCGGAGCTGGCGCGGGAAAATCCCCTCGTGAAGATCCCCGCCCTGACCACCGATTCCGGGACACTCTACGATTCGGCGGTGATCTGCGAGTATCTCGACAGCCTGCATCAGGGCGCCCGTCTGTTCCCCGCGCAAGGACCGGAGCGCTGGCAGTCGCTGCGCTTGCAGGCCCTGGGCGACGGCATACTGGAAGCGGCCGTACTGATGCGCTACGAGAAGGCCGTGCGGCCGCAGGCGCTGCAATGGGGCGACTGGATTGCCGGGCAACTTGGCAAGGTCCGGAGCGGGCTCGACGCGCTGGCTCAGGAGTGCGCTGAATGGAAGGACTGCTTTGGCATCGGGCAGCTGACCGCAGCGTGCGTGCTGGGCTACCTGGATTTCCGGTTTCCGGACGAACCCTGGCGCAAGGCGCATCCCACGCTCGAAAGGTGGTATGCGAGGGTATCGCAGCGGCCGTCGATGAAGGCCACCGTACCCCAGTGAGCGGCTTGTGAGCCGTGGGGTGCAGCGCCCGGCAGTGACGACTTACATGATTC
>Ga0247825_10000730_pt1 | contig 21190 bp, 29 predicted proteins | sample 13C_Vanillin_Day_FD_194413 | JGI IMG/M metagenome (GOLD analysis project Ga0247825, IMG submission 194413) | Soil microbial communities from agricultural site in Penn Yan, New York, United States - 13C_Vanillin_Day48 | ecosystem: Environmental > Terrestrial > Soil > Agricultural land | place...
ATTTCCAGCAGGGGGACCACCAGCGATCGCGTTCGCGCTGAGTGGTTGCCTGAGCTCGTCTGCTGTTGGAACAGGAGTGAGCGTTGTCTACGGTTGTCGGGAAATAATTCGAGGATATTCGCAGCCAACCGGAGTTACTCGCATGTCTCCGCTAGTGGTAGAATCCTCTCTGAGGATTAGAGCATCCTCGAAGGGAGCGTTTATCTGATGAGCGATGAACCGGTTGATTCTGCAGCGGTTCACTTTGCTCTTACGCGGGAGGCTGTAGCTCAGTACGAGGAAGGCAAGATCGATGGGAAGTTCGCCATCGGTGATGCTCTGCTCGTAGAGGTCGGCATTCCCGGCACGAGAGCTCAGGAAACGGGTATCAAGCTGAAGCGCTGTTCCGAGTACCTGCATGATCTTGGGTACTCGTTCGAAGTCAAGACGTTGGATGCCATTCGTAGGGTATCCAACGCCTATCCGAAGGACGAGAGAGGCGATCTGCTCCACAGCATGAGACGGCCTACGTGGGCTGCTCTCGAGGTCGCTGCTCGTGATCCGTCCATCTTGGATGACATGATCGCCGTCATGGACGGTGAGCAACCATCCCTACGACTGCCCGACATGGTGATCTGGTCGTTGAGGAAGCGGAAGATGATCCGGGTCACTGACCTGCGTGAAGCTTTCAGGCACATTGACGCGACTGAGAAGGCCGCGTACGACACCACCATGCCGAACCCTCCAGTCGAAGTCATTGATCTGAGGGGAGACGACGAAGTCGATGATGAGGATGAGGTTGATTCAGACCCTGGTGAGATCCTCCTCAACATCGAGACACCTGAGATGCGAGCGAGCTTCAAGGGTGACACGAGCAAGCTCGGTGCGAAGGCCAGGAAGTCATACAGTCTGGCCGATGCTCGAGCTCTGGTTGAGGAGACTCAGGCAACGCTGGCCGCCTCCTCGGGCTCTTCTGACGAAGGCTTCACGTACGTCGTCCACGCGGAAGGTGAGCCTCCTTCACGGCCAGATGCAACTGTTGAGCAGATGATTGAGGTCATCGATAAGAGTAAGGGTCTGCTCTACGAATTCCATCGGATGTGGCACGAGGCTGGCATTCAGATCGACCAGGCTATCAACGTACTCGAGGCACTTGACGGGATACGGGTAGCTTGGGAACAAGCTCACGAGTTGATCATGGGTTCGACACCTGAAATGCACTAGTCCTCCAGGAGCTTTCTCCGGAAAGCCCTTGCTAGACTACTGAACCTCCTGATCCGGGCTTCTGGAGTTCATCCTCGGCTCTTGGAGCCTGGATCGAGGCCACCTACCCTAATGAAAGGAAGTCATGGCTGAAGCAATGAAAGAGTTCTTGCTCGAGTGCGAAGAGTGCTCGAACCTGTTTACGAGCAGTACCGCGGAGACGCTGTACGAGTGCTCGAACTGCGAGACCAAGACGCTCGAGCGACGGTGTGAGTCGTGCAACAAGTTCACGGCTAAGCTCACTGAAGACGGTTGCCCAGCGTGTAACGAAGGCGAAGGTCAGGTTGTCTGCGAGCTTGAAGGTGAACGGCACATGATCAGCCTCGATGATCTGTCCTCGCTGAAGCTGCTCGAGGGGAGCGTGTACTTCTGATGTTGACGCCCGATGAGGCTCACGCGAAGATGGATGCTGGTGAGCATGTCGTGGAGCTCGTCTTCACGTGGCTCGATGGAGCGTACGAGTCGTTCTTTCCTTCGCATGAAGGTGGATGGACGTCCTCGATGTTCGATTCGAACATGTCCTCGGATTTCGTCGTGATCAAGGGCAAGACCAGGGGTCATCGTATCGAGATTCCGTTGGTCAATGTTCGATACTTCGAGGTAATCGTTCACAACGATCCACTCGCGGATCATGTTTGTGGTCCTGAGTGCGACACGACCGAGATCAGTCCGATCGAAGGTGAGTTTGCCGTCTTCCGCATGGATGCGCGCGGCAATCTCGTTCCTGTCCAGTCTACAACCCAAGGATCGACCCATGGGCACGGTCCCTACCTGTAAGGAGCAACATGAAACGAGTAGCGATAATGGCAGTATTTGCTGCCGTACCGTTAGCTGGGTGCCACATCGCTTGGATCGATGATCCGGTGTGGGGGCCCGGTGGCACGGAAGTGCAGGGCCGCTGCACGCAGTGGGAACATCTGATCGAGGCGAACGACCTGCCTGTCGATCAGTTCTCGAGGGTCATGTATCGCGAGTCCAGGTGCAACCCGGGAGCTCGCAACTCGAGGTCCGGTGCCGCTGGTCTTCTTCAGATCATGCCTCAATGGATCACGCGGTGGGGGATCTGCGACGACTTCTCACGATCCGCCGGCGGATGCTCTGTCTCGGCTCTGTATGATCCGGGCTGGAACATCTACTATGCGAAGAAGATCTACGACATCCAAGGCGGGAGGGCATGGAGCACATGGTGACGATCAACTGCTCGTTACTCGAGGCAGCTCTTATCGTCGAAGCTCTTGTCAAGCTTCGTGAAGGCCTGGTTGAAACGCTCAACGATTCGGAGGCCTCAACCGAAGAGAAAGATGGAGCTCGGTATGGCTGCTGGAAGATCGATGAGCTCTCGAGCCGTGTTCTTGATGAGGGCATACCCGTCGTATACGATGCTCTCGGGGTCAAGGCGAAGCGTCAATGAGAACATTCCGAACCACCATAGTCGTTGATCACGAGATTGATGATGATCGGATCGACGAGGATACCTTCCACGACATGCTCCGAGACATCATGGAAGACGGACGTCTCGAGGGTGCGGATGATGATGAGGCCGCCGATCTCGGCTTCCGACTCGAGTCTGTTCGAGACATCACCGTCACGGAACTCACGGACTGAACGATGGCCATCCGGTGCGTGGTCCGCTTCCGAGTGGACTGCACGAACTGGGATAGCCGAGCTCGAGGTACAGAGCGCTGGTTTGTCTTCGACTCGCAAGGCGAATACGAAGCACCTATCGACAACCTCAAGTTCACCAGTCGCCATGCGGCCTGGTGCTACGCGTACGAACTCAACTACGGATTTCCATACATGGGATCGAGGTAGCGCTGGCCGCTTCCTGAACATCAGAGAAAGGAGGTCGTAACGAGTCAATTGCGTTAGGTCATGTGTGCCGCGAAGAACCCGGTCGCTGAAGAGTGGCCGGGTTTCTTCGTGTCCGGTATCTTGACGCTCATGGAAGCAGGGCAACTCAAGGAGCATATCGACGCCGGACCGGTCGCCGATGGCCTCATCAACCAGTACGGGCGCATGCTGGAGGACTCTCGTGTCTGGCGTGAGCAGATCTCGATGGATGGGCTTGTTCATACTCTGGATAACGGAGTGCTACAATCTCATCCGTTGGTTGATCGTGTCCTCCGTGCCGAATGGACCATGCTGAACTGTCTGCGGTCCATCCAGCGTATCGTTGACGTCCAGAAGGCGAAGGCCGAAGAGGACGAGTTCGACGCGTTCCTCCGCGCCAATGTCCGACCCTAACGACGGCGATCGCATCATTGAGTTTCTTGCCCGGTTCTGTCGACATCCACGTGGTCCGGATGCCGGCAAACCGGTCCTTCTCGTGCCCGAGCAACAGCAGGTCCTGCGAGACATGTTTGTCCTCGCTGACGATGGACTGTGGAAGCACCGCGAGGCGGCCATCGTCGTGCATAGGAAGTGGGCGAAGACACTCTCGGCTTCCGGCATTGGACTCTTCTGCCTCACAACTCGCGAGATGGGTACCGAGATCTACTTCGCCGCCAACTCGCGCGTGCAGGCAGGCATCCTCAAGAAGAACGTTGATGCGTTCGCGATCAGCTCGAAGCCTCTGCGCAAGCGGCTCAAGATCTACAAGAACAAGATCGAGACGAACGACGGACAATCTCACATCATGGTCCTCGGTGCTGATGCCCATCAGGCGCACGGCTACAACCCGTTCGTGTCGGTGGTCGACGAGTACTGGGCGTTCAAGAACAACGATCTGCCAGAAGCTCTGAGCTCTGGTACCGCGGCTCGTCCTGAGTCGATGACGGTCTACATCACCACGCCTGGCGTTGATATGAATAGCCCGCTTGGTGAGTTGCTGGAGCGCTCGGAGCGTGGAGACGATTCGCTCTACATTCATTGGCCAGGCAAGGATATCCGCGATGACCTGGACGTCTTCGACCGGGAAGCCTGGCGTGAGTACAACCTCGGCTTCCGATATGGCTGGACCAACGAGCGATTCCTCATGTCTCAGGCGCTCGCGCTTCCGAAGGCTGAGTTCATTCGTCTTCATCTCGGCGGCTGGCTCAAGCGTTCCGCCGGCTGGATGAACATGTACAAGTGGGATGAGTGCAAGGACAGTCGCATTGAACTGAAGCCCGACACACCCGTATGTCTGTTTGTGGACGGTGCCTGGAAGCACGATTCGATGGCTCTCATGGCCTGTACGACCGGACCAGATCCCGAGCTCTTCACGCTCAAGATCTGGGAACGTCCAGTCGGTGATGACATGTGGCGCGTTCCTTACACTGAGCTGGACATTGCTGTGCGTACGGCATGTGCGATGTACAAGGTGGCACAAATTGGTGCGGACCCGTTCTTTCTCGGCCAGCTTCTGCAGACGTGGGAACACGATGGGTATCCGATTCTCGAGATCCCAACGAACTCGACAACCAGGTCCGTACCGGCTACCAAGCGCTTCTTCGATGCCGTGATGGAGAACCGTATCAAGCATGATGGGAATCCTACACTTCGTCGACACGTGGCGAACTGCGTTCCAAAGATCGATGCACGAGGTCTCCGGATCGCGCGAGATCGCAACAACCCGAACGCCTTCATTGATGCGGCAGTCGCGGCTGTCTTTGTTCATGATATGGCGTCGAAGGTGAGTCAGGAGCCTGGGCTGTGGATGTTCTGAGAAGGAATGTCGATACCATCGCGCAGATCTTCGGCGTGTTGATCATTAGCATTGGAGCTGCGATCATCTCGATAGCCGCAGGGCTGATCGTTCTTGGCTCACTGACGCTCGCGTACGGTACTATCCGAGAGGTCGTTCACATCACGACGACTCAGACGGAGGACGCTGAGGACGATGGGGTTCGGTAGCATCGTGCGGGCCATGCCCCGCGGCACCCGAGAGCCCGAGCCGGCACTCAACGAGAACCGTTACCGCACGTGGATGGGCGGTGGATACGCCATCACCGCTGACGGTCAGGTCATCGAATCGCCGGCGTGGGGTACGCAAGATCAGATGGTGCTCGGCATTCCGGCGGCCTGGCGTGCCATGAATCTGGTCGCCGGATTCATCTCGCAGCTTATGCTGCGGTGCTATGACGACATGATCCCGAATGCCGAGATCACTCCGACACCTCAGGTTGTCAAGCGTCCGTGGCCGCTGCTCACCTACGCAGATTACTTCTTCGCGATGGTGACGTCCATCGTTCTCCGTGGCAACTTCGTCGGAGTTCGCGCGGATTACGAGGAATCAAGCGGTCTGCCTCGGCAGATCCTGCCCGTTCATCCGGACGACGTCGTGATGGACATGGTGCGAGGGATCCCGTACTACGAGATCACTGGCATGGACCGTCCACTCCGCTATGATGAGATCTTCCATGTCCGTGGGTATCTGTCGCCTGGGTCTCTGTGGGGCGTAGGTGTTATCGAGGCGCACCGTAAGAATCTCAGGTACTCGAATACGCTTGCCGACTTCGGGCAGCAGGCGTACTCAAACGGGGGTGTTCCGCCGGTTGTCATCAAGGTGAACAAGCCCGAGCTCAGTGAGCCCGAGGCTGCGTATATCCAGGGCAGATGGGTTGCGCGGCATGCTTCTGGGAACCGACAGCCGGCGGTCATCCCCGCCACGATGGAAGTGGAGAAGATCGGTCTCAGCATGCAGGACGCTGAGTACCTGCAGAGCCGCATGTTCAATGTGGCTGAGATCGCGTTCATGTTCAATCTGTCGCCGGAGGATCTCAGCGCTACGTTGACCACCGGTGGCTCGAGCTTGACGTACGGAAACCTGGACCAGAAGACGCGAGACCGGTTGCTCTATAGTATGCAGCCGATCATGGTCCGGATTGAGCAGACGTTTGCCGATATTCTGCCAGGCAAGACGCTGGCACGGTATTCGTCCGAAGAGACCATGCGCATGTCGTTCAAGGAGCGCATGGAATCCTACAAGCTCGCGCGTGAGACCGGCGTCTATACACTCGAAGAGCTTCGGGTGCTGGAACGTCTTGGTCCGCTACCCGCAGGATACGAAGACCCTATGCTCAAGAAGCCTGAGCAGCCGAAGGCTATCGCCAGCAAGCCAGATGATCCGGGAGCAGTGTGATGAACTTCAACGGCGACATCACTCGAGCACTTGACCTTGATACGCTCGAGATTCAGGGTGCAGAGGGTCGCACGCTCGTGGCTCGCCTGCTCCGTTGGGACGTGGAGAACGAGGTCTCCGACGACGGTCGCCTCTTCTACACCGAGGTCTGGGATCGCGGATCCTTCGCACAGACCATCAAGCGGGCTGAGGTGACCGGCAAGAAGTGGCCGATGTTCCTCAACCACCGTCGGTCTGATGCTCCCATCGGAGCAGTGGCAGCGATCCACGAGCGAGACGATGGTCCGTGGATGACGGCGAAGATCAGCCGCACCACCGGCGGCAATGATGCACTCGAACTCTATCACGATGGCGCGCTCACTAACGTATCGATCGGCGCCACGGTGATCAGAAGCCGCAAGGTCGGCAAGGCCATCCACCGTTCTGAGGTGGCTGTCCGCGAGGTGAGCATGACGCCGTTCAACCAGCTCGCGGGTGCTGAGATCATGGCTCTTCGCAGCCACGAGGCGGCCACGTCCTACCTTGACGAGCTCAACGAGTTCATCGCCAAGCACCGAGGCTAACCACGGTCGTCGAAGGACTGGACAGCGCTGGCCGCCTCCTGGTAGAAACGAATCCCGGAGGTTCCGACCTTCTTTCGCGTGCGCCCGTCGCTGCGAGCCAATGTCACTCCGAACCAAAGGGAAACCAATGCTCGAGATCCTTCGCAAGATGCTCGAAGGAAAGCTCGGTCAGCTGACGGCGCTGTCGACGAAGGTCGCGGAAAATGGGGGCGAACCCTCGGAGTCCGAGAAGGCCAACATCGACGTGCTCCGCGGCGAGATCGAGAAGCTCAACAAGCAGATCGAGGAAGCCGGCGAGCTCGATGAGCTGATCGCCCGGTCGTCCGCGGTCCTCGAGAAGATGCCGGTCCGCACCAATGCGGCTCCGATCAACCGCACCGCGTCGAACTCCGAGCCCAACGCCGGCAAGGAGTACGCGGAGATCGTCCGGTCGTTCTACCCGACGCCTGGCGACTACATGCACGACGTCATCCACTCGTATCAGGGTGATCGCGAGGCTCGGCGCAAGCTCGAAGATCTGAACCGCGCCGTCAACGTCGACCGCATTGCCAACGAGGTCACGGGTGATGTGCCCGGTCTCGTGCCCGAGCCGGTCGTCGGCGACGTCATCAAGATCATCGACGCCAGCCGCCCCGTGGTCGCGTCCCTGCGCCAGTACCCGATGCCGCAGTACGGCTCTTCGTTCACCCGTCCCAAGGTGACCCAGAACACGCAGGTCGGCATCCAGACGACGCAGAAGACCGAGCTCCCCTCGCGGAAGTTCCTTGTCGATCCGATCCCCGTGACCAAGCAGACGCTTGGCGGCGCGATCGACGTCGCTTTCCAGGTCATCGACTGGACGAGCCCGTCCGCGCTGAACGCGATCACGGATGACCTCGCTGATCAGTACGCGATCCAGACCGAAGATCTGGCCGCGACGATGATCGAGGTCGCCGCGAAGACGACCAACGCAGCCAACACCGTGCCCATCACGGCAGACCAGGAGATCGCGGGCTTCTATGCCGCGGCCGGCAAGGTCTACCAGGGCTGCAACCGCCTGCCCGACACGGTCTACGCCAGTGTCGACGAGTGGGTGTGGCTCGGCTCCCTGCTGGACGGCGATGGTCGTCCGCTCTTCCCGAACCTCGCGCCCATGAACGCGCCTGGCACGATGGGCGGCATCACCACCTTCAGCGGTGGTCCTCTCGGTGCTCGCCTGGTCGTCAGCCCGCAGTTCGCGGCCGACACCCTCGTCGTCGCCGCCTCCTCGTTTGCCGAGACCTACGAGGATCGTCGCGGTGCTCTGCGAGTCGTCGAGCCGAAGCTGCTCGGCTGGGAGATCGCGTACTACGGCTACTTCGCCGGCGTGGTCACCGTGCCCGCGGCCTTCGTCGCCCTGACCCACGCGTAGGCCATGCCACTCACCCTGACTCGTCATCCGACCGTCAACACCCTGCAGGACGACCCGCTGGGTTGGCTGTGGTATGTCAGCGGGATGATGACGAACGACACGGAGTGCGAGCTTACGCCGGAGCTCGTCGTTGGCAATGAGTTCGACATCGAGTTGCCTGGTCTTTCGAAGGTCGGGCGACTCGCTGTCAGCTGGGCTGATGTTGTCGGTACGCCACCCGGTTGTTGGGGTTGGACGGCAACCAATGTCACCGGTACGTGTTACGCCGATCTGGCAACGTACACTGGACAACTCATCTTCCCAGGAATTGGCGGTGGAGGTGCGCCAGTCATGGATGCATTCGATCTGCAAGACCTCATTGACGATGGGAAGATCGTCACTGCTGAACCTTCTCGTCGACAGTTCATCACGTCCGTGCAGGCCACGCCTGGCGCTGCTGGTTCCAAGGCAACGACCATCAGCTTCACGCCGGCTCAGATCCCAGGGACGTTGCATGATGTCAACTGGGGTGATGGCACGGAGGAGGTCGTCGACTACGACGGCAAGCAACACGTCTATGCCAATGCTGGGACGTACCGCGTGACCGTGTACCCGTACGGATCCACGAACCACAACGTGTACGTCGACACCACCGTGAGTTAGGAGACCAATGAGGACCAATCCCGATCACGACCCAATCGTCAGCCTCGACCTCGGTGACCTCGTCCGCGATGGCACCGTTGATGTGGATGAACCTTCCTCGCGACACGAGAAGGCCGGCCACCCGCAGTACGGGAAGCCTGCTGCGAAGAAGGCTGAGCCGGAGAAGGCGGCCAGCGCTGCCAAGTCCGCCGAGAAGAAGTAGGAGAGCGTCCGGTGCCCTGGCCAACCATCAACGAGCTCGCGGTGTTCACGCGCCAACAGGTCGATGAAACGATGGACTGGGCGCTGGACGCTGCCATTTCCTACGGGCAGACGGTGTTGGCATCGAGCAATCTCGTGCCCAACGAACCTGATGCTTCGGTGTTCAACGGATGTCTCGATTACGCGGCCTCGTTGTACACTGCTCGGATCGGTGGCGTGGATCTGACGATTGAGCCTGGCGAAGGCTCGACGCCCTTGCAACGATATCGCAAGCTCCTCCTCGTTTCACGACCGGTGGGGTTCGCGTGATCAAGACCGTCACGGAGCAGCGGGAGACGCTGGCCGCCTTCTTGGCGTCGTATGGTACGGTCTTGAGGGCGCCAGTCTCAGATCCGATTCCGCCTGTCATCATGATCGGCAATCCGTCGTATCTGATTGATGGGCGTGTGGCTACGGTCTCGTGGCCCATCAGTCTGATCGTCGCGAGGACGACAGCAGAAGACATATCCAAGCAATTCGACGCGTGGATTGAACCGATCATTGGCGAACTCGTCAAGGGTGTCGGTCTCAACTTCGTCGTTGATGCTGCAGCCCCACGTCCAACAGATCCCGACTTTCCGGTGGACCTACCGGCGTACGTGATCCTCGGACACACCAACATCGCTCTGTGTTGAAAGGACCATGATGGCTCAGACGGTCATCGTCATCACCAACGCCAACGTTCAGTTCGCTGACGATGCGACTGGGATCGCCACGGCACCTGATTTCCAGTGCCAGGTCATCTCGGCAGCCATCAACGCGAACCCCAACCTTCAGACCGTGCCAGCAACCTTCTGCTCGGGTGAGACGCAGGTTCCGGGTCAGACCGGATTCGAGCTCGCTCTCACCTGGCTGCAGGACTGGACAGCGACTGCCGGCCTTTCCGAGTTCGCCTGGGACAACGATGCAGCTGAGAAGTACTTCAGCATCTCGCTGGATGACGCTGTTGGTTCACCGATCGCCACGGGCGTCTGCCGCGTGGTGGCTGGTGCCTTTGGTGGCGACGCCGGTACTCCTCTGCAGGCGACGGCAACCTGGCCGATCATCGGCAAGCCCGACATCGGTGTGAGCACCGTGGCTGCGACCTTCGAAGCGGCTCGCGAAGCTGCCGAGGAGAAGGTCTCCGCGTAGACGTCCGGTCGGCGTGGGGCCGTTGCGAGTGATGCCCGGGGTTCTGAGCGCGGACCCCGGGCATCCTCGTATAATCGGGGACTTTCTTCTGGAATGAATCCAGTTGAAGCCCTTTGTCTAGCTATTCCGCTCTCCTTTCTGGATCATTCCAGGAAGCCCGGGAACCTTCTGGAATGGTCGAGGAGGCCAGGTGGGAACGTCCAGGTCGCCACAGGAATTCGAGCAGAAGCTTCAGCGGTTGGCAGCATATATGGTTCCCTCGACTCGAGACATGCTGGAACAGGCGGGCAACATCTTCAAGGCAGAGCTCCGGTCCTCAGCCATCAATGCGGCTGGAGCTGATCGGCGTCTGAGTCGTCATCGATCCAAGGCCATACTCGCCGCCGACTGGGTAATCAAGCGATACAAGAACGCTGGGTACCGAGCCTTTGCAAATGCTCGAGGACCGTGGGGTCTGCGCGATAACTCCGGGGTTGGTGGGAAGACGAAGCCTCACAAGATCACGGCGAAGAATGCTCCGTATCTCAAGTTTCGTGATAGCCGAGATGGTCGTTGGCGGCGCGTGAAGTCCGTTCAGCACAAGGGCTCGCAGCGAGACAACTACTGGGAGCAGGGCGCATCGAGGGCGAAGATCCGCATCGTCAGATCGCTTTCTCAGGGGTATCTCGATACGGTAAAGTACGCCTTTGACAACCCGTTCCAAGTTCGCAAGGGAGCGTAAATGACTGCAGCATTCGGGCGCCGACCGGAGACGAAGTGGAAGATGCAGTGGGGCGGGAAGATCGTTGGCGACTCAGAGTCCGTCACTGTCGGGCAAGCCATTCTCGTCGGCAAGCTCGTTGGACGAGACTCCTGGATCGACTGCATGCCCTACACCGGACCAGAAGCATGCACAGCCTGGCTCGTGATCCTCACCGCTCCGGCTGAAGACGAGATGAACGAGAGGGCAATGCTCGAGCATCTGAAGGCTTGTACGACGATGAAGCTCGATGATCTTTTCGATACTCTGATCCTGGAGTAAGGCATGGCTCTCGCCACCGAGCGCGTCAATGTCATCTTCGATGCCGATGCATCGCCCGTCATCGCGGCGATCCGCAAAGTCACCGCCGAGGCTAAGCAGTTTCAGAATGCTATCGGTGGCATGGAGGATTCTGAGAAGAATCTGCTCCTCGCTACCGTTGGCGATACGCTCATCGGAGCGGCGAAGCGTTACCTTGGTGTTCTGCTCGAGGTCGGCAAGGCAACCTCAAATCTGATCGAGCAGACGAACTTTGCCCAGAAGGTCTTCGGTGACGCGTTCGAGGGTGTGGAGAAGTTCGCTGACAGTGCCGCGAAGATCGGCTTCTCCAAGACTTCAGCGCTGAACGCCGCAGCTGCTCTTGGTGTGTTCGGCAAGACGGCGGGGCTCGCTGGTGAAGAGCTCGTCGGGTTCACCGAGCAGATGGTGACGATGGCGGCTGACATGGCGTCAGTTCGTAACACCACGCCAGAGGAAGCGATTATCGCTCTTGGGGCAGCCATGCGCTCCGAGTACGAACCACTCCGTCGATTCGGCGTTGTTCTGAATGACGTGCAGCTTCGTCAGCGAGCCTGGACGCTGGGCATCTACGACGGTACGGGTGCGCTGAACTCTTCGCAGAGGATCCTTGCTGCCCGCGCTGAGGTGATGGAGCAGCTCGGGTTTGCGACCGGCGACTTCATTGACACGCAGGATCAGTTCGCGAACAGCCAGCGCGTCCTGAACGCTGAGATGGAGAACTTCAAGGCGGCCGTTGGTCAAGGCGTCCTGCCTCTGATGCTTGGTCTGACGAAGGTGGCCAACGCTCTACTCGGCGCGTTCAACTCTCTGCCTGATGCACTTCAGGCGACCATCGGTGGCCTGGCACTTCTCGCTGGTGTGGCTGTCGGCGCTCTTGGTGCTCTCGCGAAGCTGGTCTCAATCCTCAACACGCTCAAGACGATATCGGCCTTCGAGGGGATTTCGACAGCGCTGGCCGCCTCCTTGCCTGCTGCGGCTGCTATCGGCATCGCCGCTATTGCAGGCATTGGCATTGCTATGGCGGATGCGAAGTCCAAGGCTGATGATGCTTCGGATGCCGTCGATCGGTTCAACAAGACGGTCGAAGCCACTCGCGGGAATACCGAGGATGCTGTTCAGCTTGACGTCCGTGGAATGGTTGATGACCAGGGTGTCACGGACTCGTTCGATCAGATGGGTCTCAGTATCACGAACTTCCGTGATGAAGCCGTTGTTGCAATCCAGGGCACCGAGGATCAGTTTGCCGAGTTCACTGGCAAGTGGTCCAAGTTTATCGCAGACGCGCTGAACCAGCATCCCGAACTTCTGGGCTCTACAGTTCAGGATGATATGCGTCTCGCCATCCAGGGTATCGAGAATGTCAACAAGGCATACGATACGTGGATGAAGGACAAGGCGCAGAAGGACGCGCAGGACAAGAAGGAAACTGAGGCTGCGACTGCCGAGCAGATCAAGGCATATCAGGAGCTCATCAAGACCTACGAGTCTGCTGCTAAGGCGAAGAGTGCCGCGGAGAAGGCACTGCGCGAAGCGAAGAAGGACCTCGCTGAAACTCAGACCAAGGCGCTGGCCGACTTTGCTGCTGCTCAGGAAGCGTACAACAAGAGCATCGCGGATCAAGAGCGTTCAATCGAACGTCAGCGCCAGTCAACTGAGGAAGCCTACGCCGCCATCGCTGATGCTCAGCGTGGAGTGTTGCAGGCGATTCGAGCTGAGACCAAGGCACGTGAGAATATTCAGCGAGCTATCCGCGATCAGGCTGATGCGGCAGGTGGACTAGTTGAGGCTCAGCGTGATGCTGCTGATGCTCAGGAAGAGTTCGCGGATGCGAGCCGTGAGGTTGAGCAGATTCTTCACGGCTATGGTGCTGCGTCTCAGCAAGCCGCTGATGCCTTTGAGAATCTGGATGATGCTCAGAGGAAGGTTCGCGCTTCCCAGCTCGGTCTCGAAGACTCAACTCTTGCTCTGACTGATGCCCAGTCTGAGCTCGATCGTCTGCGTCGGTTCTACGGTGGAACCTCATCGCCTTCGGCTCTTCGTCGTCTGGCTGATGCAGAGCGGGCCGTTGAGCGCGCGAAGCTGGATCACGCTGAAGCGACTGATGCTCTGGATGATTCGACGAAGGATGCGGACCAGGCGCAGAAGGACTACAACTATACGGTCAACGGATTCCCTCGTGAATCTGATCTTGCTCAGCAAGCGATGGATCGGCAGCAAGGTGCAGCCAGATCGCTTGAAGGCGCGCTGAAGGCTGTGGAGAATGCGAACCGTAGAGTCGTTGATGCTCAGCGTGCCGTTGACGAAGCGTACTATGCCGCAGATGAGGCGGCCTACGCTGTCGAGCAGGCACAGTATCGAGTGGAGGCGGCCACGCGATCAGCGCAGTATGCTTCGGATGATCTGCGTCGAGCTGAGTGGGAGCTCGCAACCTATCGCCAGTCTGGTCAGCCGCAGATGGCGATGGAGAGCATCCGTGCTCATGAAGATGCAATCCGGGATGCTCGTGCTCAGCTTGTCGCAGAGACCTGGGCACTCAACGATGCTGAGGCTGCTCTTGCTGCCGCTCGAGCTGCTACGCCTGCGGTGTATAATCCGCGTACATCTCCGATCTACACGGCTCCGAATCCTGGTGGATTCATGAACGGATACGCACCGGCTGGAACGACAGGCACCGCGAGGATCGATGTCAATGTCACCGGAGCTATCATGACGCCTGAAGCTGCACGGACCTTGTCTGATGCGCTGATCAAGTTCTGGCGGTCGAACAGCTATCTGCCCGAGTGGGGTAAGTTCTGGTGAGCGTCAACGATAGACTCAGGGTCAGGATCTTCGCGGGTACGACGGCTAGCGGGCCGTGGAACTACGGTGACCTGAATTATGGCGATTACGACTATGGTCGTATCGTCAATGAGCTCTTTCCCGATGGTCAACCAATGAATTGCTTCATTACGAACATGACTATTGATACCGGTCGTCAGCGTCCGCTTGATCAGAACAAAATCGGTAGCTGCTCGCTCCAGGTTGTCGTTATGAATGTTCCTAACGAATGGGTTGGCGAGGATCCGTACGCGACCCCCGAAGCCATTGTCATTGGTCGGACTATTATCATCGAAGCTCTCAACAGTGGACACTGGGATGCCGTGTTCACGGGAACAGTCGAGTCAGCCAATGCCGAGTACGTCGGATCCGGTGAGTTCAACGCTCCGTACATGCGGTGGGAACTCTATGCACTCGACGCTTTGAACCGTATGGCTCGCGTTGTCGAGGCTCCAGGGACAACGTACCGAGCAGAAGAGAAGGCGAACGCTCGTCTTGAGTTCATCACCGGCCGTGCGGCTCTTGGTGTTCGATATTTGAGTACCACGCTACCGGCTGCTCAGGTTCTCGCTGAAGAAGAGTTCTCGCAGAACCTCCTCAACCTCGCTCAGAATACGATCAAGTACAACTACCGACTTGCTGCCGCCCAGGATGGCGCAAATGTTGACGTTGAGGATCTTCATATCGGAGAGCCTGTCGTCAGCCCGAATTACCTGTTCATCGCGAGCCCGCATCAACTCTGGCAGAATGCCCAGATTCGCATGCGGCTCCCGTGCCTTACCGTTGGTCGGGTAACGTGGCCGATGGATCGACTGCTGAATCAGGTCACGGTTATCACGCCTGATGTTCCGACCGATCCGACGCCTGACGAGTGGGTGCAGAAGGATCAGGTTTCGATTGATACATTCGGTCGACGAACGTATCAGGATAACCTTCCGATGGTCGAAGCCGTTGGAACCCAGACGCCCGCGTTGAATCTTGGGAATCGTATCCTTGATGCCTACAGTGATCCGAGGCCATGGGTTACTCAGGTTGAGATCGACTTCACTGATGTGATCGACCTTGATACGGAAGAACCGGTGTGGGCCGGGATCTCGTACTATGGTACATACGAGGTCGGCTTCGCCTTCGCCTTGCGCATGCTTCGTGGATCCCGAGTACTCGCGATGACGCTTCCACCGACAGACGCTGGCCGCCTTGTAGATTCGACGGGCTGGGTACTTGGCATTCAGTGGTCGATCAATCCTACGACCGTCAAGGCCACAGTATACCTTGAAGCGATTGCTACACGGTATGGAACGGTAGCGATTCCTGATCCTCCGCCACCCGAGCCCGTGCATCCATCTGGTAATCTTGGTATCAGCCTTGGCGCGAACTTCTCACCAGTAACCGTTGCTCCGCAGCTCTGGTTCAATGTGCCTGCTACGGTTACACCGACGGACGTTGAGATGTACATGGATTTCTACGATCCAGGGCAGGGTGCGGCGTATTTCTTCCGCAGCCCTACGACGCTCAATGTTCCTCGTCTTCAGGCGTACACCGATGTGTCGGCAGGTCGTCTACGGCTCGAAGGAACGAATGCGACGGGTACCGCGTTGCTTCAGATCTCACCGCCGAACTACCCACCATATCTGAATCGTAAGGTGTTCTATGCTTCGGTGCTCGGTGGGAACTCTCAGGCGCAGCTCCTCGAGCCAGGCGAAACGCCAGCCGTTACTTCGATGGTTGTTGATACGACCATCAGCGATGATTGGATCAAGCCCGGTAATCAGTTCATGGTGGGATGGCAGGGTTCGACGAACCAGTTCCGTCTGCGCGGCTATCTGTTCGATCTCAAGATTCGAAAGAAGTCGACAGGTCAGGTTCTGCTTCACGTTCGTCCACAGGATTTCCAGGCTGGCTCGTGGACGGACCCATACGGTAATGTCATAAACGTTTCGTCGTCCGTCAATCTCGAGGACGACATACCTCAGTGGATCATGGAGTCGTAGATGCCCTGGCCGATTGTACCACCCACTGGAACGCGAACCAATACGACTCCACATGCCAACACGCACCCTGATGATCACAATAAGATCTCGCAAGCTCTTGCTGATCTGAGCTCGGTACTCCAGGCAACAGGTCGTGTCATTCGATGGGGTGGCGGACCATATACGACTACGCAGGGCTGGAACATCGGCAATGCGCTTCCCACCTTTCCATATGCCGGGGTTGTTGCACTCGCGGCCAGTTGCTCAGGTGGATTCGGCTCGGTAGCTATCGATCTTCTATTTGATGGTTACTCTGATTCCATCACGGCACAAGGTGGAGGCGGCTGGGGAGCGCAGGCGAAGCCAGGCTTCGGTGGCTGGAATGGTGCCGTTGCGAACCCCGGCATTTCACCGTTTACTCAGATTGTCGCTTCATCGTGGGCCGGCCTCGGCAGCATTGTTATCCTCTCACCAGTCGCTGCTGGAGGTAAGGCTGACCTCAAGTGTCGAGTCATCAAAGGTGCGAACGGCAACAACTTCTACGTCGATGGCTATGCCTGGGCGACCTACATGCCTGGCGCCACGATCCCTACAACCCAGATTTCGCCGGGGTGACGCGGTTCAGCATGACGGCGCTGTTCGCAGCGCTTGTCTTCATCATCATCGCCATCATCAAATACGATGAATCAGAAGTACGAACAGTGTTGCTCGTTCTTGCTTCTGTTCTCATCGGATCATTCATCACGATGGAGTCGTGGCATACCCACTACATCACCAGAACGCGAAGGGAGCGAGATGCAGAACGAGAAGAAAACGACGACCGAGGACGAGGAAGTCGAGGTGATGGGTGAGGAGTGGCCTGATGATACGCCCATCAAGGTCACGTATGATCTGGGAGATGATGAGGAGTGATCGTCAAACCACCCATCGAGATGCGGGCAGACTGGGGCGCACTTCCGCCCAAGTCGAACCCAGGTGGTTTCACGGCTCTCAACAAGACCGTCATCCACTACACTGCCGCGAACAAGGGCTACCCGCGAAGCAACCATTCCGATTGTCGCGAGCAGGTGCGTAGCATCCAGCGCCAGCATCAGAACATTCCCGAGCAATCCGACATCGAGTACAACGCGCTGGCCTGCAATCACGGCACTTTGTTCGAAGGTCGCGTCAAGGGATACAAGGGTGGTGCGAATGGCAGCGCCGAGACGAACAAGACGATGCCGTCGATCTGCTGCCTACTCGGTGTGGGTGATGAACCGACCTACGAGATGCTCAACGCTGTGGCCTGGTTCCACATGCAAGTCGAGAAGGCGGCCAGCACTTCGTGGCTTGAGGCGATCGGGCACTGCGACATCTACGCGACCTCGTGTCCTGGTGATCCGATGTACGCTCTCATTGAGGTCGACTTCATCCACGCAATGGCTGACCAGCCAACGCCTACACCGCCAGGAGATGATGACATGCCCGCACCCGACATCGTCCAGATCAACGAGCCTTGGGGACCGTTCCCGACGGGAGCCGTCTTCATCTGTTCACCCGACTGCATGACCTTCCGCTGGGTCAAGTCGGAGGACGAGCTCTGGCAACTTCAGCAGACGTTCCCTCGTCGTGGCTGGACGTTCCCGAACCCCATCCCTCCGATTCCCAGCTCATGGCTCGCCCAGTACGGTGAGCTCATCGGCGCAACGCCATAGGGAGGCGGCCAGCGTGTATTCATCCATCGCACTTCTTCAGTCCGATACGTACTTCCTCCGGAGGTGCGCGGGTTGTGTCGCTTCCGAAGCCGTGGCTGTCGGTGACCCGTGGCAGTGGACCGTCGACAACTCGTGGGAACTCGCAGCTTCGCCTGGCTTCGGGGAAGCGTATCAGTACGCCTTGGACACCGGCGTGCAGAACCCCGGGAATGACGAGACCGTCATCACCGATGCCCAGATTCTGAGCGCAGTCCAGGCTCTCGAGACTCCCGCCTCGGTCTAAGAGGAATCATGCCCGACAAGTACGATCTCGCACTCTACCGTGGTGACTCGTTCACCTGGACGTTCATCCTGTGGACTGACCCGACGAAGACGGCGCGCTTCGATCTGACCGGCGTGACACTCAAGGCTGAGATTCGTGATAAGCCGGCCGGCCTGACCATCGTGGAACTGACATGTGCGGCAGTCGGAGCTCCTGAGGATGGTACCGTTCAGGTCGATCTGAGCGCTGACGATTGCAAGCTCGTGCCTGAGCGGGGCGCATGGGATCTTCAGCTCACGTACTCTGATGGTCGGGTTCATACGTGGGTTGCCGGCAAGGTCAACAACACGCCTGACGTCACCGATTCTACGCTGCCGGGGTGACCGCATGACCGATGTCTTCCTTCCTCCGCCTATCGTCATCGACATCATCGAGGAGACCGGATCGCCAGGTCCTCAGGGTCCGCCTGGTCCCGAAGGTCCGCGTGGTTTCACCGGCGCGCAAGGTGACATTGGACCCGAAGGTCCGGCAGGTCCCACCGGTTTGCAAGGCATTCAGGGCGTTGAAGGTCCCACGGGTCCGCAGGGTGTACAGGGTATCGAGGGACCCGTTGGTCCAGTCGGTGCACCTGGCGGCGGAGCTCAGCAGAGCGTCTGGCGGTGGAAGGCGGCCAGCGTCGCTGCCGGCGCCTTGGCCGCAGGCGAGATGGGCGTCAACAACGACTCACCTGCCGCGGCTACGCAGTTCATCATCCACCCTGTCGGTGCCCTCGCGGGGATCGACTGGTCGTATGTCATCGGGAATCTTGAGGTCGGTGATACGATTTACGTTCAGGCCAAGGCAGACTCATCGTCCTGGCACCAGTACGCTATCACCGGTACACCGTTCCCGAGCTCAGGCAACTGGGTCATCCCGGTTACCACGGACGGTGGATCACCTACGGGTACCGAGCCGGCTGATGACGCAGAAGCGCTGGCCGCCTTCCAGTTCACACCAGCTCAAGGGCCGACGGGACCCACGGGCCCTGCGGGCCCGACAGGTCCTGCGGGTCCTCCCGGTCTCACCGGACCGCAAGGCATTCAGGGCATCGCTGGTCCGACAGGTACGGCTGGTGCGACTGGTCCTCCAGGCACGAACGGCACGAATGGTACGAATGGTGATTGGTCAACGCCGATCACGTTCAATACTACGTCTGGTCTGATCTACACTCTCGTGGCGTCTGACGCTGGGAAGAAGATCAGGCATGCTCACACGGCGGCCAGTGCTGTTCAGATCCCGGATAATTCGACTGTTCCGTTTGCGCTTGGTACGCAGGTTCATATCATGAACCGAGGAGCTCAGACGGTCAACATCTCGGCGTCTGCTGGGGTGACGCTCAACTTCCCGCCAACCACTCCGCTTCATGCTCTGCGTGGATCGTTCAGTCAGTGTACGGCTGAGAAGGTCGGCACCAATGAGTGGGACGTCTACGGGGATCTCGCCTGATGCCCGTCATTCCTGGGATTATCGCAATACCGATTTATACCAAGTTGTCGTACGACGCTACGATTCTCGCTGATGGTCCTATCGCGTTCTGGAAGCTGGATGAGATCCTCGACGTGAGTCCGAGTCTTTATACGTACACCGGTGCGGTGCAAACCTTCACGGTGCCTGCTGGTGTCACGAGCCTGACATGTACGCTGGCGGGCGGTGCAGCGGGTGCGGGACCAAGCACGAGTCTTGGAAATGATGCTCGAGGTGCATGGATCAAGGCGACCATGCCCGTCACGCCTCTCGAGGTTCTTCAGCTTCGCGTCGGTGGAGCAGGCGTAGGACGAGGACGCTCAACGCCTACACCCGGCTGGCCTGACGGTGGTCTTGGTGGACATGATCCGAACCCTGGTGGTACGGGTGGTGCTGGTGGTGGATCGTCCGATATCCGCAAGGCTCCATATGGTCTGAATGACCGATGGCTCGTTGCTGGTGCTGGTGGTAATACATCAGTTACGAGTGGCGGCGTGGGTGGTTACCCGAACGGTGCAGATGCTGGTTCGGGCGCGTTGGCCGGTGGAACCGGTGGCACGCAGACCGCAGCAGGTACGGGCGGTAATGGTGATGCGGGTTTCGGCCAAGGCGGCTCAGGAGCTCAGCCTTCTGGTAGCCGATACGGTGGAGGCGGAGGCGGCGGATGGTGGGGCGGAGGCGGAGGCAATGCTGCTATCGGTGTGGGACAATCCGGTGGAGGCGGTGGCTCGTCATTTGTTCACGCCTTGGCTTCGCTTATCTCTGCTATCTCGGGTGGAGGCAACGCTGGTGAAGGTGCATTCATTCAGATTGAGTGGGTGATCTGATGGGCGTTGCGTTTCTCGACTCTGCTCCTGGTCATGTTTACAACCTCGCGGTTGGTAACGTTGCCGATTGGACGCTGACACCTGGATTACCGAACGGTGACAAATACGCGGCTTCAGATGGTTCGATCGCAGCCGTCTTCAACCAATGCGGTACAGCCTTTGATTGGCGTACAGGGCAATGGACTCTCGAATTCTGGTTGTGGATTCCGACGACTCCACCGAGCTTGGGATGGATGTTCGCGTATGCTCCCGCAGGCGACACGGGATTCAACTTCTCATTCGGCTGCTGGGTCAACGCCAGTCGTACGTTCGCCTTCAACCTCTACAACACGAGTGGTAATGCCTCGCTTGGTCGTACCTGCAGTATTGCGATACCTGCCAATGCCTGGAATTACATGACCATTCAGAAGCCGGGCTCAGGTCTCAATCCAGACATCTACGTTGATAAGGTATTGCGTAACGGAGCTGCTGCGACTTCAGGGTCGCCAACCGTACCTACCGCGACAACTCGTTTCTATATGTGGAGTGGTCCTGATCTGAGTGCGCCAATGCCGGCTACAGCTCGCATCGGCAAGCCAGCGATGTACAACAAGCTTCTTACGCCGCTGCAGATGTCCAAACACTACGATGCGATGACAACCTGAGCTTTACTACAGGCGTTTGCCCGTGGTAGAATGGCATTCTACCGTAAGGGGCACGCATGGTCAATGCCAACGACAAGGGCAACCGCGGCGAGAACGCGGTATGCACCTATCTCAATGTTCTCGGTATCTCGGCTGAGCGTCTTCGGCTCGCTGGGGTTCAAGAC
>Ga0247825_10000731_pt1 | contig 21168 bp, 21 predicted proteins | sample 13C_Vanillin_Day_FD_194413 | JGI IMG/M metagenome (GOLD analysis project Ga0247825, IMG submission 194413) | Soil microbial communities from agricultural site in Penn Yan, New York, United States - 13C_Vanillin_Day48 | ecosystem: Environmental > Terrestrial > Soil > Agricultural land | place...
CGCTCGGCCACCCCGGCGCGCGCCGACAGCTCGTGCGCGCTGAGCGGTCCGTCCGCGAGCGCTTCCGACGCGGTACTGACCGATAAATGACTACTGCGCCGGTGCACAGCCGGGAGCAAAAATTTGGGGGTCGTGTGGGGTGCTACCTCGCACGCGGAGCGAGGGGTTCACTATGAGCGCGATTTTCGGCGAGGTTCTCACTTTCGGTCAGGGTCAGGGCAAAGAAGTCCGGCTGCGCGTCACGGGAGACGAGTTCTACGCCCGATACGAGACGCTGGACGGCTATGCCGCCCTGAGCGACCGGGACAAGGACCAGTTCTGCTACGCGATCCTGCATCAGGGCGCTCTCATCTCGAGCGGGGTTCCCGTCACCGAGCCGCCACCGGTCGGCATTCCCCGTCACCTGAGGGACTCCGAAGCGGTGCGCCGGCAGCGCTTCGCCGCGCGGCGGGTCACTCCCGACCGTGCGATGCGCGCGCTGCGCGCTTCGAGCGGCGCGGCGCTGACGCTGGGGCCGAGCCAGGGCCTCCTCGAAGGACGGCGGCTCACCACGGGCAGCGTCCGCGGGCTCACGATCCTCGTCGAGTTTCAGGACGTGAGGACCACGGTGTCGACCGCGGATCTGGACGCGATGCTGAACGGCGCAAACTACCAGCGCAACGGAAACTACTGCTCGGCGCGCGAGTACTTCCGCATCGTCTCGACGGGCAAGCTCGACTACGCGAACAGCGTGGTGGGGCCGTTCCGGCTGTCTCGAAACCGCAGCTACTACGTGCAGAACCTGCTCGTGAAAGAGGCGCTCGACCTGGCGGTGGCGAGCGGCGTAAACCTGAAGGACTTCGACTCCAGGAACGAAGGGCTCGTCGACGCGCTGAACATCCTATACGCCGGGCAAACGGTGTACGACGGCGAGCTCTGGCCGCACAACTACTCGCTAAAGCTCCAGTACGGCAGCGTCTCGACCGATCTCTACCTGCTCACCAGCGCCGGCCGCAGCGCGGACGACCTCAGCATCGGCACCTTCTGCCACGAGAACGGTCACCTGCTTTGCCGCTTCCCGGACATGTACGACTACGGCGTGGCAGAGCGCGAGGGAGACAACATCAAGAGCGCCGGCATCGGCAGCTACTGCCTGATGGGTTCGGGCAATCACCTCAATTTCGGGCGTACACCTGCCCCGGTCTGCGCGTACCTTCGAGACCTCGCGGGTTGGTGCGACAACGAGGTCGTGCTGAACGGCCTCACCACGGTGGAGGCCGTTCACGGCGCCTACGACACCGTCATCAAGTACAGGACCGCGTCGCCGAACGAGTACTTCATCGTCGAAAATCGCTCCAAGCTCGGCCTGGACACGCACCTCCCCGCCAGCGGCCTCGCCATCTATCATTGCGACATCCTGGGGTCGAACGAGTTCCAGAGCGGCACGGCGCAGAAGCACTACCAGTGCGCGCTTCTCCAGGCAGACGGCCATCGCGACCTCGAAACGAACGAGAACCAGGGAGACGGCACGGATTTCTTCGCGTCGGTGGCGGGCGTGGCCGCGTCCAGCGCCACGAATCCGTCGACCAGGCTCTGGAACGGCGCCGACTCGGGGCTCCTCCTTTCCGACGTCGGTGTCCCCGACGACAAGATCGCCTTCCGCGTCGGTTCGGCGCCGAGCGGGCTCCTGGTCCACGCCGAGAGCACGACACCCATCGCCATCCCGGACAACGAGCCCACGGGCATCACCAGCGTGCTCACGGTGGATCGCGTGGGCGTCATCAAGGACCTGACGGTGAAGGTGGACGTGACTCACACGTACATCGGCGACCTATCCATAGAGCTGCTGAGCCCCGGCGGCGAGCGCGTGACCTTGCACGGCCGCACCGGCGCGGGCACGGACAACCTCTCCGCCGCCTACGAATCTTCCAGCTTCCCCGGGCTGAAGCCCCTCGTCGGCCAGTCGGTGCAGGGCAAGTGGGCGCTGAGAGTTCGCGATCTCGAGGGCGCCGACACCGGCAAGCTCGTGCGCTGGAGCATCGACGCCGTCATCGAGGGCGCGCCCTCGGTCGTCACTCTCGAAGCGAAGCCGGATCTCCCCATCCCAGACAACGACGCCACGGGCGTCTCGAGCACCCTCGACGTCGACCGCACCGGCACCGTCGGCAAGCTCAAGGTGAGCATCGACATCAAGCACACCTGGATCGGCGACCTTCGCATCCAGCTCGTCAGCCCTGGTGGGCGAGTGGTCGTCCTACATGGTCAGCTGGGTGGGGGTACGGACGACTTGGTGGTCACCTATGACTCCGCCGCGCCGCTCTCTCCGCTGTCCGGCCTCGTCGGGCAGGGCGTGAAGGGGACGTGGACGCTGCGCGTGGCGGATCTCGCAGCGCAGGACGTCGGAAAATTGAATCGCTGGGCGCTCGAGATTACGCCTCAGTAGTAGCCTCGAACGCTTTTGCGTAGGGATGAGCGATGCGACGAGCCTGGGAGGTCTCAGTCCTGGACGGTCCATTGCGGATTCCACGCCACCTCCCACAGATGCCCATCCCGATCCTGGAAGTAGCCCGCGTATCCGCCCCAGAACGTGTCCTGAGCCGGCTTGACGATGAGCGCCCCCGAGCGCTTCGCCTGGTCCATCACCGCGTCGACCTCGCGTTTCGAAGAAACGTTGTGACCGATGCTGAACTCCGTTGAGCTTCGGCTGCCCACGGCCAGTCCGGCATCGTGCGCCAGGCTCGCCCGCGGCCAGAGCGCGAGCTTCAAGCCGGCCTGGAGCTCGAAGAAGGCGACGGCGCCGTGCTCGAACTCGGCTCCGACGATGCCCTCGGTCTTCAGCCCGAGGCCGTCACGGTAGAAACGGACGGCCTTTTCAAGATCATCGACGCCGAGTGTCAGGAGCGTTATCCGCGGCTTCATGGAACCCTCCGTCGGCATAAAGGGTGCGCGCTATTCTGATCTATTTCGCGCCGCGCCTGCTCTTCGCCTTGCTCGCGTAGGGATTGCGGCCGGTGCGCAGCTCGATCGCCATCGGCGTGCCGACGAGCTCGAACTTCCTCCTGAAGTAGCCCTCGAGGTAGCGCTTGTACGTATCCGGCACACGGTCGAGCGCGTTGCCGTGGATGACGATGCGAGGCGGATTGACGCCGCCCTGGTGCGCGTAGCGCAGCTTCGGCCGGATGAGGCCGCTCCTGGGCGGCGCCTGCTGCTCCACCGCGGCGATGAGGGCGCGGGTGAGCTTGGGCGTGGAGAGGCGCGCCATGGCAGCGGCGTAAGCGCCGTCGACCGAACGCATCAGCGGTGCCAGGCCCTCGCCCTTCTTGGCCGAGATGGTGTGCACCTCGGCGTAGCTGAGGAAACCGAGCTTCCACTGCAGCTCGGCGTTCATGCGGTCGCGCTGTTCCTTGGTCGCGGCATCCCACTTGTTCACCGCCAGGACGAGCGCGCGCCCGCGCTCGAGGATGTAGCCGGCGACGTGCGCGTCCTGCTCGGTCACGCCGTCGACGGCGTCGAGGGTGAGGATCGCGACGTTCGCGGCCTCGATTGCCTGCAATGCCTTCACGATCGAGAAGAACTCCACCGGCGTACCGGTCTTGCCGCGCCGGCGCACCCCGGCGGTGTCGATCAGGGTGTAGCGCCGGCCGGCGCGCTCGAACGGCACCTCGATCGGGTCGCGCGTGGTTCCCGGCTTGTCGAAGGCGATGACGCGCTCCTCGCCGACCAGCGCGTTGATGAGGGTCGACTTGCCGACGTTGGGCCGGCCGACCACGGCGACGCGGGGGTGGCCCTTTTCCGGCGCTTCATCAGGGGAACGTTCTTCCGGAAAAGAGAATTTCGAAAGCACCAGGTCCATCAGCTCGCGCACGCCCTCGCCGTGGGCGCCGGAGATCGGGGCCGGGGCGCCAAGGCCGAGCTCGTGGAACTCGGCGACGGCGGTGTCGGCCTGCATGCCTTCGGCCTTGTTCACGGCGACATAGACCGGCGAGGAGAGCCGGCGCAGCTTGCCGGCGATCTCGCGGTCGCCGCCGGTGAGGCCGGCGCGGCCGTCGACCATGAACACGACGGCGTCGGACTCGGCGATGGCCTGCTCGGCCTGCCGCGCCATCTCGACGTAGATGCCTTCCTGCGCGCTCGGCTCGAGGCCGCCGGTGTCGATGGCGATGAAGGCGCGATCGCCCATGCGGCCTTCGCCGTAGTGCCGGTCGCGCGTGACCCCCGGGACGTCGTGCACGATCGCGTCGCGGCTGCGCGTGAGGCGGTTGAAAAGGGTCGACTTGCCGACGTTCGGCCGGCCGACCAGCGCGATCACCGGCTTCACAGGGCGAGCGCGGCGAGCGTCCCGTCCTCTGTCTGGATGAGCAGGCTCGAGCGCGAGCCCACGGGCGCCGCGCGCACCGCGCCGCCGCCGCTCGAGTAGCGCGCCACGAATGCGCCCGACTCCCGCGACAGGAAATGCACGTAGCCCTCGAGATCGCCCACTGCCACCACGTTGCCGGTGCCCACCGCCTGCGAAAGCTGCCGGTAGCCGAGCTTGTCCTGCCTCCACACCGACTGCCCGTTGGTGCGGTCGAGCGCGTGCACGGTGCCGCGGTCGTCGCTCACGAAGGCGTAGCGCGCGTCGAGCTTCACGCCGGTCAGCGAGGAGAGCTCGCGCGCCCAGATCTGCCGGCCGCTCGCCAGGTCGAAGCAGGCGACGCGCCCCTGGTAGGCCGCCGCGCACACCTCCTGGCCCTGTACCACGGGCTCGCCCACTACGTCGGTGACGCGCTCGAGCTCCGTCGCGCCCTTGGGCAGGGCGACGGCCGATTCCCAGCGCAGGCCGCCGTTGGCGAGCGCGATGGCCGCGAGCCGGCCGCCCGAGAAGCCGGCGAACGCGGTCTCGCCCACGATGGTGATCCCCGACGGGCTGCGCACGATGAGCGAAGCCGGCGCGCGCTGGTAAACCCAGCGGCGCTTCCCGTCGTCCTCGCCGAAAGCGAAGATGCGATTGTCCACGCTGCGCACGAGCACCAGCCCGTTTCCGATCGTGGGAGGCGCGAGCACTTCGCTCGAGACCCGCGCCCGCCAGCGCTGCTTGCCGTCGGCGGCCTCGAGCGCGAAGACCTCGCCCTCCTCGGTCGCCACCACCGCGCTTCGCTCGCTCGCGCCGACGCCGGCGGAGAGCGGCCGCTCGAGGGTGACGCGCCAGCGCTCGGTGCCCTTGGCGGCGTCGATGCGCACCACCGTGCCGTCGCGCGCGGCGGCGAACACCGAATCGCCCACGGGCGCGGGGAAGAACACGAAGCGGTCTGCGCTGCCCACGGCTGCGGACCACACGACGCGCACTTCCTGCGCCTTCTCGAGCGGCTGCAGGCTCGCGGGCTTGGGGCCGCTGGAGGAGCTGCAGGCCGTAACGGCGAGCGCCGCAACCGCCGCTGCACAGGCCGCTTCACGGACGAGCCGCAGGCGCATCAGCCGCCGAGCGCCTCCAGGCGCATGCGCACGCTTTCCTGGAACGCGCTGTCCCTGCCGTCGGCCTTCTCGAGGGCGAGCTTGTAGGCGGCCTTTGCTTCGGCAGCCTGGTTCTTCGCCACCAGCAGGTCACCTTGCAACGCCGCGTATTGCGCCTCGTAGGCGGGCGCGGGCTTGGCGTCCAGCATCTTCAGCGCCTCGTCGTACGCCTTTTCGTCGAGGAGCACCGTCGCAAGGCGCAGACGCGCGAGGTCCCTGAAATCCTGCGACGGCGAGCGCTCCATCACCCATTGGAGCTGCGCCCTGGCGGTCTTCAGGTCGTTGTGGTCGAAGTGGTAGCGCGCCGCCACCAGCGCGCCCATCGAGGCGTAGAGCGTCCGCGGATAGCTCTCCACCAGCGTGCCGGACGCATCGCGCAGCGCCTTGGCGTCGTTCGCCTGCACCGCCTTGGACAGCGTTTCGTACAGCATGCTCGCGTGCGCCGCCTGGTTCGCCTGGTACCAGCGCCACCCCTGCCAGCCGGCGAACGCAAGCGCCGCCGCGACCACGACAGCCGTGATGAGGCTGCCGTGCTGCTTCCACCACGCCTTCAGCTCCTCTACCTGCTCCTGCTCTTCAAGATCGAGCGCCATGACTTGCTCCTGCCGGTGTTGGTTCGTTTAATGTAGCGCGCACTGCGCGGACCACGTCGTCAAGCGGATGCACTGTAGCCTGCTGCGTCGCGAGATTCTTGATCTGCACCGTCTGCCGGGCAAACTCGTCCTCCCCGGCGATGACGGCGACCCGGAAGCCCTTGCGGTCGGCGTAAGCCATCTGGTTGCGCAGCTTGGCCTGCTCCAGGTAAACCTCGGTATTGATGCCTGCCTTCCGGAGCTTGGTCGCGATCTCCAGATACCTGCCGAGGTAGCGGCTGTCCATCGTGATGACGATGGCCTCGGCCGGGGTCCTCGCCAGGGGCTGAAGCAGGCCGACCTCGTTCAGCTTCGAGAAGAGGCGCGTCAGCCCGATGGAGATCCCCACGCCCGGAAGCTTGGTATCCGTGAAGTGGCTGGCGAGGTCGTCGTAGCGCCCGCCCGAGCAGATGCTGCCGATGTCGGGATGGGCAACGAGCTGCGTCTCGTAGATCGTACCGGTGTAGTAGTCCAGGCCGCGCACCACGCCGAGGTCGACCCCGAACGCCGATTCCGGCACGCCGAGCTGGCCCATCGCTTCGACGACCATGCGCAGCTCCTCCATGCCGGTCTGGAGCGCTTCGCTCGGAGCGATCTTTTCAAGCACCGCGAACGTCTCGTCGGTATCTTTCTTGATCGCGACGAGGTCATAGAGTTGCTGGGCCGCGCCGGAAGCAAGGCCTTCCCGGGTCAGCTCATGCAGGATCGCCGCACGGTCCTCCTTTTCCACCTTGTCCAGGGCGCGCAGCACCGCGCCCGCTCTCTCGTCGGGCAGGCGAAAGCCCTGCAGCAGCCCCCTGAGCAGCTTTCGGTTGTTGAGCCTGATGCGGAATTCGCCGATCGCCATCTCCGTGAACACGCTGCAGATGACGCTCGGGATCTCGGCTTCGGCGAGGTAGCTCAGCTTGTCGCGGTTGATGATGTCGATGTCGCATTGGTAGAATTCTCGCCAGCGCCCCTTCTTCGCCTGGGGCGTTTCGCCGCGCCAGACCCTCTGGATCTGGTAGCGCCGGAAGGGAAAGGCGAGCTCGCGCTCGCGCATGGCGACGTAGCGCGCGAGCGGAACCGTGAGGTCGAACCGGAGCGCGCCTTTTGCGGCGGCCTCGTCCTCCTCGGCGCTCGCCGCCAGGCGCTTGAGGGCGTAGATCTCCTTTTCCGCGCCGCCTTTCGAGGTCAGCACCTCGGTGCGCTCCGCCGAGGGCGTCTCGATAGGCAGGAAGCCGTAAAGCTCGAAGTTGCGCCGGATGAGCTCGATCAGGTGATTGAATTGCAGCTGCTCGTGAGGCAAATACTCCTGGTCGAAGCCTCGCAGCAGCGCGGGTTTCACTTTTTGCACGTCAGAGGGCCTTGATCGGGATTCGCTTCCTGCCGTATTTCTCTCTGACGTACGCCTCGACGATGCCCTTGAACTCCTCGGCGATGCGCTCGCCCTTGAGCGTCACGGTCTTCTTCCCGTCGACGTACACCGGCGCGACCGGCACCTCGCCGGTCCCGGGGAGGCTGATGCCGATATCGGCATGCTTGGATTCGCCCGGGCCGTTCACCACGCACCCCATCACCGCCACGCGCATTTCCTCGACGCCCGGATACGCGGACTTCCATACCGGCATCTGCTCGCGGAGGTAGCTCTCTATTTTCTTTGCGAGCTCCTGAAACACGGTGCTGGTGGTGCGCCCGCAGCCGGGACAGGCGCTGACCATGGGCGTAAACGCGCGCAGCCCCATCGTCTGGAGGAGCTCCTGCGCCACCTGCACCTCGCGCGTGCGGCTGCCGCCCGGCTCCGGCGTGAGCGACACGCGGATCGTGTCGCCGATGCCTTCCTGCAGCAGCACCGCCATGGCGGCGCTCGAGGCGACGATGCCCTTCGATCCCATGCCCGCCTCGGTGAGCCCGAGGTGCAGCGCGTAGTCGCAGCGCCGGGCGAGGCTGCGGTACACCGCGATCAGGTCCTGCACCTGGCTCATCTTGCAGGAGATGACGATCTTCTCTGCCGCCAGGCCCCATTGCTGCGCCTGGCGCGCGGACTCCAGCGCCGAGCGGATGACCGCTTCGCGCATCACTTCTTGCGAGGAAAGCGGAGCCGCAAGGCGGGCGTTGTCGTCCATCAGGCGTACCAGCAACTCCGGATCCAGGCTGCCCCAGTTGACCCCGATGCGCACCGGCCTGTCGTAGCGCAGCGCGCACTCGATCATCGTGGCGAACTGCTCGTCGCGCTTCGCGCCCTTGCCGACGTTGCCGGGGTTGATGCGGTACTTGGCGAGGGCGCGCGCGCAATCGGGAAACTGCGTCAGGAGCTTGTGGCCGTTGTAGTGAAAATCGCCGACCAGCGGCACGGCGCAGCCGCGTGCGTCGAGGCGCTCCCGGATGCGCGCCACCTGCGCCGCCGCTTCCGGCGTGTTGACCGTGATGCGCACCAGCTCCGAGCCGGCGCGCGCCAGCGCCTCGACCTGCAGCGCGGTCGCCTCGGCGTCCGCGGTGTCGGTATTGGTCATCGACTGGACCACGATGGGCGCGCCGCCGCCGATGAGAACATCGCCCACGGCGACCTGGCGCGAGCCCCTGCGCTCCAGTCCGGTCATTTCAGGGCTCATTTGAGCGTAAGACGCGCGACTTCGACGCGGGTGTGCGGGCGCAGGTCCACCGGCTTGCCGTCGTAGGTCATGCGCACCGAGGAGGCGTTGCCGATGACGATCTCGAAGGGCGGCTGGCCGCGCACCGAGCGCTCGCTGCCGGCGGGGTTGAGCGCCGAAATCAGCGTGCGGCCGGAGCCGTCCTTCACTTCCAGCCAGGCCTCGCCCTCGGTGCGAAACACGATGCGGTGCTGTCCCGGGGGCAGCGTCTTTTCCGCGCTCGCCACCTTTTCGGGCTCAAGCTTTTTCTCCACCACCGCCGGCGCGGGCGGTTTCGGTTCCACCGCGGGCACGGCGGGTGCCGGCTCGGGCGCCGGCGCCGGGGGTTGCGCAACGGAGGCCGTCTGCGCGGGCTCTGGCTGCGGCCGCTCTTGGGCGGGCGCGACGAACTGCGGCGTCGTCTTCTGCTGCTGCCATTGGTAGGCGAGCGCGCCCACGAGGACGAGGAGCGCGACCGAGAAGCCGGCATAGATCAGGGTCGAGCGCCTGCCGCTGTCGGAGAACGGCACCTCCTGGCGGAAGCGCTCCGCGATCAGCCGCGGATCCGGCGCGGGTTCGGCGTGCGGCGCCATGCGCTGGATCAGCGGCTCGGGGTCGAGCTTGAGCAGGCGGGCGTAGTTGCGCACCATGCCGCGCGCGATCGTCGGGCCGGGCAGCCGGTCGAAGCGCTCCTGCTCGAGGAACTCGATCTGGCGCGGCGCGAACTTCAGCTGCAGCGCCACGTCGTCGATGGCGAGCCCCTGCTCCTCGCGCGCCTGCCTCAGCCGCGCGCCGACTCCGGCGGCCTCAGTCAAACTTTCCCCGCTGCAGCGACTGGTACTCGGCCGAGCCCGGAAAGCGCCGCCGCAGCTGGTTGGCATAGCTCTGCTCGGCGACGCGCTCGCCCGACTTGCGCTCGATGCGCAGCGCGAGCCAGAGCGACTCGGCGCTCGGCTCGGCGAGCTTGTTGTAGCGCGACACGAGCCTGCGCGCGTCGTCCATCTTGCCCTGCTTGTAGCGGATCTGGCCGAGGTTGAGGAGCGAGTCCGCGTCGTCGGGCTGCAGGCGCAGCGCGCGCTCGAAATACTGCTCCGCGTCCTTGGGATTGCCGCTGCGCAGCGTGCACATCCCGGCCGCGCTGTACGAGCGCCACGGCGTGGCGTAAAGCGGGTTGCGGATCGCCGTGTTGAAGTACTTGATCGAGTCGGGCTCGCGCCGGGTCTGGCACAGGAACACGCCGTAGTTGTGGTTGATGTCCGCGTCGTTCGGCGCGAGGTTCAGCGCGCGCTCGAAGCTCTGCTCGGCGAGCTTCTCCTCGCGCAGCTCCATGTACACCAGCCCGTACAGGCTGTACGCGGGGGCATAGGTGGAATCGGCGGTGGTGGCGATGCGCAGCTCGTCGAGGGCGACGCCCATGTTGCCGCGCTGGTAGTACGCGCCGGCGAGGTCGGTGTGGATGCGCGCGCGGTTGCGCGGGTCGCCGACCTCGCCGACGATGGCACCCGTATCGATCTTCGGCGCCTCGGGCGGCGCTCCGCCGGCGCAGGCGGCAAGGCCCAGCAGCATGGTCATTATTGGTATTGTTCTCATGCGCGCACCTCCTTGAGTCGTAGGCGCCGGCCTCTGCGGGTCCGGTCGGCGACGTCGCCGGCGAGCTGACCGCACGCGGCCGCGATGTGCTCGCCGCGCGTCTTGCGCGTGGTGACGGTGAGGCCGGCACGCTGCAGGATCTCGGCGAAGCGCCGGATGCGCTCGGGGCTCGAGCGCTTGTAGTCGACTCCGTTGAACGGATTGAAGGGGATCAGGTTGTACTTGCAGCGCACCGAGCCTGCGAGCGCAGCGGCTTCCCGCGCATGAGCCTCGGTGTCGTTCACGCCCTCGAGCATCACGTACTCGAAGGTGATGAAATCGCGCGGCGCGCTTTCGAGATAGCGGTTGCAGGCGGCGAGCAGGGCGGCGAGGGGATACTTGCGGTTCACCGGCACCAGCCGCTCGCGCAGCGCGTCGTTGGGCGCGTGCAGCGACACCGCGAGCGCCACGGGGCACTCGTCGCGCAGGCGGTCCATGCCCGGCACGACGCCCGAGGTCGACACCGTCACGCGCCGCCGCGACAGCCCGTAGGCGTTGTCGTCGATCATCAGGCGCAGCGCGGGAATCACGTTGTCGAGGTTGAGCAGCGGCTCGCCCATCCCCATGAACACGACGTTCGAGATCACCCGATCCGTTCGCCGCTCCACGCCGAGAAGGCGGTTTGCAAGCCAGAGCTGGCCCACGATCTCGGCGCTGGTGAGGTTGCGGTTGAAGCCCTGCTTGCCGGTGGCGCAGAACGAGCAGTCGAGCACGCACCCGGCCTGGCTCGAGACGCACAGCGTGGCGCGCCCGGTCTCCGGTATGAAGACCGACTCGACCGCGTTTGCGCCGTCGACCTTCACCAGCCACTTGCGGGTGCCGTCGGGGGTCGTCTCGTCGCCGACGATCGCGGGCGCGGCGACGCGGGCGCTCTGCGCGAGCTTCTCGCGCAGCGCCTTGCCGAGATCGCTCATCGCCGCGAAGTCGGCCTCGCCGAGCTGGTGGATCCAGCGCTGCACCTGCCGGGCGCGGAACGGCTTCTCGCCCTGCAGCTCGAAGAAGCGCGCGAGCCCCGCCGCGTCCAGGCCCAGAAGGTTTTCTTTCAACGCCTCATTCACCTCGAATGCACCTCGCTCGCCGCGAAGAAATAACCGATCTCGGTCTTGGCCGTGTCGGGGGCGTCGGAGCCGTGCACCGCGTTGGCGTCGATCGAATCGGCAAAGTCCGCGCGGATCGTGCCCTGCGCCGCCTTTTTCGGGTCGGTGGCGCCCATCAGCTCGCGATTCTTCGCGATGGCGTGCTCGCCCTCGAGCACTTGCACCAGCACCGGTCCAGAAGTCATGAACTGGACGAGGTCGTTGAAAAAGGGCCGGCCGCGGTGCACGGCGTAGAAGCCCTCGGCCTCGGCGCGCGACAGGTGCATCATGCGGGCGGCGACGATGCGCAGCCCGGCCGCCTCGAAGCGCGCGAGAATCTGGCCGATGGCGTTCTTCCGGACCGCATCGGGCTTGATGATGGAAAGGGTGCGCTCGAGCGCCATTTCGACTGCGTCCTCGCAGAAAAATTTTGCCATTGTAGCAAAGGGTTAGCATGTACCGACGCCTGAGCTGCGAATAAGGATCCCTAAATCAGGGACGGGTCAGGTTTTTTTCTTCGATGACCCATTCCGGCGCGAAGCCGCGGCCCTGATAGCGCACGTCGACGCCGAGCCCCGGCGCCCACACCAGGTCCTCGCCGCAGAAAAGCAGCGGCGTGCGGCTGCGCGCCCAGGACGGCACGCCCGCTTCCTGGAATAGATTCTTGAGCGTGCGGCGCGGGCGGCGCGGATGCACCTGCAGCCGCTCGCCGCCGGAGCGCAGGCGGACCTGGAAGCTTCCGGTTTTCAAATGCTTTGCAGCGATGCCCTCCCCGGCGCGAAAGCGCAGCTCTCCGCCGAGCGCGGCAATCCTGAGCCTGCGCTGGCCGCTCCAGGGCACCGGATCGAACGCCGCGTTCTTTCCCTCGTCGATGAACACCCTGCCGCGGTAGACCCGAAGCGTCGCGCCGTCGTGCTCCAGTTCCGTGCGGGCATTGCGCGAGGCGAGCTGCTTCAGCATCTCGGCGAGCCGCGCCTCGCTCGGCGCTTTCAGCCCCTGCGACCTGAGGAACTCGCGCAGCAGGCGATTGCCGCGGTCGTCCTTCTCCGAGAAAAGGCGCGCGGCGCGCGCGAGCGATTTCTTCCATTGCGGAAAGCGCCTCTCGATGAGCGGCCCGAGGCGCCGGCGCACGAAGTTGCGGGTAAAGGCGTCGTCCGCGTTGCTCTCGTCCTCGATCCATTCGAGGCCATGCAGCCGGGCGTAGTCTGCGAGGCTTTCTCTCGGCAGGTCGAGCAGCGGCCGGGCAAGCAGCTTTCCTTCGAAGCCCGAGCGCGAGCGCATGCCGCTTGCGCCGCGCAGGCCTGCGCCGCGCAGCAGGTTCATGAGCACCGTCTCGGCCTGGTCATCGAGGTGATGCGCCAACGCGATCACGTCGGTCTTTTCTTTCGAGAAGGCGGCATAGCGAGCTTCGCGTGCCGCGGCCTCGAGGCCCTTTCCCGTCCTCCTGACACGGACGCGACGAACCGAAATGGGGATATTCCACTGCTTGCACAGGCGCCGGCAGAACGCCGCCCACGCGTCGGCGTTCGGGCTCAGGCCGTGATGCACGTGGATCGCCCGCACGCCGGGATGGTCCTTGAGGAGGTGCAGCAGCACCACGGAATCCATGCCGCCCGAAAGGGCGACCGCGATGCGCTCTCTCTTGTGCGCCTGGAGAAAGGCCTGCGCGCTAGCGCTCGGCGCCGGCTTCCTTGAACTTGCCATGGCTCATCAGCCGCTCGAGGCGCTCCTCGACGAGCTCTTTGGGTTTTTTCTCGCGCAGCTGCTTGAGCGCCTCGGCGAGCGCCTTGCGCAGCGACTGCGCGGTCGCCTGCGGATCGCGGTGCGCGCCGCCGAGCGGCTCGGGCACGATCTTGTCGATGAGGCCCAGGGTCTTGAGGCGGCTGGCGGTGATGCCCAGGGCCTCGGCGGCCTCGGGCGCCATCTCGGCGCTGCGCCAGAGGATCGAGGCGCAGCCCTCCGGGGAGATCACCGAGTAGGTCGCGTACTGCAGCATGAGGATCAGGTCCCCGACCGCGATCGCGAGCGCGCCGCCGGAGCCGCCCTCGCCGATCACGGTGACGATGACCGGGGTGCGCAGGCGCGCCATCTCGAAGAGGTTGCGGCCGATGGCCTCGGACTGGCCGCGCTCCTCGGCGTCGATGCCCGGATACGCGCCCGGGGTGTCGATGAAGGTGAACACCGGAAGCTGGAACTTCTCGGCGAGGTGCATGAGGCGCAGCGCCTTGCGGTAGCCCTCGGGCTTGGGCATGCCGAAGTTGCGCAGGATCTTTTCCTTGGTGTCGCGGCCCTTCTGGTGCCCGATCACCACGCAGGCCTCGTTGGCAAAGCGCGCCAGCCCGCAGACGATCGCCGGATCGTCGGCGAAGGCGCGGTCGCCATGCAGCTCCTCGAAGTGCGTGAACAGGCTCTGGAGGTAGTCGAGCGTGTACGGCCGCTGCGGGTGGCGCGCGACCTGCGCTACCTGCCAGGGGGAGAGCTTGCCGTAGATGTCCTTGGTCAGGCTCTGGCTGCGCTTGGTGAGGCGCTGGATCTCCTCGGAGATGTCGGAGGCCGAATCGTCCTGCACATAGCGCAGCTCCTCGATTTTGGTTTCCAGCTCGGCGATCGGCTGCTCGAACTCGAGGAAGGTGGTCTTCACTGGCGCGCGATTTTAGCCCAATACCGTGTTGCGTCCCGCGGCTTTCCCCCGGTAGAGCGCCTGGTCGGCCCGGGCTAGAACGGCCGCGGCGTCGCCGCCCGCGTGCTGCGCCACGCCGATGGTCACCGTGACGCGGGTCTCGGCCGCCACCGCGGCCCGAATGCGCTCGGCCACCACCTTGGCTCCCGCCGGGTCCGTATCCGGCAGCACGAGGAGGAACTCCTCGCCGCCGAAGCGCCCGAAGACGTCGACGCCGCGCAAGCCTCGTCCGGCGATCGCGGCCACCTGCTTCAGCACGTCGTCGCCCGCCGCGTGGCCCAGCGTGTCGTTCACCGCCTTGAAGTGATCGACGTCCACCAGGCAGACCGAGAAGCCGCCGCCGCTGCGGCCGGCGCGCGCCAGCTCGCGCGCGAGGCTTTCCATCAGGAAGCGCCGGTTGTACGCGCCGGTGAGCTCGTCACGGATCGCGATGTCGCGGATGCGCTCCAATGCGCTCTCGAGCCGGCGGTTGGTCTCGGCGAGGCGGGTGCGCAGGCGGTTCACGTAGCCGCCCATCGCCGCGAACCAGGGGAGCGTCACCATGAGCACCGCGAACTCGGTGACCGCCGTCTCGAAGTCCATGTATTCCTGGTCGCGCAGATACGAGAGATGAAGCATCGCGCCGTGCGCCGCCAGGGCGAGGATCGAAAGCGCCGCGAGCCGCGCGGCGGAGAGGCGCAGCGCGCCGTAAAGCATGATCACGAGGTAGAACTGGGTCAGCGCATCGCGCACCGCTTCGGCGTGGTACATGATGTAAGCGAGGAACAGGATCGCCGCCGCGACCTGCTCGGTGGTGAGGCTCGGGTCGCTGAAGCGCCGGTTGAACCCTGTACGCACCATCGCGTAGAACGCCGCCACCAGGGCGGCGACCCCCGCCGTGCTTGCGATGGCGACCTCCCACGGCACGAGGTCGAGGAACGCGCAGACGAGGAGCGACAGGCACACGAGCAGCGCCGTGCCCGCCCCCATCAGCAGGCCGCCTACGTTGAGCGCTTTCTTGCCGCGCGCGGCATCCGAGCCCAAGCCGCCGTGATCGATCGGATCCGAGAGGACCTTGCTCATGGCTTTGCCGGCCCCTTTGTTGTTGTCTCAGTATTCTACCGGTACCGGGTCGAGCGAGCGCCAGAGATACCAGGTCGCCACCGAGCGCCAGGGGCGCCAGCGCTCGCCGAGCCGGCGCATGGTGGAGAGCGCCACCTTGCGGCCGCGGAAATATGCCACGCGGATGCCCTTCTGCAGCCCCAGGTCGTCCAGGGGATACACGTCCGGGCGCAGGAGGTTGAAGATGAGGAACATCTCCGCGGTCCAGCGGCCGATCCCCCGGACCTCGACCAGCTCGGCGATGATCTCCTCGTCGCTCATTCGCGGCCAGCGGTGCACGTGGATCGAGCCGTTCGCGAAGTGCTGCGCGAGGTCGGCGATGTATTCGGTCTTGCGGTCGGACAAGCCGCACGCGCGAAGCAGCGGTCTTTGCCTCAAGAGCACGTTCTGAGGCGTCACTTCTCCCACGCAAGCAGCGAAGCGGTCCCATACGCTCTGCGCAGCCTTCACGGAGATCTGCTGCCCGACGATGGCGCGCGCGAGCGTCATGAAAGGCTCGCCGCGGCGCACGAGGAAGATCTTGGGATGCGCGCGCATGATGCCCGCCATGACCGGGTCGCGCCGCGCGAGCGAGCGCTTCGCCGAATCCCAGTATTCAGGCTTCATTCAACGGCAAGTTGAGAAGCAGGTTCTGAGGCTTCATGCGGACCACGCCGTCCTCGGCGGATAGCGCCAGGTAGACGGTACGCCCGGCGATGTCGGGGCGCATGGCGGCCGGCTCGTCGAACCGCAGCGCGAAGAGCGCGAGGATGTTGCGCATGCGGCCGGCGTCGACCTCGCTGCCCGCCCACAGCTCGTTCAGGATCGCCGTCGACTCGGCGTCGAGCCCGATGTGCCAGGCCCAGCGCGCCTCTTCTATCTGACGAATGGGCTTCACCTTCACGCTCAGATCGAGGAAGTGAGAAACCCATAGCTCGATGACGCGCGCGAAGGCGTCGAGCGCCGGCCGGCCGTAGGTGAGGCTCACGACCGTGTCGTGCTTCGATTCGCGGGACCAGTAGAGCCCGGCGTTGGCGCGCTCGAGCACGTCGAGCTCGGCGGCTCCGAGCTCGCCCTGCGCCTCGACGATGAGGCGGCCGACGCTGCCGTAGCGGTTGCCCGAGGCATGCATCGCCACCGTTTCGAGATCGGCGAGCAGCACGTGGCCGTCCCTGATCGTCGCTTTCTGCTCTCGCCAGAAGAGCTCCGCCGCGCGCAGCCGAAGCGCATCCTCGGTGCCGTCGAGCACGTTTCTCAGGATGACGTGCGCGAGCTGGTCGACGAACATCGGCGGCACGTCGATCGCGCCCTTGAAGAGCGCCATGTAGGCGCCCTCGACCGTGCCGGCCTGGAGCAGCCGCTCGCGCAAGCGCAGCAGGAGCCGGTAGTTGTGCTTGGCGTCTTTGTCTTCCAAAGACTCCAACTGGTTTTCTGCGATTCGAAGGCGAGGCTCGGCCATCAGCGAAGCGTGCAGCGCGCGCTCGGCCGGCCCCGACTCCTCTACCGGGTGGATCTCCGGGCGCAGGTAATAGGCGCGCAGGAAATCGTCGGTGATCCGCAGCCGGCCTGCCGCGTCACGCTCGAGGAGGTGGAAACCGCTATTGCGCCAGAAATCAGCCAGGGGCGAGAACCAGCCGCGAGTGGCTCGCGACGTGCTGCTTCAGGAACTCCATCTGGTCCGCCAGGATGCGGCGGTTGGTGAGGATGAGGTATTCGGCCTTGTTCGGAACGTACGGAGCGTAGAGCAGCTCCAGCCCGCATTCCTGCGGCAGCCGGTTTCGCTTGTGCCCGTTGCAGTGCCTGCAGGCGCAGACCACGTTCATCCAGGTGTCGCGCCCGCCGCGCGAGAGCGGCGTGATGTGGTCGCGGGTGAGCCTGAAGTAGCCGAACTCCCCGCCGCAGTAGGCGCACATGTGCCGGTCGCGGCGGAAGAGTTCCCGGTTGTTGAGCGGCGGCACCTGGTTGAAACCCTTCGCGGCGAGCGCCTTGCCCTTGATGGCGACGATCGAGTGCGCCGTGATGCTCGAGCGCTCGCCGGTGATGCGCGAGATGCCGCCATAGTAGGTGAAGGTTTCGTCGCCGAGAGTCCAGGCGACCAGGTTCTTCGCGTAGTAGAAGCACGCCTGCTGCCAGCTGATCCAGCGGTGCGGGACACCGTGGGCGTCGAGGGAAAGGATGAGCGGCTTATCCATTGGCAGGATTCGTGCTTGCCGCTGCATTCTGCCAAGCCTTACCCCGCTTTGCAACGCTTAAAAAACAAAGGGCTGCGCAGTACATCACGCAGCCCTTCGAGTTTTTGCCGGGTGTTACTTGTCTACGGCCTGCTTGAAACCCTGGCCTGCGGCGAAAGCCGGCACCGTCTTCGCGGTGATCCGGATCTCCTTCCCCGTCGCGGGACTGCGGCCCGAGCGCGCCTTGCGCTTGCGCGGCAGGAAAGTGCCGAAGCCGACCACGGTGACGCGCTTGCCCTTCGCGACGTTTTCCACGATCGCATCGAACACCGCGTTCACCGCGTCTCCCGCCGCCGCCTTGCTGAGATTACTGGCCTTTGCCGCAACCTGGACGAGGTCCTGTTTGGTTACCACGTGTGGCATGCGTTCTCCCTCTGTTGCGCCTGCACCATGCACCACCATGCACCGGCCGCCCGCTTTGCGGCAAGCGAGCGAGCGAGCATCGTATCGAAACCGAAATCGAAACACAACGCGTCGCCGCGGCGCCTTGCAACCCATTATGATTAAGGTCAAAGGAGGAGTACTCGATGAGAATGCGACACCTCGCGTGCGCCGCGACAACGTCGCTCGCACTTGCATCGCCCTCGCATGCGCAGACCACGCTGACCTACTCGTCGTGGGTGCCGCCGACGCACCACCTCACGCTCTGGCAGGCGAACTGGGCGGCCGAAGTCGAGAAGGCCACGGGCGGGCGCGTGAAGTTCCAGTCGCTCCCCAAGCACCCCGCCGCTGCGCCCGGAACCTTCGACGCGGTGCGCGAGGGCCTGGTCGATCTTTCGTACGTGACGGCGAGCTATACGCCGGCGCGGCACATCCTGCCGCTGATGGCGGAGCTGCCCGGCATGGCCGACACCGCCGAAGTCAATTCGGTGGCGTATTCGCGCATCCATTGGAAGCACTTCCAGAAGATCGGCGAGTACCGGGGCGTGAAGCTGCTCGCGGTGTGGACGCACGGCCCCGGCCAGATGTTCACCAAGAAGCCGCTCGCCGGAATCAGCGACGTGAAAGCGCTCAAGATCCGTACCGGCGGCGGCATCGCCGAGCAGGTGGCGAACGCGATCGGCGCCTCCGCGTTCGTGAAGCCGGCGCCCGAATCCTACGAGCTGCTCAACTCGGGGGTGGCCGACGGCGTGTTCTTCCCCTTCGAGTCGATCGTCTCGTTCAAGCTCGACACCGTCATCGGCCAGGCCACGGTGTTCCCGGGCGGCATGTACAGCTCCTCCTTCGGCTTTTTCATGAACGAGGACAAGTGGAACAGGCTCTCGAGGCAGGACCAGGCGATCATCGAGAAGTACTCGTATGAGTACGCGGCGCGCAGCAACGGCAAGTCCTGGGACGCGGCCGACCAGAAGGGCATCGAGGCCCTGAAGAAGGCGAACGTCAAGGTGGTGCGCGCCGACCCGGCGTTCGTCGCCGAGGTGCAGAAGCGCTCGGCGCCGATCATCGAGGACTGGATCAAGAAGGCATCCGCCAAGGGCGTCAACGCCAAGGCCGCGCTCGAGGAGTTCCGCGCCGAGATCAAGAAGGTCGCCGCCGAGAAATAAAAGAAGCTACCGGGTGAGCGAGCCCGCGACCGCCTGGGAGAGGCGGGCCGATGCGCTCCTGGGCATCGCCGCCTCCGCGCTGCTCGCCTGCCTCATGCTGGTGACGTTCGTCGACGTCGTCGCCCGTTACCTCTTCAACCGGCCGATCCGCGGCGCGTTCGAGCTCACCGAGCTCCTGCTGCTGGTGCTGATCTTCGCCGGACTGCCGCTCGTGTCGCACGCCGACGAGCACGTCACGATGGATTTCATCGACCACATGCTGCCGGCGCGGGCGGTGCCGGTCCTGGTCCGCGTGGTGCACGCGGCGGTCGCCGCGGTGTTCTTCTTCCTCACCTGGCAGGTGCTGATCAAGGCCGGCCGCATCTCGGCCTACGGCGACACCACCGACGTGCTGCGCATTCTGGTGGGGCCGTTCGTCTACTTCATGGCGGCGATGATCGGGCTCAGCGGCCTGGTGCACCTCTTCAAGGTGTTGGTACCGTGGCAGAAGCGCTGACCGGCCTCGCGGCGATGATGCTGCTCGCGTTCCTGCGCATCCCGATCGCGCTCGCGATGGGCATCGTGGGCGTGCTCGGCTATGCCTACATGCGCGACTGGAGCTGGGGTGCGGCGCTTGCCAGCGCGCAGACCAAGATCTACGAGACCGGCCGCAACTACACCCTGTCGGTGGTGCCGCTGTTCATCCTGATGGGCAACTTCGTGACCCGCGCCGGGATGTCGCAGGAGCTGTTCCGCACGGCGTACGCTTTCATCGGCCACCTGCGCGGCGGCCTCGCCATGGCGACCATCGTCGGCTGCGCCGGCTTCGGGGCGATCTGCGGCTCGTCGATCGCGACCGCCGCCACCTTCGCGAAGGTCGCCTACCCGCCGATGAAGCGCTTCGGCTATTCGGACGCGCTCGCGACCGGCTCGATCGCCGCCGGCGGCACGCTCGGCATCCTGATCCCGCCCTCCACCATCATGGTGATCTACGGCATCATGACCGAGACCAACATCGGCAAGCTGTTCGCCGCCGGGGTGCTGCCGGGGATCCTCGCGACGGTGCTCCTCTGCTTCGCGGTTCAGTACGTCACCCTGCGCGATCCGAAAGCAGGCCCGCCGGGCGAACGGGTCGGCTGGCGCAGCCGCTGGGCCACCCTGGCGGGCCTGCAGTGGTTCCTCGCCGTGGGCGCCGGCCTCGGGCTCGCGGCCTGGCTCGGCTGGCTCGCAGGCGACGACGCGGCGGTCCTGGGCGCGCTGATCGTCTTCGGCATGTCGCTCTACTACAAGGGCGTGAGCAGCGTGATCGCGCTCTTCGTCCTCGTCATGGGCGGCATCTACGGCGGCGTGTTCACCGCGGTCGAAGGCGCCGGCGTGGGCGCCTTCGGCGGGATGATCTTCGCCCTCGCGCGCCGCGCGCTCGGCTGGGGCGGGCTGTACAAGGCGCTGCTCGAGAGCGCGCGCACCACGTCGATGCTCTTCATGATCCTGATCGGCGCGCTGATGTTCGCCGAGTTCGTCAACATCACCACCATGCCGGCCGACCTGAAGAGCTTCGTCTCCAGGTTCGAGGTGAACCCGATCATGGTGGTCGCGGCCATCATGGCGATCTACGTCATCCTCGGCACCGCGATGGAGGAGCTGTCGATGATCCTGCTCACCGTGCCGCTGTTTTTCCCGCTCATCGTGCACCTGGGCCTCGACCCGGTGTGGTTCGGCGTGCTCATCGTGGTCGTCGTGGAGATCGGCCTCATCAGTCCGCCGGTCGGCATGAACCTCTTCGTGCTGAACACGCTGCTGCCGCAGGTGCGCACCGGCACCATCTTCCGCGGCGTGATGCCGTTCGTTGCCGTGGATTGCCTGCGCCTCGCGATCCTGGTGGCGTTTCCGGCCATCTCGACTTTCCTGCCGAGCCTGATGAAATGAGCCGCGGGTGAACGGGACTCGCGCCGGCGCCTTCGGCCTGCTCGCGCTGGCGAACCTCTTCTGGGCCGGCAACTGGGTTCTAGGGCGGGCGCTGCGCGACGCCTTCGACCCGATCTCGCTCAATTTCTACCGCTGGGTCGTCGCCCTGGTCGTGCTCGCGCCGTTCGCCCTCCCCGGCCTCGCCGCGAAGCGCGAGCTTATCCGCAGCCACGCCGGCATCCTCGCGCTCCTTTCGCTCCTCAGCGTTTCGATCTTCCAGAGCCTGGTCTATCTGGGGCTCAAATCGACCACTGCGGTGAATGCGGTCCTCATC
>Ga0247825_10000732_pt1 | contig 21147 bp, 16 predicted proteins | sample 13C_Vanillin_Day_FD_194413 | JGI IMG/M metagenome (GOLD analysis project Ga0247825, IMG submission 194413) | Soil microbial communities from agricultural site in Penn Yan, New York, United States - 13C_Vanillin_Day48 | ecosystem: Environmental > Terrestrial > Soil > Agricultural land | place...
CGGGTAGAGGCGACGCCGACGAGAACGCCGGTACCGGGCACGCCCGCTCCCTAGCCCTCTGCCGCTTCGCTACTCGACAAGCGACCCAAGGGCCGAGGGACCCGGAAGCGTCTAGCGCTGGACGGCGGGCTCGCCGATGGCTACGTCCGGGTGGCGCAGGTGCTTCGTGGCGTCCAGCCAGTCGGCGTCGCGCGGGAGGATGATGCTGCCGGAGCGGTGCCGGTAGCCGTCCGGGTTGTCGACGCCGGGCGGCACCGTGCCGTCCTCTGCCAGGGCCTTGACCGAGTTCATCAGCTTGCGGCGGGTACGGATGACCATGGCGTCGGACGTGCCCAGGTGCTCGTTCGTGCGGTCCATGATCGGGCCCATGCTCTCGCCGACGGCCTTGTCCTGCTGCCGCACGCCGCGAATGCCGGTAAAGGACTTGCCCTGCGCCTGCGCCTCGCGGTCGATGTTGTAGTCGTTGCCCTTGTTCTGGTCGAGGAGGTAGCGGCCGAGCCAGTCCGTCGTGCGGGGGAGGTACTCGAAGCCGGTACGGTTGACGGGCGCCGCCGCGTCGAGGGGACGCCCGGTGCCGGCGTTCGTGCTCGTCGCCTGCTGGCCGCCGCGGCCGACGTTGGTGCCGGTGACCTGCCAGCCCCAGTACATGGTGTGGTGGTCGTCCAGGGGTACCCAGGCCTGCGCGCGCACGACCTGACCGAGGTCGCCCGTGGGGATGAGGGCCCAGAAGGGGAACATGAAGTGGGCGATGCGCCAGTAGGTGGTGTCTTCTTCGGCCGGGCGGTAGGCCCCGTAGGAGGTGCCGACGTCCGTCTCCACGATGGCGTAATGGGGCTGACGGTCCTTGACCATGTAGTAGTCGTAGCTGCCCGGGATCGAGGCCTCGGGCGTGACAGAGCCCAGGTGGAGGAAGCCCAGGTGGACGGTGTCGAGGTCGCCTTCGACGGTCTGGAGCCAGTTCGCCTCCATCATGCAGAGGGCGGGGCGCTGACCATCGACCATCGTCGCCTCGAGCATCGGTAGCTCCGGGGGCACTTCGCGTGGGCCCATGTAGCACCAGATGACGCCCTGGCGCTCATGGACGGCGTAAGCCCTCGTGCGGACTTTGTTCTTGAAGTTGCTCTCGGCGGGCTCCGACGGCATGTCGACGCAGGCGCCGGTGACGTCAAACTTCCAGCCGTGGTAGACGCAGCGCAGGCCTTCTTCCTCGTTGCGGCCGAAGAACATGGACGCGCCGCGATGGGGGCAGGCGTTCTGGATGATGCCGACACTTCCGGAGGTGGTACGGAAGGCGATGAGGTCTTCACCCAGTAGCCGGATGCGCACCGGCGGGCAGTCCGGCGACGGGAGCTCGTCGGCTAGCATGGCGGGCAGCCAGTACTGGCGCATCATATTGCCCATGGGCGTGCCGGGGCCTACGCGGGTGAGGAGTTCGTTATCGGCCTGGCTGAGCATGTGGGGGACCTCCGGGTCTAGCAACACTTCGTTTCTTAGATTGTCAACGTGCTAACAGAGTCAGTCAAACCGTGAAGACTACGCATGAGTGAACTTGATTGAACTGCACGAGAAGAAAAAATTGTGGTCGCTGGGGAATCTGGACGGACGGCAACTGAGGCCCGCTTGCCTTGATTGAATCCGGAGACCAGTCTGGAGACCTTTCGCCGCCTCATGCATTCCATGATGGGCTATCGGGTACACGAAGGCTAAGGGCGGGGTGGCAGGTATGAGGACGCAGTCAGGAAAGTCCACATCCATAATAGTCGCGCCGAGGCCATCCTTGCAGAGGTAACGGACCCTGACCTTTTTCGCACCATTTGTGATGAGAATGCTTTGGATCAGGTACCTGGTCGGGTCGTGTGTGTGACGGAATGTCACTTACTGTAACCCGCAAACTTAACTTTGCCAGGGAGGTTACAGGTGCGAATTGCCCAGGTCGCTCCTCTTACCGAAAGCGTCCCGCCCACGACGTACGGAGGTACCGAACGTGTTGTCAGCGTCCTCACCGAACAGTTAGTCGCTCGCGGGCATGAGGTCACGCTCTTTGCCAGCGGTGATTCGCAAACGGCAGCACGTCTCATCGCCTGCTCGGCTCAAGGCCTCCGGTTGAGCAGCGGCGGCCAAGACCCTCTCGCGCTCGCCGTCATGCAGCTTGACCGAGTTTTGGAATGCCAACATGACTTCGATGTCATCCACAACCATCTGGACTTTCTCGCGTTCCCGCTCGCAAGAGTTTGCTCCACTCCCCTTCTGAGTACCTGTCACGGCAGGCTGGATCTGCCGCAGACCATTGAGCTATACACCTACTTCAGCCAAGTACCCCTGGTGTCGATCAGTGATGATCAGCGGAGGCCGCTTCCGCAGGCGAACTGGGTTCGGACCGTCTATAACGGGATCGACTTCGATGCATTCGAATTGCATCCAGTGGCCGGCGAGTATCTGGCGTTCCTTGGGCGTATCGCACCGGAGAAGCGCGTTGACCGCGCCATTGAGGTGGCACGCGAGCTAGACATTCCCCTGAAAATTGCGGCCAAGATCGACCCCGTCGACCAGGATTACTTTGAGCACGCAGTGCGGCCGTTCCTCGATAACCACAACATCGAATTTGTGGGGGAGGTGAACGAGGCCCAGAAGAATCAGTTCCTAGGTGAGGCGATGGCCTACCTCTTCCCTATCGATTGGCCTGAGCCGTTTGGACTAACCATGATCGAGTCCATGGCTTGCGGCACGCCTGTCGTGGCGCTGGACTCAGGATCCGTGCCCGAAGTAGTCGACAACGGCGTTACGGGCTTTGCTTGCTCATCCCTGCGGGAGTTTATTGAATGCGTTTCGGCAGTCGCTGGTCTGGACCGAACCGAGTGCCGCAGACACGCAGAACTCCGCTTTTCCGGCGAGGTTATGGCAGACGGTTATGAGGAAGCCTTCCAAATCGTGACTAATGGATTTCACTCGACTGATGTGTCGATTGCATTAGCTACGGGGGAAGCGCCAATTGGTCTGTCTGAATTAAATCCAGGCACCACTTTGAAGGCGAGAAATGTATGATTCCTTCCAACCCGGCTGTGTAGTGGAGTTCTGTCGCCGGCCCGCTTCTCTGCGAGTAACGGAGCAGGGACGCTACTGGAGCTTCGTCCTGTACTACTGTCCGATCCACTTTGAGGAAATCGGCCGAGGCAAGTATCCGAAGGTTGTGGCGTCACGAATCGAGGTGCTTCCTCGACAGCAAGAGCTTTCGGCCTCGAGACCGGCAAACTAGAGCGCCTATACTGCGCAGCTGCGAGTCAAGAATTGACGACTGATGCCGGCCCGACGTGGCCAGAGCCCGGGGCGGTGGCCTCAACACGCTGCGAACGATCCGTGCACAAGGACGTCCCTGGTCGAAGCGCCTTTCCCCTTATATTCGTACTGGCCGCCTGGGACCGTCAGGAAGGTCGACCCTCGTGGAAACGCGCTTCACGATGGGCCTGGGAGGTAATCCAGTTTCGTGAAAAGGTCTCTCCACTCATAGCTCGAGTTGTATCTACCGCGTACTGTCGAGACACCCAGACCGGCGATTCGGCGTTAGAGGCTCGGCTCGAGGATGTATAAGCCGCCCGTAAATCGCTCGATCGCGTAGATGAGGCCGTTCTCGTCTACGTAGACGTCGTTCATTTGGGCCGCACCGTGTGGCGCTCTGTCGGGTGGCGCCGGGACGAAGTAGCCGACCTCCCGGGGCGCCCATGGGTTCGACACGTCGTGAATGCGCACACCGGCGTTGAAGTAGGCGCCGAAGACCAGGTCCTCGGAGCGTAGGGCCGTCGGCAGAGGGTGGTTCTCGTGCAGATTGTGAGCGCCGAAGCGCCCACCCCGTCCGGCGAACTCCTCGACCGGCGGTACGGGCAGGGTGCCGATGATCATTGGGCGCGTTTCGTCGCGGACATCGACTACCCACACGGGCTTCGGCCAGTCCTCGCCACCGGGCCGGATCGCCTCGTCGCTGACTATGAGCGTGTCTTTGCTGAGTAGCGGCAGAACGGTGTGCGTGAAGCCGGTCATCGGCGGGTGGTAGTCGAGACGGCTTACCATCCGAGGCCGGCTCTTGTCAGAGATGTCGAGGATGATCGCGCCGCCATCGATATAACCGACGTAGGCTCGGTCCGGGCGCTCCGGATACACGTTGATGTTGTGGGTGCGAAACCCCATGTCGTCCGACGTGTGCCGCTCCGGGGATGGTTGACCGTCGCCTTCCATCGTCCCGGGCAACCACCAGCGTCCGACCTCGACCGGCCTGGCGGGGTCGCGTACGTCAATGATCTGATAGAACTGGTCGTCCAACTTGTTCGTCGGCACCGTATCGGGTGCACCGCTGGAGAGGTGGATGTACTCACCGTCCACGAACCAGAGGCAGTGGGCTCCGCGGGAGTGAGGGCCTGAACGGTCGAAGAATGCGATCGAGCGCGGATTTGCTGGGTCCCTTACATCGAAGAGCTCGACGCCCGCGGGCTTCAATCCGGGCTCGGCGGTCTGATAGGCCACCGCGAGAATGTCGCCTGTCACGTCCAGTGAATTGGAGCGCACCTTCGCGTGCGGCAGGTCGGTCTGCGCCAGGACACAGGGCTCTGTGGGGTCGCTGACGTCGACCACGGTGAAGTTCTTTGGCGCCGACTCGTGGGCGATGTATAGGACGCGCCGGCCGTCACCCGTCTTCTGCAGCGCCAGACCTTCGCCGCCGTTGCCGAAGCCGCCGAGGTCGTTGTGACTCAGGAGCCGTACGTTCCTGGCCTCCGCTGAAACATTCATAAGCACACCTCCCGGGTTCTCTGCTTTGCGGGGAAGGCTGTTGCCGATGGCGCTTAAGTAATGGGCTCGTAGCGCAGTCGCTTGACCCGGTCCATGTTCATCCCTTCGATGCGGATAAGGCGGGTTGGTCCTCCTCTTCGGGGAGAGTGGAGTTGCCCCTCGTTGTAGAGGCAGGCCTTGCCGGGTGTGAGCGAGTAGGTCTTGATCCGTCGCACTTTTCCCGGCTTGTCCGGAGTGGCGGGCTCCACTACTTCCCACTCCGTCATCTCGGTCTCGCCCTTTGCCTGACCATAAATCGCCCAGGCTGGGCCATGGTCGTGAGGACTGGACTCGCTGGCGTCTTCATAAGCGTGGGCGAGGACGCAGAAGCCGAGATCTGGGTCCTCGTACAGGACCTGCCGCGTTGAAGTGCCCTCCCCCAGGTTCGCAGCAACGAAGTCTGCGTCCCCCAGGGCTTCTTCGAGAGCACGGCAGACCTGCTCCCGGCCCGCCGGACCGGGATCAGCTTTGAGCAAGTCGTGACAGTGGCGAGAAAACTCCTGCAGTGTGGTCGTCAAGCTTGCACCTCCTCCGACAGTGCGTGCAGTCTACTCCCGGCGGGGAGGCCTGCGCGTAATTCCTGCATCGGCTAGAGAGGTTAGAAGCCATGAGCAACGGCAGCGCGGTGTCAATGGTGGACGAGCTGGCGGTGTACATGGCCGGCGCTCGAAGGAAGGCGCTGCCTGGCGCCGTTGGCGAGAAGACGAAGCACCACATCCTCGACACAATCGCCGCCATGATCTCGGGCCAGCCGTTGCTCCCGGGCAAGAGGGCAATTGCCTACACCCGAAGCCGCGGCGGAGTCGCCGAGGCGACCGTGCTTGGCACAAACATCGTCACCAGCATCGAGAGCGCCGCCCTGGCTAACGGCATGCTCGCTCACTCCGACGAGACGGACGACTCGCATGCGCCCTCGCAGACGCACCCCGGATGCGGCATCGTCGCCGCCGCGCTCGCGATGGCCGAAGCTCGCGGCGCGAACGGCGCCGAGCTGATCAGGGCGGTCGCCCTGGGCTACGACATCGGCACGCGCTTCACGATGTGCCTGGACGCACTCGAGTTTCGCGAGGAGGGTCACTCCACGCACAGCTTCGGCCCCACATTTGGCGCCGCGGCTGCGGCCGGCTCACTCGGCCGGCTGAACGCCGGCCAGATGCACCACTTGCTCACGTACGCGGGTCAGCAGGCGTCCGGCGTCGGTTCGTGGATTGGCGACCTCGACCACATCGAGAAGGCGTTCGATTTTGGCGGCATGCCGGCGCGTAACGGGGTGACGGCCGCGTCCTTCGTCCTTCATGGGTTCACTGCCACCAACGACATGTTCTCGGGGCCGCGCAACTTCTTTCAGGCATACACACACGCCGGACGCCAGGCCGACCCGAACGTGCTCACGAATGGACTCGGAGCCACGTTCGAGGTCATGAACACGAACATCAAGCGCTGGTCGGTTGGTTCGCCCATCCAGGCGCCCCTGGATTCGCTGCTCGAGCTGATCCGGACGCATGGGTTCGCCGCGGACGACGTCGAGCACGTAGTCGTCCGGGTCTCCCACACCGGGGCGACAACGACGGACAACCGCGCGATGCCCGACATCTGCATGCAGCACATGTGCGCCGTCATGCTCATGGACGGCATCGTTACCTTCGACTCCGCGCACGATGAGGCAAGGATGCATGACCCCGGGACGCTCGATGTCCGCGGGCGCATCGAACTGCTGGGCGACGACGAGCTTCAGGCCCGTCTGCCGGCGCGCGAAGGGATCGTCGTCGTGACGCTAAAGGACGGGCGCGAGCTGCGCCATCACACCGAGGCCGTGCGCGGCACCGCCGAGAACCCGATGACGAGGGAGGAGGTGGACGAGAAGTGCTTCCATCTCATGCGCCCGATTCTCGGCAGCCGTCGCAGCCGCCGACTCTGCGACGCGATCTGGGACCTCGAATCGGTTCGCGACATCCGCGAGCTTCGGCCACTGTTCTCGAAGACTGGCGCGCGCTAAAGGGCCATCCCAAGCTAGGTCAGGCGGGCCTTCGTACGGAGGTACTCGAGGACGGTCAGGACTACGGTGCCGTGCGCCCACGTCAGGGGCGTGGCGCCGGCGGGCTCGCCCGTGGCTGGGTCTGTCTGCTCGGCGAGAACGCCGCTCGGCAGGGCGGCCCTGCTGATGGTCTCCAGAAGCGCCAGCGGCTCAGCGAGGTCGTCAGCCTTCTTCGCGCGCAGGAGCTGATATTGCGCCAGCCACAAGGTACAGAGTGGCCAGGGGTTGCCCACGGCGACGTGTCCCGGTTCGGCGCTGCGCAACTGGTAGGTGTCGCCCTCGAAGCGCGCGAGACCGCCGTGCTCTCCCGGGACCATCAAGGCGGCCTGCACAGCTGCCATCGTGGCAACGATGCGCGGGTCATCCGCCGCGAACATGCCGAAGTAAGTCAGTGCCCAGAGACTCGCGTCCAGGACGATATCGCGTTGGGGGGAGCCGTCGGCATCGAAGGTCAGGCTGCGGGCGAATCGGCCAGTCTCTTGATCGTAGAGATGAGCTTCGATTCCGCGTTTGATCTCGGCGGCGGCGTCCCGGTAGCGATGGGTGAGCGCTGGCTCGGAGAAGAGCTCGGTGAAGTCGGCTGCATCCTGCAGGGCGCGCCAAACTGTCGCGACGGTGAAGGCATGGATGCCCTGCCGCTCCTCCCACAGGTCCTGGCTCGGCAGCGGCAAACCGGTGGATGGATCGCGGAAGTCGGTGAGAAAGTTCGCCATGCCGATGATCATCTTGCGATACAGCATCGACGCGAATTCGAGATCGCCGGAGCGTTCGTAGTGATCGCGCACAGCGATGAGGACGAGGGCCGTCTCGTCTTCCTGAATCGGTAGTCTTGGATTGCCTTCGGCATCGATCCAGGCGATGACGTTGCTCGCGACTGCTCCGTTGGGAAGGTACTTCTGCAGCATGTAAGCGTGGTCTTTGTCCGCAAGCTGGATAAGGGTGCGAAAGCAGAACTTGAGGTAAGCGCTGGATGCGGAGGAGTAGCCGGCGTTGCTCAGCGCAATTGCCACGAGGGCGCCGTCGCGGGGCCACGCGTAGGAGTAATTTTCTACGCCGTGAAAGACGTCCAGCATGGCCGGCCCAGAGCGTCCACTGGGACTGTACGCGGCAGAAACCTCCGAATCAGGCGAGGCGATGATCGCGCCGCCGTCATCGACATGGGCCCGGGCGGTCAGAAGGCTGCGGCGGTAGAGGTCCTGCACCGTCTGCGGCAGGTCGTCGAAGCCTGCCGGTACTCGAGTCTCGTTTGCCACCCAGGTGCGCCAGTAGTTGTGCGTGCGCTGGATCAACGCCTCGGCGCCACGCTCGAGGACGAGCTTGTGAGCATCGCCGACCGCCTCTATGCTCGGCCCTGCGGCCAGCCATGCGTAGGCCACGGTGGCCACATCTGCCTGCACTTCGCCCAGACGCAGCTCGCCGACACAATCGACGGAGCCGAACGAAATGGCGTGCCCATCGAGAGCGCCATCCTCGGCGTCCTGCCAGCTGTTCTTGCGGCCGGTCGTCCAGCCATCGAGGTTCGGACGCTCCGCGGTGCGGCCTCCGAGCAGAAGGTAGTGGACGTTCTTATAGGCGATCAGCGCCTCGTGCTCTGGGTGGTAGAACACGGTGTCGCCGACGATGTTGCCGCCTATCGCGACATCGAGGTGGAGAAAGAGCCGCACCTCGATAGGCCGTCCGGCGATGCTGTGGGCCGTGAACCGGCGCAACAGGATGTCCTGGTCGAGGTCAACCGCGTCTTCGATCGTGAGGTGGAGGCCGAGCTGCGCGTTCTCTGCCTCGACGTTCGTCATCAGCGAGTCCTGCGCGTAACACAGGGATAGCCGCCATCCCGGGTCGTCCAGCCACGCGAACCGGCCGGCGGCCCAGACGCCGAGACGAGAGCGGCAACGAAAAGCGTGATTCTCCATGCCGGCATGGGGATAGTAGATATCGCGTAGGGTGTAGGCGGAATCGAAGGTAACGAGCAGGCGGCCGTTGCTCAGGGGTAGATCACGGGGCATAGGCGGGAGTTCCTTATTAGATCTCGAGTGGAATGGCGCTGACGGGCGCCGGAGTGAGGGATTTAGAGACCGGACTTCGAGCCGGAACGGTTGCGATGATCCGGTCGGCCACCCGGCCCCACTGCAGTGTTTCTGCCTTCAAGCGGCCACTTCGGGAAAGGGAGGCTGCGAGAGCCGCACTTTCTAGAATCGACCGCAGGGCAGCGCGAGCCTCTTCGCCGTCCGACGGATCCTGCAGGAGTAAGGCGTCAATGCCATCCGCAAGCCACTCTGAAGCGCCCGCAGTCGCGCTGACGATGGTCGGCACGCCGCCGGCCAGCGCTTCGAGGATGACGAGACCGAAAGGCTCATACAGCGTGGGCAGGAGGAAGACGTCGGCTGCAGCGTAGAAACGCTCGATCGCGAGCTGGTTACGGCCGGCGAAGATGATGCGCGAGGCAACATCCGCGGGCACGCCCTCCAGGAACGCGGACTCGGAGCCGTCGCCAACAACGACGAGCCGCACGTCCGCCATATCGTCGCCCCGGATGGCTTCGATCGCGGTGCACAAACCCTTTCTTCCCCACGAGTTGCCGACAAACAGGACCATCGGGTTCTTGTCGGTGAGACCGAGCTTGGCCCTGGTCTCCGCACGGTAGAGCACGCGGTTGGACGGGTGGAACCGGTCGACGTCGACGCCGTTGGGTACGACCTCGATGGCGCTGGCCGAGGCGCCCTCGAAGAGGACGAGGTCCTGTTTCACTGCCTCCGAGATGGCAACAATGCGAGTCCTGGAGCGGCGATAGAAGTTGCGGCCGAGCCAGCCCATGGAGCGGCTGTAGAGGGCGTAATCGATGCTTGCGAGGCCGCCCGAAGGTCTCTCCGGTGGGAAGAGGCCTCTGGCCTGGAGGTCCAACTCCCGGGCCTGGACAAAGTGAACCGTCGCCACATCGGCGAACGGCGTGAGAGCACCGATGCCGAGGATAAGGTCGAAGCCCTGGCGACGGAGCAGGCGATCCAGGGCAAACCGCGTACGGACGGCGATGTAGAAACCGACGTGCAGAAGGAACCAGCCGAGCAGCGGCGCGTGCACCTTGTGTACAACGATGCCGTCCAATGATTCACGGTTGGCCTGGGCGGTAAAGACGTGGACCTCGTGGTCCTGGCCCAGGACCGTTGCGAGTGCCTGCCAGTAGTGGGGCACACCGGCGCCGGTGCCGACCATCGGGCTGACGATGGCAATGCGCAATCGTCTGGTCTGGCCAAGAGGCGGCTCTATTTCGGTGATGTCTGGCGCAAGGGAATCGGATAGAACTTGGGTTGCGCCGATGGCCGGCCTTGCCCGGGTTTCTACGATTGTTGCTACGGCTGAGATATTCTTTGCCTCTCTGTCGCTAACGATGTCATCGCTCCTCTTGGGTGCTCTTGCCGCCCGCTTCTCTTCTCCGGTTAAGCTGGGCCATTTTCGTCCTGAGGCGCTTTCAGCGCATAAGGAGCGACCGGACACTCTCGGTCCACCACGAATCCGTCCAGGCGCCATGACGGCCCTGGATTCAACGGTGATGGATTAACTCCTGCAGGCTGAGAGGTAGGTGGAGCCTGGCCCTGAGAAGTACAGGCACACCAACCCGATTTTGGAGCGGGTCAAGCTGCCCAGGAAACAAGGAGGTGGCTTCGGAAAGTAACAGGCCTGTGGCTGGGTTCTTGTTCTGTCAGTGTAGACGGCTCGGTGGCGAAAAGATAGGCGAGACTCCAGAACCGCCGACGGAGGTCACCGTTTGTGCCATGCGAGCCCCCGGCTGACCCTCACCCCGTAGACGGCGAGGGGCCAACCATGACCGGAAGGGGACAAGTTGAAGGGGCTACCGCAGAGACTTGAAGGCGGCGCGCACTTCCTGCGTGAAGAGCTGGGGCTCCTCCCAAGCGGCGAAGTGGCCGCCTCTTTCGGCCTCGTTGAAGTAGGCGAGGCCGGGGTAGACAGCCTCTACCCAACTGCGTGGGGAGGCCCAGATCTCGCCGGGGAAGGTCGTGAAACCAACGGGGACTGAGACCGGGGGCGGGGGCTGCCCGGATGCAAGCGCCGCGGCCAGCGCCCGTGCGTCCTCCCAGTAGGACCGGGCTGCCGATGCCGCCGTACCGGTCAGCCAGTACAGCGTAATGTTGTCGACGATGGTGTCCCGGGTGAGATTGCCCGCGGGCTGGCCGTCGACGAAGGCCCGTGAGATCTTGTAGTAGCTGTCCGTGTCGTGGTCGAGCATCCAGGCTGCCAGCGCGACCGGTGAATCCAGGAGGGCGTAGCCGATCGTCTGTGGCCGCGTGGCCATCTCGAGGAAGTAGCCGAAGCCGTCCTGTCTGAACGTGGCGAACGCCTGGGCGGCCGTGCGCTCCTGTTCGGATTCTTTCGGCAGATGATCGCCGATTGCCAGTGCCGCCGTGAGCAGGTTCAGGTGGTAGCCGGCCAAGCCCTCGACCGCCTGGCGCCCCATCAGGTCCGTAACCAGGGCACCCACGTCGCCACCCTGGGCGACGTATCGCGTGTAGCCGAGGCGGCGCATCAGCTCCGCCCACGCCCGTGCGGTGCGGCCGGAGTCCCACCCGAGCTCGGCCGGCTCACCGGAGAAGCCGTAACCGGGCAACGATGGCAACACGAGATGGAATGCGTCCTCGGGGCTGCCGCCATGGGCGGTTGGGTCGGTCAGCGGGCCGACGGTGTCGAGCAGCTCGATGACGGAGCCGGGCCAGCCGTGCGTCATGATTAGCGGCAACGCGTTCTCGTGCGGCGACCTGACGTGGATGAAGTGGATGTCCACTCCGTCAATCTCGGTCGTGAACTGCGGAAGCGCGTTCAGGCTCGCCTCGCGCCTGCGCCAGTCGTACTCGCTCGTCCAAAAGCGGGCGAGCGCCTGAATCGTCCGCAGCTGGACACCCTGCGAGCGATCATTGACGAGCTCTTTGCTGGGGAATTGCGTGGCCGTGATGCGCCGTCGAAGGTCGTCGAGGGCGTCCTGGGGGACGGTGATCTGGAATGGCCTAATCGCCGTGGTGGTGGTGGCTGTCATCTGTGTCTCCGGGGCTTGATCTGTTTGCGGCCGTTGGCCGCCTTCCATTGCCTCGCCTGGTGGCTGGCGAATAGATGCCATCCTCCGGCCAAGCACCAACGTGGATCACACGAACACTTGCCATTTCAGCAATCTGTTTCCGGAATACCTGCGAGACAAGAAATGTTGTGGCGTGATGGTTGGGAGAATTTCAGTCATCTCCGGACCATGCGCCCGAGGCAACCGGAAGATACGGGCTCAGGGGCCTTGCTTCAGTCGACCAGGCGGGACTTGAGGGCGCGGATGCAGGCTTCAGTCCGGGAGTTGGCGCCGATGCGCTGAATAAACCGCGCTACGAGATCGCGAACGATGTCGAGCGGGACTCCGAAAAGGAGTGCAAGTTCCTCGTCAGAGTACCCATCAGCGCAGAGCTGCGCTGTGCACAGGTCCTCGGCAGCGAGCGTGACGCCCGGGAGGTCCACCGGCCCAAGGCGGGTCTGGGTGTCGCGCGGGCCAAGCAGATAGGCGAAGCTCGCGTACAGGGCAGTCCCGTCCCATTCACAATGGATGAAATTGCAGGTGCGTAACCTCACGGGATTGCCCGCGGAGTCGTGAGTGCGGAACTGTCCCACCCAGGTCCCTTCCCGCTTGAATCGCTCGAATTCACGCTCGACGAGGGTAGGGTCGGCATCGACGAGTTCGGTGATGTGCTTCCCGACGAGCTCACCGGGGAGGACGCCGCGTAGCTCTTCTTCGCGGCGATTAGCGTACACACAGAAGCCGCCGTCATCCTTTATGATGACTGCCGCGCGAGCGCCAGCGATGAGGTTGATGACGTCTATGTCCATCTGCGTCAGTTCACAATAACTAATGCTTCGTAGTTTTATAGTTGCGCGAGTAAGAAATGTCAAAGGATGATCAGGCGCGACGGGCGGAGCAGCAGTCGTCTCGAGTCTCCCTGACCAGCCGGGCGTCCGCATCCATGCGGGTGACGCTGGACACATGCTGTATGTTGAACCAGATCCGCTTCAACCAGTGGTTACTGAGTAGTGGTGCATACGTCACTAAGCTTGAGGAGCAAGATGACTCAGCATTCGATTGAGTCAGGCAATGCCCAGGGTGGGACCCGCCAGCACACCTGCGTCCTGTATCAGACCCAAGGGGAGTTGAAGCAATACCTCCTCCCGTTTATGAAGGAGGGCCTGAGCAATGGGGAGCACTGTCTCTTCGTTTGTCTCGAGGACGCCGTCGACGACTGGTCGCTCGAAATGCAGGCCTTTGGCATCGACGTCCGGATGCATCTGGACAGCGGCGCCCTGGTTATCGCCACGGGTGAGCAATGGCGCCAGACGCCCTTCGACTCTCTGACCAAGGCCCGTGAACTGTGGCAGCACATCGACGAGCACCTGGCCGGGTTCCCCGCTGTGCGGATTGCCGGCGACGCCGGCTGGGCCAGGCTCGACCCGCCTATTAGCTCGGATCGGCTCTGTCACTGGGAGGCGACGGCGGACCTCATCTACGAGGACATGCCGGTGAAGACGATCTGTTTGTACGACATCCGTGCGCACTCGCCCTCCGACATTCGTGCCGCGCTGAGGACGCATGCAAGCGCGGTAGTAGGGGGTGTGACCTACCCCAATCATTTTTACGAGGCAGTGGAGATCCTCGAGAGGGAGCCCGATCTCAATGCCTCCGACGCCAATCCAGGACTGATCGAGACGATGCTGGCGTCGTTCCAGACGCCTCCGAAAGACGAGACGGGATAAGCGCGCGAACCTCCGTACTCTGGATTGGCGACGCCCAGGGTCTGAAAGTCGTGAGGTCAGAGGCGATAGAAGGCGCCGAGGATGGCGCCGAAGACGGCGTGGGCGATCAGGGTAAGAGCAGGGGTGGACCACCCGTAGTTCAGCGCGAGGTTCCCCGGCGGCTCCAACTGGCGGGCGGGCTCCGGCCCCCAGGTGTCGGATGCCATGCGCGGGTGGAACGCCGGTAGCAGGGGCATTCCCACGACCAGGACGAAGGCGCCGTGGACGAGGCCGATGAGGAGCCCGAGCAAGAGCCCGGCCTCTCCGTAAGTCTCGAACGCCGCGCAATAGACGAGCGCAAAGCCCCATCCGTTGAGCAGGTGGATGCCATATCCAAGCGCCTTGGCGCGATCCCGGTTCGGGGTGAACGCCGAACCGATGATGAATGGCAGGTCGATCCTGGTGAGCCCGAGCGCCTGTGACGCCCGGAGCATGGTGGTCAGTACGACGGTCGCACCAAATCCCCATACGAGCGCAGCGGCCAGGTTCATGGCCGGCCTCCGGCCGAACTGCCGGCGGCCTGCAGAGCGAGGGCGGCGTTGATGAGGCCGATGTGCGTGAAAGCCTGGGGGAAGTTGCCGAGAAACTGGCCGGACGTCGTATCGACCTCCTCGGCGAACAGGCCCACGTCATTTCCCCGGCCGACGAGGGCATCGAACATGGCGTGGGCTTCGTCCACCTTCCCTTGCAGTACCAGGCATTGGACGAGCCAGAACGAGCAGAAGAGAAAGGCGCCTTCGCCGCGCGTCTCATCGCCGCGGTGCCGGAAGACCAGCTCGCCCTGGGTCAGCTCGCTGCGAATTCTGTCCATGGTGCTGCGGAACCTGTCCGTCGTCGCTTCTTCGAAGCCGAGGATAGGCATGGTGAGGACGGAGGCGTCGATTTCGTCAGAATCGAAGTGGCCGGTGTAGCTCTGCAAGTCGTCGTTCCAGCCGCGCGCTTCGATCTGGCTGCGAATCTCGTTTGCAGCAGCCTTCATGCGCAGCGGGTCGAGACCGAGGCTGTTGTCGTCACAGAGTTCAATCGCCTTCTCGAGCGCGAGCCAACAGAGCAACTTCGAGTGCACGAACTGCTTTGGTCCGTCTCGAGTTTCCCAAATGCCGTCATCCGGTTCGGTCCAGTGGCCGAGGACGAAGCTGGCGATGCCCTTGAGAAAAGAGCGCTCCTCACCATCCAAAGGGACGCCTCGATCGCGGCAAATCGCGGCGGCGTTCATCACCTCACCGTAAACATCGAGCTGGTCCTGATTGCCGGCGGCATTGCCGATGCGCACCGGCCGCGACTCCCCGTATCCCTTCAGATGAGGAAGCTCGGATTCCCGGAGATTGGAGCGGCCGAATACGTCGTACACAACCTTGAGACGGGGGTGAGTGAGGCGAGTTGCGTGGAGCAGCCAGTGGAGGAAGGCTGTTGCTTCCTCGGCCAGGCCAAGGCCGAAGAAGGCGTTAACCGTGTATGAGGCATCCCTCAGCCAGCAGTAGCGGTAGTCCCAGTTGTACGACGCTCCCACCTTTTCGGGCAGGGAGGTTGTCGGCGCGGCGATGATCGCGCCCGACGGGGAGTACGTCAGGAGCTTCAGCGCCAGCGCGCTTCTGACCACGGAGGCAGCGTGCGGTCCGGAATAACGGATGCGGGACGCCCATCCCTGCCAGTACACGTCGGTTGCTTGAATAAGTTCGTCCAACCGCCCCATCGGCGGAAAGACGGTGACGTCCGGTTCGTTGAAACTGAGGACGAAGTCCAACTCCTGCCCTTCTGTGATCGTGAAGGATGCCTCGCCGACACCGTCCAGCTCGAGGTTGAAGTTGGCGGCGAGGTGGACCGAGCCCCCTTTGATCGAGAACAACAAGGACCTCGGGCCGGCTCGACTGAATCTGGGCGGTTTTGCGCCATATCCGGGCCGAGGCTGGTACGAAAGGCGCATTCGCACAGTGCCGTGCACACCTCGGAGTCGCCGGATGAGCATCGAGGCGGGGTGTAAGGATGGTCCGGCGGCGCCACTGCCGCCCGCGTAAAAGAGGTCGGTTAGCTGCACCCCGCCCGAAGGTATGCGAAAGCTCGTTGTGAGGATGTTGGAGTTCGGACGGTAGCAGCGGGAGGTTTCGGATGCGGACACTGGGGCGACGGAGAAGTGTCCGCCGTTATCGGGGTCGAGGATGGCGGCGAAAATGGACTCGCTGTCGAAGCGCGGCCAGCACAGCCAGTCGATGGAGCCGTCCAGCCCGACCAGGGCTGCCGAGCGGCAGTCGCCGATGAGGGCGTAGCTCTCGATGGGCTTCGATTCGCCACCCTTCGACCAAGATGTTGAATCGTTGGCATGGCTGTCCAGGCTCATCTGGCCGGGCGGCATGCTCCTCGAACTCATGGCAGTCGCTAGTTTAGTTCGCCGGGCCGGCCCCCAGGACGCCCAAGGACGACGCAGCAGCGGCCGGGCGCGGGTTCCAGTCTTGCTTCGAGGTCCGCGTCCGGCAGCGCGCGCAGCACTCCGCGCAGGAGGGCGAGATTCATGCCACAGACCAGGTCCCGCTGCCGCTCTGCCAGCTCGTCGAATACGCAGTTCCTCAGCCACAGGCCACCATCCGTGCCGGCCTGTGGCTCGTAGCCACGCTCAGTGAGAATGCTTCGAATCACATCCGGATCGCCCTCTTGCCCGAATTCAACATGCTCGCGTGCCAACTCTTCCCCCATCGCCTGAGCAGTCTCCGCTAGGACCGGGTCGAGAACGCCTTGTGACCGGCGTGCTTCCGCTTCGAGAAAGACCATGGCAGCAAGCTCGTGGTCCCGGGCAGGTAGGCTGACGCGGACAGTCGACTTTGGCCGGAAGTAGAGCTTTGCCGGACGGCCGGCGCCTGGGCCGGTTTTACCTGTCTGTCGCTCAAAGCGGGCGGCAAGCAATCCGTCCTTTACGAGCCGGTCGAGATGATATGCGGCAAGGGGCCGGGCGACACCCGTAGATTTCGCCAGCTCGTTGCGGCTCATCTCACGGCCTGCCGTGGCGACAGCGTCATAGAGGCGGCGCCGCACGGGATCGCCGAGGGACATCAGCGACTGAAGGGCATGGTGGACTTTCTTTGTGACCATGCCTTTACTCTAGAGTTCCTTCTAAAACAAATCAAGACTTGACATACAAGCCTGGTGGGCCTGTAAAGTTGAGGCATCTTAGTTTTAGAGGAGGTCCCTGATGACAACGCTCGGGATGAAATGGGCCGGCACAAGAGTTGGAGAAGAGATCGGCCCCGTAAGGCAAACGTTCTGGCTGTTGCGCGCCGCATTCGTGGTGGCGCCCATTGTGTTCGGTCTGGACAAGTTCACCAATGTGCTGGTCGACTGGTCCATATACCTCGCACCGTGGGTGAACGACATACTGCCCGGTTCCGCAGACGAGTTCATGTACGTCGTCGGCGTCGTGGAGATCGCGGCCGGACTCCTGGTGGCGTTCAAGCCGAGCATTGGCGGCCTCGTGGTGGCGGGATGGCTCGGCGGCATCGTCGTCAACCTGCTGACGTTCTCCGGCTACTACGACATCGCCCTGCGTGACTTCGGTCTGCTGTTGGGCGCGCTGAGTCTGAGCCGGCTCGCGTTCTACCTGGAGGCACACCCGGAAGTCAGGTGAGCCTGACAGGAGGAGGGACGGCGGGAAAGACTACAGCCGTGCCTCCTCCTGTGCCACGAACCTGTCTGAACCAACTCCTGTCAGGGCTATGCGGCCACTCCCGCCGGCATAGCGGCGCGCAGGCCATCATGGTCGCGTTATAGTCGGTGCGATGACGTCGAGATTTTCTCAACCGCTCGTCTGTCCGGTCCTGATAGGGCGAGAAGAAGCCCTCACAAGCCTTCGAGTCTTACTCCAGCAATCTGCCGGCCGGAGCCGCGTGGCGCGCATCTCGGGTGAAGCCGGTATCGGCAAGAGCCGCCTGCTCCGGCAGTTCCTGAGTGAGGCTGAGGGCGCCGGCTGGCGGACTTTGTTGGTGCGCTTCTTCGAGCAGGACGCTCATCTGCCCTACGCAGGGATCGTGCGGCTGCTGGACAACCTCATTGCGGACGGCACCACGGCCCGGCTCTTGAAGCCATTTACTCGCGATCTGAGCCTCGTTTCACCCGAGGCCGCCCGGTTGGTGGACCTTGAGAACGGCGGGGAGGGTCCACGGCCGGACGGAGAGAGCGACAAACTGCGATTCCTGCAGGCATTCGCGAAATCAGCCAACGCGCTTTGCGCCGACTGCCCCACGGTCATTGCTTTCGAAGATATCCATTGGGCCGATGCATCCAGCCTTGAAACGCTCCTTTATGTTGCCCGCGAGAGCAGCGCCCGGTTGCTAGTCCTGCTCACCTTCCGCAGCGAAGAAGATAGTGCCGAGCTACGCGCAGTGTTCACAGAACTCGAACGCGAACGTGTCAGCGCTGAAATCGGGCTGATCGGCCTCGGTCTGAGGCAGGTCGACAGCATGCTGAAGGCATGCCTCAACACCGAACACTCGACGCGAGCCGACGTCCTGTACGCGATTCATCAACTTACCAACGGCAATCCCTTCTTCGTCGAAGAGGTCACCCGCTCCCTGGTGGATGGAGCAGGGACTGCTCGGGAGCTCAGCAGTCTTCGTCTGGCCGACTTCGATCTGCCACGTGGACTCAACGAAGCGGTCCGAAAGCGCACGCATGACCTCTCGGACGCGGCGCGGGAGCTATTGGTGCCGGCTGCCGTCGCCGGCGTTCGCTTCGACTTGCCGCTCCTGGAGGAGACTGCGGGACGCAAGACGGACGAACTCCTGGTACTCCTTAAGGAGCTGGTCGCGGCGCAACTGGTCGTCGAGGAGTCCGAAGACAGCTTCGCCTTCCGGCATGCTCTGACGCGCGAGGCCATTCGTTCGGATTTGCTCCGGCGTGAGCGACGCGACTTGAGCTTGAGGATCGGGCAGGCGATCGAGAGGCTGTATGCCGGCGACGAAGACAACCGCCTCGAAGACCTCTCGTGGCACTTCTACGAGGCGGGAGAATGGCCGAAAGCCTTCGATTACTCCCTGCGTGCCGGCAAGCGGGCAATGTCCCTCTATGCCCCAGGTTCGGCGCTTACTCATCTAAACCGGGCAATCGAGGCGGGCGGGCACCTGGCCGGCGCCGACCTCACAGAGGCTATGAGGCTGCGGGGTTCGGCGCATGAGGCGACCGGCGACTTCGATGCGGCCCGCATAGACTACGAAACCGCCTCAGCCGAGACAGCCAGGGACCCGAAAGAACGCTGGCGAGCCCTCCTGGACCTCGGGCTGCTCTGGGCCGCCCGGGACTACGCCAGGACCGAACCCTACCTCAGAGAGGCCCTGACGCTGGCCCGCGAACTCGGTGACCCAGCTGCAGTGGCACATAGCCTCAATCGCCTCGGCAACTGGTACTCGAACGTGGGCGACATGGACGGCGCCCAGGCGATGAGCGAGGAAGCGCTGGCAATCTTCCGCGAGCAAGGTGACGAGGCGGGTGTCGCACAGACGCTCGACCTGCTGGGTATTACCTGCACTCTCGGGATGCGCTTCGAGCAGGCCGTTGCCTACTACCGTGAGGCCATATCGCGACTAGAGCAACTGGATGACAGACGGACTCTCGTGTCAGCCCTGGCTTCCATACAGATCGGCTCATCGACCAACCAGACGAACATGGTGCCGCCGGCCCTCTCCCTGGAAGAAGCAAGCGCCTTCGGGCAGCGAGCACTGGCGATCGCGCGGGAGATGGGCTGGAAGGCAGATGAGGCCTACGCCCTGTGGCAGCTGGCGCAATCCACATCTCCACAGGGCGAAGGAACAAGGGCGCTCGCGTACGCTTTGGAGGCGCTGGCCATTGCCAGGGACATAGGACACACGCAGTGGGAGGCAGGAGCCGAGTGCGCGGTAGGCTCAGCCCTAACCGACCTGCTTGCGACAGACGGTGCCCGGGTCCATCTCAATCGAGCGATGGAGTTGGGTCGCGAAATGAACTCGGGACTCTGGCTAGGGCAGTCCCGCGCGATGCTCATAGACGTGCTCCTGACTGCACGCGCCACGAAAGAGGCCCTGAGTCTCTACGAAGATGCTGCAGTAGACGGGATCGGTGGCTTTGGCCCGAGGGAGCTATTCTCCTCCGGGACGGACGCCGTCCTGGCGTCGGGTGACCTCGAGCGGGCATTCAGCATGCTGGACCGCCTGGAAGCGGAGGCGGCACGCTCTGGTCCAGGCAAAGCGCTGCGCCTCCAGAGGACGCGTGGTAGGGCCCTGGTAGCGGCCGGCAACGTGGAAGCCGGTATCGAGATGATGGAAGTCGCGCGCACCGGAGCGCGGGTCCAGGGCAACGTCGTCTATGAGTGGCAGATATCGGCGGAGCTGGCCCACGCCTACCTGGTTCGTGGCGACAGGGAGCAGTCGCGGACGGCAGCGAACGAGGCAATCGATCTCATCGACAAGCTGGCGTCCCGCGTGGACGACGACGACTTGCGGCGAAATTTCCTCGAAAGGGCGATGGAGCTGCTACCGGGGACAATGCGACGCCGCATCGCATCATCGTCAGGCGGTCTGTTGAGCGCCCGCGAACAGGAAATCGCCCACCTGGTCTCACAGGGACTGACCAGCCGTGAAATCGCCGACCGCCTGGTGCTGAGCAGCCGGACCGTCGAGTCGCACGTGGCGAATGCCATGGCGAAGCTGGGCTTCACGACCCGATCCCAGCTGGCAGCCTGGGCCGCCGAAAATCGAGCAACACGCCACTCCTGATCTGATTTTCCGTAGATTTACGGATAAACCCTCGCGCGTCAGCGGCCAAACTCCCATGCATCGGATAGGGGCCGGGGTGACGCCCGGTAGCAGGTCACTAAGACCGGAGGAAACGACAATGCCAGGTGTTGAGACACGCGACTTCACGGCTCCCGACGAAACGCGGACGCCGGACAAGACAAAGGTGGAGTTGGTGAACCTCGGAGGCGGCCAGATTGGCCGGTACACCTTCCAGCCCGGCTGGCGCTGGTCGGAGTGCATCAAGCCGGTCGTGAATACCGACAGCTGCCAGGTGGAGCACGTCGGCTACTGCCTGTCCGGCAGTCTGCACGTCAAGCACCAGGACGGCACGGAGGAAGACCTGACCCCAGGTGAGGTCTACCGCATCGCGCCGGGACACGACGCATGGAACACCGGGGGCGAACCGGTGGTCGTCGTCGAGTTCCAGGGCGCCGCGAACTTCGCCAAGAGCTAGTCTCGATAGAGAGTGCAGGCCGGGCCCGGGCAATCGTCCCGGGCCCGACCCATTCCACCGGGGCACAGGCTGATTCTTCGAGTTACGTTGTCCGGTGCGTGGGCTATAATCGCCCTCGGCGGTTTCGGGAACCCGGTAAACAGTCGCTAACAACGCAACGAAACGGAGACGGCGGACATGAAGTTCGGCATCCAGTATCAGCTCAACGTGGTCAGGCCCCTCGATTCTGAGGATTGGGACCCGGGGGACGAGCACAAGCGCTTCAA
>Ga0247825_10000733_pt1 | contig 21135 bp, 15 predicted proteins | sample 13C_Vanillin_Day_FD_194413 | JGI IMG/M metagenome (GOLD analysis project Ga0247825, IMG submission 194413) | Soil microbial communities from agricultural site in Penn Yan, New York, United States - 13C_Vanillin_Day48 | ecosystem: Environmental > Terrestrial > Soil > Agricultural land | place...
CCTTCGGCGGCGCCGGCGCTCTCGGGGCCGACGGTCAGCGCGCCCGTGTCCGAAACGCGGGCAATCGAGCCGCCGCCGGCACCGATCGTCACCATGTCGACCATCGGCAGGCCGACGGGCCAGCCGCCGACGCGGCCGTTGGTGGTGAGGCCGGGCTCGCCGCCGTGGATGAGCGAGATGTCGGCGGAGGTGCCGCCGATGTCGATGCCGATGAGGTTGGGGTGGCCGCTGGCCGCGCCGACGTAGGCCGCACCGACCGCGCCGGCAGCGGGGCCGGAGAGGGCGGTCTCCACCGGCGCGCGTCGCACGTGGCGGGTGCTGGTGACGCCGCCCGACGATTTCATGAGGAGCAGCGGCGCCTCGATGCCGCGCTCGGCCACGCGCGCGTCGAGGCGCTCGACGTACGTGGAGACGACCGGCATGACCGCGGCGTTGAGGATGGTGGTCATGCTGCGCTCGTACTCGCGGAATACCGGCAGCACCTCGCTCGACAGCGACAGCAGCGCGCCGGGGATCTCCTCGGTGAGGATCTCGGCGACGCGTCGCTCGTGCGCGGGGTTGGCGTAGCTGTGCAGCAGAACGACGGCGATGGAGCCGATGCCTTGCGCCCTGATGGCGCGGGCGGCCTCGCGCACGGCGGCCTCGTCGAGGGGAGCGAGCTCGCGCCCGTCCGGCCCGACGCGGCCGGCGACCTCGAAGATGTGCTCGGGCGGCACGGGGCGCTTGGGCTTGACCCAGGCGAACAGGCTGGCGCGGCGCGGCACGTCCTGGCGGCCGATCTCCAGCACGTACTTGAAGCCGTCCGTGGTGATGAGCGCGGCGCGGGCGCCCTTGCCCTCGAGGATCAGGTTGGTGGCAACCGTGGTGCCGTGCAGGACGCGGGCGATGTCGGCGCCGGTGAGGTTGGAGACCTTCAAGACCTCGGCAATGCCGTTGCCGAAGCCCTGCGAGGGATCGCTCGGGGTCGACGGCGTCTTGGCGGTCCAGACGCGGCCGGTGGCTGGATCGAGCAGCGTCACGTCGGTGAAGGTGCCGCCCGTGTCGATGCCGACGATGACGCGCGCGCGAGTATCCTTGGCCGTCACGCCAGTGCCTCGTGATAGCCGTGGCGGTGGAAGAGCTTGGCCTCCGGCCTTCTCGCGCGGCGGCGCTCGGTGGCAGCGAGATCGATGCCCGTGCCGTCCGCCGTCAGCACGACGCCGTAGTTCTGCTCCGCGCTGTCGCGGCCGACGAAGCCGCCGCGCACGTCGGCCAGCACGCGCTCGGGCTCGCGGTCGAAGGGATGGCCCCAGCCGCCGCCGCCGCCCGTCTCCACGCGCACGATGTCGCCGCGCTTGACGATGTTGCCGTCGCTGAGCGGCGGGATGATGCGCTCGCCGGGCCGTCCGGGATTGACAATGCAGCGGCCCGTACCGGCCGCATGGCCGCCGGCCACGCCCCAGGGCGGATGCGTGACGCTGTCGATGCGCATGGAGACCATGGCTTGCGGCGCCAGCACCTCGAGCTCGCGCACGAGGCCGCAACCGCCGCGCCAACGTCCGGGACCGCCCGTGTCAGGATTGATGGCATAGCGCGTGACGCGCACGGGAAAGACGGAGTCGAGGAACTCGGAGGGGAAGTTCTCCTGCGCCACGAGATAGACGGCGTCGTTGCCGTCGGCCGTGGGGCGCGCGCCGTAGCCGACGCCGAGACCGTCCGACATCAGGAACAGCTCGCCCGCCTCGTCGCGCCCGCGCAGATACCAGATGACGTAGGCGCTGTGGGCGGCGGGCGCCTGGCCGTTAGTCGCCACGTTGAGGAGGCCGAGGCAGGTCGCCATGTTGCGCATCATGGTGACGCCGCGCATGCCGAGCGGCGCCGGCCACTTGGGCTGCAGGATCGAGCCCGGCCGCACGATGGTCTCGTCGATCACCCGCTCGACGCCGGAGTTGAGGATCGACTGCGAGGAGCCGAGCAGGTAGGAGCCGAAGATCATCGCCGGCACCGGCGGGCTCATCAGGAAGTTGACGGGTCCCGGCACCTGGTCGTCGCTGGCGCCCGTGTCGAGCGTGATGCGCTCGGGCCCCACCTCCAGGCGGTAGCGCAGCTTGATGGGGCCGTGGCCCTGGCCGTCGCTGTCGATGGTGTCGGTGAAGGAATGCACGCCCTCGGGCACGAGCGCGCGCAGCTTCTGGCGCAGCTCGGCCTCGCTCTCGTCGATCAGGCGGTCGAAGGCGCCAATCGTGACGCCGCGGCCGAAGCGCTGGAACAGCTCGGCGAGGCGCCGCTCGCCCAGCCGGATCGCGGCCATGGAGGCGCGGGTGTCGCCCTTGACCATCTCGGGGAAGCGCGAGTTGCGGAAGAACATGCGCAGCAGCTCGTCGGCCACCACGCCTTCCCGCACCACCCGCACGGGTGGGACGATGATGCCCTCCTGGAAGATGTCGGTGCAGTCGGGCGACAGCGAGCCCGGCCGCATGCCCCCGATATCGTTGAAGTGCGCCCACGACTGGGCGAAGGCCGAGAGCTTGCCGTCGGCGAACACGGGCGCCAGGAACACCTGGTCGGGGGAATGGGAGACGGCGCCCTTCGACGCGTAGCAGTCGTTGAACCAGTAGATGTCGCCGGGGCGCATGGTGTCGAGCGGGTAGTGCTCGGCGACGGGCCCCACCACATCTCCGAAGACGGGCAGGTTGGAGCCGACGATCAGGCGGCCCTGGGCGTCGAACAAAGCCGCATAGAAGTCCTTCTTCTCGCGAATGAACGGTGACATGGCCGTGCGCTCGATCACAGCCTCCATCTCGCTCTGAATGGCCCTGAGCGCGCCGCGCACGATCTCCAGCGTGACGGGATCGACGGCGGCAGAGCCGTCTTTGGCCCGGTCTTGTGTGCGCTGCATCTTTTCATCGCCCCTGCATTGCTGCCCGCGCCGGTGACAGGCCCGGGACTTTGCCGCAAGATACCCCGAGCGTACCTGCCGGCGAACGTGGCGTAACGCCCCCGCCGCTGCCATTCGAGGAGAGCTGTTATGTCCGATGAGAGCGTCGTCGCAGCGGTCTCGGCCGCCAACGCGAAGGCCCATATCGAGCACATCACGACGCAGATCCCTTCGCGGCTCGCTGGCTCCGCCAACGGCAAGCGCATGGCGGAGTACAGCGCCGCGGCGCTGACCAAGGCCGGCGTGGCGGCCAAGGTGCACGAGATGCCGGGGCTGGTGAGCTTTCCCGAGAAGGCGGAGATGCGGGTGCTGGCGCCCGTCGAGCTCTCGATCGAGGCCAACACGCTGGGCCACAGCCTGCCGACGCTTGCCGACGGCATCTCGGCCGAGCTGATGGACGTCGCCTCCGGCGCCTTCAGCGAGTACGAGGGCCGCGACGCCACCGGCAAGATCACGCTGTCGGAACTCTCCTACCATCCTGCGCGGCACGAGAAGCAGCGCATCTCGGCCCTTCTGGGGGCGACCGGGTGCGTGATGATGAACTGGGGGCACCCGGAGAATACGGCGGTGCCGTTCGGGTCGGTGAAGCCGGTGTGGGGCAATCCGACGCCCGAGACCTACAGAACCGAGATGGCGACGCTGCCATGCATCGGCATCGCGCGCACGGCGGGGCTGAAGCTGCGCGAGATGCTGAAAGCCGGGCCGGTGCGCGTGTGGTTCAGAGCCAACGTCGAGAATGGCTGGCGTCCCGTGCAGATTACGATCGGCGAGGTCAAGGGCCAGACCGACGACTTCGTGGTCGTGGGCGGCCACCAGGACTCCTGGCCCGGACCCCAGGCCACCGACAACGCCGCCGGCAATGCCTGCATCCTGGAGCTTGCCCGCGTCTTCAACCAGCATCGCGACAAGCTGCGCCGCGGCCTGGTCGCGGGATTCTGGACGGGGCATGAGACCGGCACCATGATCGGCTCGGCCTGGTACGTCGACCGCAACTGGGACCGGCTGCGCGAACACGCGGTCGCCTACCTGCAGATCGACCAGCCGGCCTGCGCGGGGACGACGCGGTGGAGTTCGGCCTCCAACGTCGAGCTCAAGCGCTTCCACCAGGGGATCGAGAAGCGGGTCCTCGGCAATCGCCCCGCGGCGTGGCGGCGCGCGGTCAAGAACGGCGATGCCTCGTTCTTCGGCCTCGGTGTGCCGATGCTGGCGGCGCAGGGGGCGTTCACCGAGGAGGAATTGAAGAAGACTGCGCTCGCCAACCTCGGCTGGTGGCACCACAGCGTCGAGAATTCCATCGACAAGCTCGACTTCACGTTCATGGCTGATCACCTGCGGGTCTACGCGGGGTATCTGTGGGAGCTGTGCACGGCGGTCGTGCTGCCGTTCGAGTACGTGAGCGTGGCGGACGGCTTCATCGAGCGGCTCGACCAGCTCAAGGCGGGAGCCGAGGGCGTCGGGCTCGTCGGCGCCATCGACCGCGCCAAGGCGTTCCGGGCGGCGGCGGAGAAGCTCGAGGCCGCGGCGCAGGACTGGCGCCAGCGCTATGCCTCGGGCAAGGCCAAGGACGAGACGGCGGCCGACATCCTGAACGCGTGCATGAAGCGGCTCTCCCGCACGCTGGTGCCGCTCGCCAGCACCGCCAAGGGCGCCTATGGCCACGACCCCTACGGCTACACGCCGCAGGGAACGATGATCCCCTCGCTCTTCGACGTGCCGCGCTACGCCAAGCTCGGCGACGGCGAGGAGAAGTGGATGCTCGAGACGCAGCTCGTGCGCGACCGCAACCGCATCGCCGATGCACTGGGCGACTGCACGCGGCTCATCGACGACACGCTGGCAAAGCTCGCCTGAGCCGAAGCCTGGAGGAGAGAGATGCGCATCCTCTATCAGCTGACCAGCCCGATGGACAAAACCATCGGGCCGCAGGAGGTCGCCCGGCGCCAGGGTGTGCTGCAAGCGAGTGCGGCGGCCGGAACCGAGGTCGCCGCCGAGCCGACGGCGAAGGGGCCGGCGGCGATCGAGAGCGCGCATGACGCGGGGATCGTCGTGCCGGAGCTGATCCGGCTGGCGCCGCTGGCTGAGAAGCGCGGGTTCGATGCCATCATCATCGGCTGCTACAGCGATCCGGGGCTCGATGCCCTGCGCGAGCTGCTGGCGATCCCGGTGATCGGGCCGGGCGCGGCGTCCCTGCACCTGGCGGCACAACTCGGCACGCGCCTCTCCGTGCTGACGCCCTCGGGGCGCGGCTACGGACGGGTGGCGGCGCGACTGCGGGGATTGGGGATTGCGCCGCTGCTCGCCTCCGTGCGCGGCATCGGCCTGTCGGTGATGGATCTGGCGCAGCAGAAGCCCGGCGCGCTCGACAAGGCGGCGGAGGCGGCGCGCGTGGCAGTGGACCAGGATGGTGCCGACGTGCTGGTGCTCGGCTGCATGAGCATGGCGTTCCTGCCGGGCGTGACGCAGGCATTGGGCAAGAAGGTTGGTGTGCCCGTGGTGAACCCGGTGATTGCCGCGCTCAAGACGGCGGAGGCGTGCGTCGCCATGGGGCTGGCGCACAGCAAGAAGGCGTGGCCGGTGCCGAAGCCGCAGGAGGTTGTTTGAGGCGGCGCGTAGCGCGTAGGGCGCAATAGCGAAGCGTATTGCGCCGCGTCGAGGTTGGATCGGCGCAATGCGCCCCCGATCAAGTCGGGGGCTTATTGCGCCCTACGCCGGAGGGTTTGTGGAATCCGGCCCGAGCGGGCGCAGCCTGACGCCGGGGCGGAGGCGGCGGTAGGGGTAGCGGGCGGGGTCGGCGAGATAGCCGCCCGGTGCGATGACGACGATCACCTTTTCGGCGATGGGCTCGAACACGGCGCGGAAGTGGCACGTGCTCTTGAGGGCGAGGATCTTCTGATCCTTGGGCTCGACGCCGAGGTGCTGGAACGGGGCCTGGTCGAGCGCCTGCATGCGCTTGGAGGTGACGGCGATGCCGACGCCACCGGTCGTGAGCAGCGCCATGGGGCCGAGGTCGATGTCGCGCCCGCCGGAGACGGCGCCGGTGGTGCGCATTTTTCCGGAGCCGAGGCGGGTGACGCGGTAGGTGCCCTGCAGAGGCGTGACGCCCTCGGGGCCAGAGCGGCCGCCGAGCGCGATTGCGATCTCGGCGCCTTCGCCGGCCTTGTGCGCGGCGGACGCGGCCTCGGCATCGCAGAGGTAGCCGACCATGGCTCCCTCGGCGCCGAGACGGACAAGAGTCTCCAGCACGCCGGTGGTGTCGGCGGTGGCGCCGCAGCCGGGATTGTCCTGGGTGTCGCACAGCACGACGGGGCGGGAGGCGGTGCGTGCGATCGCCATCGCCTCGCGCACGCCGTCCTGGGGCGACACCATCGGCACGGCGAACTCGGGCTCCTTCAATGCGATCTCGCGGGCGAGCGCGTCGGCGGCGCGGTCGGCGGCCTCCTGGCTCCAGGCGTGGGCGATGACGGCGGGCCCGCACCAGTAGAGGTCGGAGGGCGGGAAGCCCGCGAGGTAGGAGAGGTTGACGAGGTCGCCGTCGGCGACGACGGAGCGGGCGACGACGCCCTTGGAGGGCTCGACCAGCGTGCACTGGTCGTTGAGCGGGATCAGGAAGGGCAGCTTGCGGAGCGCGCGGCCCCTGGGCCGGCCGCGCTCGATGAGGAGCGACAGGGCGCGGGCGGCATGCTGGCCGGTCTCGGGACGATCGACGTGCGGATAGGTCAGGTAGCCGACGAGGCTGTCGGTGGTCTCCACCATCTGCGGCGTGACGTTGGCGTGGTAGTCGAGACTGATGGCGATCGGCACGTCCGGGCCGACGGCGGCGCGGACGCGGCGCAGCAGCTCGCCCTCGCCGTCCTCGAACGGCTCGCTGACCATGGCGCCGTGCAGGTCGAGGTAGACGGCATCGACGGGCAGCGCCTCGGAGAGGCGGCCGACGAGCTCGCCGGCGATGCGCTCGTAGGCGTCGGCGGTGACGAGGCCGCCGGCGCCGCCGCTGGTCCACAGCAGCGGCACGATGTCGTGCGCGGCGCCCATCTCGCCCAGGAACCCTGAGAGGGCGAAGCTGGTGTTGCCGAGCCACTCTATGACGGCTGCTCCCCGCACCAGCGGCGGGCGGTCGCGGTGGCTGGCGAAGTAGGCGTAGTCGGTCCGCTCCGCGACAAAGCAGTTGGTCTCGTGATGGAAGCCGCCGACGGCGATGCGGGCCATGCTCGTGACTCCCAGGGCAGATGCGGGTTGGTGCGAGAGGTTAGTCAGCCGCGACGCGGTTGCACAACTCCCCTTCGCGGCCGTGGTGGTATGCGCGCGCGGTTGCGATCCGTATAGTCGGGACATCGAAGTGCCCACGCGACGTCATTCCCGCGAGCGCGGAGCGCGTCGGTGCGTGCACACAAGGAGAGGCGCATGGGTCCCGGCCTCCGCCGGGATGACGGCGGTTGTGGTTTGTGGTGTCCCCAACCACGAGCGTCATGCCGGCGCAGGCCGGCACCCAGGACACGGGCGCTGACAGGAGAATGAGGATGCAGGCGGCTTGGTATGGGCGCATGGGGCCGGCGCGGGAGGTGCTCGAGGTCGGCGAGATGGCGACGCCGGAGCCTGGGCACGGCGAGGTGCTCGTGAAGGTGATGGCCTCGGGCGTCAACCCGCACGACACCAAGCGCAGGTCCGGGTGGCTGGGGCCGAAGATGTACGCACCGCGCGTGGTGCCGCACAGCGACGGGGCGGGGACGATCGCGCGCGTCGGGCCGGGCGTGCGGGGACTGAAAGAGGGCGAGCGGGTGTTCGTCTATCGCGCGGGGTCGGCGCGGCCGGGCGAGGGGACGGCGGCTGAATACGTGGCGGTGCCGGAGGCCAATGCGATTGCGTTGCCGGACGCCTTGTCGTTCGCCGATGGCGCGTGCCTGGGCGTGCCGGCGTTCACGGCCTATCACGCGACGCTGTCGGACGGGCCGATGTCGGGACAGTGGGTGCTGGTGCAGGGCGGCGCGGGCGCGGTCGGCGTGGCGGCGGTGGAGCTGGCGCGCTGGAGCGGGGCCAGGGTGATCGCCACGGTCAGCTCGCCCGAGAAGGCGGCGATCGCGCGTGCGGCCGGCGCCGACCACGTGATCGACTACACCAAGGAGGATGTGGCGGCCCGCGTGATGGAGATCACCGGCGGGGCGGGCGTGGAGCGCATCGTCGAGGTCGACTTCGGGGCCAACGTCGCGGTCGACGGGGCGGTGATCGCGGACAACGGCACGGTCGCGTCCTACTCGTCCACGCGCGTGCGCGAGCCGGTGCTGCCCTACTACGCCTTCGGGCTCAAGGGCGTGAAGCTGCACTTCGTGCAGGGCATGAACATGCCGCGCGCCGTGCGCGAGGCGGGGGCGAGGACGATCGTGGCGCTGGCCGAGCGGGGCATGCTGAAGCCTCGCATCGCCCGCACGTTCCCGCTGGGTGAGATCGCGGCGGCGCACGAGCTGGTCGAGGCCGGCACGGCCATCGGCAACGTGGTGGTCGAGCCGTAGCGGCGGGAGGATCGGCCGAGGGAGGGTTGTTGCATGGGCACGGGCAAGGGGCTGCGCCAGGTCGGATACTACGACTGCGCCGGCGGCGGGCAGGTCGTGGTGGCGGACGGCATCGCCTACATCGGACATATGCGCAGCCCGCACGGGACGTCCATCGTCGACGTGCGCGACCCCAGGAACTGCCGCGAGCTTGCGACCATCGGCATGCCGCCCGGCACGCATTCCCACAAGGTGCGGGTCGGCAACGGGCTGATGGTGGTCAACCACGAGGTCAACGGGGCAGACAAGAGCCCGGTGCCGGCCGACTTCCGCGGCGGCGTCGGCATCTACGATGTGGCCGATCCGGCCAATCCGCGCCAGGTCGCGCGCTGGGATACGGCCGGCAAGGGCGTGCACCGCTACGACTTCGACGGCCGCTACGCCTACCTGTCGGCGACCATGGAGGGCTACGTCGGCACCATCGTGCTGATCATGGACCTGAAGGAGCCGGCGCGGCCGCAGGAGGTCGGACGCTGGTGGATGCCGGGACAGTGGACGGCGGGCGGCGAGCAGCCGACGTGGGCGCGGGACATGCACCGCTGCCACCATCCGCTGCGGCTCGGCAACCGGCTCTACACCAGCTACTGGATGGCGGGGTTCGTGATCCTGGACGTGGAGGACCTGAGCAAGCCCAAGCTGGTGTCGGGGCTCGACTGGTCGCCGCCGTTCTCCTGTCCGACGCACACGGCGCTGCCGCTGCCCTTCGAGATCCGCGGCCGGCGCTACCTCGTGGTCGCCGACGAGGACGTACAGCGCGAGGACGGCCAGGTGCCGGCGTTCATGTGGATGGTCGACGTGACGGACGAGCGCCACCCGGCGCCCGTCGGCAGCTTCCAGGTGGAGGGCATCGAGCCGGGTCCGCAGCCGACCATGACGGCGTGCCATCAGCCCTGCGAGAAGGTGACGGGGACGGAGATTCCGTTCGCCTGGTTTGCGCATGGGCTGCGCATCATCGACGTTGGGAACCCGCACGGGCCCCGCGAGGTCGCGCATTTCATGCCGGACGTGCCGGCGGGGACCGACCGCGTGTCGAGCAACGACGTGACGGTGGACGAGCGCGGGCTGATCTACCTGATCGACCGCCGGCGCGGGCTCACGATCGTGGAGCGGACCTGACCAGCGCGAGCGCGGCAGGACCACCGGCGCGCCACAACCAGGTCGACTTCGGACTGGAACCGATCATGCCGCCCGTGGGCTGCGCGAAACCGCGGGCCAGCGGGCGGCATGATGGAACGAGGTTCGGCCCCGGCGGCCGTCCTCCGCATCGGACCCGAGGCGGAGGAGCCGTCGTGGCCAGGCCTGGCTCAGAAGCAGCGGTCCCTGCAGCCACCCCTGCGGAACAGGGCGTCGTAGCAGCACTTCTCGCTGGCCTTGCAAATCCACGTCATCTTCGCGCCATGGCTCGCGGGAGCGATGCACCGCTTGCGCGCAGCCTCGGCCTGATTGCCTACGGGCGCGGTGAGGGCGACGGTGAGCACACATCCAAAAACCGCAATCCAGCGGGTCATGATCATTCCTCCTACAACTGACGGAACTGTGGGGCAGTGCCCTCTCTCGATAGACCAAAGTCGGTATAGACTTCGTTAAGCATGAGAGCGTTTCGTCCGGCCACACACAAAAAAATCCACGCTTTGCGAACGCGGTCCCTTGGAGGGAGCCGGCGCGACATCGAACATGGCGCGCGCGCTCGGGCCTTCCTGTCGAAGCTGCGGCAGGCGCCATGGGAAGTCCTGGCTCTCCAGGTGCAGGTCGCTCATGTAGTGGCAGCGCACGGGCAATTCCGATCGCAAGCGGAGGCGACCACCGCAGCGCGATTTGGGTTTGTGCGCCAGCACAATGTCATTGTGCGCCGCACTCACGGTTGCCAACGGCGCAAGGCTTGGGCATCGTTCCGTCCGCGTCGTCTATTTGCGCTTTCTGCGAGGGGAACCGCGATGTTGCGTTGGATTGGGACGTTGACGCTTGCTCTACTGTCGGGCGGGTTTGCCCTGGGTGCGGACGATGCTACGGCGCAGACGCCGAAGAGGGGCGGCATCCTCAACTTCGCCGTCGTCGCCAGCCCGCCGAGCTACGACTGCCACGCGGAGACGACGTTCGCGGTCGTGCACCCCGTGGCCCCGCACTACTCGCTGCTGCTCAAGATCGATCCGGCGAACTATCCCAACGTCGCGGGCGACCTCGCCGAGAGCTGGTCGGTGAGCGCCGACGGGCTCGTCTACACGATCAAGCTGCACAAGGGCGTGAAGTTCCACGACGGCTCGCCGCTGACCTCGGCGGACGTCAAGGCGACCTACGAGCGCATCATCCGCCCGCCGGCCGGGGTCATCTCGGTGCGCAAGTCCTACTACGAGGACTTCGGGGATATCGAGACGCCCGACGACACGACCGTGATCTTCAAGATGAAGGCGCCGGTGGCCGGCGTGCTCGAGCTGCTGGCCTCGCCGTTCAACTGCATCTACAGCGCCGCCAAGCTCAAATCGAGCCCGAACTACCCGGCGCGCGAGATCATGGGCTCGGGCGCCTTCGAACTCGTCGAGCACGTGCAGGGCTCGCACTGGATAGCCAAGCGCTTCGAGGGCTATTTCAAGCCGGGCCGGCCCTACCTCGACGGCTTCAAGGCCTACTTCGTGAAGTCGCCCGCCGTCGTGCCCGGGCTGCTCGGCGGCCAGTTCGATGCCGAGTTCCGCTTCCGCACGCCGCCGGAGCGCGACTCTCTTCTCGAGAAGCTCGGCAGCAAGGTCGCGGTCCACCAACAGCCGCTGCTCGCCGGCAACATCATCATCTTCAACACCAGGAAGAAGCCGTTCGACGATATCCGCGTGCGCCAGGCCCTCACGCTCGCCATCGACCGTTGGACCGGCGGCGAGAACATCGGCAAGATCTCGTCGCTGCGATATCCGGGGGGCGTGAGCCGGCCGGGCTCCAAGATGGCGCTGCCGGAGGAGGAGCTGGCGAAGCTTCCCGGCTACTGGAAGGATGCGGAGGCCGCGCGCACGGAGGCGCGGCGGCTGCTCAAGGAGGCGGGCCAGGAGAACCTGGCGTTCAAGTTCCTCAACCGCGCGGGCATCGAGAGCTACACGACGGGCGGCATCTATGCCGTCGACCAGTGGCGCCGCGTCGGCCTGAAGGCGACGCACGAGCAGCTCGAGACCAAGATGTACCAGGAGAACCTGGCGACCGGGAACTACGAGGTGGGCATGGAGTTCATCTCCGACTACCTCGACGATCCCACGCAGAACTTCGTGAAGTTCCTGAGCAAGGCGCTCACCCCGCTCGGCTACTCGGGCCACGAGGACGGCAAGATCGACGCCCTCTACGAGAAGCAGCGGCGCATGCTCGATCCCGTCGAGCGCACCAAGGTGGTGCGCGAGCTCGACAGGTATGTGCTGACGACCGCCTATTCGGTGCCATTCCTGTGGAGCCAGAGGATCGTCGCGCTGCCGACCAAGGTGAAGGGCTGGCACATGACGCCGACCCACTACCTCTCGCAGGACCTGGTCGAGGTCTGGCTCGACCAGTAGCCCGCGCGCGCGTCGTCAGCCGATCTCGGCGAGGCGGAAGCAGGCGGCCGTGTGGCCTTCGCCCACGCGCTCCATCTCGGGGCGGCGCTCGCCGCACGCGGGCTTGGCGAAGGCGCAGCGGGTGCGGAAGGCGCAGCCCGAGGGCACGTCGATTGGCGAGGGTGGATCGCCGGGCAATGCAGGCGTGGAGGCGAGCGAGCCGGGCTCGAGCCGCGGCGCGGCAGCCAGCAGCGCGCGCGTGTAGGGATGGGCGGGAGCGGCGAAGATGCGCGCCGTCGGGCCCTCCTCGACGATGCGGCCGAGGTACATGATGGCGACGCGGCCGCACATGCGCTTCACGACCGAGAGGTCGTGGCTGACGAACAGGTAGGTGAGGCCGAACTCGCTGCGCAGCGCGTCGAACAGAGCGAGCACGGTCGCCTGCACCGAGAGGTCGAGGCCGGCGGAGGGCTCGTCGAGGATGACGATGCGCGGGTGCAGCACGAGGATGCGGGCGAGGCCGACGCGGCGCTGCTGGCCGCCCGAGAGCTCGTGCGGGTAGCGGCGGCGGAAGGAGGTGTCGAGGCCGACGGCGGCAAGGATGGCGTCGATGCGCCGGGTGCGTTCGGCGCGGTCGCGGACGCCGTGGATGCGCAGCGCCTCGTCGAGCGCATGGCCGATGCTCCACCAGGGATCGAGCGCGGCGCCGGGGTCCTGGTGCACGTACTGCACGGCACGGCGGATGCGGCGCGCCTCGCGCGGCTCGAGCCCCGAGACTACCGCGCCGTCGAGGCGGATGGTGCCGGAGGCCTCGCGCACGAGGCCGAGCGCCGTGCGGGCGAGCGTGGTCTTGCCGCAGCCGGACTCGCCGACCAGACCCAGCGCCTCGCCGGCCTCGAGCGCGAGCGTGACGCCGTCGACGGCGCGCACCTTGGGCCGCGGCTTGCCGAGGAACGCGCGGCCGCCGCCCAGCACGGTGACGACGTTGTCGAGCGACAGGATGGGCTTGGCGCCGGCCATCATGCGCGCGCGCCCTTTGCGCCGTAGAGGACGCAGGCGACCTCGCGGCCGTCGCCGATGCGGGCGAGCGGCGGCCGGGCGGCGCTGCACGCGGGAACTGCCTCGGGGCAGCGCGGGTGGAAGCGGCAGCCGGAGGGCGGCCTGAGCGGCGACGGCACGGCGCCGGGGATGCCGGCCAGCTCCTTGGCGCGGTCGGGGTGACAGGCGAGCAGGAGGCGCGTGTAGGGGTGCTTGGGATCATCGAGCACGGCACGCACGGGTCCGGTCTCGACGGCCTGGCCGGCGTACATGACCGTCACCCAGTCGCAGAGCTGGGCGACGACGCCGAAGTCGTGGGTGACGAACAGCATCGACAGGTTGCGCTCGGCGGCAAGGTCGCGCAGGAGCTTGAGGATCTGCAGTTGCGTCGTGACGTCGAGCGCGGTGGTGGGCTCGTCGGCCAGCACGACGCCGGGGGCGCAGGCGAGCGAGGCGGCGATCAGCAGGCGCTGGCGCTGGCCGCCGGAGAACTGGTGGGGATAGCGCGCGAGCGCCTCCTCGGCGTCGGGAAGCTGCACGTCCCTCAGGAGCGAGACGAGGTGGGCGCGCATGGCGCGGCGGTCGGAGCGGCCGGCGCCGGCCACGCCGTGGGTGGCGAGCTGCTCCATCAGCTGCGTCTCGATGCGGAAGACGGGGTTGAGCGCCTGGAAGGGGTCCTGGGGGATGAAGCCGATGTCGCGGCCGCGCACCTGCGCCTGCATGGCAGCGCCCGGCAGGCCGACGAGGTCGCGCGAGCCGAGCCGGATGCTGCCGCCGGCGATGCGGCTGCGCTTGGGCAGCACGCCGAGGATGGCCTTGAGCAGGGTCGACTTGCCGCAGCCCGATTCGCCGACGACGCCGTGGATGGAGCCGGCCTCCAGCGTCAGGCTGGCGTGGTCGAGGATCTGCGCCTGGCCCTCGTCGGTGTCGATGACGACGGAGAGGTCGCGGATGGCGAGCGCCGGGGCAGGTGCTCGCGCGCTTGCGGGGACGGAAGTAGCCGCGGCTGTCATCGCGACCGCCTCAGGCGCGGATCCACGAGGTCGCGCAGGCCGTCGCCGAACAGGTTGAAGCCGAGCACGGTGACGAGGATGGCGAGTCCCGGAAAGGTCACGGCCCACCAGGAGTCGGGGAGGTACTCGCGGCTCTCGGAGATGGCGAGGCCCCAGTCGGGCGACGGCGGCGTGGCGCCGATGCCGAGGAAGCCGAGCACGGCCGTGGTCAGGATGGTGAAGCCCATGCCGATGGTGGCTCGCACGATCACGGGCGAGGCGACGTTGGGGAGCACGTGCACCAGAAGTATGCGCCAGCGCGAGGCGCCGATGCCCTCGAGCGCGTCGACGAACAGCGTGTTGCGCACGCGCCGGGTCTCGGCAAACACCGTGCGGCAGAAGAACGGCCAGTAGGTGAGCGCCAGCGCCAGCATCGCGCTCTCGAGGCCCTTGCCGATCAGCTGGGCGACGGCCAACGCCAGGATCAGCTGCGGCACGGACAGGAACACGTCGGTGACGCGCATGACGAGCTCGCTGCCCCAGCCCGACGTATAGCCGGCGTAGAGACCGGCGGGGACGCCGATGGCGATGGCGATGACGACGACGGCGAGCGCCACCGCCAGCGCACCCTGCGAGCCCACCATCACGCGGGCGAAGATGTCGCGGCCGAGGTTGTCGGTGCCGAACCAGTGCTCGGCCGACGGCGGCTTGAGCCGCTCCATGAGGTTGCCGTCGTAGACGGATTCCACGCTCGCCAGCGGCGGCGCGACGAGCGCAACCAGAATGACCGCGACAATGATGACGAAGCCGAGCACCGCGGGCACGTCGCGCAGGAATTTCTTGAGGATCAGCATCGCGGGGCCCGCCTCAGAGCGTCTCGGCGACGCGGGGATCGAGCAGCGCGTGGGTGATGTCGACGAGAATGTTGACGATGGCATAGATCACGCCGACGACCAGGGTGACGGCCAGGATCGCCTTGTAGTCGGAAGTCAGGATGGCGTTGACGGCGTAGGAGCCGATGCCCGGCCAGTCGAAAATCGCTTCGACCGCCACCGCGCTCGAGATCAGCGCGCCGAACAGCAGGCCGATCTGGGTGGTGGCGGCGACCACGGAATTGCGCAGCACGTAGACCCAGATGATGCGGCTGCGCCGGTAGCCGGCCGCCTCGGCGTAGCCGACGAAGTCCTTCTGCAGTGTGTCGAGGACGCCCGCGCGCGTGAAGCGGGCGATGGAGGCGAGGCCGCCGAGGGAGAGGGTGAGGGCCGGCATGAGGATGTGCTGCAGCGCCGCCCAGAAGAGATCGAGCCGGCCGGTCAGGAGGCTGTCGACGAGGAAGAAGCCGGTGATGCGCGCGGGCTCGGGCGTGCCGACCGCGAGGCGCCCTCGCAGCGGCAGCCATTCGAGGTCCATCGCGAACACGAGCTGCAGGATGATGGCGAACCAGAAGGCGGCAATCGCCAGGCCGCCGACGGTGACGATGCGCATGATGTGGTCGAAGGCGGAGTTGTGCCAGACGGCGGCCAGCGTACCGAGCGGTATGCCAACGATCGTGGCGAACGCCAGCGCGAAGAAGGTGAGCTCGATGGTGGCGGGGAGGCGGCGCGCGATATCGCTCGAGACCGGGCGGCCGGTGTTGGTGGAGTTGCCGAGGTCGGCCTGCGCCACCTGGCGCAGGTAGATCAGGAACTGCTTCCAGATCGGCTCGTCGAAGCCGTAGGCCTTGCGGATGGCGGCGATCTGGGCCGGCGTCGCGTTCTCGCCGGCGAGCGCGGCCGAGGGATCGTTGGGCAGGACCCGCAGCATGATGAAGGTGAGGACCAGCAGGCCGAACAGCGACGGCACGACCAGCAGCAGGCGGCGCAGGACGAAGCGGGTCATGCAATCTCCCTAGCGCGACGTTCCCCTCCCCCTTGAGGGGGGAGGACGGAGCGCCACGGACTTAGCTCGCCATCGCGACCTAGCATCTGGCACCGGCCAGCGAGCCAAGTGCGATGGCGTTCCTGGTGGGGGTGCTCCCGCCGCCGCAATCGCCCCCACCCATTGCGTCCAGCGGCTTAGCCCGGCGGTTTCGATCGCGGCCCGCTCGGAGTTGGCCGGTCTAAGCCGCGGACGCAAAGCCCTCCCCCCTCAAGGGGGAGGGGCGCTCCTCAGGCCGTGAGCGACATGTGGCGGAACTCGGCGCCGGAGCCGACGGGCGAGAACTTGTAGCCCTGCAGGCGCGCGCTGATGCCGCGGATCTGCACGGTGTTGTAGATCCAGATGTCGACTGCCTCCGCGACCACGACGCGGGAGGCCTCTTCGTACAGCGCCTGGCGCTTGGCCTGGTCAGGGGAGGAGCGGGCATCGCGCAGCATCTGGTCGACCTTGGCGTTCTTGTACCAGCTCGAGGCCTTCCAGGTGCCGTGGAACTGGCTGTCGTACATCTGCCCGATCCAGTTCTCGGGATCGACGAAGTAGGTCGAGACCCAGTGCACCCACATGTCGGGCGTGGTGTCGGCCTTGGCGGTGGAGGAGACCAGGTTGCCCCACAGGTTCGGCGCGATCTTGAGGTTGACGTTGATCTTGCGCAGCTCCTGCTGCAGCACCTGCGCCGCCTGGGTAGTCTGGGCCAGCTGCTGCTGGATGTGGATCTCGACCTCGCGGTCGATGGGGGCGCCCTGCGCCTTGGCCTTGGCCAGCTCCTCCTTGGCCAGATCGAGGTTGAAATCGTAGGGCTTGAGGTCCTTCGGCGCACCCCACAGGTTCTGCGGGATCGGCCCGGCGTTGCGGATGGCGTAGTCCTTGAGCACGCCGGAGATGAAGCCCTTGTAGTTGAAGGCGTGGCTGATGGCGCGGCGGAAGTGGACGTTGTCGAAGGGCGGCTTCTGATTGTTCATGCGGATGACCATGACGCGCATGGTCTCGTCCTGGATCACCTTGACGTTCTTGGCCTTCTGCACGCGCTCCACCTCGTCGGTGGGCAGGTAGCTGTCGGTGGCGTCGATGTCGCCCTTGATGAGCGCGTTGACGCGCGTGTTCGTCTCCTTGATGTTGCGGCAACGGACGATATCGATGGGCTTGGAGTTGTGCCCCCAGCCCATGAAGTGGGCCGGGTTGCGCTTCAGGTCGGCGGCCTCGTCGGGCTTGTAGCTTTCCGCATCGAGCATGTAGGGGCCCGAGCCCGCCGCGTTCGACGCGAGCCAGGCCTGACCCCAGTCGCCGTCCTTCTCGTTGGCCTTGATGACGCGGGGATTGACGATGCTCACCAGCGGCAGCGCCGAGTGGAAGGGCTGGTAGGCGTGCTTGAGCTCGAACTTGACGGTCTTGGCGTCGACCGCGGTGATCTTGTCGGGCGCCAGCACCGGCAGGAAGGCGGCCGATGGGCCACGCTTGATGGTGAGCAGCCGACGGAACGAGTAGACGACGTCCTCGGCGGTGATGGGCGAGCCGTCGTGAAACTTGGCGTCGCGAAGGGTGATGGTCCACACCAGGCCGTCGGGGCTGACGGTGTGGCCGGAGGCAAGCCAGGGCTTGAGTTGCGGAGGATTGCCTTCGTACTGATAGAGCTGGTCGTAGATGTTGAGCATGTAGAACTGCATCGGCACGTCGAAGATGACGTGGGGGTCGAGGCCGGCGGGGAGGTTGTCGGCCCACACCAGCTCGCCGGGCTTGGCTTGCGCCATGGCGGCGCGGAAGCCGCCCAGGTGCACGGCGGCCGCGGCTGCGGACGATCCGATCAGGAAAGAGCGACGCTGCATGACTAGTCTCCCTTCTGCCAACGCGCGATTGCGGGCCTGGCGGGGGCAGAGGCCGCAGGCCGGACATGCGCGAAAGCTAACGCGTCGGGGGCCCGCAAACAACCGGCTGGAGGGAGAGAGTGCTTGTCGGCCGCACCTGCATGTGCGGCGCGCAGTGTGCCTGAAAGTTGGCCGGCGCGCCGCCCGCCCTGCTGGCGGCGCCTCCGCTTCTACTTGCCGAAACGCAGATTGACGCCGGCGCGCAGGACGCTCGCGCTCTCCTCGATATCGAGGAAACCGGCCGGGAGCCCTGCAATCCTCGGGGCGAAGCGCACGTCCATCGTGCCGAAGTCGAAGTCGTTGTATTCGACGAAGACGGACAGATTGCTGCTGACGGCGTATTCGCCGCCGATGCCGGCGGTCCATCCCGACCGCGTGTCGCTCGACGTGTAGGCCGTTCCGACGAGGATCGTGGAGGCCGAGTAGTCGACGCTGCTCCAGGCACCACCGGCCTTGACGTAGCCCAAGAAGCGATCCCAGGCGTGGCCGAAGCGGCCGGTCACCGTTGCCAGGGACTGCAGGTCGCTGTGGTAGGCGACGCCGATCTCCCGCGCGCTGGCATGGCTGCCCTTGGCGTCCGTCCAGCCATAGTCGGCCTGAATGCCGATCACGAAGCGGCTGTTGGAGAACTGGTAGTCGCAGCCGACCTGCGCTCCGCCGACCCAGCCGTCGAGATCGTGCGCGCCGAGCGACTGGCCGAGGAATGCGCCTCCCGGCGTGCGCACGACCCAGCCGTCGCTGCTGTCCCATATGCCGCCGGCGTGACCGCCCAGGTAGCAGCCGGTCCAGATTGAGAACGGACCGGACACCCGTGCAGCGGTGCCATAGCTGCGCGGCGTAAGGCCGTCCGCAATCGCCGGCGCCGCAAGCGTTGTCAGCAAGGCCGCTGTCAGCAGATATCTCCGCACGACTCCACCTCCACCGTTGGTGATTCGTCAGCATGCAGCGAACCGGTGCGGAAGGCCACGCCGCGCCCAGCCAGACGGTGGATACAGTGGATTGAGTGGAAGAACCGCAGACGGCAATTGACGCCGCCATCTCAGGACGTCAGCGGCGCAGCACCTCGACCTGCCCGGCATCGCCGGCCTGCACGGTGAAGCGGCGCTGGAACACGCCGCCGCCGTTCTTGGCGCTCACCACGTAGGTGCCGGGCGCGAAGATGTGCGTGGGCAGCGCGCCGACGCTCTCCTTGACGGTCTCGCCCTCGTCCGTGACCACCGTCCACTGCGTGTCGGCGATGGCATCGCCGCCGGGCTGGGCCACGAGCTTGAAGGTGACCTTGGCGGCGGCGTGGCTGATCGTCGCCTCGGTGAGCTTGCCGGCCTCCACGGTCACGTCGGCGCGGACGATGGCGTTGGCATCGCCATAGGTGCCGACGACATTGTAGATGCCGGCATTGAGCCTCAGCACGACGCCGGGCCGCACGGGGCCCATGACCTTGGTGCGCTGGCCGTACTGGTCGCGCTCGTCGGAAAAGATGTCGTAGACGAACGTGCGCTCGTTGACCGCCTCGCCGCGGGCCAGCACCGGCGTCAGCCGCAACCCGCCGGCGTTGAGCACGAACCGCTCCTGCACGGCGCGCTCGGCCGACACCGTGACCTTGCGGGTGAGGTTGGCACGGCCGAAGGCGACGTTGACGAGGTACTCGCCGGGGTCGAGCTTGAGGACGGGGCTGGCCTCGCGGTTGGTGGCGACGAGCCGAGGCTTGCCGTCGGTACCGGGCCTGGCGGCGAACACGCGCCACACGAGGCCCTGCTCGATGCTCTGCCCGTCCTGGGTGAGCAGGGCGGCAAGCGAGAGCTGTCCGCCGCCAGCGCCGGGGGCGGCGGCGGCCGGTGGGCGCGGCTCCTGGGTGGAGCGCGGCACGACGGTGGTGTTGGGCGGCACGATCGCCGGCGCTGCGGGGCGCAGCTCCGGAGGAGGCGAGAGGATGGGTGCCGGCATCGAGGGCGACAGCGCGGGCTGGCCGGCGCGACCGCCCTCGGTCTGCGTCTGCCATTGCGCGTGCGCGCTGCGCGGCAGGCCGGCGGCGACGGCGAGCGCCAGCATCAGGCAGAGCAGCGGACGGCTGGTTGTGCGGCCCATGCCGGTGTCTCGCCGATTCGGGGACATGGTGCGATTGCTGTAGCAGGAATCGAGCGGATTGTGGGCGCGTTCTCCCTCTCCCCACCCTTCGTGGGGAGAGGGGCGGCGAAATACAACAACGGCAGAGTTCCTGGCCGCCCCTCACCCTAACCCTCTCCCCATGCTGAAGTAGCATGGGGAGAGGGGGGATTAGCGGCGGACGAGGTCGACGAGGGCGGAGCCGAGCTCCTTGCAGGTGGCCTTGCCGCCCATGTCGGCGGTGCGCACGTCGGTCTCGGCAAACAGCGTCTCGATGGCCTTGACGATGGCGGCGGCGGCTTCCGGGTGGCCCAGGTGCTCGAGCATCATGGCGCCCGACCAGATCTGGCCGATGGGGTTGGCGATGCCCTTGCCGGCGATGTCGGGGGCGCTGCCGTGCACCGGCTCGAACATGGAGGGGAAGGCCTTCTCGGGGTTGATGTTGCCGCCAGGCGCAATGGCGATGGTGCCTGTGGTGGCGGGGCCGAGGTCGGAGAGGATGTCGCCGAACAGGTTGGAGCCGACGATGACGTCGAACCAGGTCGGGTTGCGCACCAGATGCGCGCACAGGATGTCGATGTGGAACTGGCTGGTCTTGACCTCAGGGTACTCCTTGCCGATCGCCGCGAAGCGCTCGTCCCAGTAGGGCATGGAGATGGAAATGCCGTTGGACTTGGTGGCGGAGGCGACCTCCTTGCGCTTCCTCGTCATGGCGAGGTCGAAGGCATAGCGCATCACGCGGTCGCAGCCCTTCCTGGTGAACATCGCCACCTGGACCGCCTGCTCGAGCTCGGTGCCCTCGAATGAGCGGCCGCCGACCGAGGAGTACTCGCCCTCGTTGTTCTCGCGCACGATCCAGTAGTCGATGTCGCCGGGCTTGCGATCGGCGAGCGGCGACTTGAGGCCGTGGAAGAGGCGCACGGGGCGCAGGTTGACGTATTGCTGGAAGCCGCGGCGGATGGGGATCAGCAGGCCCCACAGGGAGACGTGGTCCGGCACGCCGGGCCAACCGACGGCGCCCAGATAGATGGCGTCGTGCTTGGCGATCTGGGCGAGCCCGTCGGCCGGCATCATGGCGCCGGTCTTGGCGAAGCGCTGGCAGGACCAGTCGAGATGGTCCCAGGCGTAGTCGATGCCGAAGCGGGCGCCGACCGCCTCCAGCACGCGGATGCCCTCGGGCACGACCTCGTTGCCGATGCCGTCGCCGGGGATGACGGCGATCCGCAGTTTGTTGGTTGCCTTGCCTGCGCTGCCCGCTGCCGCCAT
>Ga0247825_10000734_pt1 | contig 21121 bp, 23 predicted proteins | sample 13C_Vanillin_Day_FD_194413 | JGI IMG/M metagenome (GOLD analysis project Ga0247825, IMG submission 194413) | Soil microbial communities from agricultural site in Penn Yan, New York, United States - 13C_Vanillin_Day48 | ecosystem: Environmental > Terrestrial > Soil > Agricultural land | place...
CCATATGGGGGCGCTACCGAGGAGGAGGTCCTTGTCCAGTTCGGAATGACAACGCGCCGGTTCATCGAACGTTTGTGGCAGGTCATTCCTGAATCGAATTGCGCTCAAGAAGAGATACGCAGTTTAGCAAGCGCATACGCGCGACGCCCCTGAAAAGTTGAATGGAAATCACCGCGGTCGACGAACAACTCGTCGCTGTGCGCCGCAATCAGGGGCATGCCCGACACGCAGCAGGAGGACGGGGGCCGAATTGTGCGGGGGCTCGGGTCCGTGTGCGGGTGGGCGGCGACAGTGCGGACTGGGTGTACTGGGTGTGGTGGTCGACGATTATGCCGCCGACGCGGGCGAGGGTACCGGTCGCGCCTGGGCTCCGATGCGAGGGTGGGCTCTCGTGGCCGATGACGGCACACTAGTTTTCGTCAGGCCGCAGCCAGAGTGCACCGACGTCACCCTGGTGATCGGCGCGAACGATGTCACCAACCCGGCGGCCCGCAACGATCCGTCGTCGCCGATTCACGGTATGCCCATTTTGAACGTGGATCAGTCGAAGTCGATGATCGCGCTGAAGCGGTCGATGAACTCCGGGTTCGCCGGCATCGACAACCCGCTGGTCTTCGCCGAGACCACCTCCGTGCTGTTCGGGGACGCGAAGAAGTCGGTCGCCGAGGGGCACCGAGGAACTCAAGGCCTGTAACCGACGCGGTGCTGCTCGCACCTGCTGGATAAGGGGCCACGGTCTCACGTCGTCGCGGAAGGGCGCACGAGTATCAGTGGCCGCGGTGTGCCGAAACGCACCGGGGCCACTGATCAGTTCCCCAGATACGCAGGCATGCAATACTGTCGGACTCAGCCGGGGACGGCTTTTGATCAGTTCGTGCTCGCTTGTATTGGTTGACGTTCCCCGCCGATTTGACGTGCCTATGTTAAGGAGGGGTGGCTCTCGGCCGGATGGCTGCTGGCGAGTCGGCTGCTGTTCCGGAGAATCACCCGGCTGGCGATCGCTTCGCATGCGTTCTCCGAAGCTGCTCCCTTCGTAGCGCCAGCTGCATCACGCGCTCACCGATCTCCACGAGCGATCTTGGCGCCGACGAGTGAGCCGATCCGCAGCGTCGCACAGAAACGGCGGAAGGCGGGGAGTTGATCAGTTGCCGATCGGTACCCGCCCGGACTACCGGTACCCGCTGATCCAGTTCGACCGGTCACGGCACCAGATTTATGACCTGGTGAAAGGTCGGCGATGGGGAAGCCTTTCGCAGTGGATTGGGGTCCTGGCCGACGAGGTGGGCGAGTTCGGCGAAGCCGCGGTCGTATTTGATCTTGTCGTACTGGTACCAGTTTCCGTAGGCCATCAGTTGCCCGGATGTTGATCCACAGTTGGATCGCGCGTACCGCAGGCCATAGGGGTGTAAGAAGACGCCACCGCCCGGTTTGTTGCCGAACCAGAGGTCGTCGTGGGTTCCGCGCCGGTCGTCGACCTGGTCGAGGAGCGCGAAGAGTTTCTCGGCGCTCGCGCGGTCGGAGTCGGAGCCGATGCTGTCGAGGAAGGTGTCCTTCGTCCACCGGTTTGTGTTGCCTGATGAGGCGCGGGCTTTGGCTGCGGCGATCTCGCCGCCGTAGGTGGAGGGGATGAGGATCTTGAGGTCGCCCTGCCGGGCATAGGCCAATTGGAGGGCGGTGACCTGTATATCGTCGCGGGTGATCTGGTTGAGGTACTCGACGAGTCGCCGCAGGTCCGCGTCGATCTGGTCGACGGCGAGGCAGAGGTGGATGCGACCGGCGGCGATGTTGCGGCCCAGCTGCTCGTATCCGCCCTCACCCAGGCGGTTGAGGTCCTCGCCACAGCGCCGGGCCCACTGCTCGTAGAACGCGGTGTCGTGGCTCGGACTGTGCTCCGTCGACGTGTACCGGACACCGGTGGACGCTGGCTCAACCAGGCGTCGGCAAAAGGCAAGGTCGGAGCCTCGGCCTGTCGCGCGCATTACTGTAGTGGTTGGCGGGGTGTGGTGGTGGCTTTGCGGAGGTTTTGGGAGCGGGCGTGATGATCCCGAAGGCGGTAGGAGTCCCCGTCCAGGTTGAGCACCACGGACCGGTGCAGTTGGGCAAACCGGTGTGGGAGGCCACCGCCGACGATGTCGATCAAGTGGTCGGGGCGATGGCCGCGGACGGCTTGCTGGCGTCGACTCGACGCAGATATGTGCAGGCGCTGAGCAGTTTTCATCGGTTCCTGATCACCCGCCGCGCCGGGGAGATCGAGGCGTTGTTCGGGGTGCGGTTGACGAACCCGATCGACGAGTTCAATGCGAGCCGTCCTGTCGGTGACGATTCACCGAGGCTGCTTCACCTCCGAGCGTGAGTCGGGTGGCCGTCTTCTTCGACTTCGTCAAGGAACGGATCGGCTCGGCTCGCAAGTACGCGCCAGCGGCCCGGGGTTATGCGCTGTTCCGGACCTTGTATCACGCCGGGTTGCGCTCCGATGAGGCGTCCAAACTCGAGATCGCGGATGTCTACTTCGGGCGGGGCCCGTTCGGGAAGTTGCATGTGCGGTTCGGCAAGGGTGCCCGCACCTCCGGGCCGCGGCCGCGGTGGGTTCCGATGCTTGACCACCTCGATCTGGTGGTGCGGTGGTATCTCGAGGATGTACGACCGATGTTGCCGGACTCGGCGGTGTTGTTCTGTGATCAGAGTGGTGGTGCGATGGCCCGGGGCACGATCCGCAACCGTCTGCGGTATCTGCAGGATCTCGAGCACTGCTCGCCGGCGGACGCCACCGCCCACGCCACCTGCGCAGATGGTTGCCCGCACCTGGACGTTTGTGTAGATGGCCGGCACGGGGCGTGTGCTAGAACTGATCAGGCATCGACAGTGACGTGACTCACACTGTTTTGTCCTATGGGATTTGTCGGCACACCGGCGGGATCCCGGCCGATGCACGAGAGTGAAGGAACACCCCACATGATCGAGGACACCACCGAACCACCCCTGACCCCGGTTCCCGGCCCGACTCGCCTGATTCCCCGCCGGCGGCCCGACGGTCGCGAACTCCTCGCCACCGCGAAGGGAATCCTGATCGTCGCCCGCGGCTGCAGCGACGCCCAGGCGTTCGACGAACTGCTCGACGTATCCCGCCGTCATCACCTGACCGTCCTCGGCGCCGCCCGGAGTTTGGTCGATCTCGCCGCCGGACCCCCACCTCGGCGTGGCCGGTCCGCCGCCGTCCGATTATGGGAACAGCTGATCACCCAACTTCCCCCACGCCGCCACGCGCACGCGAGCTGACGCGGCAGGATGCGCACGATCATGCCGGAGACCGACTGTTCGAACGACACCATCGGAACCGCATCGAGCCAACCGGGCGAGAGCGCGTCGCCGGTCGCCGACGACCCGATCGTGTGGCCCGAACCCAGCCCGTTCGATTCCTGGTGGGAGCACGTGGTCCACGACCACCCGGCCCCACCCACCGCCGAGCCCGCACCCGGCACCGACGCGTAGCCGTCCGGCGACCGGACCGATCTCACTATTTCGGCCGAAACCGCATGCCGCGACACGTTTCCCGTCGCAGCAAATGAGGCGGAAGGTGCCGGAGCAACCCTGGTCCGGGAGAAAGTACGCGAGTACGCGCGGGCGGTTTTCGACCCGCACCCGGCGCAAGGGGATTGCTGCCGACGTGAAATCCGCATCGTCATCTCACCGATCGCGAGATCCGGAACCTCGCGCGGATCCGGGGCGTGAATCCGACCCACTGGCCGCCGCCGGTGGGAGAGCGATCGGGTCCGCTCGGCTCGATCATGCTGGGCCGCATTAGATACGGGGTGGCGCAGGTGTTCGCCTGGACCCGGGGCGCGGTCCGTTCTTGCTGAGGGCCCACTTTCGAGAGGGACGGTCCCACGTTCGGCTCCCGGGACGTGCGCTCCCGGGACGTGCGGGAGTGCCGAGGCCGTTGGTTCCGGCCTCACTCATCGCGGTGCAGGGGGTGGCTCGCACAGCGGATGCCCCCGCCCCACTGGGATGCGATGTCCATGCGAAAGCCGGTCACGACGGTGGCCTGTCGCCTCTCGAGCTCGGTGATCAGCCGGGTGTGTTCCTGCGCCATGAGCACCACGTTCTCGTCGAGGCACATCGTGTCGCAGCCGAGCGCGTGCGCTTCCTCCGGTGTCGCCGGGATGACTTCCCAGTCCGCCAGGATCGACGGGAGCCCGTTCTTGAGGCCGCTGGTGTCGCAGATGCACGGGCCCCGGCGAACGACGGCGAAGATGCAATCGAGGTGCAGCCAGTTCTTGGTTAGGGCCACGTTCGTGGACCGGTAGCCCACCTGAAGAACTTCGCCCTCGCGCATCTACCCTCGAGCCGGTTCACCGCGAACGCGGCCTGGCTCGTCTGTGCGGTGATGGCGTTCAATCTCACCCGCGCCGCCGGCACTCTCACCCGCGATCCGAAGCTGACGAGGGCGACCACCGGCACCATCCGGCGCACCATCGTCTCGGTCCCCGCACGCGTCGCCTCCTCCGCCCGGAGATTGACGCTGTACCTATCAACACACTGGCCGTGGGAAACAGCGTGGCACGCCCTGTTCGACAACACATTCGGTTGCACCCAGCCGATCATCGCCTAACGCCCGCGACACCTGCCCGGCCTCGACGCGAAAGAGCCAGTGGAACATCCCGACACGAGAGGTCGGACGATCACCCACGCCCGCGCACCCTCCCACGGCGCACAACAAAACTCACAATGGCAACATCCTCTGATCGGTGCATTCAGGCTCAGTCAACCCTTGGTACGTTTCGCGCCTGCGGCCGCTGAGATCCGGCGACCAATGTCGACTGCGTTGTCACCCATCGCTGCGATTGATACCCGGAGATGCGGCTCACCTGGATCAACTTGGAATGCACTCCCGGGTGCAGCACTGATGCCGTTGTAGGCGAGGTGAATCAGTGCATCCTGCTCGGAACGTACAGGAACCCAAACGTTGAATCCGTCACGGCTGACCACGCGAATGCCGTTCCGTGCGAGTTCGCCGATGAACAGCGAACGCCTGCGGTCGTACTCTGCCTTCGCTCTGCGGGTGGATTCACGCGCATCCGTGGAGGTGAGCATGAGTCGCAGCAGAACCTGGTTGAGGCCGCTGACGTCGTACCCCCCCACACGACGTCTGAGTACTGGTTGAATTATCGTCCGGGATCCGATCGCAGCTACGACCCGCAAGTCTGGGTGGAGATCTTTCGAGAAGGCTCGTATGTACAACGTCTGCTCGGGTGCCCAGCGGCCAGCCGTCATCCGGGGGCTGGACGACAAGGCTCCGAAGTGGTCGCTTTCGATTATGAGTACGTTTCGCTCGGCGCACAGCAATGCGATTCGTCGCAGGCGCTCCGGGGACATCTCGATTCCGGTCGGATTATGGACGCGCGGCTGCAGAATTGCCGCCGTGGCGCCAGCGTCAACAGCCTCCTCGAACTGATCGAACCTGAGTCCTTCGTCATCGAGTTCGACAGGGCATGGGCGCTTGCCCACCCTCTCCAGTAGATCAAGGTGCGGTGCGAACTCGGGCGCTCCCACAATGACTCCGGACCGGAATCCACCGATCACTGGGAGCACTTCCGCCAACAGGCCGATGACGTGGCTGGCCAGCAGTACATTGTCGTCAGCGACGTCGGCAGGGACTTCCTGTTGCAGAGCCTCACGTAAACCTGGCACCAGGGCGACAGAGTCGTAACCAAACGAATTCTGCCCTTCCGCCGCGGCGCGAAGGTACGGAGCGAGGTCAGGTAGCAGTGAAGGATCGGGAAATCCTGTGGACAAGTCGCAGGGCAGCGCGACTCCCGAGACGCTTCGGAACTGTCGCCAGGGCTGTCGGCTTTCCCGTTCGAGCACGATAGTGCCGAGCCGGCCCTTGGTCTCTATGACACCGTGTTCAGCAAGTCGCTTCCACGCTTGGCCGATGGTCGACGGGCTGACGCCGACAGTTTTCGCGATGTCGCGGACCGGGGGCAAGCGAGTGCCCACCTCAAGTCGGCCGGTATGGACCAATTTTTGTATCGCTTCGGCGATACCCTCTGCCGATTTGTCCGAAACAGAAGCTAGTTCGTCTTCGAGCATTGCTACAGCTTGCCTTATTACCAGGTGTTAGAGAAGTTTTTTTGTCTAGTACATAATGAGTATTGACTATAGAAACTGCTGGACATAAGTTCGGGGTACCGCGATCGGCCGAAGGGCTGAGTGCAGAACCCCGACCGACACGTAACCCGCAAGCACAACTCGCTGACCATCTCGGCAACCCGTCCGCACTGTGGAGAGCCTTGAATCCCGGAGCGCATACAGCCTCCGCCGTTTCGCCGTTAGCGGCGGAATTCTCGCGCTCTTACGCGACCGCTGCATGGCACTTCTGCCATGTTCGCCCGAGCGAGGCAGGTTGTGAAGTACGCGCCAGGCACTGCGGCGTGCTGCGCGGCCCGACGACAAGGTGAACAGCATGGCCAGAGACAGAAAGCACGACATCCTCTTCGAACCACTTCAAATCGGCCCCAAGACACTAAAGAACAGGTTCTACACAACTCCGCACGCGAGCAACTTCGGCTCCGACCTTCCGGGGTCCGAGGCGTATTACCGCGGGATGCGTGCCGAGGGCGGTTGGGGCGCTGTCTCTACTGGGGCCTGCATGATCACCACGGAGGGTGACATTCCCCAGTGGACGCTTCATCAACTCATTGATGACGGCGACATCAAGAACCTGTCGTTGTTGACGCAAAAGGCGCACGAGTACGACGCGTTGGCAGGTGTGGAGCTGTGGTACCACGCGGGCGGTACGAGCATCAACAGTCGCCACCCCGCCCACCCCGGTGTTTCGACACTGCGCAAGGCAGGCCCCACCGAGGCCTACACCGTCGCCATGACCAAAGCGGATATCCGTGAGGCTCAGCGCAGTTATGTAGACGCAGCCAAACGCGCCCGCGCTGCAGGCTTCGACCTCATCAATATCCACATGCGCGAGGCGGCCGGTCTGGGCTACGACTTCCTGACGCCTTCTCTCAACAACCGCACCGACGAGTACGGTGGCTCGATCGAAAACCGTATCCGGTTCTCCCTCGAACTGTTCGAAATGGTCAAAGACGCAGTTGGTGATGACTGTGGCATCGTCGGTGGATTCTGCATCGACACACTCGAAGGTGAGTTCGGCGTCCGCCTCGAAGAGGATGCGCTTCCCTTCATCGACGCCCTCGACCCGTTCGTGGACCTGTGGGACCTGCAGGTGGGCTGGTGGATCTCACCCGATGCCGGCCCGTCCCGGTTCTATGAACAAGGCTGGCAGGTCGAGTACTACGAGAAGGTCCGACCACACACCAAGAAGCCCGTGGTGGGTGTCGGCCGTTTCACCGACCCTGACACGATGGCATCCCTGGTACGACGCGGTGTTCTGGACGTTATCGGCGCCGCACGGCCATCGATCGCGGACCCATTCCTTCCGAACAAGATCCGCGACGGCCGGTACGAAGACATCCGGGAATGTATCGGCTGCAATTTCTGTGTGTCCCGAGTCGAGTTCCCGGGCGGGCTCATCGGTTGTACGCAGAACGCCACCACCGGTGAGGAGTACCGACGCGGATGGCACCCGGAACTGTTTACGACCCCCACCAATGCAGAAAGTCCCGTATTGGTTGTGGGGGCAGGGCCGGCTGGGCTCGAGTGCGCCACGATCCTCGGTAAGCGGGGCATGGAGGCGGTCGCTCTGGTGGACGGCGGTAGCGACATCGGCGGGATCATGCGCTGGATTCCAACGATAAAGGGCCTCGGCCAATGGGGCCGATTCACCGACTATCGGCGCACGCAACTGTCGAAGCTGCCCAACGTCGCTATCGGTCTCAATCAGCGGCTCACAGCTGAGTCCATTCTCGATTTCGGAGCTGAAATAGTCGTCATTGCGACGGGATCGTCGTGGAGTCGAGACGGTTCCAACTCCTACACTCGGAAGCCGGTTCCGGGTGCAGGCGATGGCCTCGATCACATCCTCACGCCCGAAGATATCTTCCGCGACAAGACACCCGTCCCAGAGGGACACATCGTGGTCTTCGACGCCGACGGGTACTACATGGGTCCCAGCGTGGCCGAAGAACTCGCCGAGCGTGGACACCGCGTGACCCTAGTCATGCCGCATATCGATCCACAGGGATACATGCACTACACAGGCGAGGGCACAGCGATGGTGGCACGCCTTCGAACGCTCGGCGTGAAACTTGCGAACGAGCATCTAATCCAACGAATCAACGAGGACGGGACGTGCAGCATCGTCCACGTCGCCACTGGTGTCGTGACAGAATTGGACAGCTCCGCAGTAGTGATGGTGACGGCGCGAATCCCCGATACCGGTCTCTACGACGAACTCAATGCGCAACCGGAGCGGCTCGCCGAGGCGGGAATCGTTCATCTACTCCGTATCGGCGATTGCGTCGAGCCACGCGTCATTGCAGACGCCGCGTTCGACGGGCATCGACTTGCCCGAGAAATAGACAGCAGTGACCCGGCTAAACCGCTGCCGATGATTCGAGAGCGACGCGTGTTGTCCAGCACCGAGGACGACTTCGACCGACTCGTGCGTGAACACGCTCTACGTCCGGTGTCGAGCAAAGTGACGCTTCCGCTCTCCATCATCTAGTCGCTAGCCCTACGAACAAAAGGACAGACAAGTGACGAAGTTCGTCAGCACTCATACCGGCCTCGAGATGGAAGTCGCTTCCGACCGTATCGATCTCGATCAAGTGACGTTCGAGACCCAGAACTACGTCAACGGCGAGTGGCGCGACTCTCGCAGTGGCCGAACCATCGATGTGCTCAATCCTGCGACGGGCAATGTCTTGGCCAGCGTTGCGGCCGGAGACGCACAGGACGTTGCCGACGCGGTAGCCGCAGCCGACTCGGCTCGCAAGCAGTGGCGCCGCACTACACCTCGTCAGCGCATGGAGATGATGCTCGAACTCGCCGATCGAATGGCCGAGCACCAAGCTGAACTCGGTGGAATCGAAGTCGCAAACACAGGCAAGCCGTACCCGTTCGGACCCATGGAGATCGGTTTCGCAACCGACAATCTTCGTTTCTTCGCGGGGGCAGCACGGAATCTCGAGGGCAAAGCCGTGGGGGAGTACATGGAGGGCTTCACCTCCATGATTCGCCGCGAACCACTTGGCGTCACGGCCGGAATTGTCCCGTGGAACTACCCGATATGTATGGCAATCTGGAAAATCGGTCCGGCACTAGCGGCCGGTAACACCGTCCTCCTCAAACCCGCAGAGGAGACGCCATTGACCGCGCTTGCACTGGCACGGTTGTCGGAGGGAATCTTCCCCAAGGGTGTCATCAACATCGTCAACGGTACCGGCGCCGACGTCGGCGCCGCCATCGTCAAACATCCCCGTATCGCGATGGTGTCGTTCACCGGGTCGTCGAACGTCGGCAAGACGATCGCACGCAACGCCGCAGACACGCTCAAGCGCGTCCATCTGGAATTGGGCGGCAAGGCGCCGGTTCTGGTGTTCGACGACGCAGATCTCGACCACGCAGCGTCGGTGATCGCTCGCGCGGGATTCATCAACTCGGGCCAGGACTGTATGGCAGCCTCACGAGTACTGGCCAGCGACAGAATCTTCGAAGAACTCAGCGAAAAGATCGCCCGCGTCGGCAAGGACTACCGCCTTGGCGATCCGTTCCAGACCGAAGTTGACATGGGGCCTGTCTCCACCAAGCGCCAGCAGGAGAACGTCCTCGGTTTCATCGACCGTGCAGCAGAGGGTGGAGCGCAGACGATCGGCGGGGGTAGCCGATGGGGATCCGAAGGGTTCTTCGTCGAACCCACTGTCCTGGCTCAGCCCGATCAGAATTCGGAGATTATCCAGGAAGAGGTGTTCGGCCCCGTCGTCACGGTCCAGCGTTTCACCGATGAAGACACGGCTCTGGAATGGGCCAATGACAGCGAATACGGCTTAACCGCATCAGTGTTCACCCGCGACGTCGGTCGCGCAATGCGGATGTCCCGAGACCTCGAAGCAGGCACCGTCTGGGTGAACACCCACGATGCAACCATCGTCGAATTCCCCCACGGCGGCGTGAAGCGATCCGGCTACGGCAAGGACATGTCGATGTACTCGGTCGAGGAGTACACCTATGCCAAGAACGTCTGCGTGAACCTCGCATGATCACCCCCGACCGCAATTTCGACGACGGGGCGGAGGTTCACCCCACCCCGGATGAATCCGTCATGGACAGTGGAAGATCCGGGCGCTCCATACTTTCCAGCGTCCTCACTCACACCGACCACCTCACCGTCGACGACGACGGCCAGCTCCGCATCGAAGGCTGCTCAGCAAAGCAACTACTCGAAGAGCACGGCTCACCCCTGTCGGTCGTTTCGGAATCGACGCTCCGCGCCAACGCGAACCGCGTTCGGCTCGCTTTTGAGGATCGCTGGCCAGCGGCAGTAAACGTTATGTTCGCGATCAAAGCGAACAACAACATCGCTGTGCGACGCGTGCTATCCAGTCTCGGACTCGGAGGCGATTGCTTCAGCAGGGGAGAAATCTACGCGACCCTGGCCGGTGGAACCGACCCCTCTCGGGTTGCCCTCAACGGATCGAATAAGTCCACGGAGGCCATCGCCGAAGCAATCGAGTGCGGCATCGTCATCAACCTCGACAGCATGGACGAGCTACTGCTCGTCGAAGAGATAGCGCTCACGGCTGGGCAGCGAGCTCGCGTCGCCGTGCGACTTCGGCTCGACGGTTCCAAGTACGACGCGGCTCGTGACCGTGACAGCAGTCTCCCCGACCTCCGCCACTTCATCGACACCGAACAGGTAGGTTCATCGCGCAACGCTGCACGAGACCTGCTGGACGCTGCCATGGCAAGCGAGCGCATGCATGCTGTCGGCTATCACTTCCACCTCGGCCGGCTGTCCCGGCTCCCGGCTTATTACCGATGGTGGAGCGCGGGTGTTGCGGAGTTGGTGGAGGAACTATGGCGGGACACAGCATTCGTTCCCGAAATTCTCAACATCGGCGGCGGATACGCGCGCGAACGAGAACCCGAACGTGGCGACGAGACTCTGATGAACCCGTACACGATCGAAGACTACGCCGAGACCGTGACCGGGCAGCTGCGAATTGTGTTCGAGTGTAACGATATTTCCGCACCCGAGCTCTGGCTGGAACCAGGCCGGTATCTCGCAGGCAACGCCGGCCTGCTGCTGTGTCGAGTAGGTGCGGTCAAGTCTGATGTGGGTATGACTTGGGTCAATGTCGACGTCTCGATCAACAATCTGCCCCGTGTCGAGAATGCAGGCTGGGACTACGTAGCGCTACCTGCATCGAACATGGATGCACCCACTGGATCACGATCGGACGTGGTGGGGTCATTGTGTGTCGGCAAACACCTGAAGATCGACATCGCATTACCCCATCTCGGACGAGAGGATGTGCTTGCGTTCTTGGACACCGGAGCCTACGCAGAGACCGCTTCGACGCAGTACAACGCTGTCCCACGACCAGCGACTGTGCTCGTTCACGAAAATCGAAGTTGGGTCATCAAGCGTCGTGAAACGATTGAAGATCTTTTCGCTCTGCACGTCGTTCCTGCGCATCTCGAGGACGCAGGCATGAACCCCAGGAGCCACCAACTCCACACTGCGCATCCAGAGGGAAAATCGTAATGGAACAAGTCGAGCGATTCGGGCCACACATGCAGGCCCTCAACATCGAGGACGGCAACTATCCGGATATGTCTGCACTTTCGGTGCGCACCGACACCGGAAGCCGGGTACATGAGCACCACTCGCCGCAGGATGTGGGCATCGTCCACGAAGCTCAGGACTTTCCAGTTAGATGGCTCAGGGAGCGAGCACCGGGCTTCGAGGGGACGCCGTTGGCTGCGGGTCTGCTGCTGATGAAACCCTGCGTGCTCGATTTCACCTTCGTCGGTGACGAGACGATCCTTTTGATTTCCGGCGCGATCGATGTCGTCGACGACCAGTACAACATCGCACGGCTTCGTGCGGGCGACATGGCCTACTTCGCTGCCGGAACTGCGACGACATGGACTGTGCTCGAAGAGTCGGTCGAACTCTTCACGATTCTCGGCTGACCTCGCTAGACCCCCTCTCACACAATCTGTGTCAATACCTGGAGCTACCCCGATGCGCGTTGACAGTATCTTCTTGAATGCAAACTTCATCACGATGGACGAGCTCAGGCCGCGCGCACAGGCGGTAGCGACACTGGGTGACCGCATCGTCGCTGTCGGCGACATCGACGATCTGAGTAGTTTGAGCCCACGACGCACAGTCGACCTCTCCGGCGCCACGGTCGTCCCCGGCTTCAACGATGCACACAATCACACACTCAGACTCGGCATGATGCTCGACGAACTCAACCTCGAATCCCCGCCGGTGAGACGGTTAGAAGACATCTTCGACATGATCTCAACCCGTGCAGCGACCGTGCCGGACGGATCATGGATCATCGGGTGCCGGTACGACCAGAACAAACTACTCGAAGGTCGACACCCGACAGCCGACGAACTCGCCAAGATTGCTCCTAGGCATCATGTCTGGCTCAAACACACGTCCTTGCACATGGCGGCAGTGAGCCGGAGCGTACTCGATCTCATCGACATCGACGAGGCCGTCGTACCGGGCGGAGGCTGGGTCGAGCGAGACGAAACAGGCCGAGCAACCGGCCTGCTACTCGAGAACGCACAACAGCTGGTCGCGCAGCTGAAATTTCCACACTCGATCGACTCGGTGACGTCTGCGATCGCGCGTGCAGGAAAGCAATATGCCTCCGAGGGCATAACCAGCTGCCAGGAAGCCGGAATCGGCGCCGGGCTGGCGACCGCCAATCCGCAGGAACTCGCCGCCTTCTCGCGGTCCCGAGACAAGGGCGAACTGCTGACTCGGACGACGCTCATGGTTGCCGTCGACGCTCTGAGAAACCTCGTCGGGCACGAGTCCGACCTCATCGACCTTGGGCTCGATCTGGGCATCAGCAGCGGTCTCGGTGACGACACGCTGAGAATCGGTGCGGTCAAGATCTGGGCGGACGGATCGCTGGTCGGTCGCACAGCAGCGATGAACGAACCCTTCGCCGAGGACGGGGACAACGTCGGCTACTTCCTGCACGAACCAGAAGAGCTGTTCCATCTGATCCGCCGCGTCCACAGAGGCGGTTGGCAGGTAGCGACACATGCCATCGGTGACCGTGCAGTCGGCGCCGTCCTCGACATCTACGACAAGGTCCTTCGAGAAACGCCCCGCACCGACCATCGGCACCGAATCGAACACTGCGCGGTGGTCGATCCCCTGCAGCTCAAACGGATCCGAAACCTAGGCGTGATCCCGGTACCACAGGGTAGATTCGTCAACGAACTGGGCGACGGCATGGCCGACGCCCTAGGCCCCGAGCGGGTTTCGTGGTGCTACAGACAAAGAACCTTCCTCGATGAGGGAATTGTCGTCCCCGGAAGCTCGGACAGGCCAGTTGTCAACGGAGCGCCACTCCGCGGGATTGCCGACATGGTGTTACGGCGCACCTCCTCGGGGAAGTCTTTCAGCGAAAGGGAGTGCGTCTCTGCGGAGGATGCGCTGCGTGCGTGGACTGTAGGTTCGGCGTATGCCTCGTTCGAGGAGCGGCTGAAGGGTCGACTACGGCCCGGGATGCTGGCCGACATGACTGTCCTATCGAAAGACATCCTCTCAATACCTACCGAAGAGATACCAGAAACGGAGGTCGTGCAAACCCTTCTGGGCGGTGTCGCAACTTATTCGGCGTGAGGCAGCACGGACCCGCGAACGTAGCCATCGAACGGACGGGCGCGTCCCTCAACATGAGAATCCGTCCCGCTGGTGGCAGGCAAGCATTCCCCGGTACATGGCCAATTCAGTGACATGACTTCCTAGCAGTTGTCTCACAACGTGAACCGATCACTCTTCGATCTTGAAAGGCTCAGCGATGACCGAGCAAACCAACACCCTCCGCCGATCTCTGAGCCTGAGATCAGTGGTGATCTTTGGGCTCTGTTTCATCTCACCATTCGGCATCTTCTCGCTCTTCGGTTTCTCCATCCTCGATTCGAACGGCTATCTGGCAACGGCCTACATCGTCGCCACCGTTGCGGTGATCCTGACCGCAATCAGCTACGGGAAGATGGCCCGAGTGTTCCCAAGTACCGGGTCGTCATACAGTTACGCGCGTCACAGCATCGGGCCATCTGCAGGATTCCTCACCGGTTGGACGACGCTACTCGACTACTTCCTGCTGCCACTGCTATGCGTATCGCTCGCCGCTAATTACGTGAAGGGTGAGATCCTCCCCGACGTCCCGATAGGCCTGATCGTGCTGCTCTTTGCTGTGCTCATCACGGTCGTCAATGCACTGGGCGTCAAGGTAACGACCAGCTTCAGTGCCCTGCTCTTCATCTTTCAGATCGTCATCGTCGCAATCTTCATCATCCTGTGCGCGATTCTCGTGGTGAAGAACGAAGGTCCCAGCGGTCTCGTCTCATCAAGACCGTTCTGGGGCGAGGATTTCAAGGTCTCATCGATTGTGATTGCGGCTGCACTGATCTGTAACACGTTCTTAGGGTTCGATGCCGTCACCACCATGTCCGAGGAAACGGTAGACCCGCGACGCAACATCCCTCGTGCTTTGGTGCTGGTCGGCCTGGCGGCCGGCGCCCTGTTCACGGTCGTCGCGTACTTTGCATTCGTCGCGAACCCGGTCATCGCGTACGACAATCCGGCAACAGCACCGGTGGACGTGAGTCGTATCATTGGCGGCGCACTCTTCGGCTCGCTATTCCTCGCCGGCTGCGTGATCTCATCTCTCGCATCCGCGGTGGTGACACAGGCCAGTGCGAGCCGTCTGCTGTACGCGATGGGTCGTGACAACGTCCTTCCGAAACGGATCTTCGGTGGACTCAATCAGCGCCGTGCTCCGATCATCCCCATCGTCATTTTGGGTGTCGTCTCAGTTCTGGCGGCAGTAATCCAGATCGACGCTATCGCGTCTGTCGTCAACTTCGGTGCCTTCACGGCCTTTTCTGTTGTCCATGTCTCGGTGTTCATGCACTACTTCGTACGCGGCCGCAGGCGTACCCCGCGCGACGTCTTCTCTTTCGTGATGATGCCGTTGCTCGGGTTGTTGGTTGTCGTCGGGCTATGGACTCAATTGAGCATCGACGCCAACGTGCTGGGTTTGAGTTGGGTCGGGTTGGGTGTCGTCTACCTGCTATTCCTGACACGAGGCTTCCGCGTCCCGGTGCCGGCGATGAGCACCGTCGAACAGGCCCAGGCAACCGATGCAGAGGTAACAGCTGTGGATCGAGCGGTCACTCGATAACTACGAACTGCACATCGACCGCTCCGCCACTCTGTCGCGAACGCCGGTCGATGTGTATATGCACGTGTCGGCCATTCACCTCGGTACAGTTGCCGGCCTACGTTGGTCGAATCGACCCCCGTAGGCCGGTTGGATTGCCCTCACCTCGCCGGTCGGCGAGGCAGCCAATGCCGACGCCCGTCAGGTCGTGCAACCGTGATAAGTAGGGCAGACGGATACACGTGTCGACAGCTCCAGGATCATCGACTCCGTCGTCCGCTGAGCGCCTTACGGAGGGGCAGCGGCGAAGTGACATTCTCACCCACTTCGGATTACGGCCACTCGAACTCTCCACGTGCCTCCTAAAGATGTTTCGGTAATTGAGTGAGTGCCGAGCATAGGGAAAGCCCGGCCCGGTGTGGTCGAGGTAGCTGTGGCACAGGTCGTAGTTCGAGCCGATCCGGGTCAGGCCGTCTCGGTCGCGATGCGGACCTCGTCGAGGATGTCCGGGCAGAGGTTGGCGAGTTCGGTGGATTTCATGTTGCCCCAGACTTGTTCGATAGGGTTGAGCTCGGGCGCATACGCAGGGAGGCGTTCGACGTGGAGCCAGTCGCGTTGGGTGGCCAGCCACGCGGTCATCGCCTCGGATCGGTGGGCCATGAGCCCGTCCCAGATCAGGATGAGCTTCTCCCCGGCGAAGTGGGCGCGCAGTTCGGTGAGGAAGTCGATGAGCTTGTCGGTGTTGTAGGCGGCGTCGGTCATGGAGAACACGAACGCGCTCCGACTGCGATCGGGCCGATATGCCAGCACTCCGGCCATGGACATGCGCTTGAAAGGAGAATCGGTGATGCAGCACGGGTGTGAGGCCTTTGGGCGCCCAGGTTGCGCGGACGACGGGGAGCAGCGGCACACCACTTTCGTCCTGGAAGCAGATCCACGCACCTCAGCGCCGCGCTATTTTTTTATCCGCGGCCACTCGTTCTCGCGCCAGGCGACGATGGCGTCCTCGTCGCGTTCGACTGCCCGACGTGCGGGCCGCTGCCGGCTCCACCCGAGCCGTGTCCGCAGGATCGTCCACGTCTGGGTGGGTCCGTAGGTCACGCCGGTGAGCCGCTCGATCACGATCGTGACCCGGCCCAGGGTCCACACCCCGGTCGTGAAGCCATGCGCTTGGGGTCCTTTGAGCAGTTCCTCTCGGATCGCCTCGATCTGGGCGTCATCGAGACGGGGCCGGCGTCCAGCGCGACCGGCACCTTCCAACGCCTCGTGGCCCCCTTCGGTCCACTGTCGATGCCAGCGTGAGGCGGTCTGCTGGGAGACTTCCAACTCGACCGCGACATCGATCTGTCGTCGTCCTGCGGCGAACATCTCCGCCGCCCGCATCCGCCGGTCACGCAACGCCTCGAGATCCCGGCGACCGCCGCGCTGCTTGACTTTCCGGAAATCCGAGCTCTCGCCCGAACCGGTTTTCTTCCCTGCCATTCATCAATGATCAAGTAGCACGGCGCGAATCACGCGCAGCGACACACCCTATTACCGAAGCATCTTTAATCTGCCGGCGACCAACCCACCCAGGAAATTGCAGCTGCGACAGCATCTCAGGTCAAACGCTTGCTATGAAACGCTCTGGATCCACACCGACCGCTATCGCGAAGCACCGATCGAATGAGCTGTCATTCAAGGTGAAGACTGGCCGACAGTCGGTTTCATGTTCAGAGTGAGTGGACGCGCCGACGGCGACCTACTGCTCGGGGTGCGCATTCGTCAAATGTGCAAGTATCACAGTGTAATTGGGAGAACTAGATCTTCAATGCACTCGAACGCGGACTCGCGCTGACCCAACCATGACCGCACAATATGGGAGCTTGCATGCCCGCAATCATCGAAGTCCACGTGATACCGCCGGACCGACAGAGAGGCAACAGTTTCACCGTGGTGCAACTCTGCTCCCAATTGTGGGCCAAGCCCTATCCGTTGATTCGTTGCCACGACCTGAACGCCTGGATTGGTCGCACCCGGCGAGAAGGATCACCGGCACTTCGGCCGTGTTCTGCAGGCTTGGTCCGTAACCTCGATGCCGTCACCGCGGGGCCGGCACTGCCGCACGGTTCCGGCGCGGTCGAGGGGATGCAATAGGACCAAGATGCTCAAACGGCAGGCGTATGGGCGATCCAACTTCGACCCACTCCGCAAACGCGTCATACACGCCGGATAGTCAAGTACCCCATACTAATCACGAGAATTGCGCAAGATCAAGAATCGAGCCTCCCTTGACGGAAAGCCCATAGATTAGTTCGGGAGGCATGATGCCTTGCTGACGTCGGGCAAGTCGGCGATTCGAACCCCCGCACCACCTCGGAACCGGTGCTTACACACCTGCTATCGATTGAGATGACGCCTCAGCGTTCACGACGCCGGCCCTCCGAGCGGCTTACTGAGATGCCCAAAAAGTGCCCAAAAAGTGAGAGTATCTTTCTCGGTATGGCTGTTCCCGCTTTCTCTGCTGAAACCTCGCTTACTCTGATTCGGTCCACAAGTTGTTGGTCTGCTGGACGTCAGCCGCCTAGGCCGCCGGTTCGGCGGTGGCGCGGGTATGCGCTCGATAGAATGCGAATCTCGCCTTGGACACAGTTTGATTCTGGGATGACCTGCCATAATCGCTCGATGAACCGGCGCGTTGTCATTCCGAAGTGCACAAGTATCTCCTCCTCGGTCGCGCCTCCATATGGCGCCCACCTGACGGCGAACTCGATGAGGTGCTCAACCTCGGCGTCAGGATGTTTGCGCACGCGGTTCGCTTCGATCCAAGCGGCGCGACGCCTTTGGCGCGATTGCCGATACTTACGAGAGTTCATAATAATTCACACATCTAGTCGGGACTTCGTAAGCCGTTGAAGTTTGGTGGACCTTGCCGACCAGAGCGAAATGCATGGAGAGCCCAACGCTTGCTCGGACAGTCAAATTACGCATGCCACGCCAAGGACCATGCCACGCCAAGGACGTAGCCGGCTGTTTCACGAGGCCTTTCGGATCGGGCTGGACTGTTAGCTATTCCCTGGCAGTAAACCCGTAGGTCGGTTCGGGCGGTGCGGCGATTGGCTCAGGCGGTGCGTTCGTCGTAGGGGGTGCCGAGGCGTAGGCAGCAGTGGAGGACTCCGGCGAGGCGATTGGAGTTGGGGCGGTCCTCCACGCGGGCGAAGACCTCAAGTCGGTGCCGATACGCAGACCGACGCGTTCTCCCATTGGCCGGCGAGGATTCGCCTAATCACCACCGCGCGGCCGCCACCACGGCACTCCCACCCAGTGCCCCCGGGTCGTGGTGCCGTGGCGGTTCCCTGTACACGCGAAGGCGGGTGATTTGTTGGACTCAGTTTGGAAACTCCAGGTGTCAGAAGTAACCCGGCAATACCAACAACCCGCATGTCAGAATGGGCCCGACGATGGTCATGGATAGGCCCCATCGCAGCAACGTCCTGGTCACTCGCGGTCGATCCTCGTCACGGCTGCTCGCTACCATCACCGCACCCGAGGTTGAGAAGGGTGTCGAATCGACGAGAGTTGCAGATAATGCCAACGCAATAATCACTCCGGTCGCCGGAACATTCCCGGTTGCCACCAGCGGTAGGGCGAGGGGGATGAGCACGGGAAGCAGCGCTGTGGTTGACGCGAACGCTGAGATCAAGCCCCCGACGAAGCAGAGCGCGAAGACAGAGAGCAGAGGCCACGGAATACTTGCGGCGGACTCGCCGAGGGTGTCGACAGCACCCATTCGTTGGATAACAGCGATGTACGTGACGATCCCGCCCACGAGAAGAATTGTCGGCCAGTCGATCTCGGAGATCGCGGAGCGGGATTCCTCGGGGAAGAATACGGAAATGGTAACGGCGAGAGCGAGCGCGACAGCCCCGATGTTGACTTGGAGGTCGAACATCGGGAGGGCCACGACCACCGTCACCAGCACAATGAGCATGAGTACCGTCATGCGCTGGACAGGCAGCATCGGTGTTTTACCGGGATTGCCTGTGGCCGTCTGTGAGCGATTGGTCCGAGGTTCTGTGAGAACGTCGCTGCCAGAGCCGTGAGGATGAGGAGCGGGTGAAGGCGTCGACGACATTCCGGTATCGGACTGGTCATTTTCGTCGGGTTCGATACTGCGGTGCTGACGAAACAGGACCTGTGCCACCAATTGCAACGCCACAACCACCGCGAGTACGAACAGGAACTGTGTGTACGGATTTAGTGTGACGCCGGCGACCTCGCCGATGCTTACCGTAAGAATGCCGTACAGACTCGTGGGCGCGAATGCACCGGCAAGCGATCCGTTGATGGCAGCGAGTCCCATCAGGACAGGGTCGCGACCGTTCTGTTCGGAAAGCAGCATCGCAATGGGGGTCACGATCATCGCCGCCAGAGGATTCCCAAGGGAAGCGATGGCCAAAGCGATGAAGAACATCAGCCACGGTAGAAGGAACTTCTTGTTGCCCGTGTGACGCACGGCGGCGTTGATCAACCTGTCGAGGGTCCCGTTGCCTCGTGCGATTGCCACCAGATAGGTGACCCCCAACAGCAACAACATGAGGTCGACGGGGAACCCCCCCATGACTTCCTTGACGGACTCGGACCCGAGGGTGAGCCCGACGCCGAGTGCGGCGGCGAGAGCCAGCGCACCGACGTGGACATTTCGTAAAAGGGCGATTACTAAGATGAGGCCCAAAATTCCAATGGAAATATATTGAACAGTCATGCGGGGACTCCTGTTATTTCCCCGAAGGGAATTCTGGTGCCCGAGTCCTGCTGGTCTCAGGAGGGCAGTACGGAGACGGCACCGATCGGGGCGTAGAGGCGTGGATGTGAGGTGCGGTTCCGGAGTTCATGGTGTGCTCGAGTGCGTGTGGGTGGCGGTGGTTCGACATTGTCTGGCCTGGGCGGAGATGCGGATTCACCGACCGGTGTTCGATCGCGGCTTCTGGAGAACTTGTATCTTCAGTGACCGAGCCAATGCGGAGGTCGCTTCTCGAGGAAAGCGGTGACCGCTTCACGTGAATCCTCGGAAAGATAGCTTTTCACGACTAATTCCTCATTGTCACTAGCAGGACCTCGCATTCGCAGGAGAGAGGCCTTGGTGTACGACAGGGTGAGGGGTGCCAGGCCAGCGACCTCCCGGGCTATTTCACGAGTTAGTTCGCGGAGCCCCTCATGCGTCTCGGCCTTCTCACTCACAGCCCCTGCTCGAGCGAGTTCGTCGGTGTTGAGCAGCTTCGCCCGCATGATCATGGTGCGGGTGAGTGGTACTCCGACTAGCTCGACAAGTCGAGTCAGATTCTTCGTCGACAGGCAGTTTCCTACTGTTTTGGCAATCGGAAAGCCGAAGCGAACGGAGGGGCCAGCGAGCAATATGTCGCAGCAGGAGGCCAGTAGCGCGCCCTGCCCGATCACAGGACCGTCCAAGGCTGCTATCGCGGGTACTCGCAGTCCTTCGATGGCTGCGAGTGTGCGCTCGGCATGCGCCTCGAGTTTCCGTACATCCTCGGCCGACTCGAGCGTCGTCATGCCCGCGATGTCTGCGCCGGCCATGAATGACGGGCGCGAGCCATCCCTACCTTCGAACACGACGACCCGAATGTCGTCGTTGTCGTCAGCGAACCGGCACGCAGCTATGATCGCGTCTTCCATCGACTCGGTAGCAGCGTTGAGCCGCTCCGGACGATTGAACGTCACCCAAAGGGTGTGCCCGTCTTGCCTGACCTGCAGCTCGGTGGTGCTGGTGGTTGTGC
>Ga0247825_10000735_pt1 | contig 21120 bp, 16 predicted proteins | sample 13C_Vanillin_Day_FD_194413 | JGI IMG/M metagenome (GOLD analysis project Ga0247825, IMG submission 194413) | Soil microbial communities from agricultural site in Penn Yan, New York, United States - 13C_Vanillin_Day48 | ecosystem: Environmental > Terrestrial > Soil > Agricultural land | place...
GGGGCGGGTGGGGGCTGCTCCGCTGGTGCGGGCCTGAGCACCAGGGACGCGGCCACCGCGGCCGCAAGCACAGCGAGCGACAGCAGCCCAACGAGCGCCGGACGGCGCCACTCAAGGCGCACACTGTTGAGCGCAACCTCCCCCGCCCCCTGCACAGCGGATGGGTGCGCGGGGATCGGCACTTCCACGCCCCCGGGTTGCCCCTCCTCGACTACCACGGGCGCCCCTTCGGCGGGCTCTGGCGGTAGCTGCGCGGCTATGGGGTGAACGCGGGTGCTGCACCACTCTGGGGCCGCCAGCTTCGCGAAGTCCTCCAGCGGTCGCCGCGCATCCTTCGCTGTCGCGGGCCGCTCCTCCAGCGAGTGGTGGATCAGCATCATCGCATAGGCGCTCAGCTCCAGCGGGACGCGACCCTGGGATACCTTGAATGGGGAAGGGGGCGCCACCGCGCCATGGAGCGAGGGCAGGTTCCTGCTGAGGTCCGGCGTCGGGTCCGTCAGGACGTCATAGAGGTCGGCCCCTAGCGCAAAAATGTCGTCGGTCGCTGTGAAGGGGTAACGCGCCTCCGGGTTGTGGAGGTTCTCCCGCCAGAAGCGCACCGCCTCCGGGCTGCGGTTACGCGGTGTGCAAGGGGGCAACGGTGCATCCGTCAACTCCGGGGCGTCCGCGTAGTCCGCCGCTCCGAAGTCGATGATCACCGGCTCGCCTTCCTTGGTGACCATGATGTTTCGCAAGCTCAAGTCCCGGTGGAACACGTTCCGCCCGTGCATGTGCTCCAACGCGTCAAACAGCTTGAGGAACATCCCGACGACTTCATGCACGGTCGGGTACGTCCGCCGCACCCACTCCCCCAGCGTATAGCCCTCCACGAGATCCAGGATGATGTAGTGGAAGCCTGAGCGAGGCCCCCCCAAACGTCCTTGGGCCCACATGCGGATGATGTGGGGGTGTTCGAGCTTCCCGAGGCAGACCGCCTCTCGCTTTGCGCGTGCGTCCGTCTGCTTCAGGTCGCCGCGCCTGTCCACCTGACAGGCCACCTTGAGTGCGCAGCGCTCCCCGTCCTTCTCCACCTCATAGACAACGGCATAGGCACCGCTGCCAATCTTCCGGACAATGCGCCAGCCGTCCACCACCTGTCCGGGCCTCAGGTTCTTCGGATCCAATCGCCAAAACATGCCGGGCACCTCGCGCTGTTGCTACAGCGTCAACTTGGGAATGGACAGGCAGCGGCTCCCGTCAGCGTTGCAGACCCGCAGCGTGTGTGGCTCGTTCAACCATGCTCCCTGCTTGCGCCAGGGCATCTCCACCTCAACAGCCACAGTTACCGCGTCGCCCGGGGGAATGGTTACGTGCCCAGAGAGCACCGCGCGAGCGCGGCGCGGCTCCCCTCCCGCTGCGGGCATTACCTCTGCCCACGCGGGCGCCCACGGCTCCGGCCCGGGGTTGCTCACTTCGAGGGCCACCACCGTCCACGTTGACGCCGCGAGCCCTCGGCACTCGGCGGCGCCAAACTCGCCCTTCACCCGGCTGCACTCTGCCATGAAGTCGCGAACCCTCATGCCCTTCACGTCCACGAGTCCCGAGAACGCCATGGACGCGGGGCTCACAGCCGGGGGCCTCGATTTCAACTCCTCCAGTTCCTTGCGCTGGGTCTCGCACCGCTCGCGCGTGGCAGACAGCTCCACGCGGCACGCCTCCACCGTCTGCTGCGGGCGGCTCACGTTGACCACGGTGTCCACCGTGCCGGGCTGGCTGGTGAGCAGGAACATGACGCTTGAAGGGGTGCCCTCGCGGTAGGTGAAGCGCAGCGCCAGCCGCTCCTTCGGCGCGAGCGGCGCTGCGAGGGCAAGCGTGATGCCCTCATCTCCGGGATCCACTCTGGAGAAGCGGGCGCGGCCCTCTACCTGGACAGACTCACGCACAATCGATGCGTCCAGCAGGATGAGCGTAGGGGCGTCAGGTGAGAGGTAGAGTTGGGGTGACTCGCCCGCCTTGCCCGTGAGAACGACGGAGCGGGGAGCGGCGCCCCCTGCGGGCGCGGCCTGCGCCGGAGCGGCAAGGCCCACCAGCAGGAGGACATACGCGAATGGCGAGGCAGACGGTTGGAACAAGGCGGGGGAACCTCCCAGGTAGGCTCCCAGCCTAGCAGACGAGGACAGCGCATTGGCGCTCACCACTGAAGGCCGCGTCGCGGTGTGCAGGTTCACTCCGCGAGGCCCGCGTCCGACGTGTCCGGCATGGACGCTCGCCACGCGCCCCAGCGCTCACCACGCCGCTCTCTTCTACTCGCTCATTGAGACAGCCAAGCTCAGTGGTGAGGATCAGGGCGACTACCTGCTGCGCGCAGCCATGGCTGCCTTCGAGAAGCCGGGCACCGTCACTCTTCCTCAGGCATCAGGCGGGCCTCGCGCGTCAGGGAGCAACCAGGAGGATGATCTCCGCATCCGGATCGTTGGACGGTCTCGATCCCTCACACATCATGCCCGGCAACAGGCGTGAGCAGCGCGTAGACTCTGCGTCAGAGGTGGGCATTACACTCGCGGCACTATGATCAGATTCTCTCCGTGCTGGCAGTGGGTGTTGGCGGCTGTTGCTTTGGCGGCTTGCGCGACGACGCCAGCGTCCAGGAGTGAGGAAGCCGGCTGCGAGGTGGCAACTGAGGCCGCTTCCTACAACGAGGTGTGCGAGCAAGAAAGCAGCTTGGTGGCGGTCTGCGCCGGCGAGCAGTGCGGGCTGTACCGGTGCCGGGAGGTGAGGAAGTCCCTCACGGTCGGGCGCGTGGTGCTCGCCCGGTTCCCGGTGGGAGGACTACCCAATCCCCAAGTGAGGCCTCAGCGCCATTGGGGGAGCGCGCAGGAGGTACCAGAGGACGCGCTGCCTGTCTTCATCATTCCATGGCGCCATAAGCCGCCACTCCTGCCCAGTCAGCAGGCAATGCTGGAGGAGTGGGCAAAGGAGCGGCGCAAGCCGCACGAGAAGCACCACATCTTTCCGCAGGCGTTCAGAGGATGGTTCATCCGGCGAGGCATCAACATCGACGAGTTCGTGATCCCGCTGGAGGTAGAGAAGCACCGAAGCATCCACCGGGGGGAGCGCGGGGGACCGTGGAATGCAGCCTGGGAAAAGTTCATCAACGAACACAAGGAGACGGTCTCGAAAGAGGAGATCTACCGGTATGCTGGACAGCTCATCTACGAGTTCCAGTTGTTCGGTCCGGTGGTGCCGTATTGGAAGCAGCCGCCACCGCTACCTCCGGGGTATTGAGGAATCGTGAAATTCTATTGGTTACAACGTGTTCCTCACCCGCGTTACTCAGGCTGGTATGCGTACGGGCACAAATGGGGCCTGCCAGGCGTGCACTGCCCGGTATGCGATGCAACTTGGGCGGGGACGGGAGATGCCTACCCCTCTGTGGACTTGTCCCACCTTTCGGCACGCGAGCAAAAGAAATATCTGCCGCGAGTGGAGGAGGACTATGCGGAGTTCGAGCGGCTGCGCGAGCAGGTGTGCCCGCTAGTGCCCCCCGGAGTCCGTCTCCGGCCGGGGACTGAGTTCGGTCCCATGAATGGCTCAGCCCAGGGAGAATTCGGCCCGCTGGTCCTGGTCAATTCATGGGAGTTGTTGATGAGGCGTGAGCCGTTGGAGCGCTTACATGCCGAGGGACTGCGCGGCCTGAAGGGATGCCGCGCGGAGCTGCGCTTCCGCAAGAAGAACCCACCGGAACTGCTGGAGATGGAATTGTTGCCGCGAGGCGCATTTCACCCCGCCTGCATCCCGGAACACCCCCCGGCCTGCTCGAAGTGTGGGGGAGGAGGCTTTAAGCGGCCGGAGGAGCCAATGCTGGACACCGCCACGCTGCCGCAAGATCTGGATCTGTTCCGGTTAGCGGATTTCATGACAATGATCATCGGCACCGAGGGCTTCGTGGAGGCGGTGCGGCGCCTCGGCTACGAGCAGGACATCGCCTTCCGCGAGCTACCGCTGCGCTGAGTGGCCTTGTGAAGGTTTATTCGGGATCTGACCAAAGGCTCCCTGGCCTGTGCGATGGCAAACGAATACGGCCCGAGCGGCAATTGCCGTACTCCCAGATTTTCCGGGTACGACTACACCTTGGCTCATGAGTTACCTAGGCACGTCTGCTGAGCGGGTGGGTACGGTCGTAGAGCGTCCTCCCGAGCCGCGGCAGGCGGCGCCCGCGGCGGCCCGGGAGCCCATGTCCGCGCCTGTGCAGGAGCTGCCCTACCGCGAGCTCTTCCTGGCCCTGGCCGAGGAGTTGCCGGACGCCGTCTTCACCAAGGATCTCCAAGGGCGCTACACGTACATCAACAGCGCGGGGGCGCGGTACCTGGGGCTGCCTGCCAAGGAGATCATCGGCCGCCGCGATCTGGATCTGATGAGCCCGGAGGAGGCGCAGAACACCCTCGAGTTCGACCGGCAGACGCTGCTGGCCGGCAGCACGCTGCGCGCGGAGATGAGCGAGTGGATGGCGGGGGAGCAACGGGAGTGGCTCTCCACGAAGGGAGTCCTGCGGCGCCCAGACGGCCAGGTAGCGGGGCTGTACGGCATCAGCCGGGATGTGTCGGCGCACCGGCGCACGGAGGAGGCGCGCCACCAGAGCGAGGCGCTCTTCCGGGCTGCGGCCAGCAGCAGCTTCGACGCGTTCTTCATCGTGCGGGGGGAGCCGCAGGGACTGCGCCTGCTGCGGCTCAACACCCACGCCGAGACGCTGCTGGGCTGCGCGGCCCGCGAGGCGGAGGGGCGCCTGCTCTCCGAGTTCCCCCAAGGGGCCTTCATCGCCCCGCCGCAGCTGTGCCAGGGGGTGTGGCGGACGGGAAGATCCCACGACGAGGAGCTGAAGCAGGAGATACCAGGACGGGGCCTCCGCTGGTTCCGCCGCCAGCTCAACGCGGTGGGCGACTGCATGGCGATCATGGTGCGGGACATCACCGAGCACCGTGAGAACGAGCTGCGCCAGCGGCTGAACGAGCGGATGGCGGCCGTGGGGATGCTGGCCGCGGGGGTGGCGCACGAGATCAACAACCCGCTGGCCTTCGTGCTGAGCAACCTGCACTACATCGAGAAGGAGCTGCGCCGGCTGAAGCAGAGCCAGATCGACATGGGCGAGATGATGGAGGCCATCACCGATGCGCGCGACGGGGCCGAGCGGATGCGCGGCATCGTCCAGAGCCTGGGGGCGCTGGCGCGTGGGGACTCGATCAAGACCCAACCCATGGATGTGCACGAGGTGCTGGACAACTCGGTGCAGCTGTCATGGGGGCGGCTGCGCAGCCGGGGGCTCCTGGTCCGCGAGTATGGCGAGGATGTGCCACTGGTGCTGGGCACCTCGGTGCAGTTGTCGCAGGTGTTCGTCAACCTGCTGGTCAACGCCGCACAGGCCCTGCCCGCGACGGGAGGGGGCGAGGTGCGGGTGGTGACGAAGCGCCACAGTGAGTCGGTGGTGCGGATCGAGGTGCAGGACAACGGCTGTGGCATCCCCCTGGAGAACCTCGAGCGCATCTTCGAGCCCTTCTTCACCACCAAGCCCGTGGGGGAAGGCACGGGCTTGGGGCTGTCCATCAGCCACGACATCATCCGCGGGCTGGGCGGTGAGCTCACGGTAAGCAGCACACTCGGAGTGGGGACCACCTTCACGATCCTGCTCCCGGTGGCTCCTGAGCTGGAGGACGAGTAGTGCAGATTCCAATACAAACCCGATTATTAGGTATTTGAAAACTGAGACACGATGGCTTGAGTCAAGCCATTCCCATTCTCACGCCATGGAGTGCGTCGATGCGGGAGGCAGGAGCCACCTGCAGCATCATCACCTACGCGCGGCGGAGCGAGCAGCGGCGGCGCGAGGCTGTCCATCTGCTACGTCACATCGGCCGTCACAAGGGGCGCATCGACGTGGAGAGCGAGCCCGGCCAGGGCAGCACCTTCACCGTCCGGCTGCCCCTGGGCACCGCACCCCTCGCACAACGAGAGAGAGAGAGTCGTTCGAGTCACTCATAGGCGTGGGAGACAAAAACGGAAAGTGGAGCCAGCACCCTGTACACTCTCCACTTCGATGTGGCCGCCATGCGCTTCGATGATGCGGCGGCTCACGGCCAGGCCAAGCCCCACTCCCGGGATGGTGTCTCGCGTAGCAGCGCTTCGCCGGAAGGGCTCGAAGATGCTCTCCCGCTCCGAGGCTGCGATGCCCGCTCCCTGGTCCTTCACCGCAACCCAGGCGGCGTGCGGCGTGGTGGTCAGGCCGACCCGAACCTGTCCCCCCTGAGGCGAGTACTTGATGGCGTTGCTCAGCAGGTTGTTGAGCACCTGCGAGATACGCGTGGCATCACAGCGCACCTGCACTGGCGCCTCCGGTACGTGAAGCACCAGCTCGTGTCCTGGAGATATCCCTTCGTGGAGCGCAACAGCGTCGCGGAGCAATCCCCTCAGGTCCTGCTCCTCCATGCGCAGCTCCAGCCGGCCCGCTTCGATCCGGGCGGTGTCGAGCAGGTCTTCCACCATCCGCGTGATCCGCTCCACCTGGCGGGTGACCAGGACGAAGCGCTCGCGCACCTTCTCCTCAGGGGGGAGCGGACGGTCCGGCCGCACCACCTCGCCAGTCAGCTTGAGGGCACTCAACGGGTTGCGCAGGTCGTGCGCCACGCTCGCGATGAAGTGGAGTTGCACCTCGCGCTGACGCTCGAGCCGCGTGGCCATCTCGTTGAACTCACGCGAGATCTCTCGCAACTCCAACGCGCCGGCCTCGGGTGCCACCAAGCCAGGAGTGCCCAGACGGAAGCGCACCAGGGTATCCCGAATGGCCACCAGCGGCCGGTAGACAAAGCGACGGATGCTCCAGAGGGCCACGCTGATCCCGGCGAACAGCGTCGTGCTCACGAGGATCCCCACCATGTCGGCCAGCCGATTCCACCGACGTGTCTCCTCGGCTACCCCATGGGCTTCCGCGACGTTGAATTCGATGAGACGCTCAGCGCTCTCGTAGGCCCGGTCGACGAGATGGGGACCTTCCTCAAGGTGCTCATCCCCCTGGGCTCTCAGCTGCTCCACTTGCGCCAGGTATTCCTGGGTGTCCTCCGTGAGCTTCAGGATGATGGCTCTTTCCTCGGAGCTTCCGACGAAGTTTTCGGCCTTGTGCAGCCAGTCCTGAAGCTGCTCCAACGCATCCCGCATCGCCGCGGCGTGACTTTCCTCTCCGGTGAGCGCTAGCAGCCGACGCTCCCGGTTGTGCACCAGGAGTGCGATCTCGATCTCCTCCGCCGCGCGCACACTCTCCACGGCCAGGACGATCCGCTGGGTGTTCTGATTCATGCGGGTGGTGATGGCCATCAGAGCGGCGGCGACCGTCAGCGCCAGGAGCAGGCCCCCCCCCGTGACACAACCGAGCAAACGTCGAAGGCTCATGTCTCTCGCTCCTCTATGACCAGAACCAACCTCGAGTCCCACGCACGCTATGCCCGGAGGCTGGGACTGTGGCAGCACGCCTGGGAGGTGTTGCGTCTTGCAACGGTTCCGCCCAGGCAGATGTGCGCTCCAAAGCAAAAGCCACGTAGGCATGTGCCTTGCTGGGCTTCTGGAGATGGCCTGTAGCCAGAGGAAGGCCCTGGCTTGAGCCTCTGAGGAGCTTGGCGTCGATGAAGACTTGGATAGCCGTTGCAATGCTGGCGGTGGGGCCGCTCTCTGCGTGTGGCCCCTCCAAGGAGTTGAGGCAGGTACGTGCGGAGGCCTCTGAGCTGCGCACGGAGACCGACTCGCTGCGCGCGGAAGTGCGAATCTTGCGCGCGGAGAACAAGAATTTGAAGGCAAAGGTCGGAGACCTGGAGGACAGCCTCATCGAGGTATCCCGGGAGCGCGACGAGCTGAAGCTCGCCGCAGAGAGGCCGGCTTCAAGCCCTGCCAGGAAGCCGGGCCGTAAGTAGGTCCACTGAAGACCCGGCGCTCCTCAAACCTGAGGAGCGCCGGCCTTGTCCTGGAGCTTCCCACCTTCGGGCGCGCTGAACCGCAGGATGAGGAAGCCCACCACCCCGGAAGCAAGCGATCCGAGAAGGATTCCTATCTTCGCCTGATCGAGCAGGCGCGGCTCAGGGAAGGCCAGCCCCGCGATGAAGAGTGCCACCGTGAAGCCGATGCCCGCGATCACCGCCACCCCGTAGAGCTTCCCGCGAGAGGCTCCACCGGGCATTGGCGCGAGGCCCAGGCGCACCGCCAGCAGCGTGAAGAGGAAGATACCGAGCTGCTTGCCGAAGAAGAGTCCCAGGGCCGCGCCCAGCGAGATGTTGTTCGTCAGCGCCTCCAGCCCGACTCCGGCCAGCGAGACGCCCGAGTTCGCCAAGGCGAACAGCGGCATGATCAGGAAGGCCACGTAGGGGTGCAGCAGGTGCAAGAACCGATTGAGCGGCGGCTCCAGCTCCTCCAGCCGCTCCTCAATGGCCAGCAGCTCCGCGTTGCCCAGCGCCTCCCCGCGAGGCTCGCGCACGAGATGCGTGGTATGCGTGTGGAGTTCCGTCAGCACCTCCTGGGCCGGCCTGGAGGCACGCGCCGGGATCATCATCCCCAAGATGACTCCCGCGATGGTGGCGTGGATGCCCCCATGGTGCAGCGTGTACCAGAGTGCCACCCCGCCCACCGCGTACGCCAGCCCGTTGCCCACCTGCAACCGGTTGAGCACGAGGAGCGCTCCGGTGACGGCCAGCGCGCCCAGCAGCCAGCTCGCGTGGAGCCCCGAGCCGTAGAACAAGGCGATCACCAGGATGCCGCCCATGTCATCGAAGATGGCCAGCGCCGTGACGAACACCACCAGCGCGTATGGCACCCGGCTCTTGAGCAGGCTCAAGCAGCCGATGCAGAAGGCGATGTCCGTGGCCATCGGAATGGCCCAACCTACGAGCCCGGGGCTGCCGCGGTTGAGCACGACGTAGATCACCGCGGGCACCACCATCCCTCCCACGGCGGCCACGAGCGGCAGCAGCGCCCGCGAGAGGCTGCGCAGCTCGCCCACGACGAGCTCCCGCTTGATCTCCATCCCCACCGCGAAGAAGAAGATGGCCATCAGCCCATCGTTGATGAGGTGATGGAAGGAGAAGTGGACCTGGCTCTCCCCCACTCCGATCGTCAGCGGCGCCTCGAAGATGGCGGTGTAGCTGTCACGCATGGGCGAGTTGGCCCACACCAGCGCGATGGCCGCCGAGCACAGCAACAGGATGCCGCTCGCGGCCTCTAGCTCGAAGAACTCCTGGAGAGGCCGCGCCACCGCCTTGAAGAGGGATTCCGGCGTCTTCGGTCTTCCCTGTCCCTGCTCTCTCACCGCTCCTTCCTTTCCCTGCCTTGCCGTCTCAGCGCCGCTGCCGCGCGGCCTCCGCCGCCTCCGCGACCAGGGTCACCAGATTCGAGATGAGCTGTGAGTCCCGGCTGCGCAGAACACGCCGCTCTCTCTGCCGCATTCGCAGCACCAGCCAATAGGTATCCCCCACCACCAGGAGCGCGGCGATGGAGCCGAAGATGGCCACCCCCGCCAGGCCCAGGGCCATACCGTAGACTCCTCTGCCCTCCTCACCCGAGGCTGCCATGACCGAGAGCAGGGCAGGCAGCCCCACGATCACGCCTACGACCAAGGTCACCAGCCACGGAAGGACGCGCGGACTGCGCCGGAGGGATTCTACTCCCTCCACTTCCCCCAGGAGCCACGTGCGGCCTGCGGCGACCACTCGCTCGCTCGTGACGAGCACGCCTTGGTCGTCGAAGAGTGTGGTCTCCCGCTCGCCAGGCCCAGGACCCCTCACCTCCTCGTGGGCGAGCGGTGACGTCGAGAGCTGCGAGGCTGAGTTACTCATCATTCCCCTCTGAGTGCGAAGACCGAGTCCTGGGAGCTGGAGTGGGAGCGGGCCTGCCCGAAGCAGGGAGCACCGCGAGCACCATCCGGCGCAGCCCTTCGAGCGGCTGCCCGAGGGCGAAGCATCCCCGAGCCCCCAACCGCAGCGCACGTTGCATCATCCGATCATCCGCAAACGGCAGCAGAATGAAGACAGGAGCCGGGTAGGTCCCATCCCGAGCACCCTGCAGCGCATTCAGGAGGCCCTCGCCGCGCTCGACCTGGACGAGCACGAGATCCGGGCGGGCGGAGCGTGCCTCCCCCACATGCAGGGTGATCCCCACCTCGGAGAGCACATCGGAGAGGAGCGCGGCAAGTGAGTCGTCCGCGCCCAGGAGCAGCGCATGACCGGCCTGTCGAACTCCCACGGCTACGGGCCACTCGCTCGGGCGTGAGCCACGGAGACCATGAACTCACTGCGGCGGTTCTTGGACCAGACGCTCTCACCGCTGCCTGTCTCCGCCGGGCGCTCCTCGCCGTACGTCACAATGGAGATACGGTCCGGCTCCACGCCGAGCTTCATCAGGTAGTCACGAGCCGAGGCGGCCCGGCGCTGCCCCAGCGCCAGATTGTACTCGGTGGTGCCCAGCTCGCAGGTGTGCCCGGAGATCGTCACGCGGGCCTCGCGCCGCTGACGCAGGGATTCCGCCACCTGGTCGAGCATCTGCCGGGAGTCCGGCCGCAGCGTGGCGGAGTCGAGCTCGTAGTAGATGGGGTTGAAGTCCAGGGGTGGCAGCTCGGCGACCTGCTTGGGCGCGGGCGGCGGCTTCACCGGCTCGGAGCGCGGCGGTGGGGTATTCACAGCGGAGGCGCCATCAGAAGAGACAGTCGTCGTGGACTTCGTGGCACAGGCGCTCGCGGCGATCGCGAGCAGGACGAGAGGGAGCAGCAGTGGGCGCATACCCCGCTCCCTAGCAACACCCATGCCCGGGGCACCCTCCCTCGGGAGATGACTCTTCCGCGCCGTCCACCCTGGTATCCCGCCACCCTACCGTGGCGAATTGCCAGGGCCCTTCTCCCGCTCGCGGCGGTGGATGGTGGAGACGTCGATGCCGAGCAGCTCCGCGGCCCGCGTCTTGTTCCCTCCGCAGCGGGCCACCACCCAGGAGATGTACTCGCCCTCCAGCTGGCGCAAGGGCCACAGCCCCTCCTGAGCCAGGGTGAGCGGGTGGGCCTCGGGGTTCACCGAGGGTGCATGCAGCCGGAGCTCCGCCAGCTCCACCGTCTCCCGGGGGACGAGCACCACCAGCCGCTCGACCAGGTTCTCCAGCTCGCGCACGTTGCCCGGCCAGGGCATGGCGCCCAGCGCGGAGACCACCTCGGGCGACAGCGCCGTCACCTTCGAGCGGGTGTTCCTCGCGCGGGCCCGGGAGATAAAGTGCTCGACGAGCAGCGGAATGTCCTCGCGCCGCTCTCTCAGGGGAGGAATCCGCAGGGTGACGACGTTGAGCCGGTAGAAGAGATCCGCCCGGAAGCGGCCCTCACGGACTCGCGCCTCCAGATCCTGGTGGGTGGCCGCCACGATGCGCACGTCCACCGTGCGGCTGGCGTCCGCGCCCACCGCTCGAACCTCTCCGTCCTCGAGCACCCGCAGCAGCTTCGCCTGAAGCTCGGAGGGCATGTCGCCGATCTCGTCCAGGAAGAGCGTGCCCTTGTCCGCCTCGACGAAGAGCCCCCGCCGGACCGTGGTGGCGCCCGTGAAGGCCCCCTTCACGTGGCCGAACAGCTCGCTCTCCAGCAGGGTGTGAGGCAGCGCGGTGCAGTTGACGGCCACGAAAGGCTCGGCGGCCCGAGACCCCTCCGAGTGCAGCGCCCGCGCCACCAGCTCTTTGCCGCTGCCACTCTCCCCTCGGATCAACACCGGCGCGATCGAGTGAGCCACGGGCTCGATCATCTCGTACAAGGCCCGCATGGCAGCGCTCCGGCCCACCAGCGCCCCCAGGCCGCGTGGCCCTGCCGCCTGACGCAGCACCCGGTTCTCCGCGCGCAGCCGCCGCTCCTCCAGGGCTCGCCGCAGGTAGATGAGCACCTCGTCCAGCCGGAAGGGCTTGGTGAAGTAGTGCCAGGCCCCCTTCCGCATCGCCTCCACCGCGCTCTCGACGCCTCCGAACGCCGTCATCAGCAACACGGGCACCTCGGGGTCCACCGCGCGCACCGCGGCCAGCACATCGAAGCCGTCCACCTGCTCCATGCGCAGATCGCACAGGATCGCATCGAACGGGCGAGTACGCACCAGACGGACGGCCTCCGCGCCTCCCGTGGCGAGCTCCACCTCGTACCCCTCATCGGTGAGAGGATCCTGGAGCATCCGCCCCATCTCCACATGATCGTCGACGACCAGGATGCGCCCCTTAGATGGCATGCTGCTCCTCTGTGGCTGATGGCCCCGCCGCGGGCCAGAGCACGGTGACGCAGGTGCCGCGCCCGGGCTCGCTCTCCAGTTCCACCCGCCCACCGTGGTTGCGCACGACGTGTGCGACCACCGTCAAGCCCAGCCCCGTCCCCTGCCCTCGCTTCTTCGTCGTGAAGAAGGGATCGAACACCTGGTTGAGGCTCTCCGGCGGAATGCCACACCCGTCATCCCGGACGGTGATGCTCACAAACCCCCAGGCACCCGAGGAGGACCCGTCTGGAGCCGCCGCGGTCAACCGGACCCGTCCCCCGGCGCTGCACGCATCACACGCATTGAGCGCCAGGTTCACGAGCACCTGCTGGAGCTGATCGGGATCGGCGGCGATCGCTGGCACTCCCTCAGGGAGCTCCCACTCGAGGCGCACCTGCCGCCGCTCGGCCTCCAGGCGGAGCAGCTCGCTCACATCGCGCAGCAGCGGCCCGAGCGCCACCGGACGCACCGCCGCGGGCTGGAGCCGCGAGAAGTCCAGCAACTGGCGGATGGTCCGGCTCACCCGGTCGATCTGCTCGATGATGACCCCCACCCCGGCCGCCTGAGGGTGGGTGGCTCCCAGCTTCCCGAGCACGTACTCGGCGCGGCCCCGGACCACGCCCAGCGGAGTACCGATCTCGTGGGCAATCCCCGCGGCGAGCACGCCGACGGTGGCGAACTTCTCGGCGCGGAGGAGCTGGGTCTCCAGCGCGCGGAGGTTGCTGAGGTCCTCGACCACCAGGAGCGTGCGCACCTCGGGATCTCTTGCCTCCAGCGGCACGGCGTGGATGCTGTACTGCCCCTCCTCGCCGAAGAGCGCCAGGGGTTCGCCCAGGAGGCTGCGCACGCGGGCCTCGCGGGTGGCGGCCGCCACCAGCTCCTTCAGCCGGATCATCACCGGCTCGGACACCTGCGGGAAGGCTGCCGTCAGCGGCCCCCCCACAACGCTGGAGGGCATGCGGGAGCGCAGGATCTGGTTCACCGCGCTGATACGGCCCTCAGCCGTGAGCGCCAGCACCCCCGTGGGGATGTTGTCGAGGATCTTCTGGGTCTTGTCGTGCAGGTGCGCGAGCCGATCCGCATGCCGACGGCTCTCTCGCAGGGCCACAGCACGGCGTTGGGCCAGGAAGACGTAGACTCCGAAGCTCACCAGGAACAGCGTCACGAGCAGGGCTGCAAGGGACAGCCGGACGATGAGCCCCCGCTCGTGGGAGCGCAGCGCGATGGAGGAGACCAGGGTGGCGGCGGACCAGTGGCTGCCCCCCTTGAGCTGAATAGGGGTGAAGGCGGCAACGGCCTCTGCTTTCCCCAGCCCCAGGAGCTCCGCCTCCTGTTCGCTGATCAGCAGCGTGCCGCGCTCGCCCCTCCTCATCTTGGATGTCAGCAAGGCGTACACGGGGACGAGCGCCCGCTCCGTCTCCAGCCGCTCGTACCAGCGCGCAAGCCCCGCATCACTCGCGGCGCTGGGCCGGCCATGCGCCCCAAGGAGCAACAGCCGCGCCTCGGGATCCGAGGTCACGATCCTGAGCGGAGCAAACAAGGATCGCGTGTCCACCAGGACCGCGACGGCGCCTCGGGCTCGCCCCTCCTCCACGGGGATGGCCGTGGCCAGGATGCGCAGCCAGCCCCCTTCCACACCGGCCAACGGGGGAGAGCTGGTGATGTCCGCAGGAGGCCGCTCGAGCGCCCGGCGCGCGGTCTCTGCCAGCTCGGGAAAGAACCTTCCCTGCGCTACCTGGGGATCGGCACGCCGATCCACCAGCCTGAGCTGCTCGACCCCGGCCTCATCGTAGGCAGCGATGGCCTTGTACTGGCCGATCACCTCCAGCAGGGCCCGCAGCTCGCGCCGATGCTCCTCCAGGCTCCCCGGCTGCGAGAGGAGCTCTCCGGCGAAGAGCAGATCCTCGCTCACATCCTCCAGCCCCTCGACCACGCCACGAGCCGCTTCATCAAGCTGGGCCTGGCGATCGTGAGCGAACTGCTGCACCAGCTCCGCGCGGTTGCGCTGGATGACCATGAGCGCGCCTCCTCCCACGGTGGCGAGCGCGACGCACAGCAGGAGGATGGGTACCAGGGTGTGGCGCATGGCTTGGACCGCTCAACAATAGCTGGAGTTTCGTGTCCTGTACCCGCCGCTTCTCCCAACCCGAGGGGCACTGGGATACGTGCCTCGGTGCACCAACTTTCATGAGTGCGCTTTCCCATCCCAACGCCCTCATTGGTGCTTGTCCTCTCGGTCATGGGAACAGCCCATGCGGGAACACTCTTGTTCCCAGAGGACGCGCCACTCGCCTCGCGTGAAGAGAGCACGGCCGAGGGAGCGCCCCCTACCTCTCAGTCCTCGGAGCAGCCCACCAGGTGGGGATTCTTGATCGCACTCGGCGAGGTGACAGCGGTCAACGTGGTGGTCTGGTCGTTTGACCGGTACGTGCTGGATGCGGACTATGCGCGCATCAGCCCAAGCTCCTGGGAGCAGAACCTGCGCTCTGGCTTCGTCTGGGACGATGACGAGTTTGGCACCAACCAGTTCGCCCACCCCTACCATGGCAGCTTCTACTACAACGCCGCACGGGACAACGGCTTCGGCTATGTCGGCTCCAGCCTCTTCACCCTCCTGGGCAGCCTTCAGTGGGAGCTGTTCGCCGAGACGCAACTGCCGTCCATCAATGATCTCGCCAACACCACCCTCGGGGGAATCGCCCTGGGCGAGGTCCTGTACCGGCTCTCCTCGGAGGTGCTGGACGATAACGCCACAGGCCTTGCCAGGGTGGGCCGCGAGTTGTTGGGCGCCGCGGTGAGTCCCAGCCGCGGCTTCAACCGCCTGGTGCATGGCGATTCGTGGAGGGCCGGCTCGCCACCGCATGAAGAGTCACCCCCTCGCGGCATCTCCGTCGTGGGGCAGATTGGCTACCTGAAGCTCGCGAACGGCGAAGCACTGACGGAGGGCTCGGATCAGCTCTTCGCGCAGCTCGTCCTCCGGGATGGCGACCCGGTGTACGAGGAAATCCAGAAGCCGTTCGACGCCTACTCGGTCGAAGCGCAGTTCTCCACCAAGGAGCACCGCCTCGTCAGCCATGCCCAGATACGGGGGGTGCTCGCGTCCACCCCGCTCGTGACCACCAAGCACAGCCGGCTCGTGCTGGGTGCGCTCCAGCATTTCGACTACACGAACGTCCAGGCCTACGAGGTCGGCGGCCAGTCCTTCAGCGGCAGCTTCCTCTACGCGCACAGGCACTCCGAGGAGGACTCCTTGCGCGCGGCGCTCCACCTCAAAGGGATGGTGCTCGGGGGAATCTCCAGCGAGCACGCCGTCCGCATGGGCCGTAGCTACGACTACGGTCCTGGCCTGAATCTCCAGATCGAGGCCAGGTACCTGCACCAGGAGTGGGAGCTCGCCACCGCCGAGGCGGGGATCGCCTGGATTGACACCTTCAACGGCTCGGACGGCCAGCACCTGGTCGTCGCGGGCAAGGTCCAGGTGGACTTCCCCGTCTACCGCTCACTGGGCGTGGGAATGAGCGGCATGCTCTTCCAGCGCAACAGCCTCTTCCAGGACTTCGAGGACACCACCCAGCACGTCTCACAGCTCCGCATCTTCCTATCGCTTCACTGAGCGTCCGCGGCCGTGCCGAGCACCGGAGCTTCCTTCAAGCGCACCTCCGCGACGACGGGGTAGTGGTCGGACGCCTCCACGCGCAGCACGCGGCTGCGCAGCGGGACGAACGCATCGGAGGCCAGCACATAGTCGAGGCGGATCGACGGCAGGAACGGGAGCGGCAACTGGAAGGTACCGTCCCAACCCGAGCCGCTGGCATCGAAGACGTCCCTCATCTGCCGCCGCAGCAGGCGCACCGTGTCCGAGCCCGGCCCGTCGTTGAAGTCACCCATGAGGAGCTTGGGGCGAGGATCCCGCGCCATCAGCCCGGCGATGAACTCGCCCTGGCGCACGCGAATGTGGTTCCGGAAGGGCGGATGCACAAGATGGGTGATGTAGACGCTCACCTCGCGCCCCGCCACCTTCAGGAGCGCATGCACCACGGTGCGCGGCTCCAAGCCCTTGGGCATGGGCAGCGGGTACTGCGCCAGCGCCTCCACCGGGAAGCGAGACAGCAGCGCGAGACCGTAGGCCCCGCCGAACACATCCCGCGTGCGGAAGTGAGCGTGGTACGGCAGGCCTGTTCGCTCCGAGAGCACCGCGGCCTGATCCAACTTCCCTGCGCGGCGGCTCCGCGAGTCCACCTCCTGCAGCGCGACGATATCAGGGGCCGTGTCGCGGATGACCTCGGCCACATCGTCCAAGCCGCGCGTGCCGGACTTGATGTTGTAGGTCATCACTCGCAGCAGCGTCGCATCAGGCGCCACGGACGTGCGCGGACCGAACCGCGCGGGGGCGGTGCACGCCCAGGACGAGGAGAGGATAACGAGGCCGAGGAGTGGAAAGAGGCGCATATCTGAGACGGGCGGGTGCTTATGCCACGCGCCGAGACCCGCGTCGCGAGCGCTCACGAGTCGCGAGCACGCCCCCAACCCCGCCAGGCAAGTTGGCGTGAGGAATCAGGCACGTCGAATCCTTCCCGGCCAGGATGTCAGCCACGCTGAGCCTTGAGGCCCTCTCCACTCGGATGCTGCACCGGCAGCACCGCGGCTCGAAATTTCAGGCTCCAGCTTGGGAGAGAGCGATGAAACGTTCAAGCCAACGCGCGGTTAGCGGCCACCGACGAGCACCGGCACCATCCCCGCGGGTCTCAAGAGGGGCCAAGGGGGGGAAGCAAGCCACAACACGGCCCGGGCCAACGCCGCCGGCCTCCGTGGAGGAGGAGTTGATCGTGCAACAGGTCCCGTGGAGCGGGACCGCTGAGTCGTCGCTCGAGGTCTTGCTTGGTCGCGAGTGGATGGTGACGAACGGGCTGGGCGGCTATGCGGCCGGTACGGTCGCTGGCGTGCCCACCCGGAGGTTCCACGCTCTCCTCGTCTCGGCCCTCCCCTCCCCGCTCGGCCGGGTGGTGATGCTCAGCCAGCTCACCGAGCAGATCACCTTGCCGGATGGCCGGGTTGGCGAGCTCGGCGGAAGCGAGCAGTCGCCTGGCAAGCTCAAGGTGCACGGCATCGCCGCGCTCAAGGAGTTCCGGCTGGAGCACGGCCTGCCCGTGTGGCGGTACGAGGCGGCCGGCTATGCTCTCGAGAAGCGGATCCTCATGCCGCACCAGCAGAACACGGTGTACGTCCAATATGCGCTGGTGGGCGGCAAGGGGCAGATCACCCTGGACGTGCGCCCGGCGCTCCAGTTCCGACGGCATGAGGATCGGCTCGACTCGGTCGTCGCCGAGGACTACCCGATCACGCGGCTGGGGGAGCGCTATGAGCTGCTGGCGCCGGACCCATTCCCTCCGCTCCGGATGCGGTTCCTGGGGCAGGAGTCGACGTTCCTGAGCGCCCCGCGAGCGCTGGAGAACATGTACTACCGCATCGAGGATCGGCGCGGGTACGACTCGGGCGGGCACTTGTGGAGCCCGGGCAGCTTCCGAGTGCAGCTCTCCTTCGAGCGGCCGGCGACCTTCGTCGCCTCCACCGAGGACTGGGAGATCATCGACGCGTTGAGCCCGGAGAACGTCCGGCAGTTCGAGTGGGCACGGCGCGAGCGCCTGCTGCGGGCAGCGCACCCGGCGGCGCGCAGCGGGATCGGTCCGCAGCTCGTGTTCGCCGCGGATCAATTCATCATCGTTCCCACGGGCCGTGTGGCGGACTCCGCGCGCGTTCACGCGGCCGGCGACGAGCTGCGCAGCGTCATTGCCGGCTACCACTGGTTCACGGACTGGGGCCGGGACACGATGATCAGCCTGGAGGGCCTGACGCTCACCACCGGCCGCTACGACGAGGCCCGCGATATCCTGCGGACGTTCGCGTACTACGCGAAGGACGGTCTGATCCCGAACCTGTTCCCCGAGGGTGGGAAGGAAGGGCTCTACCACACCGCGGACGCGACGCTGTGGTTCTTCCACGCGATCTCGCGGTACCTCCAGGCGACCGGCGACCGCTCGAGCCTGCCGCGCATGCTGCCGCTCTTGCGCGATATCGTGGCGCACCATCTGCGCGGAACCCACTTCCACATCGGGGTCGACCCGGCGGACGGGCTCATCCGTCAGGGCGAGAGCGGCTATCAGCTCACGTGGATGGACGCGAAGGTGGGCGACTGGGTCGTGACGCCTCGCCGGGGGAAGACCGTCGAGATCAACGCGCTCTGGTACAACGCCCTCATGCTCCTCACGGGCTGGGTCCGGGAGCTCGAAGGCGACCACGAGGCGGCTCAGTATGCCGAGCTGGCCGAGCGTGCGCGGACCTCCTTCAACGAGCGGTTCTGGAACGAGCGGAGCGAATACCTGTACGACATCGTGGATGGTGAGCGCGGGGACGACGCATCCTTCCGGCCCAACCAGATCCTCTCGTTCTCCCTGACGCACCCTGTGCTGGATCAGCGCCGCTGGCTCCCGGTGCTGGAGAAGGTGATGGAGCAGCTCTTCACGCCGGTGGGGCTCCGGTCGCTCGCGCCGGGCCATCCGGACTACAAGCCGCGGTACGACGGTGACCTGCGCTCGCGCGACGCGGCCTATCACCAGGGGACCGTCTGGGCCTGGTTCGCCGGGCCACTCGTCGATGCCTGGCTCAGGGTCCACCCAGGCGATCGCGCGGGTGCGCGGAAGCTGCTGAAGGGCTTCGAGTCCGAGCTCGGAGAGGCGGGGCTGGGCACGATCGCGGAGATCTTCGACGCGGACCCACCCTACACCCCGCGGGGGTGCATCGCCCAGGCGTGGAGCGTGGCCGAGGTCCTTCGCGCATGGGTGAAGACCGCTCCTGACGGTGCGGACGGGCACGAACGCGCCCGCTCAGGACGGGCACGCCGCGAGCGCCCATCCTGAAGCACCAGCGCTGGCCACGGTGGGTATCCCGGAGCGAGACGCCGCGCTCCGGACCCCATCCTCAGGCACCAGGCTGAACCGAGGCCTCGTTACTGGCACTGGAGATCGTAGTTCTTGGTATCCCCACCAGGGTCTCTCACCACGGCGGTGTTGGAGCCATTGAACTCCGTGGTGAAGACGCCGTCCTCGCCGTCCACCGTCACCTTGCCTGACGAGGGGCACTGGCCCACGCAGCGCCGGTAGTCGGTGATGGTCGAGGTGGTGGTCATACCGTCGCGGGTGCTACCGCCCGAGCCATTCAGGGTCACGCACCCACTCCCCTGCTCCCAGGCCATGGTCATCTGCACGTCACGGGAGTCGACCCGCTCCGGAGCGCGGCTGCGCGACCTCACCATCACCGTCCGCTGGTTACCCGCGGCTGTGGCCGTCCCATTCATGTCAAGGATGAAGGGCTCTCCGCCCACGGTCAGGTCTGTCGAGGTGGCGGCGAAGGCCAGCTGGCCGTCGCTCTCCGAGAGCTCGAGCTTCACGGCGCCAGAGACCGAGGTCAACCCATACGAGCCTTCGCAGTCGTCGAAGACGTAGCTCACCGTGGGGCCCGATGCCGTCACCACCGCGCACCCGGCAGGGGTGTAGTAGGTGCTGGCCCGGCTGGCGATCGCCGTTGCGGCCGCGTTCAGATCGATGACCTGCGCGGTCGGGTCGGAGTAGTAGTAGACGCCGTAGGGATCGACCCAGCCATAGACGTAATACGAATCGTAGGCATACCAGTACGGATCGTAATAGGTGTAGTCATAGTAGTAGGGATCGTAGGTGTCGGAGCACCCTCCCATTGCCACCGCGAAGAGAGACACCACCGCCACCTTGAAGCGCTTCATCACCTGCTCCTTTCAGTGTGCCACGGGAAGAGCCTCATCAGGACCAATCCCCCTGATGAGCTCGAATAGATAAGGCGAGGGCCCCATGACCGTGATGGGTCCCATGGAATGATCCGCCGTTGTCGTCACGACAGCGAGGAGGCCGCGCGACGAAGCGCGACACCACAATTCCGGGCGCTACTGCCGGACCATGGCTTGAGTTACTTTGGCCTCTGTGTCGCGTCTGAGGTCTCGGACGAAGTCCGGCCTGAGATCCATCCGTACCTCGAGGATGCGGCCGGTGAACTCCGCCAGTGGCTTGTACTCAGGTGTCACCGGCGCGCCCTTGTCACAACCGATGTCAAAGGTCTCATCCAGCGAGTACGCGAAGGCGGCCGTTCGCGGAACCTCGCCTTCGCCGACCCGCTGACCGTCCACAAAGAGCCGGATCTTGCCACCAGCGCCGTATGGCTCCTTGCCCGTCTTCTGGAACTCGCACCGGACTGTGTGACGGCCGGGCGCCAACTTCTGCGCTCCGCGGACATAGGTGTACTCCCGGCCAATCAGGTTGTAACAGAACACCGGATTGCCCGCTTTGAGGTAAAGCGACCAGCCGTTGGTGTCGCCTCCCATGGCCGCGATGGGGCCTTCCGCGCCTGATGGAGGAATGTCCACCTCCGCCTCCATTGCCCACGAGCGATTCTTGGTGTCCGGTGCGCTCGCTTCGGGGATCCGAATCGCCCCTGGATAGAAGATGAACGTCGTCCGGCCCTCGGCCAGCTCAGCACGCCCCAGGAGCCGCTCCTGGAACCGGTCGTCGAGCGGAAGGACGTTGTACCGGCCGGCCTCTGCCCACCACAGGCCCACCAATTGAATCATCCGCTGGACCATCGGATCCTTGAGGTTGGAGAGCTCCCTGCCCTCCATGAGGTCATGGCACTCGGCCGGGTCCTCATCCAGGTTGTAGAGCTCCCAGTGGTCCTCGTCGAAGCTCCACGCGGCTTTGTTCTCCCAGGGCTTGCGACCGTGGTAGGTCGCGATCTTCCAGCCGTCGTGGACGAGCCCGCGGTTGCCCATCATCTCGTAGTA
>Ga0247825_10000736_pt1 | contig 21111 bp, 19 predicted proteins | sample 13C_Vanillin_Day_FD_194413 | JGI IMG/M metagenome (GOLD analysis project Ga0247825, IMG submission 194413) | Soil microbial communities from agricultural site in Penn Yan, New York, United States - 13C_Vanillin_Day48 | ecosystem: Environmental > Terrestrial > Soil > Agricultural land | place...
GGGTTATGTATGGGTTATGGGTTATGGGTTATGGGTTATGGGTTATGGGTTATGGGTTATGGGTTATGGGTTATGGGTTATGGGTTATGGGTTATGGGTTATGGGTTATGGGTTCCCATCGCGAGCATCAATCGATGCGCACATCCGCCGACTTGATCACCTTGACCCACTTCACCAGCTCGCTCTTGATGTACTGCCCCAGATGCTCGGGCGAGCTGCCGATCGGCTCGATCGTATTGCTGACCAGCAGCTTTCGGTAATCCGGCTGTCCCAGCACGCGAACGACCTCCGCGTTGAGCCGTGAAACGATCTCCCGCGACGTGCCGGCGGGCGCAAGCACGCCGTACCAGACGCCCGAATCGTAGCCCGGCAGCCCGGCCTCCGAGAGCGTCGGCAGGTCCGGCACCGATTCGGGCCGCTTCGCCGTGCTCACCGCCAGCGCGCGCACGCGTCCGCTCTGCACGTGCGGCCACGACGCGAGCTGGGTCGCGAACAGGACTTGCACCTGCCCGGCGATGAGATCCATCAGCGCGGGCCCGCCTCCCTTGTACGGCACGTGCAGCATCCGGATCCCCGCCATGCTGTTCATGAGCTCGATCGCGAGATGGCCGCCGCTGCCGTTGCCGGAAGACGAGTATGCGATCTGCCCCGGGCGGGCGCGAGCGAGCGCGATCAGCTCCTTCACCGACTTCGCCGGCAGGGAAGGATGGACGACGAGCAGGTATCCGCCCGAGCCGAGCAGCGAGATCGGGGCGAAATCCCGGACGGGGTCGTAGGAGATTTTCCGGTAGAGCCCGGGATTGATAGCGAGCTGCGCCGTCAGCGCAAAAACGAGCGTATATCCATCCGGCGCGCTCCGCGCGACGACTTCCATGCCAATGTTGCCGTTGGCGCCGCCGCGGTTCTCGACCACAATCTGCTGGCCGAGGCCTTCGCTCATTTTCTGCGCGAGCGGCCGCCCGATCGTGTCCGAGCCGCCGCCTGGCGGATAAGGGATGACCAGCCGCACGGGCTTGACGGGATAGGTTTGCGCCGCGGCCACGCCCGAAGCCAGAAAAAGAAGACCGGAAACCAGGACCGCTGCCCGCCCGCCTGACCGACAGTCAAACACCATGCATCCTCCTCTGTTTGCTCGGCTTTTCCCCGGTTGCCGTCGCCCGCGATTCTAGCGTTTGCGTAGCGAAATCACTACTCGACGCGCTGCCTGCCGTGTATATCATAGTCATGCCACCGGAGTATTCACCCACCGTTCTTCCACACGGAGGAGAAAAAACAAATGAAGACTGAACGCATCACACGATTGCTGCGCAATGGCATTCTGCCCGTGCTCGCGCTCGCGGGCGGTCTCACCGCAGCCTACGCGCTGGCCCAGCAGCTCACGGGCCCGCAGACCCAGCCGCCGAGCGCCAAGGAGATCGAGCAGCGCAAGTCCAAGGGGGGCTACTTCCCCGAAAGGATGAAAAATCCGAACCTGTCGTCGCACGCGGGAAGAATGACGGTCACCCCTCCTTCCGACATCCCGGTCGACAAGATCCGGGTGCCAAAGGGCTTCAAGGTCGAGCTGTGGGCCCACGGCATGCCGGGCGTGCGCATGATGACGCGCGGCAGCAAGGACACCATCTGGGCCGGCACGCGCACGATCGGGCGCGTTTACGAGATCAAGGACAAGGGTGGCAGCCGCGAGCACCGCATCCTCGCCCAGAAGCTGACCCAGCCGAACGGCGTCGCGTTCCAGGGCGGCAGTCTCTACGTGATGGCGATCAACCGCGTCTTCCGCTACGACGGCATCGAGGACAACCCGAACGTCAAGCCGGTGGAGCTGACCGACGCGTTCAAGCTGCCGCCCGACGTGCATCACAACTGGAAATTCATCGCCTTCGGACCCGACAGCAAGCTCTACGTGCAGGTCGGCGCGCCGTGCAACATCTGCGAGCCGAGCGAGCAACACGCGCAGATCCGCCGCTACACGGCGGACGGCTCCCAGATGGAAGTGGTCGCGCGGGGCGTGAGAAACTCCGTTGGCTTTGACTTCCACCCGACGACGGGCGAGCTGTGGTTCACTGACAACGGCCGCGACTGGCAGGCCGAGAACGGGCCCGACGACGAGCTCAACCGCGTCTCGAAAATGGGCGAATTCTTCGGCTTCCCGTACTGCCACGCCAAAGGCATCCCCGACATGGACGTCAAGAAGAAGGATCCCTGCAAGGGCGTGACGATGCCCGTCGCGCTGATGGGGCCTCACGCCGCCGCGCTCGGAATGCGCTTCTACACCGCCTCGATGTTCCCCAAGGAGTACGCGAACTCGATTTTCGTAGCGCGCCGGGGATCATGGAACCGCAGCGAGCTCTTCGGCTATGACGTTGTGAACGTCAGGGCGACGTCCGACGGCAAGAACGCCAAGGTGACGCCGTTCATGACCGGCTTCATGGACAAGAAGGAGAACAAGTTCTGGGGCCGGCCGGTGGACGTGCTGCAGCTGCCCGACGGCTCGCTGCTTGTCTCCGACGAGCAGAACGGCGCCATTTACCGGGTCACCTACCAGAAGTAGATGACGGCTTCCGGCACGGCGCGGCGGATGACCGTCATCCGCCGCGCTTTTGTTTTACTGGGGCTGATGTGCATCGGCGGCGCAGCCGCGGCGCAATCCAGGGGTGACCCGGCGCGCGGCGAGGCGCTCACGAAGACTTGCGCTTCATGCCACGGCTCCGCCGAGCGCGCCGCGCTGCCCGCCACGCCGTCGCTGGCCGGCCAGCAGAGCGAGTTCCTGGTGCTCCAGATGTTCCTGTTCCGCGAAGGGCTGCGCGAGGCGCCGCAGATGGCGGGCGTGCTGAAAGACATCACGGACCCGGATTTCTTCGATATCGCAGCGCATTACTCGCGGCAACCTCCTGCACGATCCGGCGGTGCGCCGAATGCCGAGCGGCACGACCGAGGCGCGCGGCTCGCCCGGGACATGGGGTGCGGGAGCTGCCATCTCAACGATTACAGCGGCCAGAAGCAGGTGCCGCGTATTGCGAACCAGCGCGAGGACTACCTCGTCCAGGCGATGAAAGCCTACCGTGACAATCGGCGCACCGGCTCCGACACCAGCATGAACGGCATCCTTTACCAGGTGCCCGATGCCGATATCGAGGCGCTGGCGCACTATCTGGCTCACCAGCGGTGAGCCGGCAAGTCGCAAGCGTCAACTCACAAGGGGTGATGGTGATCCTGCGACTGGTGCCCTATGTTGCATGTCGTTTGGCCTGCAGGTCCACCGCGCGCGACCTGAGCGTCTTGTCCGACTTCAGGACGTGCTTGGCCACCTTGTGCGTCGGCGTGTGGGGCAACTCGTCGGCGAAGAGCACGAAACGCGGCACCTTCATGGCAGCGAGGCGGTCCCTGCACCATTCGGCGATTTCCTGCGGCTTCAGCGTCACGCCCGGCTTGGTCACGACCGCCACCAGGATCTCGTCCTCGCCCAGCTCCGACGGCACCGGCACGGCGGCCGCCTCGTAGACACCCGGGTGCGACTGCACGACGCGGTCGATTTCCGCCCCCGCGATGTTTTCCCCCCGCCGGCGAATGATGTCCTTCTTGCGCGACACGAACGTGTAGTAGCCATCGGCGTCACGGGTCACCAGATCCCCGGTCATGAACCACCCGTCGCGAAACGCCGCCCGGGTCTGCTCGGGATCCCGGAAGTATCCCTGCATCACGATCGGATGCTTGACCCAAAGCTCCCCGGTCTCACCCGGGCCCACTTCGTCGCCGTTGTCGTCGACGACCTTGCATTCGGCCCACTTCCGGGCTGGATCGGGATGGCGGCCCACCTGCCCCATGGTGCCGCGTTTTTTCGCCCCCTCGAACGGCTCGCATAGCGCGCCGGGTATCTCCGTCATCCCGAAGCCGCCGAGCAGGTGGGGTATACGGAACTCCTCCCGGAACGGTGCGACGAGGTCGGCGCGGGCGCCGTAAAGCTTGGTAATTCGATGCTCGGCACGAAACTCCGAGCGCGGCCGGCGAGCCAGTATGCGGCCGGCCGCTTCGATGATGTTGACCTGGGTAACGCCGTGCTCAACCGCGGCGTTCCAGAAGTCCGAGGCGGAAAACCGCGGCATCAAGAGCATGGAGCAGCCCGCCGCGAGCGTTCCCGCGGTGGAATAAAACAGCGCGTTGACGTGAAACATCGGCAGCACGACCATCAGCCGCTCTTCGGGCTGCAGCCACAGCCGGGAGATGTTCGCCTCTCCCGACAGCACGAAATTGCGCTGGCTGTGCATCGCGCCCTTGGGAAAGCCGGTCGTGCCGGAGGTGTAGATGATCAGCACGGTGTCGTCGGCTCCGGCTGCCGCCGGCAGGAGCGCAGCGGACGCACGCGCAATCGCGTCAAGAAAATTTGGCGCGTCCGCCGCGCGCCCATCGAGCAGCATGAACCAGGGCCGCGGGTCGAGACCTTCACAGGCAGCGCGCGCAACGGGCAGCACGTCCTCGTTGCAGACGACCGCGCACACGCCCGCGTGCTTCATCACGTAGCCCGCTTCCTGCACGCCAAACTCGGGGTTGGTCGGCACCAGGATCGCGCCAATGCGCGCGCAGGCAAACAGGAGCAGCGCGTGGCCGATGTCGTTGCGCGCCAGCACGCCGATGCGATCGCCCTTGCGCACGCCCCGCGCGACCAGCATCCGTGCGGTATTCACCACGGCTTCGCCGAACTCCGCCCAGCTCCATGTCTTTCCGCGATACAGTATGAAGGGGCGTCGCGGATCGCGCCCCGCCCGGCTCTCGAATGCGCCGTGCAGCGTGTAGTCGTGACCGGGATAAAGGTTAAGAACTTCGAGCGGCTTGAGCATTCAGAAAGCGGCTACTCGTTTAACTGGTGGCTGAATCGTGAAGGCTTGAGCGAGGCCCTGCACAAATTCTACATGGGCATGGGCCCGCGGCCGGTCTGGTCCGCTTTGTGGAAGGCCGTGCCGTCGCCGGCGTTCCATTCTGGTCCGGCCGGCGTACGCCGGCTGAACGATTGCCCGCCACGGCGGACCCAAGCGGTATGGCGGGAAGAAACAGCCTGCACGGCAACGCGCCCGACCAGTCGCCGGCGGCAATGCTCGTGATCGACATGGTCAACGACCTCGAGTTTCCCGAGGGTCGGCGGCTGCTGCCGCGCGCGCTCGCGATTGCCCGGCGGATCGCCGCCTTGAAATCGCGCGCGCGAGCGGCGGGAATCCCGGTCGTTTACGCCAACGACAATTTCGGCCGATGGCGATCCGATTTCTGGCAGGCGGTCGAGCATTGCCTGCGCGACGGCGTGCGCGGCCGGCCGCTCGCGGAATTACTGAAGCCCGACGACAGTGATTACTTCGTGCTCAAGCCCAAGCATTCGGGTTTCTATGCGACCCCGCTGGGCACCCTGCTCGACTACCTCGGCGCAAGGCGGCTCATCCTGACCGGGATCAGCGGCGACACTTGCGTGCTGGCGACCGCCATGGACGCCTATCTCCGCGACTTCGAGCTGCACGTTCCTCGCGATTGCCTCGCTTCCATCTCGCCCGCCCACAATCGCGCCGCGCTCGCGTACATGCAGCGCGTCCTGCACGCGGACGTGCGCGATTCAGCGCGGATAGACGTGCGGGCGCTCGCGCGCCGGGGACGACGGCCGGCCCGGCCTTCGGCGCGTGCGTAACGGCCCGGCCGTTTCCAGTCCCAACTTGCGAATCAGCGTGAGCGCGTCGAAAGGCGCGTTGACCTTGACGTCATTGTCGAAATAGCAGTAGACGTCCCGCGCACGGCGCGGCGGCATCGGCCCATCGGAAATGCGGTGGGCATCGGCCGGCTCACCGCCCTCGCTCCACGCCTGGATGCGCGCGGCCCAGCGATCCAGCGCCCGGTCGGTGTAGCCGCTCGTGTAGATCTTCTTGTCGCCGTGCAGCCGGAGATACATGAAATCCGCAGTGACGTCCTCCCGATAAGGCCACTTCCCGGCCGTGTCCGCGACCACCAGCGCAACCTGGTGGCGCCGCAACAGCGCTACGAATGACGGGACGAGGAAGCTCTCGTGACGGATCTCGATCGCGTGGCGAATGGGCCGGTTGGCGTCGATTGCCAGCCGCGCCCGGCCCGTCATGCGCGCGTCGCGGCGGCGGGCAAGCGCGAGCGCCGCGGCGGTATCGCGCGGCAGGAGCGCGAAGAAATGATCGAGCCGCGCGGCGTCGTAGCGGAAGTTCGGGGGAAATTGCCAGAGTATGGGCCCGAGCTTCTCGCGCAGATTGAACAAGCCCTGCGCGAAGAAATTGGCGAGCGGGGCTTCGATCTCACGCAGCCTTCGCATATGCGTAATGTAGCGCCCGCCCTTCACGCTGAAGATGAATCCGGGCGGGGTATCGCGATACCACTGCTCATAGCTGCCCGGATGCTGCAGCGAGTAGAACGAGCCGTTGATTTCCACCGTGGGAAGGGACCGTGATGAGAACACCAGCTCGCGGCGCTGCGGGAGCCCCTCCGGGTAGAACACTCCGCGCCATGGCGCATAGCGCCATCCGGATATCCCGATGCGAATCGTGCCCATGGAAATTTGTTGGAAATTTGTTGGACCGGGCGCCCTTTCCCAAGGTTTAAATCAGGCGGCGGCGGAACGATAACCGGCTGTTCCACAATGCAAAGGCGCCCGCGCATAAGGCCGGTTGGCACATGCGCCTGCAGACACTTCGCACCACCGGCCCGGTCCAACTTGCATTGCCTCGGAGAGTAGTCCGGTTGGACAAGGCACGACGGGACAACAACAACGGCTGGTTCACCCGGGAGCGCACCCTGGTGCTGGTGCTCGCCGGCATCACGCTGGGCGTCTTCTACCTCTGCTACCTGCTGGTGCTCCCGTTCGTCCCGGCGCTGACGTGGGCCGTAGCGGTCGCCATCGTGGCGAATCCGCTGCATGATTGGGTGCAGCGCAGGTTCCGGTCCCGCTCGATCGTCGCCGCTCTGGTCGTCGTCATCATTACGGCCAGCGTGCTGGTGCCGGCCACCTTCGTGGCGCAGCATGTCACGAACGACGCGGCTGCCAGCGCCGAAAAACTGAAAAGCGAACTCCAGGACGGACAATGGCGCGAGATCATCGAGCGTAACGATCTGGCAGCTTCCGTGGCACGGTGGGTCGAGGACGAGGTCGATATCCGCGCCCAGATCGAGTCGTTGACCGAGGACATACTGAGCGGCGCCAGGAAGCTCATCTCCCGGTCGGTGTACCTGGCCACGGGGCTCCTGATCACGCTGTTCCTGCTCTTCTATTTTTTCCGCGACAAGGAAAAAATCCTGGCGGCGCTGCACCGGGCGATCCCGCTCTCGCCTCGCGAGACCGACCGGCTGTTCCAGAAAGTGCAGGACACGATTCATGCCATCGTCTACGGCACGGTGCTGGTCGCGCTCGTCCAGGGCGCCCTGGGCGGGCTCATGTTCTGGGTGCTGGGACTGCCGTCGCCGCTGCTCTGGGGCACCGTCATGGCGCTGCTCGCGATCCTGCCCGTGCTGGGAGCAGCGCTGATCTGGGTGCCGGCCGCGATTTTCCTTCTGGTCGACGGCAGCTGGGAGAAGGCGCTCATCCTCACGGCGTGGGGCGGAATCGTCGTCGCGTTCATCGACAACCTGCTCTACCCCGTGTTCGTGAAGGGACGGCTGCGCTTGCACACCGTGCCCGTCTTTATCTCGATCATCGGCGGGCTGGTCGCCTTTGGAGGCGCCGGCGTCGTGCTCGGGCCGGTGGTCCTGGCGATCGCCGTCGCGCTCACGGACGTGTGGCGTCAGCGCATGGCGCACGGTGAAGCGGTCGACACCGGGGCTGAGGCCGAGGCCGCGGGACGCGAAACGGCCCCCTCGCAGGCACGCCGGGCGAAGCCTACTTGACCTTCTTGTCTTCTTTCTTGGCCTGCTGCATCGCTTCGGGCTCGAGTTCCTCGGCGGCGCGATTCAGGCGCACGAAAACTCCCCAACCGGTCAGCAATAGAGCGGCCGCGATGCCAGTGGAGGCGGCGTAGGGCAGGAATTGCGGCGCTTCATGGCCGAAGCGGAATCCCATCACCAGCGTCTCGATCGAGAGCGAAACGACGAGCACCACCATGAAGCGGGATAGAAACCGGCGCACCCGGGTGGGCGCGCTCATATGCGCGCGTCGCTGCACTTCCTCTTCGAGCAGCGTCTGACCCAGCTCGAGCGCCGCCACCGAAACCACCAGCAGCGAGAGCCCTTCGAGGACCAGGTTGACGCGTTGCTGGACCGTCAAGCCGTTGACCGGCGTCACGCCGTGCCAGAACTGGACCAGAGCGAAAACGAGCAACGCCAGTGAGCACACGACAAACATCAGGCTGATGACAAAGTGCCCGGCCGGGAACACCTTGTAAATGAGGCTCATCGGCCCGCCGTTCGACTCTTCGCTCATGGCGACAGCATCCCGGGGAGAACGCTCCCTCAGGATGGACTGCGCCGGCGGCAGCTTAGTTCGAGCGGCGGGGTGAGCCGTTCAGGCTGTTACGAAGCGTGGCGGGTAGGGGTGGCGGGTGGCTTGCAGCCCGTAAACGCCTTCCTGCTAGCGAAGGTAGTCCTTCTGCCACTTCTTATAGGACTCGCCGCTAACCAGCTTGTCCATTTCCTGCGCCGAGGCGATCTTGTCCTTGAGGTCGGCCGGCGCGCCCCCCGCGTACAGGTGTGCATAGGTCTCGCGCAGGGCCTTCACGGCCGCCGCGACCGGCTGGTGCCCCTGAAGCAGCACGCGTCCGCCGGCAGCGGCGAAATCCTCGCGCTTGATCGAGGCGGGCGCCGAGCCGACCATGATCGGTAGCCGGGCGGCCTCGTGCACCGCCTTGACCTGGTCCAGCGACTCCACGCCGACCACGAAAATCGCGTCCACTCCGCAAGCCGCATAGGCCTTCGCGCGCGTGACGGTCTTCTCCGTTCCCTCGACTTTCAGCGCAGCCGTGCGGCCCAGGATCATCGTGGACGGGTCGCGCCGCGCGGCCACCGCGGCCTTGAGCTTGCCGACCATCTCCGCGGTGGAGATCAGCTCGTCGGCCCCTTCGGCCTGCCCGAACCGGATCGGCAGCGCCGTGTCTTCGATGCTCATGGCCGACACGCCGGCGTATTCCAGCTCCTCCACCGTGCGCATGACGTTGAGCGCGTTGCCGTAACCGTGGTCGGCGTCCACGATCAGCGAGAGCCGGCTTGCACGCATGATGCGCCGGATCTGGTCTGCGAACTCCGTCAGCGTGAGCACGATGAGATCGGGCGCGGCAAGCGTGGTGTTCGAGGCGACCGAGCCGGCGAGCATGCCGATCTCGAAGCCCACCGCCTCGGCCACCCGCGCGGAAAGCGGATCGTAGACGCTCGCCGGCGAGAGGCACTTCGTTCCGGCAAAGATGGCGCGCAGGCGCTTGCGCTGTTCGGAATGGCTCATGCTTTCTCCCTAGGTGCGGTAATGACAGGATTGACACGATTTACGCGATTCACGATCGGCTCGACCGGCAGAACGAGCGGGTGAGTCGCTGCTTGGATCCTGTCAATCGTGTGGGATCGTGTGGATAGATTAAACAGCCAGCAAATCCATGAACTCGTTCACCGGCATCGCCTCCAGCTGCTTCTGGTCCCGGCAGGCGTCTGCGATCGCCTCGCGCCGCTTGACGGCGAAGACGCGGCCCACGGCGGCCTCGAATTTCGCCTGCAAAACGGGAATGCCTTCCTTGCGGCGCTTGCGATGTCCCAGCGGGTAAAGAACCTCCGACAGCGGCGTCTTGGTGCCGTCCTTGAAAAATACCTGGATGGAATTGGCGTTGGTTCGCTTGGCCGGGTCGTGATACTCGCGCTCGTACTGCTTCGACTCCGCAAGATGCATCTTGTCGCGCAGTCTGTCGATGCGCGGGTCGGCCGCGATGTCGTCATAGTAGTGCGCTGCAGTCATCGTGCCGTAGATCATGCCGATCGCCATCATGTACTGCATGCAGTGGTCCCGGTCGGCGAAATTGTGCAGCGGCCCCTTCTTGTCCAGGATCACCATCGTGGAATTGTGGCACCGGACCTCGACCCGCTTGATTTCGTCGATGCGGTCCTTGACGAGCGGGTGCAGCTTGATCGCCGCCTCCACCCCGGTCTGCCCGTGGAACGCCGTGGGATACGGGATCTTGAAGAGCGTGTTTTCCATGACGTAGCTGCCGAACGGCCGCTGAAACCGGAACGGCTTGTCCCTGAACAGCACGTGATAGAAGCCCCAGGTCTTGGCAGTGAGCGCGGACGGACAGCCGATCTCGCCTTTCATCGCCAGCAGCGCGAGCCTCACTCCCCGGCTCGCCGCGTCGGCCGCGGCCCAGGACTTGCGGGGGCCGGTATTGGGCTTCCGGCGGAAGGTCGCCAGCGCGTGGCCGTCTACCCACGCCTGCGACAGCGCGTTCACGATTTCCTCCTGCGTGCCGCCCAGCATCCTGGTCACGACGGGCGCCGTGGCGATCTTGACGAGGATCGTGTGGTCGAGCCCGGCGGCGGTAAAGCCGTTTTCCAGAGCGAGCGCACCCATGATCTCGTAGGTCTTCACAGCCGCCTCGAGCACGTCGCGCATGACGAGCGGCTGCTTGCCTTCGGCGACCCGGGTGCGTGACAGCCAATCGGCCACGGCGAGCAGCCCGGCAAAGGTGTCGGAGGGATGAATCACGGTCGCCCCATAGAACGCATCGTTCCAGTCGAGCCAGCGATTCATCGCGCCGATGTTGAAAGTGGCGCGCTCGGGATCGAGCACGTACGGCGTGCCCGGCACGCGCGAGCCGTTCGGCACCACCGTGCCCGGCACGACGGGCCCGAGCAGGCTGGTACAGCCGGGATAGGACAGCGCCTCGAGCCCGCAACCCAGCGTATCGATGAGCGCAAGCCGCGCAGTCTCGAGAGCGAGCGCGCTCTTTACCGGATAACGATCGACGTATTCCGCGATCTGGATGAGCACCTTGTCGGGTGAAGGGCGAACGTTGGTGGCCTGGCTCATGACGGTTCTGCCATTTTTTTGGGGAAGCCGAAGTATAGGGCAATTGCAGAGGGCGCGCGGCCGGTGTATCCCGCAGCGTTGCATATACAATCGCTGGTGGAGGGAGCGCGATACATGAAGGACGTCATCATCGTCGGCGCGGGCATCGGCGGCCTTACGCTCGCATTGACGCTGCACCGCGCGGGCATTCCCTGCCGTGTCTACGAGCTTGCGCGCGAGATCAAGGGACTGGGCCTCGGCATCAACCTGCTTCCGCACGCGACCGGAGAACTGTCTGCTCTCGGTCTTCTGGATGCGCTGGCGGATGTCGCCGTCACCACGCGAGAGGCGGTTTTCTACAATCGTCATGGCCAGCTCGTCTACAGCGAGCCCTGCGGCCGCCACGCCGGCTACGATACCCCGCAGTTTTCCATTCATCGCGGCGACCTGCAGGTGGTCCTGCTCGACGCCTGCCGGGCGCGCGTCGGGGCTGAGCGGATTGCGACCGGCTGGCGCTGCGCCCGGGTCGAGCAGGATGGTAACGGCGTTACGGCACATTTCACCGACCCGGAAACCGGCCGAGCGCTGGCTCCGCAGCACGGATCGGTCGTTATCGCCTGCGACGGCATCCATTCGGTGATCCGCAAGCAGCTTTATCCCGACGAGGGCGATCCGATCTATTCCGGCGTCAACATGTGGCGCGGCGCGACGTGGTGGAAGCCTTTCCTGACCGGTGAAAGCTTCGTTCGCGCGGGCTGGCTGGAGTCGGGCAAGATGATCATCTACCCCATCCGCAACCGCCTCGATGCGCAGGGACGCCAGCTCATCAGCTGGGTCGGCGAGTTCTACACGAAAAAATACAAGCGGCGCGACTGGAACCGGGCGGGAAAGCTCGAGGACTTCATCCACGTCTTCGAGGACTGGAAGTTCGACTGGCTCGACGTGCCGGACATGATGCGCAATGCCGAAACCATCCTCGAATATCCGATGGTCGACCAGGAGCCGTTGCCGCGCTGGAGCTTCGGCCGCGTCTCGCTGCTCGGCGATGCGGCGCACCCCATGGTGCCGCGCGGGTCCAATGGCGCCGGCCAGGCCATTATCGATGCGCGCGTGCTGGCCGAATGCCTGGCGTCGCAGGCCGATCCGGTCGAGGCCCTGAGGAGATATGAAGCCCAGCGCCTCCAAGCGACCGCCGATATCGTCCGGATGAACCGCAAGAATCCGCCCGATGCGATCCTGCGCGAAGTGTACCTGCGCACCGGCGACAAGCCGTTCCGCAACATCGACGACGTGATCAGCCGGGAGGAGTTGGCCGCACTCACCGGCGGTTACGCGCGAGTGGCCGGCTACGACCGGGAATCGCTCGCCTCACGCGGCCATCGCTGATCATCAGGCGATATAGAATAATTGCCATGTCCACCGCCCCCGCGCAAAACCCGAAGCGCCGCGCATTCTACGAGCGGTTGTCCCGTCACGATCTCGCTCCCCTGTGGGAGGTGCTCGGCGCGCTCGTGCCGCCCACCCCCACGACACCCTGCGTGCCGGCCCACTGGCGCTATCGCGACGTCCGGTCCTACATCATGGAGTCCGGCGAGCTGATCTCCGCGGCGGAAGCCGAGCGACGCGTGCTGGTGCTCGAGAACCCGGGCCTGCGCGGCGCTTCGGCCATCACGCACACGCTCTATGCGGGGCTCCAGCTCATCCTGCCCGGAGAGATCGCGCCGAGCCACCGCCATACGCAGTCTGCGTTGCGTTTCATCGTCGAAGGCACCGGCGCGTACACCGCAGTGGACGGCGAGCGCGTGACCATGCACCCCGGCGACTTCATCATCACGCCGTCGTGGACGTGGCACGACCATGGCAACCCGGGCAGCGATCCGGTCGTCTGGCTCGACGGGCTCGACGTGCCGATGGTCGCTTATTTCGATGCGGGGTTCATGGAGCGCTACCCCGACGCGACCCAGCCCGTGACCCGCGCGGAAGGTGATTCGCTCGCTCGATATGGCTCGAACCTGCTTCCGGTCGGCTACGCGCCGCAGTCCCTAACGACGCCCGTATTCAGCTACCCGTATGCGCAGACCCGGGCAGCGCTCGAGCGGTTGCGCCGCAACGGCGAGCAGCACCCCTGCCACGGCATCAAGCTGCAGTATTCCAACCCCGCGACCGGCGGCTACCCCATGCCGACCATCGGCGCATTCGTGCAGCTGTTGCCCGCCGGTTTCCGCGGACAGCCCTATCGCTCGACGGACGGCACCGTCTTCAGCGTGGTCGAGGGGCACGGCCGCACCCGCATCGGCGATAAGGTTTTCGAGTGGCAGGAGAAGGACGTGCTCGTTGCTCCCTCGTGGAGCCGGGTGCAGCACGAGGCCGACGGCGACGCGATCCTGTTCAGCTTTTCCGACCGCCCCGCCCAGAAGGCGCTCGGCCTGTGGCGCGAGCAGGTTCCCTGCGAGTGAAGCGGGGACGAGGGACGGTGGACGGTGGACGGTGGACGGTGGACGGTGGACGGTGGACGGTGGACGGTGGACGGTGGATCGTAATTTGATCGCGGCCTTTGCTGAGAAGTTACCGATCACCGATCATTGATCACTGATCACAGGTGACGCATGATGAAACTGCACGGCTACTTCAGGAGCTCGGCCTCGTACCGAGTCCGCATCGCGCTCAACCTGAAGGGCCTGAGCTACGAGCAGGCGTCGGTGCATCTTTCGCGCGGCGGCGGGCAGCAATTCTCCCCGGCTTTCCGCATGCTCAATCCACAAGCGCTCGTGCCGGTGCTGGATGACGACGGACGGCTGTTGACGCAGTCGCTCGCCATTATCGAATACCTCGAGGAGACGCACCCCGAGCCGCCGCTCCTGCCCGCCTCGCCGGAAGGACGGGCGCGCGTGCGCGCGCTGGCACAGGCGATCGCTTGCGACATCCATCCGCTCAACAATCTCCGCGTGCTCAACTACCTGTCGGGGTCGGTCGGCGCGAGTGATGATCGCAAGCGGGAGTGGTATCACCACTGGATCGCCGAGGGACTGCGCCCCCTCGAAGCAATCCTGGCCGGCGCGCCGGAGCGGGGACGGTTCTGTCACGGCGATGCGCCCGGGCTGGCGGATTGCTGTCTCGTGCCGCAACTCGCGAATGCCCGGCGCTACAAGTGCGAGCTGGCCCCGTACCAGACGCTTCTCGAAATCGAAGCGCATTGCCTGGCCCTGGAAGCGTTTCAGCGCGCCGCGCCCGAGCGGCAGCCCGACGCGGAGTGAGCCGTCATGGCTGAAGCGCCGCTTGCGTCCGCACCGGCTGCGAAGCAGCGGGCAATCGCGGGCTGCATCCTCGGCACCGCGGTCGGCGACGCCATGGGCCTTGCCTGCGAGGGATTGAGCCGGCGTCGCCAGTCGCGCCTGTTTCCCGCCCTCGACGGCTACCGGCTGCTTCCGTTCGGCAAAGGCATGTGCTCCGACGATACCGAGCATACCTGCATGCTCGCGCAGTCGCTCATTGCAACGGCGGGCTCGCCCGGCGCGGAGGACATGCAGCGGCGATTCGCGTCTGATTTCGGGTGGCGCCTGCGCTTCTGGGTCCTCGGCATGCCGGCAGGGATCGGCTTCGCAACCTTGCGCGCGATCTTCAAGCTGTGGATCGGGTTCCCGCCGCGCTACAGCGGCGTCTATTCCGCCGGCAACGGTCCCGCCATGCGCGTCGCGCCGATCGGGGTGTGCTATGGCGGGGACCCGGCCCTGATGCGCGCGCTGGTGAGAGCGGCGACGCGCATCACGCATACGGATCCGAAGGCCGAGCATGGCGCCCTCGCCGTCGCGCTCGCGGCGCATCTCTCCGCAAGCGGAGAGAACGTCATCCCCGCCGACTTCATCCGCCGGCTTCGTGAACTGCTCGAAAACGAGCCCAGCGAGTTGCTCCCGCTTCTGGACAGGATGGCAGACAGCGTCGCGCGCAATGAATCCACGGCCGATTTCGCCGCCGGCGCGGGTTGCGCCCACGGCATCAGCGGCTACATCCTCCACACGGTTCCGGCCGCCCTGCATGGCTGGCTCTCGCACCAGGACAACTATCGGGAGGCGGTCATGGCCGTCATCCGGCTCGGCGGCGATACGGACACCGTCGCGGCTATTGTCGGCGCCATTGCCGGCGCCCGCGCGGGCAAGGAAGGCATCCCGGTCGAATGGCGGCGCGACCTGTGGGAATGGCCGCGGACGGTCGCATGGATGGAAGCGTTATCGGAGCGGCTCGCGCAGCGCTGTCACGATCGCGTGAGCGGCCGCGCGCTCCCCCTCAGCCGGCTGCTGATTCTTGCGCGCAATGCCCTCTTCATCCCCCTCGTGCTGGCGCACGGGTTCCGGCGGCTGCTGCCGCCCTACTAAAAAAAGGGGGCCGCAGCCCCCTTTTCCGTGGCGCCGACGGCGCAGTTACTCGACGTGGATGTTGCCCGCCTTGATGATCTTGGCGTAGCGCGCGATCTCGCGCTTGAAGTTCGCCTCGAGCTCCGCTGGGCTGCTGGCCACCGGATCGAGCGCCTCGCGCGGCATGAACTCCTGGAACAGCTTGGTCTTGAGCGCCTTGGCGATCTCGGCATTCAGCTTGTCCACGATCGCCTGGGGCGTCCCGGCCGGGAAGAACATGGCATACCAGTTATCCGACTCGAGGCCGGGATAAATGGACGTCATGGTCGGCAGGTCGGGAAACGCCGATGACTTCTTGGGCGTCGTCACGGCCAGCGGGCGCACGCGTTGCGACTTGACCTGCGGCGTGGCAACCGGCCCGGTCGCGAACAGGAAGTCGGTTTCCCCGCTCACGAGCGAGGCCATGGACGGTCCGCCCCCCTTGTACGGGACGTGCGCCACCTTGACGCCGGTGAGCTGCTTCAGCATCTCGATGGAGAGATGGCTCGTGGTGCCCGCGCCGTTGGAGGCCGCATTCATGTTGCCGGCCTTCTTCGCCAGCGCCACGAGCTGCTGCGGCGTCTTCGCCGGCACGCTCGGGTGGACGACGAGCACGAGCGGCGTCGACGAAATCCAGCTGACAGGCGCGAGATCCTTGAGCGGGTCGAATTTCACGCGCTTGCCATACAGCGTAACGTTGACCGCGAGCGACGCCGTCGTGAACAGAATCGTGTAACCGTCCGCCGGAGCGCGCACCGCCAGCTCGGCGCCGATGATGCCGCCGGCACCCGCCCGATTTTCCACCACGAACGTCTGGCCCATGCTTTCGTGGAAATTCTTGGAAAGCAGTCGAGCCTGGATGTCGGTGCCGCCGCCGGCTCCGAACGGCACGATGACGCGCACCGGCTTCGTGGGCCACGCCTGGGCGTGCGCCAGCGGCCCCGCCGCCATCCCCGCCGCCAAAGCGGCCATTCCCAGCCATTCACTTCTGATCATAGCTCCTCCTATATCGTTATGGTTGCTGCTGCTGAGCTTTCATTCAACCGCGATAGACCGGATCGGGCTGCGTGAAAAAAGAATGCAGTATGTGATATACAAGCAGGTAATTGATCTGCTGGAAGCTCGCGTGCGAGATGCCCGGCATGACAGCGAACTGCTTGTCGGGATTGGGCAGCCGCTTGAAGAACTCGGTGAGGTCGTCGAAGCCCGCGATTCCGTCGAACTGCCCGCGCATGATGAGCGTGGGAACGGTGATCTTCTCCGGATCCACGACCGGCAGCCTCGAGCACATATCGACGTAAGTGCCCGTCGGCACCGAGTCGTCCAGCGCGAGCGTCTGGTCGGCGAACGCCTCGATGACGCGTTCCTCGGCGCACCCGGGGTGATCGCGCGTAAAGATGCTGTGCATGAAGGCACGATCGATCGGGCGTCGTTTTTTCGCGCTGAACTCGGGCAGCTTCTTGCGACGCTCCACCAGCGTGGGGCTGCCCTCCCCCGTCCACACGAACGCGTCGAGCGCGAGGCGCTTCACGCGGTCCGCGTGCCGCTGCGCGAACATCGCCGCACGCAAGGCCCCCGACGAGATGCCGTATACCAGGAACTGCCGGGTGCCTCGCGTCTTCATGATGTAGTCGGTCGCCGCCGCCAGATCATCGGCGCCGTTAGCGATATCGCAATTGATGTTGCGCGACTTGTCGGAGCGCCCGTAGCCCTCCATGTCCACGCACCAGGTGTCGAAGCCGAGACCCGCGAAATAATCCATGACGGAGGAATGCGGGCGGCCCGGCACCTTGAGATCGAACGTCGGTTGTGACGCCATCGAGGAGCCGTGCACGAACAGCACGGTCGCCTGCGGCTTCGCGGCGCGCTTCTCCCACAGGAAGAGCTTGACGTCGCCCTTCCGCGTCCAGTGCTCCTGTCCTGCACTTCTGCTTCCCGCTCTGGTCTGGTCCACGTGGCTCTCGATGATTCGCTGGAAAGTCCGAGTCTAGGATACGGACCGGACAGCGTCAATTTTGAAGCCCGCGGTTTGCGGGCGACCCGCGGCCATCTATACTACCCGCGCAGATTTCTCCCTTTCCTCCCTTCGGAACGAATCATGGATTTCAGCATCAGCGAAGAGCAGCGCGCGTTCGTCGAGAGCGTGCGCAAGGTTTGCCAGAAGGACTTCAAGCGGCGCGCGATCCAGTATCTGGATGGCACGTGGCCCGCCGAGAACATGAAGCAACTCGCGGATATCGGCGTCCTCGGCATGTCGGTGCCTCAGGAATACGGCGGATCCGGGCTGGGCATACTCGATACCGTGCTGGTGCTCGAGGAAATCGGTAAGGTCTGCTACGTCACCGCGATGGCGGCGCTCGGCGAGGTCGGCGTGCAAACGCGCGTCATCGCCACCTACGCTCCCGAATCGATCAAGCGCCGTATCCTGCCGCGCGTGGCCACCGGCGAGGCCATCCTGGCCATCTGCATGACCGAGCCCAACGCCGGGACCGACGTCCCGAACTACACCACCAACACGGAGATCAAAAGCGACCGCGTGGTGGTGAACGGCACGAAGACGTTGATCTCGCGCGCCGACATCGCGGAGATGTTCGTCGTATTCACTCGCGTCAACAAGGTTCCCGGCGCCAAGGGCATCGGCTGCGTCCTGGTCCCGGGCGGCGCGAAAGGCATGACCGTCAAGTCAAGCTTCCACACAATGGGCGGCGAGTATCTCAGCGAGGTGGTCTTCGACAATGTGGAGCTGCCGCTCGAGAGCCTGGTGCTCAAGGAAGACGGCATGAAGAAGCTGCTTTCCGCCTTCAACACGCAGCGCTGCCTCAATCCTGCGATCTGCCTGGGCCTGGCCGAGGGCGCGCTGGAGGAAGCCGTGCGCTACATGCGCGACCGCTCGGCCTTCGGCAGAAAGATCGGCGACTTCCAGGGAATGCGATGGAAGGTCGCGGACATGTACGTGGAAATCGAGGCGGCCCGGGGATTGCTCTATCGCGCGGCGGTGAGCGGCGGCAAGTTTCCCGATCCGACCCTGGCCGCAATGGCCAAGATCTATTGCAACGAGATGAGCATACGCGTCACATCAGAAGCGATCCAGGTCCACGGCGGCTACGGCTTCACCGACGAATTCCCGGTGTCGCGGTATTTCCGCGGCACGCGCTACGGCAGCCTGGGTGGAGGAACGACCGAGACGCTCCGCAACCTGGTCGGCAAGAAACTGGTTGAGCAGATGGATCTGGCGACGGGCGTCTTCGGGATGGGAATGTACTGATACTGGAAGACGACTCACGAATTACGGTTCACGCAGCTCAATAAGTCGGCTTTGCCCGGTAGTAGCGCGAGCGGTCGATCGACTTGACCGTGATCTTCTCGACGCGGCCGGCGCGCAGCACCTCGAGCGGCACTTCCACGCCGGCGTCCCCGGTTTTCCAGAGCTTGATGTAGAAGTCGGCCTGGCCGGCGACCGGCTGGCCGCCGATGGCGACGATCACATCGCCCTTCTGCACGTTCGCATCGTCCGCCGGACTCTCCGGCGAGACGCGAGTAACGATGACATTGCCCTGGACCTCCTGCGTGTTGACGCCCACCCACGGCCGCGGTTTCGCGGACGATTTCCCGGTGGCGATCAGGTCGCCGAGCAGCGGCTTCAGCAGGTCGATCGGCACGAACATGTTGCCCGGCACCTGGCCCCGGGCTCCTGCGCCCATGGCATCCCCGACCACCAGCGATCCGATGCCGAGCAGCTTGCCTTCGCGGCTCAACAGCGCGGCACCGCTCCAATTGACCGTTGCCGGGGCGGTATAGATCGCCTCGTCGAGCAGGTATTCCCAATAGCCGATGAACGGCCGCCGCGAGACCACGTACGCCGGCGCCACGCCGTCGAATCCGACGATCAGGACCAGCTCGCGCTCTGTGATGGTGCCGGACTGGCCAAACTGCACGGGCTTCACCGGAAGCGGCCGCAGCGCCTTCAGCAGGCCAAAGCCTGTCGCATTGTCGTAGCCGACCAGGGAAGCCGGGTACGATTGCCCATCCGCAGTGGAGAGCTCGATCGTCTCCGCCTCGACGATGAGATAGCCGATCGTAAGCACGAGCCCTTCCGAATCGATGACGACGCCGGTGCCTTCCCGCTGCGGCCCCAGGGAGCGCCCGGAGCGGGCATTGGCGACCGCCTTGCTCCGGATCTTCACGACCGAGAGCGCGTCGACCGTCAGATTGGACTGGCCCCGGGCGGCGGGCGGCTCGGCCGGAGGCTTGTCCTGTGCGGCAAGTGGCGCTGCCAAGCCGGCTGCCAGCGCGAGGCCGGCCAGGCAGCGGCAACAAAAGTAGCCGAAACTCGACGTTTTCGTCATGGCGTGAATTCCCCGTGCACTGCATATCGTATGCTGAATCGGCGCGCTTGGTAATGATCTTATTGCACGGTTCCGACTCCCTCTATCCAGGGGATCGTGCCATCCCCCGGTATTCCGCGCGCCATGCGGGAGTAATAATGCGTGGCGTCCGCGCCATGATTTACAATTCGTTTTTTCAGCCGGAGTGCACATCGTGGAAATGGGATTGAAAGGCAAGGTCGCCGTCATCACGGGCGCAACCGAAGGCATCGGCCGGGCGACGGCCTTGAAGCTGGCCCGCGAGGGCGCCCGCGTCGCGATCTGCGCGCGCCGGCAGGCGCCGCTCGACGAAACCGCGGCCGAGCTCAAGGAAACGGGCAGCGATGTCCTCGCCGTTTCCGCTGACATGAGCAAGGCCGCCGACATCGAGCGCTTCATGAAAGCCGTCGTCGACCGGTTCGGCCGGATCGACATTCTCGTAAACAACGCGGGGACCTCAGCGCGCGGCAAGTTCCTGGAGATCGATGACAAGACCTGGAGCTCCGACCTCGAGCTCAAGGTCTTCGGCGCCATCCGTTGCACGCGACTCGCCGTCCCGCACATGAAGAAGAACGGCGGCGGGCGCATCGTGAACATCACCATTTCCAGCGCCAAGCAGCCCGGCGCGGGTTCCATGCCGACATCGGTGTCGCGCGCCGCCGGCCTCGCCATCACCAAGGCCCTCTCGAAGGAATACGCGCCGGACAACATCCGCGTCAATACCGTGTGCATCGGCAAGATCAAATCCGGCCAGCACGAGCGCCGCTATACCCGGGAGGGCCGGAGCGCGGACGCCTACTACCAGGAAGTATCCAAGGACATCCCGCTGGGTCGCGTCGGTGAGGCGGAGGAAGTCGCGAACGTGATCACCTTCCTCGTGTCGGACGCGGCAAGCTACGTCACGGGAACCAGCGTGAACCTCGACGGGGGCATTTCCGGGACGTTGTAGTCCCGCGGGATAACAGCAGCCGACGGCGTCGGCCCGACGGGCAGTCAGTGCTTGACCGATGCCAGCGCCTTCTCGATGTCCCTCGCGCTGCGCATGCCGCCGATGTGGCGGCCGTCACCGAGATAGATCGCGGGAGTCGCCTTGATCTGGAAGCGCCGTGTAATGGCGGCGATCTGATCCAGCGGGTTCGGGCAGTTCGCCGCGCCCTCCGGCAGCGTGCCGGACGTCAACACCTGCTCCCATGCCTGCTCTCGATCCTTCGCGCACCAGACGCCGATCGATTTTCTGACCGAATCGTCTGAAAGCAGCGGGGTGAGGAAAGTATAGATGGTCACGTCGTCGATCTTGGCGAGCTCCTGCCGCAAAGCCTTGCAGTAAGAGCAATTCGGATCCTCGAACGTGAACAGCGTGCGCGCGCCGTTGCCGCGGACGCGCTTGATCGCCAAA
>Ga0247825_10000737_pt1 | contig 21084 bp, 21 predicted proteins | sample 13C_Vanillin_Day_FD_194413 | JGI IMG/M metagenome (GOLD analysis project Ga0247825, IMG submission 194413) | Soil microbial communities from agricultural site in Penn Yan, New York, United States - 13C_Vanillin_Day48 | ecosystem: Environmental > Terrestrial > Soil > Agricultural land | place...
GTTTGTATTTGTACCCTCGTACATCGCGGCAGCCGCCGTTGGCGGCCATTCGAACGGCCTCAGATCTTCGTGTTCTTCGTGACCTTCGTGGTTGAAGTCTGATTGCTCCCGTTCGTCTCCGTGCCTCCGTTCCTCCGTGTTAACCCGTGCCCTCCGTAGTCTCCGTTACCTCGGCTGCTTCAGGCTTCCGTGGGCCGTGACCCGATCGTCAGCTGGAAACCGCTGGGCTCGGTCACCTCGAACGCCCGCGTACCCCACTCGGTGTCGTGCGGCTCCCGCGTCAGCGGGATGCCAGACGACTTCGCCCGGGCAGCCACCTGATCGATGTCGTCATTGGCCTCGATATAGATCCGCATGCCGACACCCTTCTGCCGGTTCGTTCCCTTCTTCCCGTCGTCCTGACTCAACCCCAGGCGCGCGTCGCCGGCCTTCAGCATCGCGCCGAGCAGCTTGCCGTTCTCTTCCCATCGATCCTCGACGTCGAACCCGAGCCCTCCGAAAAAGTCGAGGCTCTGCTGCAGGTTGTTGACGGTCAGGCTCGGCACGACGCTCCTGCCGTGCAGCGATCCGTTGCGCGATTCAGCCATACCACCTCCTGGCACTGCACTCCGTGCATGGTTTCAGCGATTCTAGAGCGCCCGTGCAACTTTGGTTCCTCGCCCTGCGTAACAGAGGTGGTATAAAGCTCGGCTGAATCAGATGGAAAAGAAGCGAAGCGGCTGGCGCCTGGCGGCAATGATTGCGGGCATCGGATGCCTGTCGATCATCGCGGTGATCGTCGGCGGCGTGATCATCGCGTCGATGTACGCGCGCGCCACGCTCAGAAACATGGGCGACAGCGAGCCGCGTTCCGTTTCGCGCCGCATCGAGCTCCCGTCACCCGAGCCTGTCACCGCCGAGCGGGGGCCGTCTGGCAAGGACAGACCCGCCACCGCACCGCTGAGGCTGACGCTCGATCTGAAAGAAGGCAATTTCACGATCCGGCCGGGTCAGCCAGGAACCGACGTCCAGGTCGAGGGTCAGTTCTCGCCTGGAATGTATGAGCTCCTCGACAACCGTGAAACCGATCCGGCCACCGGCGCTACGCAGGCCCGAATCCGCTTCCGCTCGACGGCGCCGCCATGGGCGCGGTTCTTTGCTGGTATCACCGGCGACTCGCGAAGCCAGCCGGAGCTGACCATCACCATCCCGCGCGGGAAACCGCTCGACCTGATGCTGATCATGTCCATGGGGCGCTCGGACATCGATCTTGGCGGTCTGACGCTCAGCGACGTGTCGGTCAACACGTCGATGGGCGAGCATCACGTCGATTTTCGCGAGCCGGTCGCCGCGGGTGCCCGCGAGCTGCGTTTCACCACCAGCATGGGCAACGTCGTCCTGGAGAATCTCGGCAACGCGAGGGCGGAGTCGATCAGCGGCTCCGGCAGCATGGGCAACCTGACGGTGAACCTCAGCGGTGCCTGGCTGGAGGGCCATGAGGCGAACGTCAGGTTCGAGCAGTCGATGGGAGAGCTGACGGTGCGGGTTCCCGCGAACATCCGCGTGGACGCCGATGTGAGGAGCGCCGATGGCGGTGAGTCAACCAACCGGACGCCGGAGATCCGTCAGCCGGACGATCCGAAGGCACCTACGGTCCGCCTGCGCGTGAACACCTCGATGGGCAACGCCCGCGTCGTGCAGTACTAGCTGGCTTAACCACGAAGCTCACGAAGAGCACGAAGACTTTGTGCTCTTTGTGTTCTTCGTGGTTCAACTCTTGTCAGCGCTTGTCGACAACGATCTTCCCGCTCTTGAGGACCACCTTCGTCTTCAGCATGTTGTGGATGCCTTCCATCGGGTTGCCGTCGAGCAGCACGATGTCCGCCAGCTTGCCGGCCTCGAGCGTCCCGAGCTGATCGGCCATGCCGATGTAGGCGGCCGTGTTCGGGCCCATCAGCTTGAAGATGTCCTGCATCGAAAACACGATGCTGTATGACTTGAGCTCGTGCTCGAGGCCCGCCAGCGCTTCGTAGTTGGTATCCGTGCAGTAGCCGATCAGGCCGCCGTTATCCCAGATCGTCCGCGCGTTCATCATGGCGTAGGCCGCCTCGGTGCCGAGCGCCCTGTTTGCGGCATCGCGATTCGCGCCGGCGATCGCTTCGGGCCACGGCTTGCCGTCGCGGAAGCGTGGATTGTTGTCGTTGGCGAACACGCCGAAGATCGGCGCGCCGAAGCCGACCGTGCCGAGCGCAATCGCGCCAGCCTTCGCGACCTTCTGCGCCGCCTCGTGGTTCGTGAAGTCCTTGTTCGGCAGATGCACGAGCCGCCGGATGCCCGCGTCCACCGCCGCAACCATCGCCGGTGTGCTCACCGCATGCACGTTGATCTGCACGCCGGCTTTCGCGCCTTCGTCGACAACCGCCTTCAGCACCTCAATCTCCGATGCGGTCGGTCCGGGCAGCGGCGTCAGCGCAATCTCGCCGGTGTGCTTGATCCCCTTCGCCGCCATCGCGCGAATCGCCGCGCGCGCTTCATCGGGCGTGCCGCGCAGGTTGATGCGCTCCGACGGAATGATGCGCGGGCCGTTGATCATTCCCGACTCGATGTGATCGCGAAGCGTGATGTTGCCGTCGCCGGGCCCGCCGCCTGAGAGGATGGTGGTGTAGCCGGCTTCCAGCAGCGCCTGCATCTGCGCCTTCTCGTCTGCGCCGGTGTTCACGTGCTTGTGCGCGTCTATGTAACCCGGGACGGCACTCATGCCTTTCGCGTCGATCACGCGAAGTCCCTGCGTGGCCGCGGGCCCCTGCGCCACCGACACAATCTTTCCGCCGCGGACAACGATGGTGCCGGAATTAATGACCTGGCCGCTCCCGACAATAATCCGCGCGTTCGTGATGGCGACATCCTGGGCAGTGGCAACACCGGCGCCGAAGACGACGGCGACGAGGGCAGCAAGGACCACGCGAAGTACGATCATCTGAAATCTCCAGTTGGCGCGAAGCGCGGCTGCGGACTTGTCGCGCCGTAGCGCGAAGCGCGGAGGCGGATGGTACCACGGCCGGAGTACACTCCACCGCGATGGACCTTCTGCGCTGGCGCCGTGGTCCGGACGATAAGGACAAGGCGCAAGGGCCGGCGAACGAGACGGAGCATCCTTCCCGGATCAACCACTATCGCGTCCGTCGCATCCTCGGGCACGGCGGCATGGGCGTCGTGTATCTGGCCGAAGACGAACGTCTGGGCCGCGCGGTGGCACTGAAGGTGCTCCGTGACAACACGTCGGATCCGAACGCGCGCCTGCGGCTCGAGCGCGAGGCGCGCATCGCCGCGGGCATTTCTCATCCGCTCATCTGCCAGGTGTTCGAGCTCGGCGAGTGGAACAACCAGCCGTTCATCGCCATGGAGCTCATCGACGGAGATCCGCTGGCGGCGCGGTTGTCCGGCGGAGCGCTGCCCGCCGCCGAAGGGCTGCAGATTGCCGTGGCCGTGGTGGAGGCGCTTGCCGTGCTCCATCGCCGCGGGATCATTCATCGGGATCTCAAGCCGTCGAACGTGTTCGTGACGCAGGACGGCGTGAAGGTGCTCGACTTCGGTCTGGCCAGGCCGGTTGCGACGGCGGCGCAGGACGACACCGCGATCACCAATTCGGGCATGTTCCTCGGAACGCCGCGCTACGCGGCGCCCGAGCAGCTGATGGGCGACGAGGTGGACGAGCGTGCGGATCTCTTTTCAGCAGCGGTCATGCTGTTCGAGATGCTCGCCGGTCGGCCGCCGTTTTCCGGGAAGACCGTGGCCGCGATCGCGAATTCGGTGATGCACGACACCCCGGCGGTCCTGACCGGTTCGCCGGCGATTTCTGCGGCCGACCGCATCCTGCATCGCGCGCTGTCGAAGAAGCCCGAGGAGCGGTATCCGACCGCCGAAGCGCTGGCGGCGGATCTGCGCGCGGCGCTGCAGCTGGCCGCGGACGATCAGGTGGCTGAGGCGCGTCCGATGCTGCGGCTGGCGGTGTTGCCGTTCCGTCTGCTCAAGCGCGATCCCGACACGGACTATCTAGGGCTGAGCCTTGCCGACGCGCTGGTCAGCTCGCTGACCGGCCTCGAATCGCTCGTCGTGCGTTCGAGCCTGAAGACCGCCCGCTACGCCAACACCGTTCCCGATCTCGAAGCCGTTGCCTCGGAGCTTGCCGTGGACGTCGTCCTCACCGGCTCGATGCTGCGCATGCAGGACCAGGTCAGGGTCAGCGCGGAGCTCGTGTCGGTGCCCGCCGGAGACATCTGGTGGTCGCAGACGACGCACGTGCCGCTCGATGCGGTGATCGACCTGCACGACGAGCTGGCGCGGAGGGTGATCGCGTCTCTGCCGCTGACGTCAGGGGATCGCAATTACCGGCCACGCGCGGCCGGCAACGCGAAGGCGTTTGACCTCTACCTGCACGGCATGCGTCTACGAGCCGAGACGGCAACCTGGCGGCAGGCGCACGTGTTCTTCGAGGAGTGCCTGGCGCTCGATCCCTCGTTCGCGCCGGCCTGGGCCGAGCGGGGACGCCTCGAGCGCTTGTTCGGGAAGTACGAGGATCCGTCGCAGCTGGCACGCGCGGAATCGTCCTTCCTCCGCGCGCTCGAGCTCGATCCCGACAACGGCGCCGCGCAGTACTACTACGCGCAGCTTGAGATCGATCTCGGGCGTCTCGACGCCGCGCTCGCGCGTCTGCTGGAGCGCGCCCGGCATCGGCGGGCCGAGCCTCACATCTACGCGTCGCTCGTCCACGCCTGCCGGTACGGCGGGTTGCTCGACGAGTCGATGGCCGCGCATCGCCACGCGCAGCGCCTCGACCCGACTGTCGCCACGACCGTCCATCACACCCACTACATGCGCGGCGAGTACGCGAAGGCGCTGGCGGTGGCCGGGCAGGTCAACGATCCGTTCGAGGCGCGAGTGCTCTATGCGCTTGGCCGCCGGGACGATGCCTTGGCGGCCGCGCGGCGTGAAGAAGGACGCTTCGCGAGCGTACCGATGATGCGCGCCTTCTCGTCGGCGCTTCGTGCCGCGCTCGAGGGGCGGGCCGAGGAGGGCATCACCGCCTACGAACAGATCATGACGTTTGGCTTCACTGACGGCGAAGGGTTGTTCCACCTGGCCGGCACCTGCGTGAAGCTCGACCAGCCGCAGCGGGCGTTCGAGACGCTCGCCCGCGCGATCGACGGCGGGTTCCTCTGCCGGCACGGCTTCGATACCGACGTGTACCTCGAGCCCTTGCGAACGATGCCGGACTGGCAGCCGTTGATGGAGCGGCTCGATGCGAAGCGCCAGCGCGTGACCAACGAGTTCGCGCGTTCGGGTGGCCGCGCGCTGCTGGGCCTGGCGTAACTCTCTACCTTCGAAATCCGATCCGCGATCTGCCCCGTAGAGAAAGCAGGAGCGCGTCCAACCACGCGCGAAGGGAGGAGATCGATGAGAACACTGGAGAAAATCCTGCTGGCGTCAACGCTCGTGATGACGTTGTCCATCGCGGCGTTTGCCGGCCAGGCGGCGAAGGAGAAATCGCTCTACGAGCGGCTCGGCGGTAAGCCCGCCATCACGGCGGTCGTGGACGAGTTCGTGACCCGTGTCGCCGCCGACGCGCGCATCAACCGCTACTTTGCCGCGGCGGCATCCGACCCGGCCCGACTCCAGACCTTCAAAAGCAGGCTCGTCGATCAGATCTGCCAGGCGAGCGGCGGACCCTGCACCTATACGGGCAAAGACATGAAGACCGCGCACATGGGGATGGGGATCAGCGGCGCGGAGTTCGACGCGCTGGTCGAAGATCTCGTCGGCGCGCTCGACAAGTTCAAGGTCGGCGCCCACGAAAAGGATCAGCTTCTCGGTGCGCTCGGACCGATGAAAGGCGACATCGTCGAGAAGAAATAGGCGTCGTAAGGTCGTAGAATCGGCGGACCCGCTGCGCGTCAGCCAGGAGGTGGCCATGCGTCGTGTCGAGTTCGTCGCATTCTTGTTAGGAGCGGCCGTGTTCACGGCGTCCGCGCAGGAGCGCATTCCCGCGGGACCGCCGCAGAACGGCCCAACCTTCGACGCCGTATCCATCAAGCGCAACACCAGCGAGGTCGTCACGCGGCGCAGCGTTGGCGAGCAGCCGGGCGGCGTGTTCATGCTCTCGGCGATGGCGATCGCGCCGGTGATCCGCACGGCGTACCCGGCCGATGTATCAGACCTGATCGGCGCGCCCGACTGGGTCCTGCGGGAGATCTACGACCTCACGGCCAAAGCCAATCGCGATGTGCCGCGCGACGAGATGCAGGGAATGCTGCGGACGATGCTGGCCGAGCGGTTCAAGCTGGCCGTCCACTACGAGATGCAGGAGCGCCCTGTGTACGCGCTGGTTCTGGCGCGGTCAGACGGCCGGCTCGGTCCGAACATCAAGCGTTCGGATCTCGACTGCGACGCGATTCAGGCTGCCCGTCGCGCCGGATCGAAGGATCCGGCGCCGGCAACGAGTAATGGCGCGCCCGCGTGCGGAATGTCGATGACCGGAGCCGTCGGCATGGAAGTGATGATGGGGGCGCAGCCACTGTCGAGGCTTGCGAGTTCATTCGGATCGGTGGGGGGACGAATCGTCGTGGACAAGACCGGACTGAAGGGGAACTACGACATGACGCTGCGCTACATCGACCGGTCGTCACCGAACCCTCCTCCGGACGAGCCACCGAACGTCTTCACCGCCGTGGAGGAACAGCTCGGGCTGAAGCTTCAACCCGATCGCGCGATGCTGAAAGTGCTCGTCATCGACCGCATCGAGCGGCCCACAGAAAATTAACCACGAAGAACACGAAGCCACGAAGAACACAACGTTCAATTTGTGTCTTAGTGCTCTTCGTGGACTTCGTGGTTCAAGAACTCAGCGTCCCGTCGATCGTATGTCAGCGCCAAGCCGCGTGAGGAGCGGAAGAACAGCCTCGACATCGGCCTGCGTCGTTCGGAAATTGACGATGCAGGCACGGAGAGCGTAGCGGCCATTGACGACGGCGTTGGACAGGAACGCTTCGCCGCTTCGCTCGACGCGTGACAACAGTTCCTGGTTCAGACGCTGCAGGTGCGCTTCGCCCTCGGCCGTGCCCACCATGTGTCTCAGTGCAGACGGGACGTAGCGGAACGTCGTGATGCTGAGGTGCTGTGTCAGCGCCTCGAAGTCCGGATGCTGCTGGACGCACGCGTACAGATGCTGCGAGACGCGGATGTCCTCGGCGATCATCCGTTCATAGCCGGTGCGTCCCGCCTGGCGCAGCGCGAGCCAGACCTTCAGCGCCCTGAACCCGCGTGAGTTCTGCGGTCCGAGATCGACGAAGTTCGTCACCTCTTCGTCGAGGTGGTAGTAGCTCGGGTGATACGCAAACGTGCGCAGCAGATCGCCGCGGCGCCGGACGATGGCGCAGCTCGCCTCGAGCGGGACGTAGAGCCATTTGTGCGGATCGACGGCCACCGAGTCGGCGTCGCTGAGCGCGCGGAGATCTTCCGGTGTTCCGGGCACGCGCGCCGCCAACGCACCGTACGCGCCATCGACGTGGAACCAGATGTCGTGTCGCCTGCAGACCTCGGCAATCTCCGCCAGTGGATCGACAGCGCCGGTGCTCACCGTTCCGGCGGTGCCGACGACGAGCAGAGGCAGGGCGCCATCGGCGCGGTCGGCGACGATCTGCCGCTCCAGGGCGGCGACATTCAGCCGCTGGTCGGCATCGGTCTCAATCCAGCGGATGGCGTCCGTGCCCAGGCCGGACATGTCGGCGGCCTTCTGGATCCAGGTATGCGTCTCGGTCGAGGCGTAGACGAACATCGGTGCCACGCTCCGAAGACCGCCTTTGCGTACGTCCCCCGCTTTCGCGGCGCGGGCAGCGAGGAAGCACACGAAATTCGCCATGTTGCCGCCGCTCACCAAGAGGCCGTCGCCGTCCGCGGGAAATCCGGTCAGCTCAGCGAGCCAGCGCACGGTTTGCGCCTCGATCTCGGTGGCGACCGGCGACAGGCGCCACCACGCGGCGTTCTGATTCACGGCCGCCGCCAGCAGGTCGGCAAGCGCGCCGATCGGTGCCGGACTCGACGTGATATAGCCGAGGAACCGCGGATGGCCGTTGAAGAGCGAGTGCTGGAAGAGCAGCTGCGCCGCCTCACCGAGCAGCGCGCCTGCGTCGCCGCCCTGTTCGGGCAGCGTGCGCTCGGAGTCGAGCGCACGACGGACCGCGCCCGGCGATTCGTCGCGCATGATGGCGCCGTTCGGAAGCCGTTCCAGCCAGTCGGCGATTCGATCGATCAGATCGTGACCGGCCGCACGGAACTCCGGTGCGCTCATGTCGAGCGGCGCGCCGCGGCGTGAGATTTCGAGGTCCCGGGTCGGCATCAGCGCAACCCTTCGAACAGATCGGTCTCGCGCGTCCGTCCGCCATTCACGAGGCTGAACGCACGGTAGTACTCCTGCACACCCCAGAGCGTTCGCTGCTGCTCCTCCGGGAGTGCCTCGAGCTTCTTGAAGATGCTCACCTGCGTGCGATGGCACTGCACGGCGCGCAGAACCGTTGGCCAGACCGCGCTCGCGTCGATGCGCGTGGTGATCTCCCAGTCCGGCGCCGGCACCACTTCGCGCTCGACGCCGTCCACGGTGGTGACGAGCTTCTTCAGCGCTGCCTGATAGGCGGCCCATGTCGCGACGCCCCAGGCGATGTAATACAGCTTCGAAACCGCGTGGTCGCTGCGCGCCGCTCGCACCGCAGCGGCCGTCGTCAGCTGCGAGATCGCGATGTGATCGGGATGGCCGTACGCTCCCTCAGGGCCGAAGGTGATGACCACGTGCGGCTTGATGCGGCGGAAGTGAGAGACGATGGCGTCCTGCGCCTGCAGCGGATCGACGGCGTCCAGGCCGCCATCCGGAAACCCGAGCAGTGTGACCTCGCGGATGCCGAGCTCCTGTGCCGCCGCGCGGAGCTCTGCCTCGCGCGTGGCCCCGACCACCTCCGGCGCGGGACGTTCGCCGCTGTCGCCGAAGCGCCCATTTTCGCCCCGGGTCGCCGTCACCAGATACGTCTCGACACCTTCCGCGGCGTATCTGGCCAGCGTCCCGCCCGTCCCCAACGACTCATCGTCGGGGTGGGCCAGGACGCACATCAGCCGGAGTGCCATCGGTTACCTTGCGATCACAGTCTCGAGGTACTCACCGGGAACGACGAGGCCTGCCGCCGATGGACGTGCGCGGCGTTTCAGCAGCGCGAGCAGATCGGCATCGAGCGCCTTCTGTCCGTCCGCGTCGAGCGCCAGGAACGCCTTGTGAACCGGGCCGTAGAACGTCCGGAAGATCTCGACGAAGTGTTCCGGTGATTCGTAGCGGAACGGGAAGTCGCGAACCGTATGCGTGATTGATGCGGCCCCGCTGAAGAGTGTCTGCAGGTGCTCGCGCGTGCCCCAGAGCAGCGGCGACTTCACTCCGGCCGGCGGTGGGACGTATTTCGCGACCACGCGAAACATGTCGCCGATGAACCCTTCCGGCGTCCACGACGCCAACCCGATGCGTCCGCCGATTCTGCAGACGCGCAACAGCTCGCTGGCGGCCTTCACGTGATCCGGCGCGAACATCACGCCGAACGTCGAGAGGACGACGTCGCAGCTGCCAGCGGCGTAGGGGAGCGCCTCTGCGTCGGCTGTTTCGAAGGTGACCGCGAGTCCTTCCGCGTCGGCGCGGCGCCGGCCGCCCTCGAGCAGTGCGGGCACGTAGTCGGTGGACGTCACGTGAGCGAAGCGCCGTGCCGCGGCGAGCGTCGCGTTGCCGTTTCCGGCTGCGACGTCGAGTACGCGCTCGCCGCCGCCGACGTCAACGGCCTCGCAGAGGAGCTCGCCGACGATCTGCAGTGTCGTGCCGATCACTGCGAAGTCGCCGGAGGCCCACATCGCCTGTTGCCGCGCTTTGACCGCGGCGAGATCGACTGGTGCCGGTGCCGCGTCCTTGATACCTGTTGTCATGACGAGTACCTCGTTTCTACGACTGGACCGCCCGCTTCAGGCGGGCAAGATGGTGATAGCTGTGGCGCACCGCGTGATCCTCGAGGACGAACTGAGCGGTCACGGGCGCGTCGGAATAGAGCGAGGCCGGCTTCGCCTGTGCCAGCTGCTCGTCGCTGAGGGCGCGGATGGCCGCGGCGGCAGCGGCGCTGTTGGTGCGCAGCAGCTCGAGCGCGGCTTCCTTCGTCACCGCGGCGTTGTCCACGGCGTGCTTCGCGTTCAGCGCATGGACGTCGTCCATCGTCAAGCCGGTCATCGGCTTGCCGCCGGCGATCACTTGCGCGATCTCGATCTCGATCGGATACACGAATGCGACATGATGCACGATGACGCCCACGGTGCGTCCGTCGGGCATGCAGCGCGTCTTCCATTGCGCGTCGGTCAATGACGCGGCGAAGGTGGCGAGTGCCTGTGCGCCTTGTTCGAGTCTGGTAGCCAGGGCCTCTGCCTGTGCGCTGGCTGCGCGTGGCGCCGTTTGAATCGTTGATGTCTGTGTCATGAACCGGACTTTACCAAGTGGGAGGAGGGCCGCGCGTCCCCGGATCCGGTCATTTTTTGGGCTTTTTGAAAAATGGCCCGAACGGGCCATCACACGGAGGCCTAAGGAATAAGGCCTAAGGGCCAAGAAAAAACCGAAGCAGGCACCCAGGACTTCGTCTTTCACTTAGTCCTTGGGCCTTGGCCCTTCGGCCTTATATGAGGCCGAGTTTGGCTCCCTGTGCGACCGCGGCTGAGCGTGAAGGCACGTTGAGCTTGGAAAGCGTGTTGGCGACGTGCCGGTGCACCGTGTGCTCGCTGATGCACAGGCGCTCGGCGATGGCCTGGTTGCTGAGGCCGCTCGAAATCAGCTTCAGCACTTCGAGTTCCCGAGCGGTCAGGCCGGCATTGTCGGCGACGCTGGAAACCGTTCGTGACGGTGAGGACAGCCGCTCGCGTACGGCATCGGCGGCGGAGAGTTCCAGCTTTGCGTCGAGGCGCGTGAGCTCCTCGCGTGCGCGATCCAGTTCAATCAGTGCCGCGTCCGCGCGACCCAGCTGTCCGAGAACGAAGGCGAGCTGCACGCGCGCATGGGCGGCTTCGAACGGCGCGCCGCTCTTGTCGAACAGATCGACGGCGTCCTCGAGCTCGCGCCGGGCGTCCGCCAGATCGCCCGCTGCCAGCGACACCAGACCTGCAGCGAGGCTGGCCGATCCCAGCAGCGGCGTGGTGTTGGCGTCGGTGGCGATGCTTCGCAGCTCGTCCAGCGCCGCGCGCGCCCGTTCAAGGTTGCCCCCGTGTCCCGGCGCCGCGTGCGCGCGGATCAGCAGCTCCAGTGCGGCGGCGCGTTCGGTGCGGTTTCTTGCGGGCAGCCGGCGCAGGTGACGTTCGGCCAGTTCGACCGCGCCCTGGCGATCGTTGCGGTCGAGCGCAAGCGCAGCGCGTCCGAGCGACGCGAGCGGGTGGCCTCCGCTGCGTTCGAAGAGCGACGCAGCTTCGTCGAGACGGCCCTGCCGCCGCCGCAGCTCGCCAAGCCGGGCCAGGCCATCGGTCGTCATGCCCGGGCGGCAGAGGGCGAGCTCATCGCACGCGCTCGTCAGCTCGCGTTCCGCCTCGTCCCACGCCCCGCGCCACATGCAGACCGACGCGTACTGCGTGCGGCACACCGCGAACAGCGGCTTCAGCCCCCACCTGCGGCTGTATTCCTTGACGCGGTCGCACCACTGCACCGCGCGGCCGTGATCGCGTGCGCGATCGCAGGCGCCGATCAGATAGCAGCCGGCCAGCGCAATCTGCACGCGATCGGTCAACTCGCCGGCGAGGATCGCGGCGCTGACCTCATCGAGCTCACGCAGGCCTTCGATGACGCGTCCGGTGGTGATGAGCGCAAATCCACAGAGCGCCCGCCCGACCATCTCGTTGTCGATGGCACCAATTGACTGCCCGACGCGGATGGCTTCCCTGGCAAGTAATTCCGCTGCCTCGGGGTCGCCGTCGTCGAGCAGCGTGAAGACAGCATCCCGCGCGGCAAGCCACGCGTGCTCCGGCGAGTCAGGCTGTCCCTCGAGCAGCCGGCGTGCCCGCTGGAGCCAGCCCTTGGCGACGCCTTCCTCACCCCGGAATGCCGAGCTGTCCCACGCGATCCAGACGGCGATGCGTGCGGCGGAGCGGTCGTCGCCGCGCGCGCGGTAGGCCCGGAACGCGCGCTCCCGCGAATCGAACACGACATCGGAAAGATCGAGCCACCAGGCCGCCAGGCCAAGGCCTTCGAGCGCTTCCGGCGTCTCCTCGACCGTCAGCGACCGTTCGAACGCCTGCTGCGCCTCGCGCCAGGCTCCCGCCTGCAGCGCCGTGCGCCCGGCCGTGAGATCGTCTGTGGATTGAGATTGCGGCACTTGGCGCGATTATATCGGCGCCCTTTGACGGTGCTTGTCATTACGCGTCGGTTCCGGGAGACTAATGGACCGTAATAATCCATATCCACACGTCCAGATCTGTGGTCAAGGAGGTTGATCCGTGGTGACTTGGGGAATTCGGATCGCGTGTGCGATCGCTCTTTTCATAGGTGTTTCTACGACCGTCGGCGCGCAGTGGCCGACGTATCCGACTCCTGACGTGCCGCGGAATGCGGACAAGACGCCAAATCTCTCTGGTCCTCCTCCGCGCATGGCGGACGGTAAGGTGGATTTCTCCGGCGTCTGGAACGCCGGCCGTGGCCGCGGAAATCGTGGTGGCGGCGGTGGTGGGGGGGCTGCGGCTCCCGCAGGTGGTGGAGCCCCGGCAGCAGGCGCTCCGGCTCGTGGAGCTGGTGCCGCGCCGGCCGCAGGTGCGCCTCCGGCGGCTGGAGCGCAGGCGGCTGGCGGTGGCGGTCGTGGCGCCGGCGCCGCGGGCGGTGGTGGTGGCGGCGGACGTGGCCGTGGCCCGCAGCCCTGCATGCCGAACGCCGATGGCACCTTCAACTCCGCATTCTTCGAAGTGGCTGGCAATGCGAACTGCCTGCCGCCAATGACGGAGTGGGCGCAGGCTCTGAAGAAGCAGCGGATGGACCACGACAGCAAGGACAACCCCGACGTGTGGTGCCTGCCGATTGGCCTGATGCAGTACCACAACCATCCGCAGCCGAGTCAGATCGTCCAGACCAAGAACCTCATGCTGATCACGTACGAGTCGAACTACGGACTCCGCTACGTCTACATGGATGGACGGCCGGCGCCGAACAACGACCCGCAGCCGTGGTGGTTCGGCTACTCGCGCGGCTGGTGGGAGGGCAACGACACGCTCGTGGTCGAGACGACGCACTTCAACTCGGAAGAGCGCGCGTCGTGGCACGACGTCAACGGCACCCCCTGGTCGGATCAGCTCAAGATGACCGAGCGCTTCCGTCGTCCCACCTTCGGTTCGCTCCAGATCGACGTGACGATCGACGACCCGAAGGTCTTCGCGAAGCCGTTCACCGTTCGCGTGTATCGGAACCTGCTCGTTGACTCGGAGATGATCGAATTCATCTGCAACGAGAACGAGCAGTCCACCGATCACATCCCGAGGCCAGGCGAGCCCGGGCTGAAGGCGGTACCGCCCCCGGCGGCACCGCCGGCGGCGCCTCCGGCGAAGTAAGCAGCCTTCCTGGACGGGTTCCGCCGCGCCGCATGGCACGGCGGACCCGCCGAATCGTGGAGGTCGTGATGCGTATGCGACAGTTCCTCGTGCTCGCAGTTGTCGGCATCCTCGCAAGCCCTCCGGTATCCGCGCATCACGCCTGGCCCGTCGATCGGGCGAAGGAGGTGACCGTCAAAGGGACGGTGACCGGCTATCACTGGTCCAACCCGCACGTCATGATCGATCTCGAGGTCAGGTCCGACGCCGGCAAGGTCGAGAAGTGGAGCGTCGGCGGCCCGAGCACCGAACGGATGTCGGGCAACGGCTGGGATCGCGGCACGCTCAAGCCCGGCGACGTGATTACAGGGATCGGCTACCGCTTCACCGACGGCTCCAACGTCGTTCAGCTCCAGAAGATCGTCCTGTCCAGCGGCAAGGAAATGCAGCTGTACGGGCGCCGGTAGCGAAGCTACTGCACTATTTCAGGTTCTTGTAGACGATTTCCTCGGCGCCCGAATACACCTTCATCGACGCCTCGTCGTAGAACGGCAGCGTCTGCATCATCACGACGACCCCGATCTCGCGCGCGGGGTCGATGAAGAAATGCGTGTTGAAGATGCCGGCCCACGTGCCGCTGCCCGGCGAGCGCATGTTCGGATGCTTCGCCTTTGCCAGCTGGAAGCCAAGGCCCCAGTTGTCCTGGCCGGCGCCGTTGGGGAAGTTCCTCGACAGTCCGAGGTTCGTTGACTGCTGCGGCTGCACGACGACGCTGCCTGTGTGGTTCTCGAACATCGTCTTTGCTGATTTCTCGCTGAGGATGCGTGTCTGCCCGAGCCTCCCGCGATTGAGCAGCATCCGAAGGAAGATGCCGTAATCGCTGCCGGTGGAGTAGAGGCCTCCGTCGCCCTGGACCTGCGCGGGAATGGTCGCCCCTCGCTGCTGTTCGGTGAACTTCCCATCCGCGCCGCGCTGGTTCACAGCAACGACCCGCGGATACTTCGACTGCGGAACCAGATAGCTCGTGTCCTGCATGCCGAGCGGCTTGAACATGCGCGATTCGAGGAACGCATCGATCTTCTGTCCAGAGATCGCCTCGACGACGTGGCCGAGAACCCGCGTGCTCGCGCCGTAGGCCCAGCTGTCGCCCGGATCGAAGAGCAGCGGGATGTCGAGTTCCGTCTTGCCCGCCCTCGCGAGCGCCGCCACCGTCTGGCTGGAGAAGCCGTAGCCGATCCCTGACGTGTGCGTCAGCAGGTGTCGAATCGTGATCGGCCGCTTCGCCGGCCGCGTCTCGAAGCTGGCATCCGCCGGGTTGAACTTGCTGATGACCACGGGGTCCTTGTACTTCGGCAGGTACTTCGCCACATCGTCATCGAGCTTCAGCTTGCCTTCGTCCACGAGGATCATGATCGCGGCCGAGGTCACCGCCTTCGTCATCGACGCGATGTTGAAGATCGTGTCCTTCGCCATCGGCGTGTTGCGCAGCGTGCTGCTCTTGCCGAACGCCTCGTTGTAGACGACGCCGTCCTTGTTGACGACGGTCACGACGACGCCGGGAACGTCTCCGCGTGCGGTCGCCTGTGTCAGGAACGTCGAGAGCGCGGCGGTCCCCTGCTGCGGAATCGACGGCGCGGCCGCACCGAGTACGGCGATGAACAGGACGGGCAGGATCCAGAGCAGTCGTTTCATGCGGGACAGCATACAGCGATCACGTATCGTAGAGGTGTGGCCACGGACTACCGCTCCGATATCCAGGATCTCGAAGTGGCGTTCGTCGCCAACGAGCGCGCCGCACGCTCGCTGCTCGACGGCCTGAGCGAGGCTCATGGCGTCTGGCGTGCCGAACCGGACTCGTGGAGTGTTGCGCAGTGCCTGGATCATCTGGCCACGGCGAACCGGGTGTATCTGGAGGCAATGCGCCCGGCCGCTGAGCGCGCGCTTCAGCAGGGCCGTCACCGGCGTGGGCCGGCCGTGCCCGGATTGATCGGCGGGTGGTTCGTGCGGACGATGGAACCGCCGGTGAAGCCGCGCCGCAAGCTGAAAGCGCCGAAGAAGATCGTGCCGCGGCCGTCACCCCCGCTGCGCGACTCGGCCGATCAGTACTTTGCGTCGCAGGACCAGGTCCGCGCGTTCCTGCAGAGGTATGCCGACATCGATCTTGCTGGAGTTCGATTCGTGAACCCGTTTGTCGCCGTCATCCGCTGGAGCCTCGCCACCGGTCTGCACGTCATCGCCGCGCACGAGCGCCGTCATCTCTGGCAGGCATGGAATGTTCGCGCGGCGCTCGAGAGCGGCGGCATCCACAAACCTTCTTCGTAGCGGCGGCATCCGCCAGCCGCACTAGTTGTTCTGGAGGGCTCTTCGAAGGTCTTGAACCGTTCGAATCGAGCTCGCATCCGCGGCATGTTCTGTTCGGAGAACAAGCGCGCCGTCGGAGTTGACTGGAATCAGCGAATATCGGCCGTATGTGAGCGAGGCGAAGCCGCCAGGGCATCGGTGCGCGATCAGCACAAACTGCTGACCACGTTGAGGCGCCCAGGTCCATGACTCATCGATGATCGTGACGGATATGCCATCGACCAGCAATGTTCCTCCGGTTGCGAGGACGCCGATCTCGTTCGCGACTGGTGCCGGAGCGTTGCGAATCTCGCCCAGGCATGCCACCGAATCAGCAGGTCGCTGCGCCAGGGTTTCGTCGATCGTGAGCCAGTGCCATGTCGCGATGGTGGGGCCAAGGTTGAGGACGACGTTGCGGCCGGTCGTAGTCACGAGAAAGACGGAGTTGCGTTCGAGGTCATCGTCGAAGTGTGTCATCACGATGCTGCCCCGCTCGTAATTGACTCTGACCGTCCGAGCCGTCTCGTTCCGGGATCTTGCGAAGTCGGCAATCTTCTTCACGTAGTCCGGATCCTGCCCGCGCACGATTCCTGTCAGCGCGATTGCCATTAATGTCACGAGGGCGACTCGCACCCTTCGCACCCTTCGCACCTGCACCCCTTGCACCTATCGCACCCCTCGCACCTCTCCCACCGGTGCCCTACTCCATGAGACGCCGCAGCTTCTCCATCGGCTGCTTCAGCGATCGTCCCCGCTTGCGCATGTCGGCCCACAGGTCGCCGACCTTCTCGATCCGGTCCGGCATGTTCCTGAGCGTGAAGGAGTCCGGCTTGACCGTGCCGCGCTCGACTTCCTGCCACGTGCACGGGGCGGAGACCGGCGCGCCAGGTTTTGCGCGGACGGTATACGCAGCCGCGAACGTGGCACTGAATCCGTTGCGCCCCGTGTCCATGTAGATGCGCCCGCGCCGATCGGCCTTGCTGAACTCCTGCGTCAGCTGATCGGGCGCCAGGCTGACGAAGAACGAGCCGACTGTGTTCGCGAACCGGACGACTGTCCCCATCGGTGTTTTACCGTCGATCGGGACGACGATGTGAAAGCCCTTGCCGCCGGTGGTCTTAATCCAGGACGGCAGACCAAGCTTCTCGAGCAGATCGCGCATGCCCACCGCTGCCGCGCGGACTGACTTGACGTCGTCCTTCGACGGATCCAGGTCGAACACGCAGATGTCGGGATAGTTCAAGTCCGGCAGACGCGACACCCAGATGTGGTGAGTGATGGTGTTCTGGTTCGCGACCCACATCAGCCCTTCCTTGTCGGTCACGACCGGATAGTTGACGACGCCATCCTTCTTGGGAATCGCAACGCGCTCCAGCCACGCGGGGAACCCCTTTGACACGTCCTTCTGCCAGAACCCTTTGGCCCCGATGCCCTGTGGATAGCGCTCCATCGTCAACGGCCTGCCGCGCAGGTAGGGCAGCATGATCGGTGCGACGGCTTCGTAGTACGCAGCGAGCTCGCCCTTGGTGATGCGGTCCTCAGGGAAGAGGATCTTGTCTGGATGTGTGATGACGGTGGTCATCCGCGCGTGTCGAGTGCGCGTGACGCGCGCACAACGTCCGAGGCGGGCTTGTCGAAGTGGACGTTGATCAGCCGCGGGTGGCGCAGCTTGTCGTTCCCGGTCCATTCGATGAACGCCGCCTCGACGACGATCTCTGGGCGCACCCAGTGCGCCCGCAGCCGCGGCAGCCCGGTGGCCTTCGTGAATGGGGCCTTTGGGATCTCGATGGCGTCGAGCCGCCTGCGCAGGTCCGTGAGCAGCTTCGTATCGAACCCCGTCCCGATCTTTCCTGCGAAGACGAAGTCCGGCCCTTCGTAAAAACCGACCAGCAGCGCGCCCAGGCCGACGCGAGTGCCTTGTGGATCGGTGAACCCGCCGACGACGAGCTCCTGGGAGAGCTCGCACTTCATCTTGAGCCAGAGCTTCGAGCGTCGATGCTCGTAGGGCGAGCCGCGACGCTTGGCAATCACGCCCTCCCATCCTTCGCGCCGCGCGCGCTCCCACGGCTCGGGATCGTCGATCAGCTCGACTCGCCGCATCGGCGCAGAGAGGGGGAGCTCTTTCAGCAGTGCCCGCCGATCCTCCAGCGCGAGCGAGGTCGTGTTGTGCCCGTTCAGCCACAGGATGTCGAACACGTGATAGCCAGACTGCGGGCCCCAGGTTATTTCGCCGTCGAGAATGATCTCGTCAACCGTGAGTCGCGCCAGCGCTTCGGCGACCGGCGGCAGATGCTGCTCGAGGCGGTTCCGCGAGTACAAGTGAATGTCCGCACCGCACTTGTACGCGAGCAGCCGGATGCCGTCGAACTTCTGCTCGAACAGCCAGTCACCGCCGCTGAAGCGGTCCTGGGTGAGCGTGGCCGCCATCGGCTCGAGCCAGTCGGGCATCTTGGTGCCAGGCCCCATCGCAGACTAGCCTAGCGCGAGACGGACCTTCATGTTGATTGTGATGAGCGGACTCCCCGGCGCCGGCAAGACCGTCATCTCGCGGGCGCTCGCGGAGGCGACGGGAGCCATCCATCTCCGGATCGATTCGATCGAGCAGTCGCTTCGCAACCACGGCATTCAGGTGGAGGGAGAGGGCTATGCCGTCGCCCATGCCGTTGCTGCGGACAACCTGGCGCTCGGACGCACCGTGATCGCGGACTGCGTGAATCCGTGGCCTTTGACGCGTGCGGAATGGAGGAACGTTGCGACACGCGCCGGAGCCCGCATCGTCGAGGTCGAGATCGTGTGTTCGGACGCTGCTGAGCACCGGCGGCGCGTCGAGTCACGTGTGGCAGATATCGACGGCCATCAACTGCCGGCGTGGAAGGACGTCGTGGAGCGCGACTATCGGTCGTGGGAAACCGAGCGGTTGATCATCGACACCGCTCGGTTGAGTGTTGCGGACGCCGTTCGCGTCATTACCGACGCGTTCTGACCAGAGGCGTCGCTACTCAGGTACCAGCACCGTGTCGCCGGGCTTGAGGCGGATGTTTTGTCCCAGGTTCCGCCCGGATACCACCTCGCTGTAGTCGAAGGGAATCGATATCTGCTTCCCATCTTCCGTGCGAATGATCACGATGCCCTTGCCCACGACGAACTGACGTAAGCCCCCGGCCAAGGCAATAAGCTTCGTGACGGACATCGGCTCAACGAGTTCGTAGGCCCCTGGGCGCATCACGCCACCGGTGATGAAGACATTCCGGTTAGCGATTACCTTTACGCCAACAGTGATCTGAGGGTCCGCGATTAGCCGTGCAGAGGGCGTAGTCAATCGATCGCGCAACTGGCTCGGCGTCAGGCCAGCGGCCTCGACATCCTGAATGAGAGGCACCGTGATCTTTCCGTCGGGGCGAACGAGATATTCACCGGTCAGTTCGTTCTGCCCCCAGTAGGTGATCGTCAGGACATCACCGACGGCGATGACATAGTCAGAGGGCGAGGGCGTTGCAGCCGGCGTCGGTGAACCCTGCGGCTGCGTCGCAGGTGGATTCTGCCGGGGCGCGGACGGCGCAATCGTCACCGGTCTCTTTGCCTTCGGTGTAACCGGCTCACCTTTCACAACGGGCCGCGGCGGTTGTGACTGTGCCCGGTTCGCAATGGGAATGGTCATCGCCGGGAGAGCTTCGAGGGTTGTCTGCTCCACGGCTTCAAGCGTAGAAATCATTGCGCCCAGAAGAATCGCGCCGAGCGAGATGGCAATCGCGAAGCCAGGTCCTGAGCGTCCGCGCACCTGATTCTGATCCAGCAGCGCGTTGACTCGAGTGACCAGGTCCCCGCCAGCCATCGAAAGCGCCGGAGCTGGGGCACTCGGTCGGATTCGACCTGCCAGTGCGATGAGCTGCTCCGCGAACTCGTAACCATTGCATCTGCCGGCAACTGCATCGTCGCAGGCTCGATCCGCTTCCAGGTGCAGCTGACGCCATGCCACCCAGACGAGCGGATGGAACCAGTACACAGCGCATACCACCCGAGCAAGGAGATGCACAGGCCAATCCCGTCGTTCCACATGCTCCATCTCGTGCACGAGCGCGCGCTGGACGTCGGCGTCGGACCACGTCTTCGCGTCTTCGGGCAGCAGGATGTACGGACGGATCCACCCGAATGTGATCGGAGCGATCAGCTGTTGATGGACTAAGACGTGCGCGCGCCCGACGTTGTGGAGATTCCCGAGATCAAGTGCGCGGCCGGTCCTGCGTAATGCACGCAAGCGTCTGATATTCATCAGCATCGGAACGAGCGAGATCGCGATCCCGATTCCCCACGCTAGCGCCACGAGTGTGCCCATGCGGGCCGAATCGAGCGGCGTCGGGCCTGAGACCGCCCCCGATACTGATTTCAGATCAGTCCGTTCCGCCACGTCGGCCGAGACATGCGGTGCCGGCGCTGAAGGGACCGCTTGATGGGACTCACGGACCACAACCGGCATCGCCGGGGCGAAAGCCACCACGATTGGCAGTGCGGAAAGCGCTGCAAATGTAGAGGCGAGAACGACGAAACGACGCGCCGCTCGCGCCCTGCGCATCATGCTCACCGCAAGCAGGCCAACGGCCACGACAATCGTGGCCTTGAACACAATCGACAACGGCACGGATGCGCTGATCCCAATCGCAACGGAAGCGAGATTCTGAGTCATGACTTCCTCTCTCGACGGATACGGTCAAGCTCCATTCGAAGCGTCTCGAGCTCTTCGTCCGTCCAGTCGCCTTCACGCAGGAGCGCCGTGATCATCCGGCTGCGCGAACCATCGAAGAAGACTCGGAGGTGATCTCGCAGCGCGCGCCGTGTCGCGGTGAGTGGAGACGTGGTGGCCGAGTAGATGTAGCGCGCTCCGTCAACGACGTGGCGGACCGCGCCCTTCTGTTCGAGACGGGCCAGCAGCGCGCGGACGGCGGAGTAGCTCGGTGGATCCGTCAGGCGAAGTCGAATGTCCTCGGCCGTTGCGCGGTTCTTCAGCTCGAACAGCGCCTCGACGATTTCGCGCTCGCGACGGGTCAGTGGGTCGGATTGTGTGCGGGCCATGCTACAGGACGAGCATGATAGTGCTCGTTTTGTAGCATGTCAAGTCTCAGACGATGCGGCTCATGCGTTCGAACTTGCTGCGATACA
>Ga0247825_10000738_pt1 | contig 21039 bp, 19 predicted proteins | sample 13C_Vanillin_Day_FD_194413 | JGI IMG/M metagenome (GOLD analysis project Ga0247825, IMG submission 194413) | Soil microbial communities from agricultural site in Penn Yan, New York, United States - 13C_Vanillin_Day48 | ecosystem: Environmental > Terrestrial > Soil > Agricultural land | place...
GTGAGGGACAGGGGGCGGCCACGGCCGCCCCCTGTCCCTCACCGGGATCGTCCAGGCCCTCTGCGCCGAGCTCGACGGCGACGAGCCGCCCCGCCGGGTCGTCGGTCACGACCCGTGCGGCTCCCACCTCGACCGCCACCTCGACCACGTCACCGAGCATCGCAAGGGCGACGTCGGTACGGATCTCGGCCGGAAGACGGCTCTTGCCGCCGGCGCGAAACGGGATGACGACGAGCACGCCCCCGAGGCTACGTGTGGACGGCCGACCTGGTGCAGCGTCAGGCGGCGTGCGGAGCGGCGCCCGAGTCGGCCCCGGGGCCCGACGACGACCACTCCTGCACCTCGTACCAGTGCGTGCCCGTCAGCGCCGCGACGACGTCGGGGTGCGTGTGGGCGGCATTGACCACGTGGTGGTCGACGTCGCAGCAGATCTCGACCTCCTCGAGCGACAGCGTCTCCGGGATCGACCCGACGATCTCGAACGGCAGCTGAGCCTCGCGCACCGTCATGTGCTTGAACTGAAGGGCGGGCGCGAGCTCCATGAGCGTAGGCCAGTCCGGGCAGGTCTTGTAGCTCATCGGTCCGCATCCTTCGCGTCGCGCCGCCAGGTTCCTTCGAGCCGGATCAGGCCCCGGCCCTCACCGTCGGGGTAGACGAGCAGCGGGATGCCGCGCGGCAGCCGATCGAGGAGCCGCCCGTCCTCGCCGACGAGCGCCAGTCCGACGTCGAAGCGCCCGAACTGGAGCGTCGGTGACACGACGTCGAAGCGGAGCGAGACGCCGTCGGCGGCGCCGTTGCGGCCGAGTGACCGCGGATCGACGATCTCCTCGGCGACGAGCAGCCCCGACCCGTCACGAATCTCGAGATGAAGCGACCTTGCGGCCGCTGCGCCGGTCAGCTCGATCTCCAGCCCGAACGGCTCGCCTGCCAGGAACCGCTCGCGGGGCTCGCCGTCCTGCGCAACGAGGCGAACGCCGGCGAGGCGCGCCTCGCCCGTGCCGACCGGACCGACGTCCTCGGCGCGCCCGCCACCGTCGCCGTCCTCCGCGAGTGCTCGCCGGTACCGGGTGATCGCCTCGTGGACCCGCCCGTCGAACGCGACTCCGCCGTCGCGAAGCAGCACCGCGCGGTCGCACAGGCGCTCCACCGCCGAGGCGTCGTGCGAGACGAAGAGGATCGTTCCGCCCTGCTCCTTGAAGGCGGCGATCACGCCGAAGCACTTCCGCTGGAAGCTCTCGTCACCGACCGCGAACACCTCGTCCAGCAGCAGGACGTCCGCCTCGAGGAACGCGGCGATCGCGAACCCGAGCCGCATCGTCATCCCGGACGAGTACGTGCGCACCGGCCGGTCGATCGCGTGCTCGATCTCCGCGAACGCGACGATCTCGTCGAATCGCTCGCGGATTCGCGCCCGGGTCAGGCCCTGAAGCATGCCGTTGAGCTCGACGTTCTCGCGCCCGGTGAAGTCGGGGTGGAAGCCGGCACCGAGCTCGAGCAACGAGCCGACCCGGCCGCCCGTGCCAACCCGCCCGTCGGTCGGCGCGATGATCCCTGCGATCAGGCGGAGCAGCGTCGACTTTCCCGACCCGTTGCGGCCGATGAGACCGACCGCCTCGCCGGGCTCGATCGCGAGCGACACCTCCCGGAGCGCCCACACCTCCTGTGCGCCCGTCCGGCCGCGAGCGACGAGCAGCTCCTTGAGCGTGTGCGTCTCGCGTGCGCGGACGACGAACTTCCGCGAAACGCCCTCGACCTGGATCTCGCCGGGTCTCATCGCCTACGCGGCCACGGCCGCGAGCTCGCGCCGCACGATCCCGGCGAGCACGTCGATCAGCGCCGGGTCGGCGTTCGGCATCTCGATCCGCGCGAACCCGAGTCCGAGCTGCCGGGCACGGTCGGCCGCCTCCACGTCGAGATCCCAGCGGATCTCGAGGTGGTCGGAGACGAACCCGACCGGACAGACGAGGACCTCGGTGACGCCCGCCGCGCCGAGCGCGTCGAGGTGGTCGAGGATGTCCGGGCCGAGCCACGGCTCGCCCGTCGCCGACTCGCTCTGGAACGCGAACGACCAGTCCACCACGCCTGCTCCCTCGGCGACCAGTCGGGACGTCTCGAGCAGCGACTCCCGGTACGGGTCCCCGCTCTCGAGGATGCGCGCCGGGAGCGAGTGCGCCGTGAAGACGACATGGGACGCTCCCCGGCAGCGGTCGGCCAGCAGCGAGACGAAGCCCGGCTCCGTGCCCCACGACCGCACGAAGCGGGTTCCGACGCGCCCGGCCACGGCGTCGTCGAAGAGGCGCTCGTACTTCGCGATCGAGAGCGACGACCAGTGGGGCGCGAGCACGAGGCCGACGAGCGCGTCGTGCCCGAGCTCGAGCGCGGTGTCGACCGCGCCTGCGATCCGCGGATCCCAGTGGCGCATGCCGGTGAGGACGCGGATGTCCGCCGCTTCCTCGAGGGCCGCTCGCGTCTCCTCGGTGATCGCGTTGAGCGGAGAGGGCCCGTCGGAGTCGTCGATCCCGAGCGCTCGATAGCGGGCGATGAGGTCTTCGAGGAGCTCTGGCCGCACGGGGCGGCCGCCGCGGATGTCGGCGTAGTAGGCGGGCACATCGGCCAGCCGGTCTGGCGAGCCATATGCCATGAGGATGACGGCCGGTCGCGTCATGCGGCGACAACCGCCCCGGTGCGCTCACGGACGAGCTCGACGAGTCGTGTCAGGTGGCGCGGCTCGGTCTCCGGCAGCACGCCGTGACCGAGGTTGAAGATGTGGCCCGGTCGACCGACGGCACGCGCGAGCACGTCGAGTGCCTCACGCTCGACGACGTCCCAGGACGCGGTGAGCACAGCCGGGTCGAGGTTTCCCTGGACGGCTCGGTCACCGGCGAGCGCCCAGCCGTCGTCGAGTGGCAGCCGCCAGTCGAGCCCGATCACGTCGCCGCCCGCCGCGGCGAGATCGCCGAGCAGGTGCGACGCGCCCGTCCCGAAATGGATCGTCGGCACGTCCACGGCTTCCAGGATCCGGCTGCTCCACGGGGCTACCCGGGCGCGGTAGTGCGCCGGCGAGAGCGTGCCGACCCACGAGTCGAAGAGCTGAACGACGTCCGCGCCCGCGCGCACCTTCGCCGCGACGTATGCCGCGAACACGTCCGCCAGCTTCGCCATCAGAGCGTCCCACGTCTCCGGCTCGGAGAGCATCAGCGCCTTCGTCCGGGGCAGCTCGCGGCTCGGGCGGCCCTCGACGAGGTAGCCCGCGACCGTGAAGGGGCCGCCGCAGAACCCGATCACCGCCTTCTCGGCAGGGAGCTCCGAGCGGACGAGCCGCACCGCCTCGAGCACCGGCGCGAACGCCTCGTCCGCGTCGGGGACGAGAAGGCGCTCGACGTCCGCGGCGGTCCGGATCGGATGCTCGACGACCGGGCCGACGCCCTCGACGAGCTCGACGTCGATCCCCATCCCGACGACCGGCGTCATGATGTCGGCGAACATCACGGCCGCGTCGACGTCGTGCCGCCGCACCGGCTGCAGCGTCACCTCTGCGCAGAGCTCGGGCTCGTTCGCCACCTCGAAGAACGAGTGGCGCTCGCGGATCGCGCGGTACTCCGGGAGCGAGCGGCCGGCCTGGCGCATGAACCACACCGGCGTGCGCTCCACGCGCTCGCGGCGCGCAGCGCGGACGAGAAGCGGAGCGGGCATCCGGGCAGCGTAGCCCGCGACGTGCCGGACTAGACTCCTGCGCCGTGGAGCCGCTCGCACCGTCCTGGCGGGAGTGGACGCTCGCGCCGCAACGAGCCGGGGCGCGAACGACCGCGCGCCTCGTCCTCGTGAACGACGGCTCGGCGACGTGGCGGTCGCGCGGCGAGGACGGTCTGCAGCTCTCCTATCACTGGCTCGACACGCGCGGGAACGCGATCGTGTGGGATGGGCTTCGTGCTCCCTTCCCGCGCCCGGTGGCGCCGGGGGAGACGATCGAGCTTTCCGCACCGCTCGTGGCGCCGCGACCGCCCGGGCGCTACGTCCTGCGCTTCGACCTCGTCGAGGAGCACCGCTTCTGGCTCTCGGAGGTGGGGGTCGGGACACTCGACGTCGAGGTCGACGTCGAGCCGCTGATCGCCGAACGCCGGCTCGCCGTCGTCGTCCACGGTGGTCCGGACGAGCGAACGGACGCGGCGCTCGCGGCCCAGGAGGAGCCGATCGTCACTGACGACGCTGTGGCCACCGCGCACCTGGTCGCGGGAGCGGAGCCCGCGCGCGACTGGTCGCGCCGGCTGCTCGACGCGCATGCAGAGGGCTGGTCGGCCGTCGGGAGCGCGATCGTCCCGATGGGAGGGCCGTTCGAGCGGCGGCGCGGGGCACGTTCGCTGCGCCGCTGGGCACCCGGAGGGCGGAACCCCCGGCTCGATGCGCCGCTTCTTCTCCCCTCGCTCGTCGACGGCGCCGCGACCGGCGAGCACCGCGGGCTGCCGGCCTACGCGGGGGACGGCCTCTTCGAGGGACGTGCGGTCGTCAGGCTTCCGACGCGATCCGGTCGTCGACCGCGTTGAACGTGAACGCACCCACGGCGAGTGCGACGACGGCCGCGACGCAGAGGTACAGCGTGTCCGCCGCCGGCGGAAGCTCGCCCGCGTAGAGCGGCGTCCGGAAGGCCTCGACGGCCGGCGTCACCGGGTTCCCCCAGTGGATCAGGTCGACGAGCCATGGATGGCTTTCCGCGCCGGGCAGGTCATCGAGCTGGTACAGGATCGGCGTGAGGAAGAACCACGGCAACAGCGCCGCACTGATGATGAACTCGACGTCCCGGAAGATGGCGTTCAGCGCCGCGACGGCCAGCGTCAGGCCGGCCACGAACAGGACGATCATGGCGGCCACCGGCACGGCGAGCCACGCGGTGTCCCGGCTCTCCGGCCGGAACCAGAGCGCCAGCACGAGGACGACCGCCGTCATCGTCGCGAACGCCACAAGTTGCGTCGCCACGACGGAGAGCGGGACGAGCTGGCGAGGAAAGCGAACCTTTCGGATCAGCGGCGCGTTCTCGACGATGCTGCGTGCGCCCGTCTGAAGGGAGGAGGCGAGGAACGCCCACGGCGGCAGCCCGCAGAGCAGGAACAGCCAGTAGTCGTCGAGATCGGTCGCCTCCGCCTTCCAGAGCACCGAGAAGACGACGAGGTAGACGAGCATGAGCGCCAGCGGCAAGGCGAGCGTCCACGCGAGGCCGAGGAGGGACCCCTTGAACTTCGCGCGAAGATCGCGACGGAAGAGGCTCCCGAACAGCTCGCGGTAGCGGAGAAGATCGCCGTAGACGTGCATCGCGGCGATTGTAGGACGGCGGTCGACATGCCACGGTGCGAGGCACCACGACGTGCCCGCCGCGGCCGAGCCGCGGCGTGACCGCCGACGGTAACGAGGGCTACCCTTACGAGCCGTGAGCGCAGCCGTCACGATCGCCGCGCTGCCCGTCGCGTCCCTTGTCCTCTGGGCCTTGCTTCGCTCTCCCACCGTCTCCCGGCGGCTCGTCGCTGTCCCCACCGGTGAGCGCTGGCACGACCGCGAGACGCCCACCTTCGGCGGCGTCGGCATCGCGGCCGGCCTCGCCGCGGGGGCGGCCCTCGCGGTAGCCGTCGGCGCCGTCGATCCATCCTGGGAGCTCGCGGGCATCCTCGCCGGCGCCGGGATCCTGCTCGTCGCGGGAGTGATCGACGACGTCCGCCACCTGCGCCCTCTGGCCAAGCTCGCCGTCCAGTTCGGCGCCGCCGGGATCGCGATCGCGGCCGGGCTCCGCGTCGAGCTCGTCACAAACGACGTCCTGGGCGTCGTCGTCGCGCTGTTCTGGCTCGTGGGGATCACGAACGCGCTCAACCTGCTCGACAACATGGACGGCCTCGCGGCGACGCTCGCGACAGTGGCGTGCCTCTACTTCGCGATCGACGCGGCGACGGTGCACGAGAACGACCTCGTGCTCGTGCTCTCGCTCTCGCTCGCGTTCGCCTGCCTCGGCTTCCTCCCGTTCAACCTCCGCCCGGGCGGAGGCGCCCACGTGTTCATGGGCGACGGCGGCAGCCAGGTGCTCGGCTTCATGCTCGCCGCGCTCGGGCTCGCATCGAGCTGGACGACCGCCGGGACGACCGTGGCGACGATGCTCCTGCCGCTGCTCGTGCTCGCGATCCCGATCCTCGACACGACGCTCGTCACCGTGCGGCGGCTCGCGGAGCGCCGTCCCGTGACGCAGGGCGGCACCGACCACACCTCGCACCGGCTCGTCTACTACGGGCTCTCCGAGACGAAGGCCGTCGCCCTGCTCGCGCTGATCGCGGTCACGCTGGGAGCGACGTCGGTCGCCTACAACGTCCTCGACCGACCGGCGGTGACGGCACTGGGCGTGCTCCTGACGTTTGCGCTCCTCGTGCAGTTCGGCGGTTTCCTCGCCGAGCTCTCAGAGCAGGAGCGGCGGGGGAAGCCTGGCGACACGCGCCTGCGCCACGCGGTCGCGGTCCAGCCGCGCCGGTTCGTGGAGCTGCTCGTCGACTCGCTGCTCGTCTGCGGGACGTTCCTCGTCGCGTATGCGCTGTTCGTCGACGGCCGCGGGACAGAGCTCCAGCGCGGCACGTTCCTCGCGGTGCTCCCGGTCCTCCTCGGCACCACGTACGTCGCGTACGTGCTCCTCGGCATCTACCGCCGCGCGTGGCGCTACGCGACGGCCCGCGACCTCGCGACGATCGCGCTGGCGTCCGCGCTCGCGACGCTTGCCGCGCTCGGGATCGTCATCGCCATGCGCGACCTCGGCGACTTCCCGACCGGCGTCTTCCTCCTCTACGGCGTGGTCGCAGCCGCACTCGCGGCGCTCTCGCGCTGGTGCGTTCGCCTCGTGCCCGAGGCGGGCCTCCGCGAGGACGACGCGAGGCGCCGCATCCTGGTCGTCGGCGCAGGACCCGCCGGCCGCGGTCTGGCGCGAGATCTCGGGGCCGCCGGGGACGCCCGTGTGGTCGGCTTCCTCGACGACAGCCCGCGGCTTCGCCGGAGGCGCGTCCAGGGAGTGCCGGTCCTCGGCTCGACGAGCGACGCCGCGGAGGCGATCGAGACGGCGCGCGCCGACGAGGTGGTCGTCACGATCCCGGACGCACCGGCCGAGCGCATCGCGCTCGTGACACGCGCCTGCGAGGCGGCAGGTGTCCCGCATCGCGTCGTGCGCGAGCGACCCTCCGCCATCCCGACACCCGCGATCGCCGAGTGAGCGCCGAGGCAACGGCCGGTGTGCTGCCGGCGACATCGGCTCGCGCGCGCGTGGAGGGCGTCCTTCCGCTCGTCGGCGCGTACCTCCTTCTCGCGACGCTGTACTCCTGGCAGGCGTGGCGTCGCGAGACGCCGACGATCTTCAGCGACGAGCTCGAGCTGACCCAGATCTCGCGCGCCATCGCCGACACGGGCGAGCCGGGCCGGCGTGGCGAGCCGTATGGGCTATCCAGCCTCGTCCCGTGGCTCACCGCGCCCTTCTGGTGGCTCGACCCCGTAGCGACCGCCTACGAGGCGATCAAGACCTTCCAGGCGTTCGTGATGGCCGCGGCAGTGTTTCCCGCGTTCTTCCTCGCCCGGCGCCTCGTCGCCGCGCCGTGGGCGTACTTCGCCGCCGTCGCGACGATCGCCGCACCGGCGCTCTCCTACGCGCCGATCCTCGTCGAGGAGCCGTGGGCGTACCCGGCGGCCACCGTCGCGCTCTGGCTCACCATCCGCGCAGTCGACGTCCCGGGTCGCGCGTCGGTGGCGCTCGCGTTCGCCGCGTGCGTCCTCGCCGTCGCAATGCGGTCGCAGCTCGCGGCCCTGTTCGGCGCCCTCGCGGCCGGGCTCCTCGCGCTCTGGTGGCGATCGGAGCGCATGCGACGCTGGCGGACGACGTGGACGACCTGGGACCGTGTCGGCGCTGCGGTGCTCGCCGTCGGCGCGGTGATCGTGCTCGCCGCCTTCCTCGGCCACCGGTCCAACGAGTGGGAGACCGCGACGAGCCTCTGGAAGGGCCGCATGGTCGAGTACGGAAGCTGGGCGAGCGGGGCGTTCGCGATCGGCGTCGGCGTCCTGCCCGCGATCGCGCTCCTCGCCGTCCTCGCGGTGCCGTCGTCCGAGCGCGCCAGGCCCGGTGTCCGCGCGTTCGTCGTCGTCTCGGCCGGGGCCGTCGTGAGCTTCGGCTGGTACGCGGCGATCAAGGGGGCATACCTCTCGACGACGTTCTCGAGCCTGGTCGTCGAGCGGAACCTCGTGTACCTCGCGCCGCTGGCGTTCCTCGCCACCGCGTACCTCCTCGAGCGCGCCGCGGCGCCGCTCTGGGCCGTCATCGTGGCGGGTGCGGCGGTGCTCGGGATGGTTGCCTGGGTGCCGATCGACCGTGGGCTCGACAACTTCCCCTACTACGAGGCGCACGGCCTGTCGATCCTCGCGCTCGCGAACCGTGAGTTCGCCTGGCCGCTCGGCACGATCGAGAACGTCCTTCTCGTCGCCACGCTCGTCGCGACTGCGACGCTGGCGGTGCTCGGCACGCCGCTCCGGAGCCGGGTGCCCCGCATCTCGGCCCCGGCTGCCGTCGCGGTTGCGGTCGGCGTCCTCGCCTGGAACCTCACCGCCGAGGTCTACGCCGCGGTCGGGGAGCACGACTTCAGCGCGCGCGTCGAGGCGAACATCCCGAAGCCGAACGACTGGATCGACCGCGCCGCCGACGGCGGATCGGTCGTCATGCTCGGCCAGCGGATGAACGACAATCCGCTCGGCGTCGCGTCGACGGAGTTCTGGAACCGGTCGATCCAGAAGGTGTGGAGCGTCGACGGGTCAGGCCCGGGGCCCGGGCACACGCTGACGCCCGACCTGCAAGACGTCGACGGGACCCTGTGGCCCGACCCGCACACCGATTTCGTGCTCGCGTCCGACGGCGTCCAGGTCGTCGGAGAGGAGGTCGCAGCGAACCCCGAGGCCAACGCGACGCTCGTGCGTCTCGACGGGCCGATCCGGCTCCGCTCCAACGAGACCGGGATCGCTGCCGACGGATGGGTCGTCGGCAACGCGGGTGACCCGTCCGAGCCGGCGCGGGCCGCGCACAACCAGTTCGACGTGTCCGCGGGCGGGAAGGGAAACCTCGTGGTGACCCTGTCCCGCGGGACGTTCGGCTGCGGGTCGGACGTGCGGCTTCGGGGCGTCGCGCGGGCTCGGATCGGCGAGCTCGGGCGCGGCCCCGACAAGCAGCCTGCCATCGCGCGGGAGACGAGTCCCCCCAAGACGGTCTTCGTGCCCGCCTGCGCGAGCCGCGTGGTCGTGCTCCCGACCCCGGACGGGCCGTGGCGCGCCGAGGTGGAGATCGATACCTTCGTGCCGGCCGAGGTCGATCCGAGATTGAGCGAGCGCCGCGCGCTCGGCGCTCGCGTCGAGTTCGACGTCCGTCCCTAGCGAACCGCGGCGACGAGGTACGTGAAGCGCGCGCGGAGCGCGAGCCGCGCGAGCGGCCCCGTGCGCTCGAGCGCTTTCAACGCGCCCGTCGCGAGCGACGGCAGCCGTCGGCTCTGCGGGACGAAGAACGGCCGCAGCTCGATACGCCGGAAGCCGGCGACCGCGAGATCCGACGTCACGTCCGCCACGTGGAACTGACGCGGGTTCAGGTCGAAGACGAGCTTCTTCTCCGTGAAGCCCGCGACGCGCGCGAAGAACGCGGCGCGGTCATCGGCGTAGTAGATCGCGCGGAAGACCGTCGTGACCGCCACCGGGCCGGCGGGCGCGTACCGATTCAGGTCGCCGACCTCGACCGCCGCACGATCGCCGAGGCGGGCGCGCGCCGCCTCGACCATCGCGGGCTCCACGTCGACGCCCGTGTACCCGAGCCCACGCGCGAGCAGGTGCTCGCCGAGACCGCCGTCCCCGCAGGCGAGGTCGAGGACGTGGTCCGCGGCGGCCAGCCGGCCGCCAAGCGACGCGATCAGCTCGGCGCGGTGATCGAGGTAGGCGGAGGCGTCCGCGTACGCGGCGTCCGTCCAGCCCGCGGCCTTCCTCGCGTACTCGCCGGGCTTCGGCTTCTGGGTGCTCACAGGCGGGCGAGGGCCTCGGGATGCTTGCACACGAAGCGGGCCATGCCGCGCGCGTGCCAGAGGGTGTGCCGCGACGCGAACCGCCGGTCGATCACCTGGGCCCAGTCGTGCGTCACGCGTGCCGCCGGCACGTACCACCTCTCCCATCCCGCCCGCATCGCGCGATACGCGAGGTCGATGTCCTCGACGTAGTGCCGGTAGCCCTCGTCCCAGCCGCCGATCTCCTCCAGCATTCCGCGTCGCATGAGGAGAAAGGCGCCGAGCAGCCAATCCGCCTCGACCGGCGTCGTCACGTCCTCGTCGAGCAGGTAGTGGTCGCGCTGGCCCTCGAGCGGCGACCGGAGACGGCGAAGCGGCGTTCGGCGGACGATGGTGCCACGCACCGTCGGGAACCGACGTCGCGTCGGCTGCCAGCGGCCGTCGGGCCAGACCGTCCGCGGGCCTGCGAGCCCGCATCGCTCCCTCGTCGCGCCGAACGACACGAGCGCCGCGACGGCGTCGGGTGCCGGAACGACGTCGGGGTTCGCGTAGACGACCCAGTCGCCACTCGTTGCCGCCGTGCCGAGGTTGACGTTCTCGGAGAGCCTCCGGGGATGGGCGTTCTCGAGGACGCGTACCCCGGGAGGGAGCGCCTGAGGAATCGACCCCGGCCGGTTCGCGACCACGACGAGCTCGTCGACCTGCGACTCGAGCACGGGCAGCAGCGTCTCGAGCTCCCGGGCGTGCCCGTGGGAGACGACGATCCCCGACACACGGGTCATCGGCCGAGCACCTCGGCGTAGACCTGGACGGTGGCCCGGGCGGTCTCCTCCCAGCTGAATGCACGAGCTCGCTCGAGCCCTGCGGCGGCGAGCCGCTCTCTCTCCCCGAGCGCGCGCCGGATCCCGTCGGCGAGCGACTCATCTCCGACGATCAGCGCCGCGTCTCCGGCGACCTCGACGAGCGCCGGGTCGGCGACGGTGACGACCGGCGTCCCCGAGGCCATCGCCTCGACCACCGGTAGACCGAAGCCCTCGTGGCGGGACGGCTGGACGAGGCACGCGGCGCCGCGATAGAGCGCCGCAAGGCGGTCGGTGGAGACGTAGCCCTCGAGCCGCGCGCCGCCCCTTCGCAGCTCCTCCGCCAGGCGCGCGTCCTTCGTCGGCCCCACGACGACGAGCTCCAGCCCGACCTCCTGCGCGGCCGCGAGCGCTGCCGCCTGGTGCTTCCGCTCCTGGATCGCCCCGACGGCCAGAGCGTACGGGCGACGACCCGCTTGCACCTTCTCGTCACAGGCGTTGCCCTCCGGCCCGAACGCGGGGTCGACGCCGTTCGGCGTGACCACGACGCGATCCGGCGGCAGGTCGTAGAGGTCGATCAGGTCGCGCTTCGTCCTCTCGGAGACCGTGAGGACGCGCGCGGCGGCCCGGGCGGCGCGCGGCACGACCCGCTGGAAGACCATGAGGTCGCGGCGGCTCATCAGGCCGCGCGCGAAGGAGACGTCGTGGATCGTCACCACGGCCGGGCACGGGCAGCGGAGCGGCAGGGCGTACTGCGTGTGGACGAGCGCGGCGCCGAGCCGGCGCAGGACCCGCGGCAGCCCCCATGCCATGCGCAGCTCCTGCGACCGGGCGCGGAGCTCGATCGCCTCGATTCCGTCGGGGACGACGTCGGGCCGGCGCGTCACGGCCGCGATCCGGATCCCCGCCTCGGCCGCCGGCCCCGGCAGTGTGCGGAGCAGGTTCCTGACGTACGTCTCGTCGCCCGTGCGCTGCCGTCCGAGGACGTCGGCGTCCACGACCACGAGCGGGGTCACACGAGCTCCCGCCAGAGATCCTCGACGAGGTCGGCGGACCGGTGCCATGAGAACATCGAGGCGCGCGCCAGCCCGATCGAGACGAGCGACTCCCGGCGGCGCCCCGCCTCCTCGATCCCGGCGGCGATCGAGGCGGGATCGCGCGGGTCGACGAGCACTGCCGCGCCGCCGGCGATCTCCTCCGTCGCGCCGCCGCGGCTGGTCACGACGGGGACGCCGCACGCCATCGCCTCGAGGATCGGCATGCCGAAGCCTTCGTAGAGCGACGGGTAGACGAGGCAACGCGCGCCGCGGAGGAGGGCGGCGAGCTCCTCGTCCGACGGCTCGCCGACCCATCCCGGCGTCACGACCTCGCCCCAACCGGCCGCTCCCGCGACGCGAAGCTCGACGTCGGCGAGGCGGGCCGCCTCCACCGCCGCCGGGAGGTTCTTTCGCGGCTCGAGCGTGCCGACCGCCAGGACGTAGTCGCCCTCGGCGGCCGGCCCGTCCGGCGAGAAAACCGGGTCGACGCCGTTCGGGACGACCCGGATCCGCTCGACGGGGACCCGGAGCATGTCGACGAGCTCGTCCCGCGTGAACGCCGACACGGCCACCACCGCGTCCGCGGCCCGAACGCCCGAGCGGAGAGCGAGCCTCCCGGTGTGCCGGTGCCAGGCGGGAAAGGCCTCGGGATGACGGAGCACGCCGAGGTCGTGGACGGTCACGACGAGCGGCGCCCGCGGGGACACCGGCGCCCGGAAGGTCGTGCAGTGCAGGACGTCGACGCGGGCGGAGATGCGCCCGAGGCGGAGCGGGTACCAGAGCGCGTCCCGGCGGACCGTCGCGAGGCGCCCGGAGCCGCCCGACTCCACCCCGACGAGCTCGAGCCCGGGTCTCCCCTGGAGCTCGCCGAGCAGACCGAGCACGTGGCGCGCCGTGCCGGCGCGCGTCTGGACGAGCGGCGTCGTGTCGATCGCGACCCTCATGCCGCGGCGGCCCTCCGCACCGCCTCCCGGGGCTCGGGGTAGTGGAGAAGGCGGACGGCATCGTCCACGGTGAGCCAGCGGTGCTCGACGTGCTCCTCGTCGAGGGTCGGCTCCCACCCCGGCGGGGCATCGGCGACGTACGGCCACACGACGATCCGCTCGGTGCCGGCGGGGAAGCGCTCGCGTACGGACTCGGGGTCGCCGGACAGGTCGTACGTCACCGGGTCGTCTAGCGGCGCCGGCTCGGCCCGCAGGCCGGTCTCCTCCGCGAGCTCGCGGGCGGCTGCCGTCGCCGGGGTCTCTCCCCACTCCACGCCTCCGGCCACGAGATGCCAGTACCCGAGCTTCTCGGGCGAGCGGAGGAGGACGAGGAACTCGACGCCACGCGCACCCGGCCGCCGGATGACGACCGCGACCTCCTCGGGGCGCCGGTCTCCGCTCACGAACGCTCCTCGAGGGCCGCGAGCATCGCGGCACCGGTCCGCGTCCAGGAGAAACCGGCCGCGTGCGCGAGGCCGAGGCGGACGAGCTCGTCGCGGCGTGCCACCGCGTCGCGGATCCCCGTCGCGATCGCAGCGGGATCGCCCGGGTCGACGCGGATCGCCGCGTCGCCGCAGGCCTCGTCCAGCGACGGGTGGATCGACGCGACGACCGGGGTGCCGCAGGCCATGGCCTCGACGATAGGCATCCCGAAGCCCTCGAACATGGACGGGAACGCGAACACGGAAGCCCCACGGTAGAGGCGCGCGATCTCCTCGTCCGGGACGTACCCCAGCCGCCGGATGCGCGGATCGGCCAGGTCCGGCCGGTCGCCCCAGCCCTCGCCGCCCGCGAGGACGAGGCCGAGCTCGCCGCCGAGCAGCCGCCAGGCCTCGACGAGCCTGGCGAGGTTCTTCCGGGGCTCGATCGTGCCGAGGGCGAGGATCGCCGGGCCGCCGAGGTCGGCGGCGTCGCCCTCCGGGGCAAGCCCGTCTGGAAGCCCGGGGGGCGCCGGGACGATCCGCTCCTCGTCGATCCCCAGCACCTCGACGAGGTCGGCCGCCGTGAAATGCGAGTTGGCGAACACGACATCGCACGTTGCCGCCGCATGGCGGGCTTTGCGGGTGTGCATCGACACGGTCCGCGGCGTGCACCACTCGGGGTGGTGGAAGGGGACGAGGTCGTGGAACACCGTGGCACGCACGCCGCCGCGCTGGGCGGGGTACATCCACTCGCTGAAGACGAAGGCGTCGAGCGGGCCGACCAGCCGCTCGACGGACGGTCTGCCGAGCCTGCTCCATGCTGTCCGGAGGGCGTGCGAGGCGGGCAGCCGGATCAGCTTCTCGGTGACCGGGATCGCGCCGATCGCCGCCTGGATCGCATCGGGACCCTTCAGGCTCGTCGGCCCGAAGGCAACGAGCTCGTGCCGGCCGGCCGCGGCCCCCGCCATCCCGGCGAGCGAGCCGCGGATGTAGTTTCCGATCCCGGTGCGCGGGTGCGAGAGCGGGGAGACGTCGACCACGATCCTCACCGGCCCGGCTCCCAGAGGAACGCGTCGAAGTGGAGGCCGAGCTCGCGATCGTCGGTCGAGCCTGGGATGACCTCGGACGGGCTCGCGGTCGGTGTCACGGTGTAGTCGACGGTGCACGTCCCACCCGACGGCTCGACCCGGATCGGGACCGAGACCCGTTCCCCGGTCGGCGGGACGGCGGCGATCGCATCGACCTCCGCCCCGCCGACGCGGTTCGAGGCGCGAAGCAGCTGACTCTGCGTTACGAGCGAGGGGTCGCCGTGAACCGTCGCCGTCAGCCTGCCGCCTTCACATCGCAACAGGCGCCAACGCACGCGGGGGCCTGACCAGGTGTCCGGGTACAGGCCGGTGATCTCTGCGCGCGACGAGAGCGGCCCGGTCAGGCGCCAGAGCGCCGTGCCGACGGTCTCGTTGCGATCGACGACGGCGCCGTCGGGGATCACGGAGCCGTCGAGGAGCGCGTACGGCGCGTCGACCACGTTGCCGTCCGGGTCGAGGTAGACGCCGGCGCGTACGCCGTCCGTCAGCCGCGTCACCGGGATCTCGCCGATCCCGCCCGGGGTCGGCTGGCCGGTGTAGTAGACCTGCCCGACGCGACGGTTGAAGAACTCGTTCATGTTGACCGTGAATCGGTCGGCGCGGCCGGTCCAGAGCACGGCGACCTCGTCCCCCGCAGGCACCGCGCGATCGATCCAGTCGCGCGCGAGGCCGGGATTGCCCTGCCGCAGCGCCCCGATTCCCGCCGCCACGAAGCCGTGCGGCCCCGACCAGACCGGCCGGGAGAGGACGGCGAAGAGTGCGAGGAGGACGATCGGCACGGCGACGGCGTACCGCACGGGGACGAGCAGGTAGAGCGCCAGCATTGCGACGCCGGCGACCGCGACCGTCACCCAGTAGCTCCCGGCGACGAGGCGGTCGTTGATCGTCCACAGCGGGACCAGCCCGAGCGTGTCCGACTTCGCGGGCTCGCCGATGAACCGGGCGTATGGGAAGACGAGCACGAGCGCCAACGCGATCCCCGCGGCGGCGAACGTGGGGACGCGAGGGCGTGGAGCGCCGAGCTCCACCCACGCGAGCACGACGACGACGAGCAGCGGCGCGAGGAAGAACAGGTACCTGTCCTGCACCCGGTCCGACGCGAACCGCGACGCGAAGGCGCCGACCGCGAGCGTCGACCAGACGACGAGCGCCGTCGTCGCCGCGACGTGCTCCTGGAGCGGGTCCGGCAGGGTGCGACCGACGAGCAGCGCGAGCAGGAGCGCCGCGAAGGGCACGATCCCGACGTAGAGGTCGAGCTCCTCGACGTGCCACAGCCAGTACCGCAGGACCTGGCCCGCGTCGTAGCCGCCCTCACCGACGATGCTGTAGGCGCCGAGGAGGTCGGCCAGCGATCGGCCGCGCGCGGCCTGGAGCACGACCAGCCCGATCGTGGCGGCTGCGCCGAGGGCGTACAGCGGCACGAACGGGCGGAGGGCCGACCAGCGCGACCGGAGCAGTGCCAGGAGGAGCGGCGCCGTTGCGATCGCCGGCACGAAGGCGAGCGACTGCGAGCGGGTGGCGAATGCGATCGCAAGCGCAGCGACGAGCCCCGCGAGCCAGCGCCAACCGGGTTGTTCGAGATAGCGGACGAGGACGAACGCGAGGCCGAGCGCGACGGGGTAGAAGAGGCTCTCCGTCGTCATCGTCCCGGTGTAGGCCATGGACGGCACGACGACGGCGATCGCGGCGCCGAGGAGCGCGAGGCGCTCGCCCGCGACGCGCCGCGCCAGCAGGTAGGTCGGGATCGCGGCGAGCGACATGACGACGGCATTCGTCGCCTTTGCCGCGGCATACGCGTCGACGAGGTTGTCGAACGCGCCGTACACGGGCGCCAGGAGCGCCGGGTAGAGGATGCTGTACCCGCTCACGGCGGTTCCCCGGACGGCAAAGCTCCCCGTGTCGGCCAGGCTCCGTGCAAGCTCGGTGTAGATCAGCTCGTCGACGAAGATGAACGGGGCGGCCATCCCGCGGACGAGCCAGAGCCGCAGCAGCCACGAGAGGCCGACGATTGCGGCCAGCCACCCCCACGCGGGAACGCGCGCGAGGCGGTCAGTCACCGAGGTCGACCTCGGAGAGCCGCCGCGCGATCTCCGAGGCCTCGGCCGATCCGGCGCCGATGCCGACGGCGCCCGCTGCCTCGCTCACCTCGCGGAGGACTGCGTCCGCGACCGCGGGGCCGCCCGCAACGCGCTCGAAAGCGGCCGCCTGGCCCGCCGCGACCCGCGAGAGGTCGTGCTCGGTGGTTGCGAGGTGCCGGGCGGCGACGCCCATCGCCGCGCGCGCATCCGGCCGCTCGGCGAGGAGGCGCAACGCCGCTGTGAGGTCGTCGATCTCCTGCGCCCCGACCGCGACACGGAGCGCCACTCCCTCCGGAAGCTCCGCGAACCAGCCCACGTCGCTCACGACGAGCGGCTTGCCGAGCGAGAGCGCCCGGATCGCCGTCCCGCTCGTCTCTCCCATGGTGGGCGACCGGAGGCTGACGTGCACGTCGCACGCGGCCATCAGCGCCCAGAGCCGGCGCTCGTCGACGAACCCCTCGCGCACGATCCCGTCGCCGCCGAGCCCGAGGCGCTGAAGGCGCCGGTCGAGGTCGAAGCCCGGCGACGTCGCGCCGACGAGCAGCAGACGGGCATCGGGGTGATCGTCGCGGACTCGCGCGAACGCCTCGAGGAGCTGCGGCACGCGCTTCGACTGGTTGACGTTTCCGAACGCCCCGAAGAGCGGCCCACCCGCGATGTCCGCGGAAGGGAGGTCGGGTACGGGCCACGCGGGGTGCGGGACGCGCGCGAGCGGGCCTTCGAAGCCGGCACCACGCGCGCGCTCCTCGACGAAGTGCGAGTGGACGATCAGCCCGTTGGCGAGCGAGAGCACCTCGCCCGTCAGGGGAAAGTCCTCGGGCCGCGCCTCCCAGAGCGGCGGCAGTCGCTTGTCGAGGACGCCGTGCGCGAGCAGGCGGCCGACGACGCCGTGCTCTCGCTCCATCGCGTCGAGGTAGCCGTGCCCGTCGCGGCGCCCGATGGTCACGCCCGCGACGAGGTGATGGAGGACGAAGTCGTGGAGCACGACGAGCCCCGGCGTCCGCCGCAGGGCGTCGAGGATCCAGCCGTGCGCCTCCGGGTTGTTGCCGATGTGGTAGACGGCGAGATCGACTCCACGCGGCGGGCGCTTCGCGCCGCGCTTCACGACCTCGACGTCCACGTGCTCCCTGAGGGCGGGGAGCAGCAGGGCCGAGTAGTCCGCGATCCCCGACGCCTCGGGCGGCACCGGTGAGAAGTACGCGACCTTCACGAGAGGAGCCTCGCGATCGCGCGGTCCCAGGTCACCTCGTCCGCAAGTGCCTTCCCCGCCGTGCCGAGGGCGGCCGCCTCGTCGTCGTGCTCGCGCAGCCAGGCGGCAGCCTTCCCGATCGCCGCCGCCTCCGGCGCGACGACGAGGCCTGTGCGGCGGTCGTGCACGACGTCGAGCGGCCCTCCGGCGTCGGTCGTCGTGATCACGGGCTTGCCGGAGAGGAACGCCTCGTACGGCCCCATGCCGAAGTCCTCGTCCACGGGTGCGTAGAAGACCGACGAGCAGGTCGCGTACAGCTCGGCGAGACGCTCGGCGCTCACCCGTCCCTCGAAGCGCACGCGGCCGTCGAGCCCGCGATCGCGGGCGACCGCCTCCAGCCGCTCGCGGTCGGGGCCGTCGGACGCGACGACGACGTCGAAGCCGGGCTGGGTTGCGGCCGCCTCGAGGAGGAGGTCGATGCGCTTCGCCCGGTCGAGCCGACTCGCCGAGAGGACGAACCCCTGGGACGGAGCCGTGCGGTAGGGCAGCGCCTGGGGTGGATGCGGAAGCACCTCGGCGTGAAGGCCGATCGAGCGCTCGAGCCGGCCCGCGACGTTCGCGGAGGTCGCGAACAGCCGCGTCGCCTCCCCCAGGGCGATCCGGTCGAGGTCTTGCACCTGCCGGCGGAGCGCACGGTCCTCGGGCGACGATCCGAACTGGCCGAGGTCGGTGCCGTCGAGCTCGTACGCCTGCCGGAACTGGTGGACGAGCCACACGCGCTTCTCCGGATGTCGGACGACGTACGAGGGGAACTTCGTCCCGATCACGATGTCGATCCGGCCCCCGTCCGCCTCCTCGAGGTCGAGCATCCGCCAGAGGAACGCTTGCGTGAGGACGCGGGTGCCGGGATACCACTTGAACGGCACCGAGACGAGGTCCGCCTCGTGGCCCCGCGCCCGCAGCTCGTCTACGAGCTCGTCGGTGAAGATCTCGGCGCCGCCCCGGGCGAAGGGCACCTGCGGCCGCAGGACTGCGATCCGCATGCGGGCCTAACGCTTCTCCGCGGAGCGGAGATGCGCCAGCTCGCGCTCGAGCTGCGCGACACGCTGCTCGAGGTCGTCGACGAGACGGAGCGCGGCGGCGTTGAACGACCGCTGGTCGTAGGCGAGCGGCTCGACGTACCAGCGCATCATCTTCTTGAGGACGGCCTTGACGGGGGTGCCGAGGCCACCGCGCACGCCCGGACGCAGGCGAAGCGGCCGGTCGGCCGACACCGGCCAGAGGCGCTCGGCCTCGGCGCGCGCGGCGAGCCGGTCGTCCGGCTCGCCGGACGTCCCCGGGTCGGCCCCGGAGCGACGGATCTCCTCCCTGAGCGCCGCGAACAGCGCGTCGACGTCGACCTCCTCGGCCGACGGAAACCCGTTGTCCGTCGCCTCGTCCGGCACCGCGCCAGTGTAGCCCCGGGCTCGGGCGCCCAGGCCGTCGCGTAAGGTCGCCGGGTGCACCGAGCGCCCGGTCGACGGAGCCTTGCGGGCATCGCGGCGATCTGCCTCGTCTGTCTCGCAGCCGCGCTCGTCTTCCAGCCGGTGGGGTGCAACCAGACGGCGCACCTCGGGCTCGTCAAGGCGTTGAGCGACCGGACGCCCCGGATCGACGCGTACGCCGCCGAGACCTGCGACACCGCATACATCGACATGCACTACTACGCGGCGAAGGCCCCCGGCCTTGCCCTTGCCACGACCCCCTGGTACGGCGCGCTGCGCCTCGCCGGGCTCGCGGTCGACAGGGCGCCGAGGGCCTCGAGCTGGCCGGAGGGGATGCTCGAGCTGCCGCGGCGGGCGACGTGGCAGGTCTCGGTCTTCGGCGCGACGCTCGCCGCCCTGCTCCTCCTGCTCCTCGTCCGGAGCGCAGCAGCGCGCATCGTCCCGGGGTACGGCGCGGCCTCCGCGGTCCTCCTCGGGATCGGGTCGCTCGTCCTCCCGTTCTCGACCCTGTTCTTCGCGCACGTCCTCGCGGCGACGCTCGGGTTCGCCGCATTCTGGCTGCTGCTGCGGGACCGGCGCTCGGCCGACTCGAGCAGGCCGGTGGTCGTCGCGGCCGGCGTCCTCGCCGGGCTGGCGATCGTCGCCGAGTTCCCGCTCGGGATCGTCGCGATCGCGCTCGCTGCGTACGGCGGCCTCGAGCGCCTCGCGCCGTACGCGGTGGGAGCCGTCGTCGGCGTCCTCCCGCTCGCCGCCTTCAACACGTGGGCGTTCGGGAGCCCGCTCGATCTGTCCTACGAGAACGCGGTGATCGAGCCGGGATCGAGCGGGCACGACGTGGTCGGGGCGAACGACGAGGGGCTGTTCGGGCTGACGCTGCCGAGCCTGCGCTCGGCCGGTGAGCTCCTCGCGTCGGACAAGGGCCTGCTCGTGCTGACCCCGCTCGCGGCAGCGGGCGTCGGCGGCCTGATCGCGCTGTTACGCGGGACGGCCAGACGCGAGGCGACGCTCGCGCTCGGCGTGTCGGCGGCGTTCCTGCTGTACAACAGCTCGTACTACCTCCCGTTCGGCGGCTGGGTGCCCGGCCCGAGATTCCTGATCGCGGCGCTGCCGTTCGTCGCGCTCGGGATCGCCGCGGCGCTCCGCGCAGCGCCCCTCACGACCGCTGTCCTGGCGGCGCCTTCGGTGCTCTCGATGGTCGGTGCGACGCTCGCCGAGCCGCTCGCGGAGCCCGGCTCCGGCGTAGGGCTCTGGCTCGATCGTTGGAGGGGCGCCTCGTTCACCAGCACGCTCGTGACCGAGGCAGGAGGCGGCAACGGCTGGTCTGCGGCCACGCCGGTGCTCGTCCTGCTCGTTGCCGCCCTCGGCCTGGCGGCATGGTCACTCCCGAGCGTGGTGCTCACCCGTCGCGACCTCGTCCTCGCACTCGTCGCATTCGGGACGTGGGTGGTCCTCGCACATGCGGCACCGGATCTCCTGGAGCTCGACCGGGCCGTCGACCAGGTCACGGGCCTCGCGGCCGTCGTCGCGCTGCTCGCCGTCGCGGTCCTGGCCTGGCTCGCGGCCGCGCGGGTCGGCCCCGCCGCCGCCGCGGGCGTCCTCCTCCTCGCGTTGCTCCTCGCGCCGGGTGTCTCGTCTCACTCGAAGTGGGCGCTGCTCGTCGTCCTCGCAAGCGGCGCGATCGTCGGCCTCTCGCTCACGCGGATGGCGGCACGCACGTGACGCGCGTCTCGCCCTCTCTGCTCAAACTCGTCCCCGGGATCTCCGGCCCTGGCCTCCCGACCCCGCCCGCGGCAACCCCGCGCGACGACGGTGCCGCGCTTCGGAGCACTCGACCCCGGTAAGCGCGTGGCGGACGGGCTAGCCGCCGTCCAGCGTGATGGCGTCAGGCGACTCGGGTGGAAGCAAGCTTCCGCTCGTACGCGCCGGGGTT
>Ga0247825_10000739_pt1 | contig 21035 bp, 23 predicted proteins | sample 13C_Vanillin_Day_FD_194413 | JGI IMG/M metagenome (GOLD analysis project Ga0247825, IMG submission 194413) | Soil microbial communities from agricultural site in Penn Yan, New York, United States - 13C_Vanillin_Day48 | ecosystem: Environmental > Terrestrial > Soil > Agricultural land | place...
CGCTGTTGTCGCACCCGTCACGACGCCGATGCCGTCCCAAGTCCTGCCCGCGCGCCACGTGAAAGGACCCAAGCAACCGAGGCCTGTCCCGCCGAGCGCTGGCTGCGCGGCGACCGGACGTCGTTTTGGTACCTGAGCCGCGCTACGAGGTTCGTCGCGTATCTCCTGCTGTGGGGATCGGTGACCTGGGGTTTGCTGCTCAGCACGGGAACGGGCCGCGCCTGGATGCGCCCGCCCCAACTGCTCGATGCGCACCAGTTTCTCAGCGCCGCGGGTGCGGGGTTCGCCTGCTTCCATAGCCTTGTGTTGATGGGCGATCGCTACGCGAGTTTTCCGCTGCGCGCCGTCATCCTGCCCTTCGGCGGGAGCTACGAGCCACTGCTCGTGGCCTTGGGGCAGATCGCGGCGTGGCTCTGTCTGCTGCTCATTGCCACCTTCCACGTTCGGCGGCATATCGGCGGCCGTGCGTGGCGCCGGCTACACTACGCGAGCTTCGTGGCGTTCTGGTTGGCAGTCGCACACGGACTGCTGCTCGGCACCGGACGCACGACCGTATGGGCCAACGTCGTTTACCTGACGACCGCATCCGTCGTGACGTTCCTCACGTTCTACAGGGTCCTCGTGACTGAGGGTGTTCATTCCGTGCTCGTCGGTCGCGATGGGGCCCAGATTCCACCCGTCAAGTCGTTAAGAGCGGTATAAGGTTCGGTTCTTACACTGGCATTCGAGGTTGATCCTCGGAGGCCACATGAAGACGAACCAGAACGGACATGCCCTGCGGAACCTGACGAATCGGGTCATCGCCGTCATTGACGATCCGCGCCAGACGCAGGCCGCTATCGCCAAGCTCCAACGAGCAGGGATCGGAGACCGGGACCTGGCTGCTTTCTCTGGGGAGGAAGGCGCGCAACAGATCGATGCCGAGGGCGTCCACAGTGGCGGTGTGACACACGTGCTCCGCGGACTGCAACGTTGGACCGTGGAAGGAGCGCACCTGCGGAAGTACCAAGCGGAACTGACTCAGGGGCACCAGGTCGTAGATGTCCACGTTCATGGGCGCCGAAACCAGAACGCCGTCGCCGAGATTCTCCGTGCTCATGGCGCGCACTTCATCAACGCCTACGGGCAGTGGACAATTGAAGGCGTCGCCGCCTGACGAGGACATGAGATGCGTGTGCTGGTCGTCGAGGATGACCCGCTGCTCGGTGATGCCCTTACGGTCGGACTGAAGCAGCGGGGGTTCGAACCCGACTGGGTCCAGGACGGGCGCGAAGCGCAGACCGTGATGCGCATCGAACCATTTGCGGCCATCATCCTCGATCTCGGGTTGCCTGGGGTGACGGGACTCGAGCTCCTGCGGTCCGAACGCGCCAGAGGCAACAAGGTACCCGTGTTGATCCTCACGGCGCGAGATGCCGTCCAGGATCGGATCAAGGGCTTGGACAGCGGTGCGGACGACTACGTGCTCAAACCGATGGACCTCGATGAGCTCGCGGCGAGGCTGCGAGCGCTGGTCCGGCGGTCCAAGGGCGAGCCCGCGGCGCTTCTGCGTGTCGGAGCTGTTGCGCTCGACTCGGCGGCGAGAACCGTCGCGCGAGCGGCCAGACGATCGATCTACAGCCCAGAGAATTCGCGCTGCTCCAGGAGCTGATGCTCAACGCCGGGCGTGTGCTGTCGCGCGAACAGCTCGAGGAGCGGATGTACCGCTGGGACGAGGAGGTCGAGAGCAACGCGGTCGAAGTGGATGTCCACCACCTGCGGCGGAAGCTCGGGGCGGACATCGTGAAGACCATCCGAGGCGTCGGCTATGTGATGCCGCGAGGCGAACATGCCTGAATCGCGTCAACGCTCCGTTCGACGGCAGCTGCTCGTGCTCCTCCTGACGGCCGTGTCAGTCGCGTGGAGCATCGCCGCAACCGTGAGTTTTCGAGATGCCCGGCACGAGGTTGCGGAGGTGCTCGATGCACATCTCGCGCAAACGGCATCGTTGATCAGCGTGCAACACGACGGCGACGAACGTGAAGACGAGGACGAAGTCGACACCGAGCACGCGCCGGTGCTGCACCGCTACGGGCGGCGTGTGATGTTCCAGGTCTGGAGAAACGGGGCCACGCTCGGTCTGCACTCGCAGCACGCACCGGACACGCCGCTCTCGACGGTCAGGGAGGGATTCAGTGACGCGACCATCGGCGGCACCCGCTGGCGGGTCTTTAGTACCTCGGACGCCCGCAGCCGCGTGCTCTTGCAGGTGGCCGAGCAGAACTACGAGCGTGACGAGCTTGCGACCGCCGTGGCGCGCAACTTCGTCGTGCCGCTCGCCATCACCCTGCCCATCCTCGGCCTCGTCATCTGGGGGGCCGTCGGTCGCGCGACGCGGTCGCTGACGCACGTCAACCAGCAGGTGGCGTCGAGGTCCGCAGACAATCTGACGCCGCTCGATGTTGCCGATGCGCCGTCAGAAATCGGAGCACTGGTGACCAGCCTCAACCAGCTCTTCGAGCGCGTACAAGGATTGATTGAACAGGAACGCCGGTTCACCGCCGATGCGGCACACGAGCTCAGGACGCCGCTCGCCGGCATCCGCGCCCAGGCGCAGGTCGCGCTGGGAGCGACCGGCGACGCTGAGAGAGCGCACGCATTGAATGGCGTGGTCGCCGGCTGCGATCGAGCTGCACACACCGTCGAGCAGATGTTGACGCTCGCCCGTCTGGCTCCCGATGCGGTGTCGTTCCAGCCGACCCCGGTGGAGCTCGGGGCCGTCTTGAAGGGCACGATCGGCGATCTCGCGCAAGCCGCACTCGCGAAGGGGATGGACATCGAGCTGACGCTTGAACAGCACGCGTTGGTCTCCGGCGACGCCGGGCTTCTCTCGATTCTCTTCAGAAACGTGGTCGACAACGCCATCCGGTACAGCGCCCCGGGCACGAAGGTCGACGTGGACATGGAGGTCGCCGACTCCGACGTGCGGGTGACGGTCCGGGATGCAGGTCCCGGCATCCCTGCCGAGCAGCGCGCGAACGTCGGCCGTCGCTTCTATCGCGCGCCGGGGACGCAGGCACCGGGCACCGGGCTCGGGCTGTCGATCGTGCAGCGGATCGTCGACTTGCATCGGGGCACAATCCGGCTTGACTCGCCGGCGTCGACCATCGGACTACAGGTCATGATTGCTCTACCGCGTGTCGTGGGTGAGCGCGCCTGACCATGCGACTGGGAGGTTTTCCATGTTGTTCTCGGAACGCAGTATCTGGACGATGGTTCACGGGGTCGGATTGGGTGGAGGCGCCCTTATGGGACTGGCCGCGGCGTTGTTCTACCTCTATGCCGCACGCTCGTCCGATAACGTGACCGTCCCGCCCGGATCAGGGGCGCTGGCGGGCGCCACGGTGCTGAGCGCCGTGCTGCTCTGGCTCACCGTCATCGTGGGGACCTACGTCATCTTCCCGCCGTACCGTGCCACGCCTCCGTCCGGAGTGACTGATCTGAGTGAGTTCCCTCGCGCGCTTATCCTGGCGAGCGCGAGTACGGCCTGGCTGCACGCGTTTGCCATGGAGAGCAAGGAGCATATGCCGTGGATCGCTTCGATGCTGACGGCGGCGGTCGCGTTCGTCGCCGTGCGTTACCGGTCGAGGGTGCTGCAGATCTCATCGTTGCGGAGTCTGTCGATGGCACTGCTGGCGATCTCGTTCGCGCTGGTCGCCTTCGTGTCGCTGATGGGTATGTTCGTCAACAAGGTAGCTCCCCTCGACTAGAGGTGATCGGAGATGACAATGGCTACGACTTCTCGTTCGATGACATCGCGTGAGGTGAACGGCAGCGCCATGGCGGCGTTTCTGGGTGGCGGCATTGGCGCATTTGCAATGGGCGCGGTGGTACTCCTTAATGAGGCCGGCATCTTTGCCGCGCCTACCTTGTATGCCCCAGCCGGTGGCGTGTCCGGCCGAACGACGTTGGCGACGATCGTGTGGCTGATGGCGTGGGTCGTGCTGCACAACCGCTGGAAGATCCGAGAGATTGCGCCTGGCCGCGTTGGTGCGGTGACCCTGATCCTGATCGCCCTGGGTGTGCTGGGGACGTTTCCGCCGGTCTGGGGACTGCTGTAGTCCGACAACTCCCTGAGTGCCCGTTTCGTGGTCGCGTCGGTCGCGATCCAGTGCGGAGAAGGTGGTGGCCGACGTGGCAGAGCAAGCGGTGCACGACAAGGGAAGCGAGATCCCGGCAGGGCTCAGCGGGCTGTCTTCCATTGATGCGCGCCGCCTGCTGGAGGAGGTCGGCCCGAATCGGTGGGTGAAACGGGACCGCTTCGCGCGGGTTCGAGAGGTCGTCCGTCTTCTCCTCGACCCGATGGCCGTCATGTTGATCATCGCGGCCGTCGTCTACTTCCTGCTAGGCGAGACGCGGGACGCCGTCGTGCTCGCGCTCGCCCTGATACCGGTTCTTGGTGTTGATGTCGTGCTCGAAGCCCGGTCGCGCGCGGCGCTCGAAAAGCTGGCCCGCGCCGCCGCGCCGTCAGCGGACGTCGTCCGCGACCGGCAGGTCGTGTCCGTCCCACTCGAGGAGGTTGTGCCGGGAGACCTCCTCGCCCTGCGTGAAGGGCACGTCATCGCAGCTGACGGTGTCGTCCGTTGGGCCGCAAACCTGGCGATCGACGAATCCTCCCTGACAGGGGAGTCCGAGCCGCAGCCAAAACGCGAGTGGCCATCCGCTCCGGATGAAGCGCCGCCGGATGCGAGGTTCTTCGCCGGATCGCAGGCGGTGGCGGGGCATGGGTTCGGTGTGGTGACCACCACGGGTGCGGCCACTCAGTACGGTGGCATCGCTGCTCTCGTGGCGCAAAGCGCCTCTTCAGCCAGTCCGCTGCAGCAGAAGGCGGGCGTTCTCGTTCGGCGCCTCGGTGTGGTCGCCGTCATCGTGGCGATCGCGCTGTTCGGCCTGAGCCTCGCACGCGGTGAGCCCTGGACCCGGGCGTTGCTCGGCGCCGTCAGCTTGGCGATGGCCGCGATCCCCGAAGAGTTTCCCATCGTCCTGACCCTCTTTCTGTCCGCAGGAGCGTGGCGGTTGGCGTCGCGCGGCATGCTCGTGCGGCGGCTCGCCAGCGTGGAGACCCTCGGGTCGACCACCGTGATCTGCACGGACAAGACAGGGACGTTGACGCGTGGCGAGTTTCAGATGACCCGGCATCTCGCGTTGGCGCCGGCGGTGTCGGAGCAGGACGTCCTGGAGGCCTCCGTGCTCGCGTGCGAACGCCATCCGACCGATGCGATGGAGCGAGCGATTGGTGCGTACGCAGCCGCCCGCGGGGTCTCGCCGGCCAATCTGGACGCCCGCTGGACGCTTGTCCGGGACTACGACTTCGATTCGGTCGGCAAGCACATGTCGCACGTGTGGCAGGCACTGGATCATGACGGCTACATGGTGGCGGCGAAGGGCGCTCTCGAAGGGATCCTGGCGCATAGCCAAATCGACGAGAGCGCGCGCCGCGCTGCCGTCGAAGCGAACAGCCGGCTCGCTGCGCAAGGTCTGCGAGTGCTCGCCCTGGCGGGAAAGCGCACGGACCAGCTCGGAGCCGACCGGGACGCCGACGAGCGCGATCTGACGGTGTATGGGCTGCTCGGCTTTCAGGATCCGCTGCGGCCTGAGGTGCCGGGCGCGGTGGCCGAGTGCCAGCACGCCGGCATCCGCATCACGATGATCACAGGTGACCACGCGTTGACGGCGCACGCCGTCGCCGAGGCCGCCGGCATCCTGCACGAGGACGATCTCATCGTCACGGCCGACGAGTTGACCGCGCTCACCGAGTCCGAGCGTGCCGCGCGGATCAGGCGCTCGACGATATTCGCCCGGATCAGCCCCGAACAGAAGTTCCTCATCGTCGACGCGTTGAAGAACGACGGCGCTGTCGTCGCGATGACGGGCGACGGTGTCAACGACGCACCCGCGCTGCACCGGGCCGATATCGGCATCGCCATGGGTCAACGGGGTACCGACGTCGCCCGCGCCACGGCGGACCTCGTCCTCCTCGACGACAACTTCGCCTCGATTGTGGCCACGGTTCGTGAAGGCCGCCACATCTTCCAGAACATTCAACGCGCGTTCCTGTACCTGATCGCGTTTCACATTCCGATCGTCGTGCTGGCGATTTCGGCGCCCCTTATTGGTGTGCCGTTGGTGCTTCTGCCGATTCATCTGGTCTGGCTGGAGCTCATCGTGCATCCTGTATCGGCGATCGTGTTTCAAGCGGAGCCTGCGTCAGCGGACATCATGAACCGTCCGCCGCGTGATCCGGCGGCGCCCCTGTTGCCACGCGATGCGGTGATAGGGTCAGCGGTCTCCGGGGCCATGCTGGCGGTGGCAAGCTTCGCGATCTACTGGTGGCTCTGGCCCACGGTCGGCGAGGCACAGGCGCGCGCCCTCTCCCTGATCGTGTTGATCGCCGGCTACCAGACGCTCGTCTTCGCGGAACGCCTGGCGCTGCCCGCGCTCGCCGTTGAACGGATTCCGCGGACGCTCGTCTTCTGGACGGTCTGGGCCGCCAGCGCCGTCAGCCTCGTGCTGATCCTGTACATTCCCGCCGCGGCCCAGATGTTCAGGGTGGAGCAACCCACGCGCTTGCATGTAGCTGTTGCCATCTTGCTAGGTGTCCTGGCGGTGGGGTGGCGGTTGCTACTGAGGACAGCGTAGCTGCGGCGCCCAGGCCGTTCCGAATCGGTCACGCGAGCAGGGCCCCCCTTCGACGTTCGCTTCCGTCAGGACAGCCACGCGCTTCGAGGCAGCGGTTCAAAGAACCGGTGCACGCGGATCGCTGCGCCGAGCACGCCCCGGCAGCATCTTGATCGGCTCGCGGGTGTAGGTCTCCTCAGAAGTGGAGGCTGACCCAGCAGCGTAACCTTCAACACTTCAGGCAGTTCGGAGGAAGTCTCGTTGGCGAATGAACCGCTACCTTCCGCGGAGGCACGAACAGATGCAACCGAGCGTCGCCGACGGCGTCGATCGCCCCGCTGACAGGGACAATTTCAGGGACAATCCAAACAAGATCGCGAGTCGCGTAACCTGCACGCTGGCGTATACTTAGGAAAACCCGCCGCGGTGAGGTGGCCGAGAGGCTGAAGGCGGCGGTTTGCTAAACCGTTGTACGGGCTTAAACCTGTACCCAGGGTTCGAATCCCTGCCTCACCGCCAGACTTCGCTCGCACGCACAATTCGCGAGCTTCGTCTGGGCAGGCCCTTCAGTCAGTTTTCACACCCCGGAATAACACGATGTCCCACGCCGTCCGCGAGCGCGAGAAGGCGAGCGTCTTCCCGTCGGGCGTCCATCTGAAATCCTCGACCACGTGATCGTCTTCGCGGAAGCGCGTGAGGTTGTACGGCGCGGTCCCGTCGAGCCGCTGCACCCAGATGTTGGAGCGGATTGCGTACGCCACGCCGCGGCTGTCGGGCATCCACCGCAGCGCCTCCGGACGCGTGGCAACCGGGAAGTACCGCCGTGACGAGCAGTCGGCAAGCGGACAGATCGCCAGCAACTGCTCCTTCTTCGGGCCAAGCGTGATGAACGCCAGGGACTTGCCGTCCGGCGAGACCCATGGCCACAGCGCATAGTCACGCGTGAGCTGCGTCGGCTTGCCGCCGTCTACGTTCAGTTGCCACGCCGCCTGCACGCCGCTGTCGTTCGACAGATAGACGACGTGCTTTCCGTCCGGCGTTACGCTGACGGGATTCCCGATCGCCGTCCCGACTTCCACCGCACGCTGGCCCTCGCCATCGGCGCGCCAGATGCCGCGGCGGCCGCCGTCAACGCGCATGAACACGATCGTCTGGCCGTCGGGCGTCACCGCCGGCGAATAGGCGTTCGAGATCAGCTCCTGCGGGCTCGAGTCGCCCGGGCGCCGCGCCCAGAGGGTCGGAACGTTGTCGACCGGCGACAACAGGGCATATACGAGCCTTTCGCCCGCCCACGCGAAGTCAGCGCCGACACACGGCCCGGCGGGGATGAGATCTCTGGCCTCCCCCGGTCGCTCGAGGGCTGATATGGCCACGCGGGATTCCCACCGTGCGACGGCGAGATTCTGGCGGTCCGCGCTGACGCTCAGGCTGGCGTAGTTCGTCAGATCGTTGGTCAGCCGCGACCACTCGCCGTTCGGATAGGACAGCACCCACAGTTGGCTGACGGCGTCGTTGCGACCCTCCATGCTCAGGACAAGATGTCCGGCATCCAGCCATGCGATCGCGTCCGCTGTGCTTTCGTCGCGCAGCGGAATCGAGCGCTGTGCGCCACTGGCCACGTCGATAAAGACCGCTTCGCGCTGCAGGACACCGGCGCGTGAGTCGTAGCCCGTTATCGCCAGCGTCTTCCCGTCGGGTGACCATGCCGGCGGGATCACCGCGCCCTGAGCGCTCGGCGTGCTGCGACTGGTCAGCGAGGCGAAGCCCGCGGGAAGCGTGCGCGTCCCGAGCGTGCGCTCGTTCGTGCCGTCTGCGTTGGCAACGACCACCGTCGTCGGGCCATTGAACGTCGCCCTGACGAACGCGATCTGTCGGCCGTCGGGAGACCACCCGATCGGACTGCCGACGCCGTCGAGGATCCGCTTCGGTGTGCCGCCGAGAAACGGTACCCGCCAGAGCGTCGTCTGGTCGGTGTTGCCGCGGATGAAATCCACGAAGCTGCCGTCCGGCGTCACCGTCGCGGCCTGGATGCGATCGGGCAGATCGGACGACACAGCGAGTTCGACGTCGCGATCCGTGCCGAGCTGCCGCAGCCTGAGGCTGCGCCCCGCGCCGTCGCGGCGAACGTAGACCACATACTTGCCGTCGGGCGAGAGCGCCGGGCGCCACGCGTTGCCGGTGACCGTGACCTGCGAGACCTGAACGTCCTGCAGCAGCGAGCTCGGCGCTGTGGACGCCGAATCGCGTGACCAGAACAGGAAGCCGATACCTGCCGCCGCGATCAGCACGGCGACGATGGTGCTGGCGAGAAGCCAACGCCGGGCAACCGGCGCGTGCGCGGGAAGGGCGCCGGACGAGGCGGAGCCGGCCGCCGGCCTGCTGGCCGTTGAACGCTCGGCGGCCAGTTCGCCCGTTTCCATTTCGCGTTTCAGCCGGCGCAGATCGGCGCGCAGCTCGGCGGCCGTCTGGGCGCGATCGCGCGGATCCTTCTCGATGCTCTTGAGGATGATGTCCTCGAACCGGGCGGGAATGTCCTCGCGCACGTGCCGCGGCAACACCGGCCTCTCCTGCAGGATAGCGGCGGCAACGACCGGTCCGGTCTCGCCGGTAAACGCAGGCTGCCCGGTCACCATCTCGTACATCACGAGGCCGAGGGAGAAGAGATCGCTCCTGGCATCGAGCGGCCGCCCGCGCAGTTGCTCGGGCGACATGTAGGCAACGGTCCCGAGCGCCGCGCCCTCGTCCGTAATCAGCGACTCGGGCGAGCGGGTGTCCTTTTCGGTGGCGGCCACGGCGGCGGCCGAACGGACAGCCTTGGCCAGACCGAAGTCCAGGAGCTTCGGACCGCGCGGGGTGACGAAGATGTTCGCCGGCTTGATGTCGCGGTGCAGGACTCCCTGACTGTGCGCCGCGTCGAGCGCGTCGACGAGCGCCAGCGCGATGTCTATTGCCTCCGGAATATCCAGCGGCCCTCGCCACAGACGGCGCTGGAGCGTCTCACCCTCGAGCAGCTCCATCGCGATGAACGGCGGGTCCGTGCCGACGTCGTAAATCGTGCAGATGTTCGGATGATTCAGCGAGGCGGCGGCGCGGGCCTCGCGTTCGAACCGCTGAATCGCCTGCGCATTCGATTCCAGCCGTTCAGACAGCGTCTTGACGGCAACGACCCGATGAAGCCGCGTGTCCTGCGCCCGGTACACCTCTCCCATTCCGCCCGAGCCAAGCGCCGATTCAATGGCATAGGGGCCGAGCTTCGTTCCTCGTGGCAGCGACATGCGTTCGTTTCGCGATTATATGAGCACGCGCTAGACTGCCTTCCTTTCAACGATATTCACCAAGAGGCGGATATGGCCCGACGTGCGTTGATTGTCCTGACCCTGCTCGCCGCCCTCGTCCCCGCGCTGCAGGCGGCGCGGCTGGGGCTGTTCATCGACGGCGACAATCGCACACCCTACGACGCGTCACGCGGCAAGGCCGGGCGGGCGGAATGGACAGCCGCTGTCAACGCGCGCAAGGGAACGATCCTGACCGACGACTTTCAGGGTGTGAACATCGACGTGCCGGCCGACAAGGCGACACGCGTCGGGCACTTCAGCGTGTTCTTTTCGCAGACGGGCGGGTACCCGGCGCAGGCCGGCAATACGGCACCGCAGAAACACCCGACGGGCGTCTTCGTCGGCACAACCGGGACGGGGTCCACCACCGGAAAAAACGACGAGACGATTCAGGGTCTCGAGCTGCGGTTCGAAACGACCGGGCCCGTAACGAAGACGCTGGAGCTGCGCTTCGATCCGCCGATCTTTGCGTGGGCGGCCGACGTGTTCTCAGTGGATGGCAAGGGCTTCGGCCAGGGCGGCGGTCCGGACAGCAACGATCACACGACGCTGCACGTCCTTGGACACACGTTCGACTTCACGCAGATCTTCACCTACGCCGGCAGCGGCTATAACAGCTTCTTCGGGATCGTCTCCGACACGCCGTTCTCGTCGATCAGCTTCACCGCCGCTGGTGATGGCGATCGCTGGCGGCTCGATAACGTCTCGATCGGACGCCAGGGATCGCGCGCGACGCGCTAGACAGGAGAGAGCATGTCAGGCAGAGCAATGTGGACCCTGGCCATTGTCGTCAGCGCGACGCTCGAGTTCAGCGTCGCTGCGCAGCGGAGTGGCCAGACGGGAGCGCCGCAGCCGATGACGCTGACCGCGCTCGACTATTTCGAGATCGGACAGCTCGTCGCCAGGTACGCTCGGGCCATCGACACGTGCTCCAACAACGGCTACGACTACGCGGACCTCTTCACAGCCGACGGCTTCTTTGCGCCCGCGAAGGACGGCGTCGTCGGAGCACGCTGGCAGGGCAGAGAGCGCCTGGCCGAAGCATCAGGGGGCGGAGTCCGCGGCTGCAAGAACGTCGGCTGGATCCGCCAGGGCGTACGTCACATTTACGTCAACCACATCATCACGCCGTCGGCCGGCGGCGCCACGGGAACCGTCGACATGCTCATGATTGGCCTCGATGGCGACCCTGGCAAGATCCGGCACGATGGGTACTACGCCGACACGTACACGAAAACGCCGCAGGGATGGCGGTTCACCTCGCGGATCCATCACGTCGCCGTGTCGCCAATCGGAAACGCGCCGGCGCCGCAGGCGCAACCAGCGCGCTGATCGTCCGGCGCTCTTATCGTGGAAGACCGGCGATGTCGTTGCGCATCCGGTACAGCGTCTTGCCGGCGGTGATGTACAGCGTCTTCATGTCCGGCCCGCCGAACGCCGTGTTGGTGATGAAGTCCTCCGGGATCGGAATGAACTTCAGCAGCTTTCCCTGCGGCGAGATCACGTAGACGCCGCACTTCGTGTCCAGGGTTTCGGCCGTACCGCGGGTACGGTGGAGGCCGGCAGCGGCGTAGAGATTCCCCTGCGTGTCGATGCTCATTCCATCCGCGCTTCTTCCCGGATAGAAGTTGTAGAGCACGCGCATGTTCCGGACACCGCCGTCTGGCAGCAGGTCGTAGGCGCGGATCAGACGCGCGCCGTCCTTGGCACCGTTGGCTTCGACAAGATAGAGGATCCTGTCGTCCGGTGAGATCTGGATGCCGTTCGGCCGCTCGATGTCCGGCCGCGCCAGGATTCTGGCGACCTTCCCCGGAGCGTCGATGCGGTAGACCGCGCCGCCGTCCGAGTCCGTAACGTAGAGCCGGCCTTTCGCATCGATGGTCACGTCGTTCGGGCCGGCGAGCGGCTTGCCGTCGTACCTGTCCGCCAGGACCTCGATCTTTCCCGTCTTCAAATCGGTCCTGGTGACCCGCGGAATGCCGCCGGTCTTCATGCCGCTCCGCTCCGCCGTTGGCGAGGTGGAGCCTTCGGCGGCAACGAGGCGCCCCTGGAGATCGAAGACCAGGCCGTTTGCCACGTTGCTCTTCTCGCGGACGATCGAGAACCGGCCCTCGGTGCTGAAGCGCATGATGCGCTGCATCAGGATGTCGGTGAAGTACACGTTCCCCTGCGCGTCGACGGTCGGGCCCTCGAGCATCGACACCGACGTTGCGATCTCCAGTTCCTGCGTGAGCGCACGGGTGACGGTGAGAGAAGTAAATCCGACGGAAACAGCAATTACTGCGGCGATTCGGCCGGCACGTCTCATGCGACCTCCGATGAGGCCGTATTATCGCGCGGGGCGGTCGGTTGGACGCTCGGGACGCTGCGGTCGATCGACCGGCACGGTGCGCTCGGGACGATCGGTTCTCGCGTCGGGCCGCGTGACGGCCGGACGCTCGACGACCACCGCGCGGCTGTCCCGCAGAAGGACATCGGGTCTCGTTCCACGGGCGATGGCATCGCGCAGCGCCCGCAGGCTGGCGCGCCCGCTGCGGTAGTCCGCCTCCCTCCGCTTGATCTCGCGGCCGAGATCGAGCATCTCGTACGCGCGGAACTTGTGGCGGACGGCTTCGACCATCACCCCTGTGCCGTCGTTTACCGGCAGCATGGCTTCCTTGACGTAGGCAAGACCTCTGGCCGCTCCCGCGAGATCCTGCGCCGCGCGTGTCTGAACCTGCCGCTGCAGCTCCCGGATCTCGTCAGCCGTGAGACCGCTGAAGAGCGCGTCCGACAGGAGCGTGATGGCGTTGTCGCGCGCCGTGCCGGCAGCGCCCGGCTCGACCTCGCGAACGATCCCGTCTGCCGACTCCATGTTCGCCACCATCTGGGTGAGGACAAGCTCGATGCGCGCCGCGTCGTGTTTCTTGGCCACCCCTTCCCGAATCTTGTTCATCAGCGGGGCGACGGGAAGGCCCTTCGCACCAGCCGTTTCCGCCTGCCGGACCAGCGCGTCGCGTTCGGACACACTCACCTGCGCCGGTGCCATATGAGGCGCCGCAAGCAGACATACGACGACGGCGGACGTCACCCTACCTGACAATCACCACTCCGTTCCGCGATCCAAACCCGTCGTCCACGTAATCCTCCGCCAGTGGAGGAACCATCCACTGCTCTGCGTCGACGACGAACATGAACTTGTGCTCCCCGGCCGGCAGGGGCACGACGATACTCCACCTTCCGGACCCGTTCCGCATCAGCGGATGCGCCGACGGCGACCAGTCGTTGAAATCGCCTGCGACCGAGACGGACCTCGCGCCGGAATGCTCCAGCGTGAATCGCACACCGTCCGGCGTCACAACGGGCCCACGCGCCACCGTCCCGGCGCATGACACGCCCATGGCCGCTACTGCAGCAACGAATGTGGCGCGAATCGGCCAACGCATGACGCGAGCAGATTAAGAGACCCGCGTCATCCGCGCAACACGGGAACTGGCTCACAGCAGTCCCTCCGCCGGCGGTCTCACGTCGAGCACCGCGTTCCGCGATCCAAACCCATCGTCGCTTTGCTCGGCCGCGAAGGGATCGCCGATCCACTGCTCGCCGTCAATCACGAACTGGTACTCATATCGTCCCGGTTCGAGCGGCAGCGTCACCGTCCATGCACCGTCGGCGGTCGGCTGCAGCGGCGTCTCTGACGGATTCCAGCCATTGAAATCACCGGCCGCCTGAACGACCTTTGCGCCCGGCTGCACCATGACGAGCCGTACCAGCACTACCGGTGGCGCGGCTGGTTCATTCGACGCAACAGTGGAAGCCGCACGCCAACGCAGCGCCTGGGCGACGCCTCCGCTCAGGGCGAGCAGGATCAGGCAGGCGGCCGCGGCTGCTCCCGCCAGGTTCCAATGCAGGGCCCGTGGCGCCCAGAGGCGCTCGATCACCCAGTTCCGGCTCCGACCAACAGCTGGTCCGCGCACCTGTTCCTCGTCGTCCCAAGCGCCGGGCGCGAAGGAGGATCTGACAACGTTTGCGACAAAACCTTCCGGAACCGACGGCCGGGCCAGCCTCGACGCGCCGAGCATCAGACGTTCGAGCTCGAGGACGCGTTCGCGCAGAGCCTCGTCCCGTCCGAGCGCGACGACAAACTGAATCCGCTCTTCCGCGGACAGCTCCTGATCGACAAACCGCTGTGCGAGTTGTTCGTGATTCATCGACGAGCTCCTTCGAGATGCGCGAGCGAGCGGCACAGCAGCGTTCTGGCCTTGTAGACCCGCATCTTCAGGGTGTCACGGTTGATGCCGAGGATCTCGCTCATCTCGTCGTAACCGAGGCCTTCGACGTGCTTGAGCACAAAGGATTCGCGATAGAGCGGAGGCAGCGCCTGGATGCCCTTGTCGAGCTCCCAGGAGAGCTCGATCCGTTCCAGGTGACGGCGCGGTGCGTCATCTTCGAGCGCCTTCCAGGCGATCTCTTCCCCGTCGTCCGCATCGAGAGAGACCATTCCGCCGCGCCGCGCCCGGAGCGCGTCGTGGCACTTGTTCACCGCAATTCGATAGAGCCATGTGGAGAACTTCGCGCTGAACTGAAACCTCGACAGCGCCTTATACGCGGAAACGAACGTCTCCTGCGCCACATCCTCCGCGTCGGCCGTACCCAGCATCCGCGTCGTGAGGCTCAGCACCGATTGAGCGTGTCGCGAGACCAGCACGGCAAACGCCTCCCGATCGCCCGCGAGCGAGGCGCGAACCAGCGACGCGTCTTCCGGACCGGCGCCAGGTGTCATCCGTCGCTCAGAACCTCCGGCTTGCCCCTACCGTAAAGCCGTGATCGGGCGCACCATCCGACAGTCCAACGGAGCCGGAAAACTGCACGCGCCAGCCGCTCGCGCTCCTCAATGAGACAGCTGCCAGAGCCTCGCGCGCGTTTTCGATCCCGGGGACGAGCGCCCGGTATTCCTCGACGAAGACGCTGAGATTCACGACGCCGCCGGCAAGGTCCTGCCCCAGTCCGATGTCGTACCACCAGCTGTTGTTGAACTCGTCTCCCGCGCGGTCGCCAATGATCGTGTAACCGCCGTCGACCATCGCCAGCAGGCCGCGGCCGATGGTCCGTGAGATCTCGACGCCGACGCCTTCGTCAGGCCTTCCGGTGCCGAGCCCGTGCTCCTCGCTGGCCGTCGGCATCTTGACGTGCGCGCGAACGGCAATCGTCGGGATCCAGCCGCGCTCGTCGATCGCGTAATACCTGCCGCGCAGGACAATGTCGCCGAGTCCGCAGTGCCGGACAGGCTGGACCGTTGTCGTCGTTGTTCCGGTCCGCGTCGTGCCGTCGGTCGAGGTTCGCGTTGTCGTGTCCGTCTGTGCGCCATCGAGCCGTTCCTGCCGCACGGGCATCCCGTTCACGATCACGATGCCGCCGTTGCCGCGGATGCACGTGAACGGCACGACGAGTGTGACGTCGCCGTTGTCGAAGAGGCGTCGCGCCGTCACCGGAGTGTGAAACACCTCCGTTCGCGTACCGGTTCCGTAGCGTCCGCTCGAGAAGCTGGGAGTCGTTCCGACCTGCCACTGTTCCCCTTGCGCATACGCGCTGAGGGGAAACAGCAGCAGCGAGACCCACAGCAGAACGTGTGGTGTCTGTGACATCGCTCTCCTAACCGCGCGCCGGACGACCCGGCCGCGCCGGACGCTCGGGTCGATCGCGGCGCTCCGGACGCTCCGGACGCTCGGGCCGCTCACGCCGTTCCGGCCGATCCACCCGCACGACCCGGTCGTCACGACGATGACGACGGTCGGGCCGGCGATCGTGCCGCCGGCGACGCTCGTGGTCGCGCTCGCGCTCGATCTTTTCGACTTCAGGGTTCCCCGCGGTGACCTGCTGCGCCGATGCGGGCGCAATGTCGGCAACCGCCATAAGCCCCAGCGCCAGCAGCGCCGGTATGACTCGAAAATGCTTCATGACTCCTGTCCTCCTTATCGACTCACCAGGTAAGACGGGTCAGCCTGCCGGCCCGTAAACGGCCAGCATCGTCCCCGCGCAGGCGCAGGCGGGGAAGTGCGAATATGTGAAGGCAGGATGTCCGACAACGAGGCGCGCCTGATCTGGGAACTCTACGCGGCTGCGCTCAAACACGAGCCGGCGGCGCGCAGCGAATACCTCGCGCGGGCATGTCCGGACTCCGCCGTCAGGGCACGGGTCTCGGCCCTGCTCGAATCGCACGGGCTCGATTTCGGCGAAACCGAGACGTCCTCCGGATACCTGCCGTCGCCGGGAACGGGCGGCACCGGACACAGCCTCGTCGGACGACAGATAGGTACGTACGTCATCGAGCGGGAGCTGGGACGCGGCGGCATGGGCATTGTCTACCTCGCCCACGACATGCGTCTCGGGCGCACCGTCGCGATCAAGGCGCTCAGTCCGGCCTATAGCCACTCGCCCAACGTTCGTCAGCGGCTTCTCAACGAAGCCAAGATGGCGGCGGCTCTGACGCATCCGGGTATCGCCACGATTTACGCACTCGAGGAGATTCAGGGCGAGCTGTATCTGGCCTGCGAATACGTACCAGGCGCCCCGCTCCGCGCGCTCGTCGCCTCGGGTCCGCTGCCCATCGAAGACGTCATCGACATCGGGATCCAGCTGGCGCGAGCGCTCGCCGAAGCGCATACCAAAGGCATCGTGCATCGCGACATCAAGCCGGAGAACGTGATCAAGACGCCAAGCGGCGTGATCAAGGTGCTCGACTTCGGCCTGGCGCGGGCCGAGTACGCGACCCGGCAGGGGCTGACACAGCCGGGAATGATCGTCGGCACGCCGGCATACCTGGCGCCGGAACAGGCACTCGGGAAGGAAACGGATTTCCGCACCGACATCTTCACGTTCGGGCTGCTGCTGTACGAGCTCGCGTCCGGCACGAATCCCTTCGCCGCCGGGACTATCACCGCCACCATAGGTCGCATCCTCAACGACGATCCGCCGCCGCTCTCGGCGGTACAGCCGCACAGCTTTCCTGCGCTCGATCGAATCGTTCACCGGTGCCTGCGCAAGGACCCACTCGACCGATACCGGTCAACGCAGGAGATCATCGGCGATCTCGAACGGCTGCGCGCCGAGCGATCGAGGCACGCATCGTCCGCCGGTGATGCGCCGATCGATGACATCGGGCCTCGACCGGGTCCACCGCGCGCGCGCCAATGGCTCGTCAACCACCACGTCATCATGTCGGTGGTGTATGTGCTGCTGCTGTATCCGGCATGGTACGCGCGCGGCTGGCTGGCCGCGCCGCTGAACAGCCTCTTCATCCTGGCGCTGCTGGGAGCCGCAGCGGCCGGCGCGAGCCTGCGTTTGCATCTCTGGTTTACGGCGATCACGTTCCCGCAGCAGCTTGGCGAGCAGCAGGCGTCCACCGAGCGGTGGACTCGCGTCTGCGACGTCGTGTTCGCGGTCGTTCAGATTGGAGCGGCGCTGGGAATCAGCGGCGACCACCCCGAGTTCGCGATGCTGTTCGTCGCTGCGTCTGTCGCGATTCTCATCGCTTCGTTCGTCATCGAACCCGCCACGGTGAGAGCGGCGATGAGAGATGGGTAGCCTGGGTTGCCTGGGTAGCTGGGTCGCCTGGGTAAATGCGCTCACCCAGGCTACTCAGGCAACCCAGGCAACCCAGGCAACCCAGGCAACCCAGGCAACCTAGAATTAGAAGAGTGGTTCCTCGCGTCAGGTTTGCACCTTCTCCAACCGGATATCTGCACGTCGGCGGCGCCCGCACGGCACTCTTCAACTGGCTTTACGCACGCCGCACCGGCGGGGCGTTCATCCTCCGTATCGAAGACACCGACGCCGAGCGATCGTCCGCCGACATGGTGACGGGAATTCTCGATGGCCTGCGCTGGCTCGGGCTGGACTGGGACGAGGGGCCTGAAGCCGGCGGCCCGCACACGCCGTATTTCCAGTCGCAGCGCGTCGAGCGCTACCGCGCCGCGGTTGCGAGTCTGCTGGAATCCGGCCGGGCGTACCGCTGCTATTGCACGCCTGATCGGCTGCGCGAGGAGCGTGAACGCGCCGAACAGCGCGGCGCGGCGTGGCAGTACGACCGCGCCTGTCTGGCGCTGACCGATGACGACCGTCACGCGCGGGAAGCGTCCGGCGCGCCGTATGCCGTCCGCTTTCGCGTCCGCCCGGGGCACACGGCGTTTGACGATGCGGTGCACGGGACGATCGAGTTCGATACCGTGAACGTCGAGGACTTCGTCATCCTCAGATCGGATGGTCTGCCGACGTATCACCTGTCGGTGGTCGTCGACGACGTGGATATGCAGATCACCGACGTGATCCGCGGCGACGACCACATCTCGAACACACCCAAGCACGTCCTGTTGTTCGAAGCGTTCGGTTCGCCGGTGCCGCGCTTCGCGCATGTGCCGCTGATCCTCGGAGCAGACAAGAAGCGCCTGAGCAAACGCCACGGCGCGACGTCGGTGATGGAGTACGCCCGGCAGGGGTATCTGCCCGAGGCGATGGTCAACTTTCTCGCGCTCCTTGGCTGGTCACCCGGCGACGACCGCGAGCTGATGTCACGTCAGGAGCTGATCGACAGCTTCTCGCTCGACAAGATCAGCGGTGGGAACGCCGTGTTCAACACCGATAAGCTGGACTGGATGAACGCGCAGTATCTCTCTCGCCTGCCCGCTGGCGAGCTGGCCAGGCATGCACAGGCGATCATCCAGGAGGCTGGTCTTGCCGACAGCCCGCTCGTGCGCGATCAGGCAGCGTTCTCCCGCCTGCTCGAGTTGCTGCGTCCGCGCGTGAAGCGGCTGACGGACTTTGTCGATCAAGGGCGGCCGCTCGTCGCCTCAGCTGTTCAGTACGAGCCGGATGCGATCGAGAAACATCTTGGCGCTCCCGACCTCGCCGGCCATATTGCTGTGCTCACCGAAGCGCTCGCTGAGGTGAGTCCATTCGATGAACCACATGTGGAAGGCGCGGTGCGTGGAACGGCAGCCGGACGGGGCATAAAGGCCGGCGTGCTCATCCATGCGGTGCGCGTGGCGCTGACCGGTCGAACGGCGAGTCCCGGCCTCTTCGAGATGATGACGCTGCTCGGCCGTGAAGAAACAATTGCTCGGCTGAAGGCGCTGATTACATTCCTCGCCACCCGCAAGTAACAGCGCATCAACGAAAACCCGCCGCACGCTGGCATGCTGCAGATGCGTGCCAGCCGCAGACATCACGCTGGCCTCCCGGTAAGTCGATGCACGGATGGCGGTTATCCACGGTCACTCCTGAGCCGTGGCACATCCGTTGCAGCCGCAACCTTGGATGGGCGCGCGACGCCGCTGCGCGGCGCGACGCCTGGAACGGGACCGGGGTTCTCCTCGCGGGCGTGTGCGGAGGACTCGCGAGTGAATCAGGGAGGAAAGTGTGGCTAAAGAGGATCGCGGATTCGCCTCGATGGACCGCGCCAAGCAGCGCGAGATCGCAAGCAAGGGCGGCAAGGCTGCGCATCAGAAGGGCACGGCCCACGAGTGGACCAGCGAGGAAGCACGTGAGGCCGGCCGCAAGGGCGGCATGGCCAGCCATCGTCGCCGCAAGGAGATGATGGATCAGACGAGCGGCAGCGCCAGCAACGAGTCGTCGGAGATGATGCCGGATTCGATGGAACGTTCCGGCGGCGACGACACGAACGAGCAGATTCGCTGACGTCTCCGCACGCCCTCGCCACTGCGGGGGCGCCGTTGATTTTGCCTACGTTTTCTGCGGCCCAGGCGCGTTCGCCGGGCCGCGTTTCTTTGTACGGACGGTCCTTGGGCCTTGGTTCTTGGTCCTTAGTCCGTTCCTGGTCCTCGGTCCGTCCCTGGTCCTTGGTCCCTGGTCCGTGACACTAGCGAGCCACGCGTTCGGATGCGCGGAAGGCGCTGAGGATGTTGGCGATCGCGTAGTTGCCCTCGTGGCAGGCGTATTCGTACATCACGTAGCCCGGATCGCGCGTGAGTGAGAACGCCACCGTCCAGGGCCGCGTCCATGTGAGCGGATCGTGGACCGTCACCGAGTACTCGAGTGTTTCGGCATCGCGTCGCGTGAACCGCTCCACCAGGCGCAGCGCCTCGCTCGTCGGGTTGCCGTTTCCGTTCCTGCCGAGCGATCCGGTCCTGCCGTTGAAGTTGGTCGTCTCGACGACGAGCGTCTGCCCTTCCCATCGTCCGCGCGGGTCGCCCATGTAGGAACGGATCGCCGGTGATACATGTGGCCGGCCGTCCAGGGGAACGACGCGCGTCTCGTGGATCATCTCGTAGCGCAGCACGACCGTTCCCGGCGTCTGATGAATCTCCAGGCCGCTGCTGTAGATATTGGGGAACGACGAGCCAAGGACGCCGCGGGTGATGCAGCGGTCGTAGATGTTGAAGTCCTGAGCGCGGGCGTAGGGAACGGAGGGATTCGTCGACGGCCACGCCGCCGCGCGCCGTTTGCCCTCGTCGGTCATCGGCGGCAGGCGTCCGTCGAGTGGATCGACGATGAGCGACGCCTGGCGTGAGGGGCGCCCGGCCTCGAGCCAGTGAGACGGCGGCGTGACGGCGCCTCCTCCTCCGGTGCTGAACTCGGCTGCGTCGGCATCTGCCTGTTTCTTGAGTGCCGCCGCGCGCTCGGCGAACTCTGCGTCGTTCAGGAGTGCGCGGGTGCCAAACTCCGGGGACCGCTCGAACGGCACGGCGATCAGCTGGCCGCTCGGCCAGATTCCCTGCAGGTCCGGGTCGCCCCACGGCGTACGCGGTCCGCTCTGCGCGCCGGTGAGGATCGGTGCTGCGGCGACGGCGGCGATCGCCAGGGCGTAACGCATGACGAGCATTATCGCGCTGCCCTTGCCGCTCGCCACAGCGAGCCGATACAATTGGAGGTTCCTGCCCTGCAGAGTTTCTCGACCTAATACTGGGAGGTCGTTCAACGGTAGGACACGGCGCTCTGGACGCCGTTATCGGGGTTCGAATCCCTGCCTCCCAGCCATTTGCGTCCGTTCACCGATAGTCGCGCGTATTTTCGTCCCTTTGCGGATCTTTGCGACGGGTGACGCAACCC
>Ga0247825_10000740_pt1 | contig 21027 bp, 16 predicted proteins | sample 13C_Vanillin_Day_FD_194413 | JGI IMG/M metagenome (GOLD analysis project Ga0247825, IMG submission 194413) | Soil microbial communities from agricultural site in Penn Yan, New York, United States - 13C_Vanillin_Day48 | ecosystem: Environmental > Terrestrial > Soil > Agricultural land | place...
ACGTCACATGCCCGGCGTGGCCTCCCAGCATCGGACCGACGACGATGACGCGCGTATCTGTCATCATTTCAGGACTCGGCAGCGTTCTCGAAGGCGTGAGGCATCGGCGCGGATGGCGCGTGCAGCGCCTGCTCGACCAGACGCGCAACGGCTTCGGGGCTGTGGGTGCGGATCGCATAGTCGCGCGCGCGCGCGCCCATCGCCTGGCGCTCCTCGCAGGACTTGATCAACCTGACAATCGTTTCAGCGGCCTGGGCAGTCGAGCGGGTCATCACGCCGAGTCCATGCCGCTCGATCACACGGTCGGGATCGATCTTCAGGCTCACGACAGGCGTGCCGTGCGCCCAGGCTTCGACGAACACGCTTGGGAACCCTTCGGCGTCGGACGTGGACAACAGCAGCGCCGCGTTACCGATGACGTCGATGGCGCGTCGTGGCTCAACGTGGCCCAGGTAGGTGATGTTGGGTGCGCGCGACAGCGCCTCGACGATCCGCTCGCCGTATCCACGCGGGGAACGGTGCGTGCTCGTTCCTCCGCAGACGACGAAGTCGATGGCCGGGCATTCCCTGGCGATCTCGATCAGGCGGTCCGGCCGCTTGGGCTCCCTCAGCACACCGACCCATGCCACATACGGCCGTCGTGCCGCGTGCGGCTGGACCGATGCAGGCACCGACACCACGCCCGGCATGACATGGGTCTTCGACCGCCACTGTTCCGGCAGCTCCAGGTATTGACCGCGATGCTGCAGAAAGATCTTGCGGCTCGCTGCCAGCCCCCAGGCATATAGCCTCCAGAAGGAGCGCCATTCCGACAGGGCCTGCCGTGGACGGACGTCGAGATCGAACTGCGCGGAGAACACCGTGCCTACGCCCGCCCATGCGGCCACAGCCGCCGCCGGCCCAAGCCAGTGCGTGCTGCCAAACCAGAAGCACCAATCCGGCTTCTCTTCGCTGAAGAAGCGGTAGAGCGTCGGCAGGTACATCCGGGTGCCGACTCCGACGAAGTCCACGCCGTCGATGCGGACGCGGTCGCCCGCGGCCAGCCCGGAGCGCACCGCCACGACTGCTTCCCAGCCGTGCGCCGCCAGCGCCCTGGCCATGAGCCACTGGTATCGCTCCGCTCCGCCGACGGCGGACGGATGCCCGGAGGCGTAGCGGTAGGCCACGTCGTTGAACAGCGCGATTTTCACGGTTATCCGATCGGAATGCGGGCCCGGCGCAGGAGATGGCCCCACTGCACCTTGAAGCCGAGGATGTCGGTCGACGGCGCATAGATCCCGATGCGGGCCAGCACGAGAGGCGAGCGGGACCGCCCGCCCGTATCGACGCCAAACCCTTTTGCGAAACCCATGTCGCTGCAGATGTCGGTCACAGTCGCGTTGTAATCACCGGCTGGATAGGCGACGAACCGGCACGGGCGGCCTGTCGCGTTCTCGATCCAGGTCCGGTTTGTTTCGAGCTGTCTTCGAACCTCCGCGGCATCACACAGGCTGAGAAACGGGTGATCGGCCGTATGAACGCCGATGGCAAAGAGCGGGTCGGCTGCCAGTTCGCCCACCTGCTCTGCCGTCATGCCCTCGTACAGGTCCCGGCGTTCACGCCTGGTGACGAAATCTTCGAGCGGGGGCAGTTCCTGTTCGATCGCCTGATACATGGCGGACGGGTGCGGCTTCAGGCTCAACAGCACGCGGCGCAGGCGCTCGATGCTCTGACGCCTGACCCCTGGTGTCATGTCGTACAGGTCTCCACGAAACGAGAACGACTTCCAGCGAACGTTGTTCTCCAGCGCACTCAAATAGCTGAACCAGAGGTATGCGTCTGGAGCGGCGTGGCGGGAACAGACGAAGAAGACGGCCGGCACCCCATGCCGCCGCAGGATCGGCGCGGCGACTTCGGCATTGTTGCGGAGGCCGTCGTCGAAGGTCAGAAGCACCTGCTGCCGGCCGGCACCACTGGTCGAGGGCAGGTCGGGCCCGGCGAAATCGAAGTGCTGCTTCAGGAAACGAATGTGCTGCTCGAATACCGCTGCCGACATCGTGCCCGCGGGCCCGGCCGCGATCCCGTGGTACATCAGCGTGACCGGCTGCGCTCGCTGGGTGGCCGGAAGCGCGCGCGGAAGGCTCCACGCCAGCCGGAGCACGTGATCGCTCAGCACAGATGTCAATGCGCCTCTGGCTTTCTGAGGATCAGCATCACCCCGCAGGCCGCGAGATCATCCGGTTGCAGCGACCGGAAGCGCCTGGCGATCGCCTGTCTCGCCAGACCACGGTGGCTGTATTGAGGCTCCGCGTGGAGAATGTCGAAACCTGCTGATGCGGCGAGCCGGAGGTGGGTGCTCAACGGCTCGCGGTTCAACATGTATTCCCGCCGTCCACGCACCAGGCGCCACTCGCGATCCGAATAGGCCCAATGGCCGTTCCACATTGGCGCGAAATCGTTGGCCCCAAGCCCCGTCGCGTGCGAGGCATACCCGCCGCCTTTCAACCAGGTGAACATCGAGCGGTACAGGTCTTTGAGGGCATCGACGTACTGCAGGACCGCCTGGGAAAAGACCAGGTCGAGTGAGCCGGCGGCCACGTCGTGCACGGACCGCCACGGGGCGTGATACGCAATCATCCCGTTCGCAGTGTGCAGGCCCGAGTTGACCGCATCGGTCACGAGCCGGATCCGTTCCTGTAACGAGTCGTCGCAGATCGCCTGCCGCGGGAACTCGTACGACGTCAGACGCGGACGGATCCCCGGGAACTCGTCATGGTCGGGAATCGGCTGCCGTGACTCATACAGTTGTGCCAGGTCGGCGGTCATCTGGCGCAGGTCCGTCGTTGTCGAGTACGGAACGGCATCGAGCGCAATGTAGCGCCGGGCGCCGCCGAGCAGCGCTGCGATTCCGGCACCGATGCTGTCACCCGGCCCCAGCTCGCAGACTGTCCGGTCCTGCAGCGTGAAGCCATATCGCGACAGCATCACCAGGTGGCGCAGCCAGACGGCATAGCAGTATCGAGCCGAGTCAGAACCTCCCGTCGCACGCGACGGCGCGCGCCAGCGGTTGACGGCGGGGACGAAGGTCAGCATCCCGCGCACGAGATGCGGCACCTTCCACGGCTGAATCATGGCTGCGTCGTCGGTGCGATCAACGGACCGCGACTGACATCCGGTGACGGGGCCGGCGGTTTCCAGCCCGCGTCGCGGTAGGCATTCAATGTCCGGCTGACCAGGCGCTCCAGGCTCAACTCCGTCTCGGCCTTGCGCCGTGCCGCGTGCCCCATGGCCGCGCAACGCTCCCGATCGCGCGCGAGCGTGGCCAGACGGTCCACGAGCGCATCGTGGTCTCCAGACGGCACGACAAACCCGGTGCGTCCGTCGTCGACGAGGCGTCGAACGTCCCCGACGTCGGTCGCGATGACCGCACGGCCGCACGCCATTGCCTCCATGACGGCGTTGGGGCACCCCTCGAGTTCGGACGTGAGCACGACGAACGTGCTCGCGGCCAGCGGCCCGGTGACATCATCGACGTGGTCCAGAAACGTCACGCGATCCGCAATATCCAGCAGCAGCGCGAGCCGCTGCAGGCTCGCGTGGGCGACCCCACCGCCGCAGATCGTGACGTGATGATCGCAGCCGTGATGCAGCCACAAGTCGCGGCTCGCCTGCAGCAGTCGATCCCAGCGTTTGACCGGCCGGAAGTAACCAAGGCCCAGAATGCGAGGCGGACCGTGCATCTCGAGCGGACGCGGGTGGAACCGGACGAGATCGATTCCGTTCGGCACCACTTCGCATCGGCGCGGCGCAAAACGGCTGGATGAACGGCGGACCTCCGCCGCCGCCGCAAAGCTGTTGCAGACGTGAAACGCGGGCCACCGCGCACTCAGCCGTCCGAGCAGCCGGCCCGAGCCATGTTTCGCCCAGACGAAATCGCTGCGAATCGATCCGACGGCGATCGACCGCGTTCCAGCCGTCGCCCATGACGCGGCGACGTTGGTGTGAAAACTGTACGAGTGCACGACATCGGGATCGAGGTCCGCCACCAGGCGCCGAAAGGCCGTCAACTTCCCTAGACGCGTCGACCCGCCAATGCGATGAACAGGAACACCGAGCGCCCGGATTCGCCCGACATGAAAATCATCGTCGTCGCAATTCCAGACAACGACCGCCGGGTCGTAGGTCGCGCGATCCATGCCGGACAGCAGGTAGTACAGCTGCCGCTCCTGCCCGCCGCGATGCAGCTCCCCTATCAGATACACGATGCGGCACCTGGACGATCCGCCGACGTTATCTCGCAGCAGCAATTCGATCTCCCGCGTCGATCATCGGACTGTGCGTGTTCACGACGGCGGCGCGAGGGAGGATCCCGATCGGCATCGCATCGCTATATTCGCGAACGCATTTATTGACGCAGAACCAGAACAGCGATCCGTTCAGGTGCGACCAGAGGCGGCCGAACTCGAATGGCTGCGTCATCAGCCTGCTCATCGCGCGCTCGATGTAGTGCACCGCGCGAAACCGTTTCTCCGAGCGGTACTCGAGAATCGTGTTGACGACATGGGCGGCCGGCCACGCTTTCGTCTGCCATCGGTAGACGACGCCGGCATCGACGAGCGCGTCGAGAAACTCCTGTCGCAGCTGCGGGTTGTGCGGCAGGCGAGGGCTCGGAAACAGCACCACGGAGCCCATCTTCCGCTGTCCGAACATCGAACGCGGAACGCCGCGTTCTTCGGCGATCCTCCGCGCAATGGGCCTGTCGTAGCCCGTGTTGACGCGCCACGGGTCCATGTCCGCGGAATTGGCGATGCGGTGGATCGCCGGCCGCTGCGTGGCCCCCACGAACGGAAGCGCGACCTGAATGAAGCCAACACGCAGACGCACTTCCGAGAGTCCGTGGCCGCCGATATCGCCGCGCTTGAGCTCGGGCGTGATGCGACCGGGCCTAGAGACGTAGTGCGATGCGTCAGCCCAGATCTCGCCGAGCACGCCGGTCAGCAGAACGCTGACCTTGCGAATGTGCGCATTGACTTCCAGCAGGTTCGCATCCTGGTTGCCCGGCTGGCAGGCGTAGTAGAGATGCTCGTCAGGAAAACCGCTCTTTGCGTAGTACCGGCGATCGATGGAGACGGAGCGCAGTCCCAGCGTTCGGCAGATATCCGCGCCGTCGTCATTCAGAAAACCGCTGTTGCGCCGTTCGCCAAACGCCTCCACACTCTTGGAAGTACCCGACGTGAAGACACGATCGATACCGTGCCGCGAGGCGATGGCGTTGACCGCCGTGCTGTCATAGCCGCGCGATTGCGTGGAGACCACGTCGACCGCCTCACGCCGCAGCGGGCTGCGAAGATTGGCGACGATTCGACGGTACTGGTCTTCGAGGTATTCGACGTATTCTCCGTACGTTTCGAAGCACGGTGAGCCCGGCTTGTCGACCTCCCCGACTGTGTCGGCCGTCACGATCAGATTCCGGAACAGCAGACGCCTGACCGAACCTTTCCGGGTCGGCAGATCGCGGTGGTAGTCGTTGATTCCCCGGATGACCGACTCGCAATCCTCGAGGTAGCGGGTATACGAGGCGTCCAACTCGTCGCTGGCGGCGGCGAGTACGAACGGCAGCGAGTTCGAGACGAGCACCCGACCATCGCGGACGGCATAGAAGAGCGAGTCCGTCGTACTGCACGACGTCACGAACGTGACACCGCGCGGCGACACCGCGGCGCCACTGCCGAACACGCAGTCAGTGGATGCGCACTCTCCCGCGCCGAACTCGCCGTTCCAACCTCCTTCGAAGAAGAAACGATCGCGGGTTTCGACGGCCGGGCCGTGATCCACGACGATACGTCCACGATGCTGCTCGACCACCGCACACCACGCGAGCTTCGGCAGCCGGTTGCCGCATCGATACTCCACCTGCATCGTCCGCGGCATCAGAATTCGAGACCGCGGGCGGTGGTCGTCATCGGCTGTGGCCGCATCCGTACAAAGCGAGAGTCGGCGCGCGTCGAGTACTCACGAGCCTTCGCGAAGAGCCCGCCGACCGACACGCTGGCGAACGTCACCATCGCCCAGGGGAGCATGAAGGCCACATTGAGGTTCATCGCAATCAGCAACGTGTAGAGCAGCAGCGAGTGATGAAACGGTGCATCCGGGTTCACACGGGCAGTCGCACGGCGGGCGCTCTGCACGAGATGTACGCAATACGCAAGGAAGAGCAGCAAGGGGACGACGCCGGATGCGAGGGCGATGAAGAGTGGGGCGTTGTGCGGAGTGATGGAGACGCCGGCGCCAGGCAGGTAGATGTCGACGTGACCGGCGCCGGCACCGAACAGCGGCGACTCGAGAACACGGCCGATCGCCAGCGGCCACACCTGCAGCCGGCCGGTCTCCTCGAATCCGCGCTGCGCGTACAGCTCCGCCGGACGGTCGAGCAGGCCGAGCGCAAACGCCACCCATGCTGCCGATGCGAGACACATCAGCGGCAAAAAGCCTTTTCTCAGAGTGCCACGCAGCGCGAATGCGACGCCCAGCCCCGCGGCGAGAAGCGGTCCGCGACTGACGGTCATCGCGAGAATCAGCGCCGACACCACAGCCAGCGACCACGCCGCGCCGCGCACCCACGGACGGCGAACCTCCACACCAAGGGTCGCAAAATACACGCAGCAGAAGCCGAACCAGGCACCGAGGTCGTTCGGGTTCGCGATCGTAATTGCCGTCGCCAGTCCGGTCCGATGCTCCGTTCCGACCGATTGGATGTACGGCAGCGTGGCGACGCCGATGAGAAACATCACGATGGCGGCACGGTGCACGAAACCACGGCGCGTGGCGAGATGCTGGAGCGCTACCACTGCGAGCATCCACGGGATCCAATCGCGCAGGTAGCTGTTGTCGAAGTCGCTGCGGTGGATCGCCATCTGGATCACGACGAACGACAGGCCGCACAGAAGGGGAATCGCGGTCGAACGCACGATGGCAATCGAGTAGCGTCCCATGGAGATCGCGCATCCGACCGTGACGAGTGCGAGCAACGCGATGCCAACTGAGGGGACCGACAGTCCGATCGCCACACCGATCACGGCGTACACGACCTGGACGTAAAAGGCGAACTCGAGCCAGGCGGGTGGGTGCACTGCGGACATCACGAGTGGACGTGGTGGGACGTACGCGGCCGCACCGGATCTCATGCCGCCACACCCAGACGCGTTCGGACGATCTCTTCGAGCCGCTCAGCGCTGCGAGTCCAGCTGTATCGTGCGTGCACGTAGTTGCAGGCTCGCTGGCCGTAGCTCACGAAGGCCGCCGGCGAGTCCGCCAATGCGTTCATTCGCTCACAGAGGGCGCCGTCGGATCCCGGGGGGACGATCCATCCGGCGCCAGTCCCTGAAAGCCTCCGACTGCCCCCTACGTCTGTCGCCAGGAACGGCACACCGCACGCCATTCCCTCGAGGACCGCGTTCGACATGGTCTCGTAGCGGCTTGGCATCACCAGCACGTCCATCGCCCGGTACCAGGGCGGCAGCTGCTCCTGCGCCGTTCGACCCTGCAGGTGCACTGCCCCGCTCGCGATCTGCGGTGACAGCACGGAACGGATGCGACGTTCCTCTTCTCCGCTTCCGACAATCAGCAGCCGTGCATTCGGCACTCGCCGCGAGAGCTCGGCGAATGCGCCGGCAAGCAGATCAACGCCCTTGATCAATGCGAGGCGCCCGACGTACCCGAACACGACGTCGCGGTCGGTCCACCCCAGCTGTGAGCGCACCGGCGTGGCCGCCGGCCGGAAGATGTCGACGTCCAGCCCGAGCGGCAGTTCGATTGCGAGATCGCCAAGCAGCGACCGAAGGCATTCCAGACCGTCATCGTGGCCGCAAACGGCATGGATCCGCCGCAGCAACGGTGCGACGTTCGCGCCGACGGGTCCGGGCAGCATCAGCAGCGTCGGGCGGTGCGCGGCGGTCGCATGCGCCAGGCCGACGTTACCGTTGACATACACCGCGTCATACGCGCTCCACCGTCCTTCGAACATGGATTCGATGCGACGCTGGAACCGGCGGTTGTGCCAGGCAATCGTTCGCCAGCTGACCCCTTCCTGAAAGCGCTCCCACGCCGGCGCGACAACGGCGGGAAGACGCCGTCCGATGGCGGACAACGCAGGCTGTCCCGGCTTGCGCGACCAGCGGCCCGGAACCGGGAGACGTTCGAAGCAGTCAGGCAACGACCTCGGATAGCCTCCGGACGGGTCGGCCACGAACGCTGCGGTCACACGGTGCCCCCGCCGGGCAAAGGCGGTGAAGAGGCTGGTCGTGAACGTTTCGCCGCCTCCCCAGAGCACGCCCAGCTCCGAATGCAGAACGAGGATCTTCATCGCATCAGTGCAGGCGGGGCGCGATCGCGAGGACGTCGCCGACCGAGCGCCAGCGGGCGCCCTGTGTCTTTGTCGCACGATCGATCAGCGCCAGCAGGTGGTCGCAGACCGTGGGATCGCCCGGGTGCTCGCTTGGCGCGTCGAACTCCCAGTAATGCGTGGCGGCGCAGAACACGCCGCCCTGTTCGGATGCGTGGTCCATGGCCGTGCTGGTGGCGGCGAGTTGGGCCAGCGGAGTCACGGAGGTCCCTGCAATCTCGCAGTGATCGCCCAGGTCGAGCACCCACGGCACCCCGGCGCCTCCACGCCTTCTCCACTGCCGCAGCGACCACCAGAGTCTCCAGGTCCGCCACGACAGTGGCGGCCAGCCGCCCCGCACACCGGCAGCGCCCGCGAGGTGAAGCCCCGCGCGCGTGACCGCACGTAGACCGCGCCGGCCAATGGCGTTGTGCGGCGGCACAAACACGCGGACGGTCGTGTCGAGCAGCTCTTCGAGATACCGGCGGCCCTCCACGACCTGTCGATCGAGATCGCCTCCAGCCGCAAACTCGGGCCGGCCGTGCGGCTCGTCATGGTGATAGCCGTGAAGCATGATTTCGAATGAGCCCGCGGCGACACGGCTGCGCAGGTAGTCGACTAACGGCCCGTTCTCGTGCAACGGATGCACAGACCAGGTATTCCGCATGTCCGGAGGAACCGCCGTGCTCGAGCCGGCGCGACAGAACGGCACGACCGCCAGCGACACGGGTCCCCGCTTCGTGATCTCGCCATAGGCGCGCTCCAGCTCCTGCGGACGTGTAAAGAAGTTCGTGTCGTCGTCCCGGATGCAGAAGTGCAGTTCACGCCGGCGGGCGACGCTCAATCGATCCACCCGGAACGGCCGATCGAGCTCTTCAAGCTGTCGGGAATATCGACGCGGCCGGGAATGAACGGTGTCTGTGGCGGGCGGCCTTCGATCGCGCGCACGAACGAGTCGACCTGACGGCCCGCCGAATACGATGCGCACGCGGCGCGATCCGGTAGCAGCTCCCCGAGACGATCCTGCGACCAGGCGCAGAGCAACTGTCTGAACACGGCGACGATCTCGCCGGGGTCGTCGATGCCGGCGATCGTGGGCACGTGCACCGCCCGAAGCACGTTCCGTGTTTCGTCGTTCGGCAGGATGCCGATGATCGGTTTCGCCGATTTGAGATACGCAAACACCTTGCTGCCGCCGAGTTCGTATCCTCGGAACGGCCGGACGCCGAGCAGCAGCAGGGCGTGAGCCTCGTCATGCAGCCGGTCAACCTCGTGTGCAGGGACCGGCCCCCGCGTCTGCACCATGTCCGCCAGACCGCGCCGGTCGACGTCGTCCTGCAGGTCCTGTCCGCCTTCACCGACGAAGGTCAGGCCGAGCCGGGCGGCGTCGGCCGGATAGAGAGCCCGCAGAGTGGACAGCGCGTCCAGCAGCGTGTCGTAGCGGTATGACGTCAGCGTGCCGGTATAGAGAACGGTGCAGCGATCACCGCGCGGCGCACGGAACGGCTTGACGTCTCCCTCATAGCCGTTTGGGATCAGGTGAACTCTGGCCGCATCGAGCGCGTGCGGATACGCGCGCCAGTAGCTCTCGGCCTCGCTCTCGTACCGGAAGATGATCGCCCTGGCGGCGGCCAGGAGTTCAGGCAGCAGCCGTCGATCGCGGCGAGTTGCCCATTGCGGCCGCCACTGCTCGAAATCCTCGTTGCGGGTGAGCGTCCACGAGTCGCGAAAGTCCAGCACGTACGGCACGCCGGTCCGCCGGGACGCCTCGCGCGCGACAACGAATGACGACCAGGGCCCCCCCGTCGCCAGAATCGCGGCGGCGCGGTTCGACCGGCACGTCGCGACCGTCGCGGCGATCGCCGGCTCGATCCAGAACCGGGCAGGATCCGGGTAGTACACGTGGCCTTCAAGGGCGCGCACGAACCGGCGGACGATCCGGCGAGCGGGTATCTGCTCGATCCGTCGCACTCGTGCGACCGTGGCGGCGTCCGCATTGCGAAGCTGCGCTCGTGTCCGGTCCTCGCGCCGCGCCTGGATCCGTCCCCAGAGGTCTCCATCCCGCACGCGAACAATTTCCACGTCAGGAGGAACGAGCTTTAGCAACCCGGGGTCCGGCCGTTGGTGCGTATCCGTGTCGAGCGTGACGACCGAGGGTTGCCAGCCACGTGTTGGAAGCTGCCGGACGAAGCGCAGCGGCCGGTACACCCCGGCGCTTCCATCCGGAGGGAAGTAGTAGGCGATCATGACTACCGCCTTCGCGGTAGGCGACGCCACGATCTTCATCTCCTTCCGGCTCTGCACTGAATCAGGCGGCGGCGGGGGTCGTTTTTCGCCTGAGGACATTGCGTGCCTGCCAGAGGAACTGCACCCAGGGACCGCGCAGGAACGACAGCGCCAGCAGCGCGAACGACAAACGCCAGCGATACGAGGACAGAGACGCCCTCGACAGGATGCAGCGGGCGGCAGACGTGATGCTCGCCGCCGCACAACGGCGGGCCTCACGGCGCTCTCCCCGCGCGAGGACAACGTAGCCGAGCTGCTGGTAGGTGGGGGCGAGCAGGCCCTCGTACACCGCGGCCGGGGCAAGCGCAGGAAATCGCTGGCGAGCCTTCTGCCAAACCTGAATGCGCGAGCGCAATGTCAGTTCGGTGCGCATGGAGATATTCGCGCCGTGACTGCGCTTGCACGCCGTCACCTCTGGCAGACACGCCACCGGCACGACCGCCGCGAGTCGCAGCCACATGTCCCGGTCCTCGACGTTGGGCAAGCTGATGTCGAAAGGCCCGGACGCCGTCAGGCACGACCGCCGCACCATGACCGTGCTGGTTGGAATGAAGTTCTCGATCAGCAGCTTGCGAAAGGCGTCCTCGATCGGGACCCGCGTCGCAGCCCCACCACACGTCATCGTCGCCAGAATCGACGCCTTCTCGACAACGTCTGCTCCGTGTTCCTCGGCATCAGTAAAGAGCAGGCCGACGTCCGGATGTGCGGCCATGAAGTGCAGCTGACGCGCGAGCTTCTGCGGCCGCCAGAGGTCGTCAGCGTCGAGAAAGCAGACGAATTCGCCCCTCGCCAGCGCGATTCCGGCGTTCCGCGCAGCGGCCACGCCATGATTCGATTGCCGGACGCTCCGCACCTCGGGAAAGCGTCGGATGACTTCGTCGGTGTCATCCGTCGATCCGTCGTCAACGACGATGATTTCGTGGTCGGTGAATGTCTGCGCCCTCACGCCGGCGATCGCATCCGCGATGAAGGCAGCAGAGTTGTGGGCAGGGATGATCACGCTCACCACCGGCATGTGGCGCGTGGCGTCCAGGGCGGCCGGCATCTAGCTGGCCACCGACTTGGCGGCTGCTGTCAGAGGTCGGACAGGGTAATCGCCGTCGGAGTCTGGCATCGCGTCGCTGGCGGCGTCGGCGAAGGCATTGACGTATCCGATGTCCAGCGCGCGCAGGATCTCGTGAATCCGGTCCGTGTCGTCGGTGTGCGCGGCGCTCTCCAGATCGTGGAGGATGTCCGTGAAATGCGACCAGTCGTGCTTCGGGGCGCTGACGACGAAGATCTTCGAGAACGGGGTCGTGCGGACCCCCCGTTCGCCGTGGGCGATCAGTTCCTCGGTGATCTTCTCTCCGGGGCGCAACCCCGTGAATTCGATGTCGACGTCCTGATCGGGAACGAGGCCGGACAGCTCGATGAGGTTTCGCGCCAGATCGACGATGCGCACCGGGTCGCCCATGTCGAGCAGGAATATCTCGCCCTGGTCGCCGTGAGTGCCTGCCTGGATGACGAGCTGCGCCGCTTCGGGAATGGTCATGAAGTATCGGCTGACATCCGGATGCGTCACCGTGATCTTCCTGCCCTGCCGAATCTGCCGCTGGAAGAGCGGCACCACGCTGGCGCGGCTGCCCAGCACGTTGCCGAAACGCACGCAGCAGAACCGCGTGGCACTGCCGCCGGCCGCACGCTGCTGCAGGATCATCTCGGCGATACGTTTCGACGCCCCCATCGTGCACGCCGGATTGACCGCCTTGTCCGTGGAGATCAACACGAAGGTCTTCACGCCGAACGCCTCTGACAGCTCGGCGACGTGCCGGGTGCCCATCACGTTGTTCAGAATCGCTTCCGCCGGATAGTCCTCCATCAACGGCACGTGCTTGTACGCCGCCGCGTGAAACACGACCTCGGGACGATGGCGCTCGAAGGCCTTGCGCAGGACGCCTGGATTGCGGATATCGGCAACGATGGCGACGACCGCGGGGAACTCCTCCCTCGTCTCGCAGGTGATTTCGTAGAGGCTGTTCTCGTCCTTGTCGAGCAGAATCAGCTGCGCTGGGTTCAGCCGGCTCAATTGACGGACGAGCTCCGAGCCGATCGAGCCGCCGGCGCCTGTGACCAGGACGCGTCGTTCGGCGTAGGCGTCAGCCAGTCCGATGACGTCTGGGGCCGCCGTGACCGTTGTCCGGCCCAGGAGATCCTCGACGTTCACCGGCCGGAGCTGTCCGATCGCGGAGCGGTCCGCCAGGATCTCCCAGAGCGTTGGTACGGTTGACGTCTTCAATCCCAGTTGCGCACACCGCGCGGCGATGCGTTGAACCGCCCCGTGGGGCGCGCTGGGCATGCAGAAGATGACCTCGTCGATGGGCCGATGGCCGGCAATCGATTCAATCGCCAGCGTCGTGCCAAGCACCTGGCAGCCGCCAATCGTTCGACCGATCAGCTCGCGGTCGTCATCAACGAAGCCGACGATATCGAAGGCGCTCTTGCGCAGCGCGCGCAGCAGATACAGTCCCGCTTCTCCAGCGCCGGCGAGCAGCACACGCGTTCGAGCGGCCGGCGAAGAACGTGACTGGCGTACCGGCTTCGAATAGCTGTAGACGGCACGCCACGCCAGGCGGACGGCGACCATCGAGATGAATGCCAGAAACGGAAAGAGCAAGAGGACGCCAAACGGCACCGGCGTGCCGGCGAACATCCCGGGCTCGAACAATCGCCAGACCGCGGAGACGAGAAACACGAGCGCGACCGCTCCGAGAGTGGCGAGCGCGTCCTGAACGCCGAAGTACCGCCAGACGCGCCGATACAGTCCGATCGCTCCGTTGACGGCAAGCGACAGCCCGACCGCGAACGGCAGCAGCTCGACAAACTGCCGGTCGTACGGAACCGGCATCCCGGCGTCAAATCGGAGCAGGTAGGCTGCCGCCAGCGATCCGCCGATCAGCGCACCGTCGACGGCGACCTGCGCCGGCCGCCGGTAGGTAATCCCGTTGGCCGTCGCGTACCGGTCGACGGTACGGGCACGCGTGAGCAGATCGCGGCTCAGGATGCCCGCGCGAAGTGTGAGAGCGACGGTCGCGCCGCGGATTTGTTGGGCCGTCATAGGTTAGGGGATCCGATAGGGAATGGCCGCCATCGAGCCCGGCAGGCCGGCCAGCAATGTGGCGGCAAACGACTTCGCCCTGCTGCCCGGAACGAAGATGATGTCGTTCTCGCGAACGAGGAAGTCCTCCGCCTTTCCCTTGAGGATTTGCGAGAAGTTCACCTTCAGTTCCTGTCGCTTGCCAGCCTCGTCATAACGAAGCAGGACGCTGTCGCTCAGTTTGGCGGTGCGCGCGGCGCCGCCCGCCCACGCAAAGACCTGTGTCACGCGCACCTCCTTTCGGGGTGGTAGCGGAAACGCCCCCGAGCGGTTGAGCTCGCCGACGATGTACACGAACTGGTCCTCACGTTCCCGGATGTGGATGACATCCCCGCCGCGGATGACCGTGTTCAAGCTCAGGTCGCCGCGCTCGAGCAGCTCCGTCAGGTTGACGCGGAGAATCTCGTCCTCACCGTTCTTCGATGGACGCTGGATCGTGACGTCCTGTCCGGCGTTCGGCTGAAGTCCGCCGGCCATCGAGAGCACGTCGACCAGCCGCAACGGCAGGGTGATTTGAAACTGCCCGGGGTTTCGAACCGCTCCCAGGACGCTGACCGGCTGCGAGCGATACTCCTTCACGAACACTGAGACCTGCGGGTTCTTGATGAAGTCGCCTGCCAGCCGTTTCGTAAGCGTTTCCTCGAGTTGTGCCGCGCTCAGGCCCGACGCCGTCACCGGATCGAGCAAGGGCAGTTTGATCGTGCCCCCGGCACTGATGCGCACGGTCTGATCGAAGTCGCTCACACCAAACACGCGGATTTCGATGAGGTCGCCCGGACCGAGCCGGTAGTCCGCGTTGCTGGTGGGCAGCTCCGCCAGCGCCGTGATTCTTGTGTTCCGGTCGGCCTCCTGAGCGCCAGCCGAAAAGCACGACACGATGACGACGACGGCGATCGCTCGGATGGTCCGTGTCATGACGCATGTCCCCCTGACCCGAATCGCGGCACGACCTCCGAGCTGACGTACTCCGTTGAATAGAAGTAGTGCTCGGACGCGTCGAGCTTCACGTTGTTGATCACGGCGCCCAGGATCCGCGCCGAGACGCCGTTGAGAACGTTCCTCGCCTTGACGGCCGTGCCGGACGGCGTCTTGCTGCTGACGACGAGCACCACGCCGTCGACCTGGGTGGCGATGATGGCGGCGTCGCTGACCGCAAGCACCGGCGGCCCGTCGATCACCACGAACTCGAAGTGGCGGCGTACGAGTTCAAGGCCGCTGCGCATCCGCTGTGACCCGATCAGTTCTGGGGGATTTGGCGGCACTGGTCCGGCAGGCACGAGGCACAGGTTCGGCACCAGGGTCGGACACATTTCCGCGCTGAGACGGCTGTTTCCCGACAGATAACGGCTCATCCCGCTCTTTCGCGAGACGTTGAACATGTCCGCGAATTTCGGCTTGCGCATGTCGAGCTCGATGAGGAGCGTCCGTGCGCCGGTCTGCGCAAGCGAAATCGCCAGGTTGATGGCGGTCGTGCTCTTGCCCTCTCCCGGGAGCGCGGAGGTGACCAGCAGCGTCTGCGGGCGGTGCTGCGGCGACGAAAAGAGAATCGAGGTTCGAACGCCGCGGTAGCTTTCCCAGTAGACGGCGGCGGACTCACTCGACAACAGTCGTTCAAGGCTGTCCACCGGGAGGAGATGACCGCCGGTCGCCTCCTGCCACTCGCGCTGGAACGTCGGAACCGCGCCGAGGAACGGCACCTGCAGCTGGCGTCCAACGTCCTCGGGTGTTTTCACGGACCGATCGAAGAACTCCCGGCCATACGCGGCACCGGCGCCGCACATCAATCCCAGCGTCAGCGCGAACGCCAGATTCAGCGGCACGTTCGGAAGCGTCGGCAGCGTGGGCACCTCTCCGCGGTCAATGACATGGATGTTCAACGCCTTCAGCCCGACCGAGGCCTCCATTTCCTTCAATCGCTGTAGGAGTCCTTCATGCATCTGGCGGTCTGTCTCGACTTCGCGTTTCAGCAGGTTGTACTGAATGGAATCCTGCGTGAGCTGATCGGCAAGCCGGTTCTGATCCGCAATCGCACGCATCAGGCGGGAACGGTGCACCGACGCGATCTGGTACGAGGTGCCCGCCTGCCCGAGAATCCTCTGCTTCTCGGCCGCGAGCTGCTTGCGGACTTCGTCCAGCTCCTTGGTCGTCGTGTCGAGCTCCGGCCATTTCGGCCCGTACAGCAGATTGGCTCTCGCGAGCTTCTGCTCGAGATCGGATCGGCGGGCGTCCAGCGCAATCATCACCGGGCTCTTGAGGCTCTCGGGGAAGTTCTCGACCGTCGTACTTCCGAGCGCCCGGTATTGATTGGCGAGAATCTCGGTGTCGACCTTCGTCAGCTCGGTGTTGAGATCGACGAGCTTCTGATTGATGACGTTGTTGTCTGCCGTCGGGAGCAGGATGTTATGGGCACGGCCATAGTCGACGAGCCGCTGTTCCGATCCGTGCAGTCGCGCTTCCGCTTTTTCGAGCTCGGCTTCGACGTAATTGCGTGCCCGCGTGGTCGTCTCGCGCCTGCTGTCGAAGCCGTAGTTCACGTACTCGTCGGCGAGCGTGTTGATGGCCTGTGCGGCGAAGGCCGGATCCTCCGAGCGGAAGCTGACACTGAGGATCTGCGTTCCCTCGACAGGCTGGACGACGACCCGCGACCTGAACCAGCCGGTGACCGACGTGGTTCTGGCCGGATCCTTGACGAGCTGCAGCCGCTGGACGACCCTGACGGCGAGGACCTCGCTCTTCAACACCTGCGCCTGCGTCCGGAGGTACGTCACGTCCGGAGTCGCCACCGCGTGCGCCTCCTTGTATCCGAGCAGGTTCTGTTCAGGCTCGATCTGCAGGTTGACGCGCGAGCTGTAGATGCGGGGCAGCCACATCGTATAGATCGTCCCGATCACGAAGACGGCGAGCGCGACAGCCAGCAGCACTCGCTTGTGCTTGAACAGGATCCGCCCATGGCGGGCGACGTCGCGCTGCCTGTCGTCGAGGTAATCGTCAATCCAGATGTCCGAGACAGCGGGCTGCCGTGTCGACGGAACCGGCGCCTCGTGGCGTTGAATCAGATTCCCCACGGCGCGCTCCCCTGGCGAGGGCTTGGCCGGCGCAGGAGCGCCAGGCCTGTGGCAACGATGATCCGGAGATCGCGTCCGAGGGTACGGCGTGACAGGTACTCGAGCTCGAGACGCAGCTTTTCCGGCAGGATCCGCGTCCGGTAGGTGCTTTCCCAGTCAGGGCCGCCGAGCATTCGCTCTTCCTGCCGGTGAAGGATCGTCGCCGGACTGGTGATGCCCGGCTTGGCGTCGAGCACCCGTCGTTGATCGGCCGAGTAGAACCGGACGTACGCGGGATCTTCGGGACGCGGGCCGACCAGGCTCATGTTTCCCACGAGCGTGTTCAACAGCTGTGGCAGCTCGTCCAGTTTCGTTCGACGCAGAAAGTGACCGACCCGTGTCACGCGCGGGTCGTCGCGCCGTGTGATCGCCGGACCGCGTTGCGCACCAGCCACCATCGTGCGGAACTTGTAGAGCGTGAAGACGCGCCCGCCCTGCCCGACGCGACGCGCGCGATACAGCACCGGCCCGCGGGAATCCACCGCAACCGCCAGGGCGATGACGACAAGCAGCGGACTGGCAAGAACGAGCGCCGCGAGCGACAGACTAATGTCCAGCAACCGCGTAGCGACGCGTTGCCCTGAACTGCTCCACCACGTTCGAGACGGCATCGATGACACTCCTGACGTCGGCGTCGGACATCTTGCTGTAGATGGGAAGCGAGATTTCCCGCTGGTATTCCTGGAAGGCGACGGGCAGGTCCTCGGGCCGGTAGCCGAAGGCCGCCTCGTAGTACGGATGAATGTGCAGGGGAATGAAGTGAACGCTCGTGCCGATGTGCGCGTCCTTCAGGTACTCGATGAACTCGTCACGTGAGATCGACAGGCCGGCGTTGAGGCGAAGCGTATACAGATGCCAGGCATGGCCGACGTGTGGCCGCACGGTCGGCGCCTCCAGCTCGTCGTAACGGCGAAACGCTTCGCTGTACCGCGCGGCGATATCCGCCCGCCGCTGCCGCATCGCATCCACCTTGCGCAATTGCGCCAGGCCGATCGCGGCTGCGAGATCGGACATGTTGTACTTGTAGCCGGGCGCGATGATCTCGTAGTACCAGCTGCCTGAGGCGGTGTAGCGCTTCCACGCGTCTTTGCTGATGCCATGCAGGCTCATCATCCGGACGCGCTCCGCACAGTCGTCGGCGTCGGTCGTCATCATGCCGCCCTCACCGGTCGCGAGCGTCTTCGTCGCGTAGAAGGAAAAACAGGTCGTCCCCCTCACACCGGGCGTGGCGCTGCCGATCGGCCTCCCCTTGTAGGTCGCGGAACACGCGTGCGCCGCGTCCTCGATGATGGCCAGTTGATGCGTCCTCGCAAAGGCGGCAAGCGCGTCCGACTCGCACGGGTGCCCGGCGATGTGCACGGGAATCACCGCCTGGATCCGGCCAGGACCTGATACTGGCCGGCGCCCGGACGTCTTGTCGGTGGCTCTGGCCATCGCCCGCGCGACGGCTGGCATCGAGGGACGCGCTCCGCCGAGGCTGTTCGCGAGATCGTCAAACGTCTGCACCAGCGCCTGCGGATGCATGTTCAACGTGTCGCGCTCGACGTCGACGAACACCGGTATGGCGTCGAAGTAACGGACGACTTCAGCCGTCGCGGCGAAGGTGTACGGAGTCGTGAGGACGAAATCTCCAGGCTGCACACCAGTCGCTTCGAGGCTGAGGTGCATGGCCGCGGTACACGAATTCACGGCGACCGCATGCTTCGCGCCGACGTACGCGGCAAATTCCGCCTCGAACTGTTGAGTCTTCGGGCCGGTGGTGATCCAACCCGATTCGAGAACGCTTTTGACCTCTTCGAGTTCGGCGTCACCTAGCTCCGGCAACGCGAACGGAAGGAATGTCTGGCGTCGGATCATTGGTCAACCTGCTGTTGCGCCTCATCCAGCTCCATTTCACGGATGAGCTCGCGAAAGCTGCGCGGGTCTTCGCCAGACAAGAAGCCCGCAACGACAGGCGGTTCCTCCGACGACGTCACAAGAACACGGCGACTCCCGGGTGTGCGAAACCAGCGGCGGCATTTGCGGCAGTAGTGATCGCCCGTCCCTCGCATCCGCGACCATGCTCGCGCCAGCCGCGACGGCGGTGCCTCGCACGGTGCGACGCAACACGGGCATAGCAGCGCCCGGCTACTGCCGGGGTCAAAGTCGCGAATCAGATTCGGTTGCTCGGCATGTTGAGCTTCAAGCTGGCGTGTATCAGTGATGACGCGGTTTGCATCAAATCGCGACGCCCGGCTCGCGCGTCGCAGCGCTTCATGAAGGTGTGACACGTCCCTACTCTCTCGTTCTCCGGCGCCCGCGAATGCACTCAGTCGAGAGTTCGCGACGGTGATCGGCTAGAGCTTCGCCCTCTCAGTTACATCCGACTGCAGACTTAGGCGAATCCGACTGCAGACGCGGAGCTTGCCTACTGCAAACTTTGCGCACATATTCACAGGTGGGCCGTAAGTAATTCTTTTGGCGACGCCGGCGGCCGCCTGTCAATCGATTGCACGGTTGAGATGAGAAGCGTCGCGACGGCGACGTGACAGCCTGCTTACCGTTCAGCTGCTGAGGACTACACCGGCACGTTCGACGAAGTGTCGGCGTGCACCGACACTCCATGCGTGAACCGGCACTGATAGACGCCGGGAAAGACTTCCGTGTGCTTGGATACCGACGGCAGTTCAAAGAAGTCGAACCCGCCGGCGAACTCCACATAGTCGATGTTCTCGACCCGGCTCCGTCCCAGCCGCAGGTTCACGCGATAGCGGCCAGGCTTGAGCAGAACATCGTTGAGGCAGAACGTCACCGTGGCTGTCTGGCCTGCTGTCAGGGACACAAACGTGCCTTGCAAGGCGGTGTTCACGTCGATCAGCCGGGAACCGGTCGAATCGTAGATTTCCACGCCGACGTTTGCCGGCTTGAATGGCTCTGCGCAAGCGATGGTCGTCCGAACCACCAGTTCACAACCGTAGACGGGGACGTCGAGCGTCTCGCCCCGATCCCCTTTCGCTTCAATGACGAGGTCTGTGAACCGTCCCTTGCCGGTGCCGATTCGCGGCAAGTCGGCCAGCGCCACACCGGAGTCGACACTGATGCTGGACTGGCGCTGATACTGAGCCACGGCGGAGCCGACGTCGCCTTCGAAGGCAATCCGCCCCTCCTGCATGATGATGGCGCGGCTGCACAAGGCGGTGACCGCGGACATCGAGTGACTCACGAACAGGATCGTCCTGCCGTTCCGCGAGGCATCGCCCATCTTGCCGAGGCATTTCCGCTGAAACTGCGCGTCACCGACGGCAAGCACCTCGTCGACGATCAGAATCTCGGGGTCGAGATGCGCGGCGATGGCAAACGCCAGGCGGACGTACATACCGGACGAATAGCGCTTGACCGGGGTGTCGATGAACGCTTCGCACTCCGAGAAATCCACGATCTCATCAAACTTCGCCCGGATCTCCCGGGTTGTCATGCCGAGAATCGCACCGTTCAGGAGGATGTTTTCACGTCCGCTCAGATCCGGATGGAATCCCGTGCCGACCTCCAGCAGACTCGCCACGCGGCCCCGAATGCGAATGCGGCCTGACGTCGGCGACGTCACCTGGGAGATCAGCTTCAGCAGCGTGCTCTTTCCAGCCCCGTTCCGTCCGATCAGCCCGAGCACGTCGCCGTCGCGAATCTGCAGCGTGACATCTTTCACGGCCCAGAATTCGCCCTCAGCCGGACGCCGATTCGACTTCAGTTTCAGCGGACTGTTGGGATCTTCACGACCGCGCAGTCGCGCCCAGCGACGCGCCAGCTCCTCGTTGAGCGAACTGGCACCGATGGCACCCAACTGATACTTCTTGCTGACGTTCTCAATCGATACGACGGTGTTCGGCATCGATCCGCGCTCAGACAGAATCCATGAAATTGCGCTCGGCGCGTGTGAACAGCTCGAGGCCGACCAATACCAGTCCGACCATGAGGATGCCGCTCAACACCAGATCCTGGGCGTCGACGACGCCGACTCCGAGAAATGCCCGGCGCAGGCCTTCGAACACGGGAGTCAGCGGATTGAGACGCGACACCCATGTCAGCGACGACGGAACCGACGACAACGGGTAGATGACGGGTGTCAGATACATCATCAACTGCAAGCCGAACGCGACGGCGTGCCGAAG
>Ga0247825_10000741_pt1 | contig 21020 bp, 20 predicted proteins | sample 13C_Vanillin_Day_FD_194413 | JGI IMG/M metagenome (GOLD analysis project Ga0247825, IMG submission 194413) | Soil microbial communities from agricultural site in Penn Yan, New York, United States - 13C_Vanillin_Day48 | ecosystem: Environmental > Terrestrial > Soil > Agricultural land | place...
ACGAGTTGCGGCGTCGGAAGATCGATCCGGAGAGTCGAGTCGAACGGCTTCCGTGGCCGGTGCCCGTCGCGAGCACTTGAATACGAGACCCTCTCGGCACGTCGCTTCTCCATTTCAGACCGGCGAACGGCGAGCGTGATCGTCCCGGCCGCCACTGCATGCGCAACCAAGGCTGACGCTGCTGAGAAGGAACACTATCTATGGAGCACACGATGGCTGCCACACCACCAGCGCCGCCGCTCGCAACGCCGCCGCTCGCAATGCCGCCGCCCGCAACGCCGCCGCCCGCGGAGTCGGTGACCGTACCGCCGCCAGCGCCAGCGCCAGCGCCGCCGCCGTCGGAGCCGGCGACCGCAACACCGCCGGTGCCGCCGTATGACGATGCGGCGATCTTCGAAGTTTCAGCGGTCGGAGGGCCTGTGTGGGTAGCTTGGCGCGAAGGTACGCTGACCCGAGCTGCCGAACTTGAAGCGTTGTGTGCCTGGACGAAATCAAGTCGCCCAGAGAAGAACGACAAGGTTCTATCGACGGCAATTCAGCGTCACCTTGCAGCGGCCAGGGATGCGGCGCGGGCGGCGAAGCTGAAGCCGCACAGAAAGTTCCGAATCTTCCGCAACGGGCCACTTATCGAGCGGGCAACGAGCAACCTCGACGCTGTCGAAGCTCACCTCCTCAACCTGGCGGACACCGAGTATGTCCTTGGTCAAATGCCCTGCCTGCTGAAGCATGTGCAGTGCCACCTACCCCCGAATGACCCGCGCCGGCAGGAGTTCGAGCGGATTGCCCGAAAGCTTGGTATCAAGGATCCGGACCATCCGTTGCTCGCGAAGGACAAAGGGCCAAGTCGAAAAGATAAGACGGACACCATCGACGAAGAGCGCCGCAAAATCGTATCCATCGTCCGAGCGGCAAGCTCGGCGGCGCTGCGCGAGCATGTGCGTCTGCGTAGCTTCCGGAACGTCGTGGTCATTACGGCCATACTCATGGCACTGCTGGCAATCGGGTTGGCGATCACGGGGATCTTTCGTCCGACCCTGGTCCCAATGTGCTTCGCTCCGGAGGAGTCTGGCATAGCGACGGTCGTATGCCCAACCGCCGAGTCCGAACCATTCATTCCCCTCGGTGGGCAACCACACTCCGGCGTAGCAATACGAGACATCGACGACGTAGTAGAGGACACCGTCAATCCTGCGGACCTCATCGTGGTCGAACTCGTCGGGCTCACCGCCGCAGCCATAGCGACCGCCGCAGCCATTCGCGGAATCAGGGGCTCATCCGAACGGTATGGGCTGCCCGTTTCTCTCGCCGCACTCAAGCTTCCAACCGGTGCAATCACCGCCTTCCTCGGTCTACTGCTCATGCGAGGCCAATTCGTGCCCGGCCTCAGCGCACTGGACACGTCCGCGCAAATTCTTGCGTGGGCTCTGGTCTTCGGGTACGCACAACAGCTGTTTACCCGTCTTATCGATCAGCAGGGCCAGACCGTACTCAACGATGTGCGTGGCGCTGACAGACCGAAGGCCAGCCCAAGTCCGGTGTGAGACCATGATCTCTCGGAGGGTACGACAGACTCGGCGGGTGGCGTGTACCGCCGCTACACGTCCAATGGAGCGCGCCGGGAAGCGCTATGAACCGCTCGAGCGCAACTTGATCGAATCTGGCGCGCAGGACGCAACCTCACTCGTGATCGACACGCAGCGGCTCGACGAGCAGCCTATCGACAACGTATCGATCGAACCCAACCTGGCGACTGCATCGGGCTCGACCGGCCCGGGCGGCAAGGGACGAGACCACGACCGAGGAAAGAGCAAACGGGATAACCATAGTGAACCATCTGAGGGGTCCACCTCGACGCGTGACGCTGACAACGCAGATCTGGGGGATTCCGATCGTGGACGCCGGATCGGCCGTCACCATCAGCCGGCTCTAATCGGACCTAGAGGAGGTTCGGACCGCGAGTCAGTTCGAGAACGTCCGAGTGGACGAAGTCCGCGACGTAGTCGGCACGACGAAGGCGGACCGCGCGACCCCCCAAGTGCAGCAACCGGGGTCCGGGAGCGAGCAGAAGAGTTGTGCGCTGACCTCACCGAAGTCCGCAGCCGCGTCGAAGTGGTGAAAGACGGACGGAGTGAACGTTGACCGAGCCGGCCGCCAGGGCGACATGGTCGGCCGTCCTTACGCGGATGGCTCAGACAGTAGGGCGCAGAGTGTTGACATCATGCAGCGTGACCACATCCGAAACCAGTACACACTGGCGGACCGGGACGGTGATCAATACGCCCCCGGATGGCACTGGCGTCGGACGCCGGGAGGTCGCCCGATTCGACCCTTCATTCTGCTGGTGAGTAGGCGTGTGCGGGATGGTCCTGTCTCGAACCGCTGGCTTCTTGTTTGGAGGAGGATTGCCATCATGGCCGACCCGACGGCGACCTATCGCGAGAATGCGCAGGACCTAGAAGAGATGGTTCTCGCACTACAGCGCCGACTCCTGCGCGTGAGGGCGGAAGTCGGGGACTGGCCGGACGCGCGACATGGTCTGCGAATTGAAGGAGATGCCTCGTCAGCCGAGCCGGATGCTCTGGTGGCGGTTGTCGCGGCGCAGATCCGCGATGCGCGGGCCGCGCTCGCCCACGTCGATGCGGCGCTGCAGTCTGCGTGGGCAACCGCGAGTCGGCTTCGTATTCGCTGATGCCCGAACCGGTCCCGGCTTTCTGACGAGCCGGGCGGCTGGGATTCCCCAGATGATCTCTGGTCTGCAGGTATGAAATCACGCGGACCTGTTGTCCGGCCAACTCGAGAGGCGGACCCCCGCGATGATTCGGTAGACCTTGCTGGGGTCCAACAGCTTCTGGATGGTGGCCTATCGGGCCGGTAAGGCCGTCGGTTCCTATGGCCGACTGGTCTACGCGGGCGCATTATGGACTATCCGATGTCGTATGAGAGTCGCGCTCGGTGACCGCGGTCGGTGAGCCCTGCGCGTGCGTGACCACGTCTGCGTTCCTCGGAGAACAACTGGTATCAAGGGACTGTTCGGGCGACCGCGGGAGCCCATCCTTGAAGCGGCGAAACGCACCGCGCCCGAGATCGCGATGTGGAGCCGGTCGCCGAGATTGGGGTCGACAACGGGGCTGATGAACAAATCCATGCCCTCGGTAGTCGCTGCGGAATCCGACATACTTGACGGACAACCAGCGATCGGGCTCGTCGATTTCGTCGTCGAAGGGGTCGTCGGCCACCTTAGCCGGCCACGATCCTCCCCTCCGGACGGTCATCCGGCCGACCCGTGGACTGCGTCGCCTTCGAGCATCGAGGTGAGTTCGTCGAGGCCGACCGCGAGAGGGCGGAGCATCGGTGCCGCGGCGACACCCAAAAGCGGCGTCGATTTGGTCGGCGAGCTCGTCATCACCGGTCCAGCCGCGCACGCAGAGCTGCGCAGTAGCCTCTACGGCGACGTCGCGGACCCCGGCCAGGCTCTGTTCGACCGTGGTGTGTAACGCGATCGGCCGCTCCACTCATTGTTGTGAGGGAGGTGAGCAATTGGGTCGACGCTGACTTGGGCACTCCGAGAGGAAAGCCCAGCTGAGAGCCAGCGCCGAGGGGCGCCAGCGCAACGAGCAGGCCTACGGCCGCGTAGTTCGCGTGTGCGCCTGGTGAAAATAGCGCGTACATCTCGATCAAGGATTGATCTGTGAATGCGATGCAGATCGTAAGCACGCTGAGTACCGTGCGTCACGGTCCTGCTTACTCGTTGCTGTTTTGGTGTCCTGGCTTTCGTGTTTGAGGTCTTGGAGTGGGTCCTGCGATCAAGGTGTCCCGCTTCGACTGACCCATTTGGATGACGCGGTGAGGTGGGGTGGTGTCCGAGTTTCGCTACGGATCCATCAAATCGAAGTTCGACAGCGGTGGCCCGTAGACCGATTGGCTTCCGATTCGGTCGGCGTCGCTGATGGTCAGCTCTCGCCTGCCGGCCCCGCCGCAGAAGTAGTGCATCACTGATCGAGGGTCGTAGTTTGTCAGGTCGAACGTGTCCGTGGTGTCTTCGTCCGGACAGATCGGTGGCGCTCCAGACTGGATGTGTTCGTGCCGGAATCCGAGTACATGCCCGAGTTCGTGCCGGAGCACTCCGACGTGGTCGAAGTTGGTCGAGAAGTAGGACGGGTCGATGAGAACTCTTCTGCGGTCTGGGGGATCGTGGGGGAAGAACGCCGCAGCGATGAACTCGCCGCCGGCATCGATGAACCGTACTGGGAACACCACACCTTGTGGCCTGACCCCCTCGGAATTGTCCAGATCGGTTTGGTGCGAGAAGGAGATACCGCACGTCGCTTGCCAGTCGGCGGTGGCCTGCTTCATGGTCGCTACCGTCTCGTCGTACCATGCCTGCTTGGGGAATGTCCGCCGGAGGACGCAGTAGGTCAGCACGGTGCCAGCATTCCAACGGATGATTTTGCCGTGCTGAAGAATTCCGACGAGGCTTTGGATGTTGTCTCGGATTGGTGTCAGGACGTTGCCGGACGGGGACGCCTCGGCCAGTGCATTTGCCTTTCGCTGAGCGTTCGCGGCGGCACGCTGCTGGCTGTAGATGAAGAGTTGATCTTCGTCCATCAGATAGTCCGATTCGACACGCCAGTACTCGGTGTCGTCCTCGTCGATCTTTACCCGTTTCAACTGATTCTTCAATTGGTCGAACAGATCGGGATCGACGGCTGATGCGTCAGCATTGCGGGGGGTGTGTCCATTCGTGGCGATCATTGGTCATTCCTCTTCATCGGCTAGAAATTCCGGGTGAATGCTTCTGATCCACTCCGTCATGATTTGGTCTTCATCCTTGAGCATGTCTCCGCCCCGAACGTAATAGGTGATCGCGTCCACCGTGACGGTGTTCAAGCCACGTCGCCATTCGTTGTATTCTGGAAGGGACGAAACATGACCACGCAGGGTTGGGTGCTTGTCGAGCAGCTTCGTCTCTGGAGGTACAGCGTCCGGCGGCAGCCCATCATTCACGTGAGTCCTCCCGGTGTGGTGCGTCGGTGTGCGTCGAAATAGTGGTGGGGTGATCACTCCCTTGGTCGAAATGTGTTGTGAAGCAGATGCATTAGAGGGTAACTCTGCTTAAGAGGGGTAACGATGGGTACTCGACTACCTGGATTCGGAAACGGCCATTGGGCCGCGCCCGATAGGCAGGGCGAGCTTGCCGCTGCCCGAATTCGTCACCCCAGCTGCGCGTCCCTTAGGAGACACGCGGTGCTCAGTATCAGGTCCTCGGCCTCGCGGAACGTGTACGGGTGTTTCGCTACTACCTGCGTGTGGTCCTGCGACACACCCCCCTCCGGCTCCCTGCTCTCGTTGCCGTTCGAACCGAAGGCGAAGTTCGGCGATGCTCGGTGCGTCGCGAGGAGCGTTGCCGCTTCACCTTTCCCATTTGATGAGGGGTTCGCGTGGCGCCAATGACGCGGTCAGCTGATGTCGATGTCGGCGTAGAGAGCAGCGTGGTCGGAGGCGGCATTGACCTTGCTCGTAATGGTGTCGAAGTGCGGGAAGAGGGTGCCGTTCTTGCCGCCCCAGACTCCTTTTCGGAAGATGCCGCCACCGGTGGTGCGTCCGAAGAGGCTGGGTGAGAGCAGGAGGTAGTCGATCTTGTCGGACTTGGTGCCGTTACCGAAGGTGCCGGGACGCTCTTCGTCGGGATCTCCGTCGTCGAAGGGAGTCGCCTTGGAGATGTCAGTGAGGTCGGTGCTGTGAAGGAGCGGTTCGAGGGGATCGCTGTCGGGGGTGTCATTCAGATCACCCAGGACTGCGATGTGCTCGACGCCGCGGTCACGGAGGTTTCTGTAGATTTGAGCGACTGCTTCGGCTTGCTTGCGACGGCGCTTGGAACTGCTGGAGTCGTTTCCGCCGAACTTGCTCTTCAAGTGGTTGATCAGGATGACCAGCGGTTGGCCGGCAAGACTGCTGTCGGCAGGGAAGGTGAATTGGTACTCGGGGCAATCGCGGCTGAAGATGGGGTTGCCGATTGGTCCGTCGTCGATGTGGGAGCGGATGCCGCCAATCGGATATTGGTCGGTCGACAGGACGCCGACATCGATGCCGCGTGTGTCGTTTCCGTCGATCAGCATGATGTGTGGGTAGCGCGGTCGGTCGGCGTTGTCGCGGATAAGGCTGTCGCTGAATCGTGCCAGCGTGATGCGGTCTTCTGCCTCGACGACGCCGACTATATCGGCTGCAATTTCGGTGAATACTCGAGCGGTGTGGGTGATGGCGCTGGCGTCGATGCGATCCTTGATCAGGTCCACCCAGCCGACCCAATCGCCGCGTCCTTCGGCGACCACAATGACGTCGTCTTCACCGCCGCCGCGGGGACGCTTGAGGAGTTGTCCGCGTATACGGCGTAGGACGGCATACGTGTCTTTGCGGCTCGGGTCGCCGTCGTCGAGTACAAGTCGAAGTGTCGTGAGGTGGTCGAGGATCTCCGCTTTGTCAGTGTCCGTGTACGTTTCGTGATCGAAGAGCAGGTTGATCCTCGCGTGCGCTTCGAGGGCGTTGGTGGCGACATCGGGCGGGGCACTCATCGCGCGCGGCCGGGAGAAGAGATTCTCCACGTTGTACGACGCGATCCGCAGATTATTCGCAGGCATGGCACACAACTCCAGGAGGATGGGTTCAATGATGGGGATGCATTGTCATTGGCGACCTGTTCAGTCTGGCATCACCAAGTGAAGGATGGGTAAGTAGTGTGCTACCTGATAGGTATTGGTGGGCAGCATTCGAATGGAACTGTCAGGCGTTCGATTGATGACCCTGATCTGGTGTCGGTCTGCTTTTCCGTGGCTGGGCGAACGGTCGTGGCTGATCGAGATCGTGGGGCGGATATGGAGTGCGGGCTGAGTGGTTGTGGCCGGTGTGTTCGTCCACACGGTGTTGATGCCCGCTGGTTTTCGCCGATGCGGCAACGTCGCCTGGTGCCAGTTGGCGACGGGCGCCGGATTGCCCGCCACCTCCCTTCATGGGTGGCTGCCTTGATCGCTGCGACGTTGGCTGCGCCGCTGAACGGCGTCAGGTCGTGCGGGTGTCACGACGGCGACGGGGTCCGGCCTCGTGTGTGAGGCCGCGCTGCCGTATGAAGGGGCGTCCATCTGCGGCCGCTGGGATTGTGATCGGCGGCCGAATCTGCTGTTGTAGTGGGAATGTGGCGGATCCGCGCAGTAACGGCGGGCAGTCATGTAGAGACAGTTCGACTGTGAGCTTGCCAGTTTCGCAGTGCACGGACTCGATCGCACCGTCTCGCACCGCCACTCCCGTCTCGCCCATGCTGAATGTGGCGTTCAGGTCAAATGGTATCTTCGCGACCTCGCTTTCGTCGACGAACAGCGTTACCTCTGGTCGATGGTTGGATGTGATCGTGTACGGGTGGATCAGGGTCACGACGATTTCATCTCCTGGAGCGTCCCGGGTGTCCCGGGCCGCGTCGGCCAGTGCGCGAATGCGTTTGATTCCTGCCAGAAGTAGAAGAGTGGCGTCCTGGTCGAGGAATCGCAGCGCTGTGGAGAGGATCCGGTTGTCCGCGATTCGGAGTGCCGACCGAGGCAGTGGGGAGGATTCGAGCATGCTCGTAGTGGCAATTCCTCTCGATGGTAGGTGGTTCCTCATTCGTTCGAGCAGTTCGGAGTCGAGGTTCTCTCCGAACGCGGTGATTCGCAGTGTGGGGCGTCGTCGCCGCTCAGTTTCGGTCATGATGGTCCTCCTTGAAGATTTGGTTTCCCGTGTCGGTGCGGGTCTCGAGCCGCAGCGACGGCCCACGTATCTCCTGATTTGAGGGTTGGAAGTGGGTTGAGGTTGGCCCTGATCGCTCGCGTGCGTGAACGTGGTCGTTGACCCAGCGACGGGCTTTGCGGGTGCGCGCTCTGGCCCGTGCGAGCGTGATTGTGCCGGTGGAGACAAGGGCGATTGCGGCGAGCAGCGCCACGGGTCGAGGGCTATCCGCGTCTGGTGGCGTCGATGTGCTCGGCGGAGTAGATGCCCTGCTTGAGGTCGGGACGGTTAGTGTTACGTGCGTAGCCTTCGTCGTTGTGTGCGGGTCGGGTGGGTTGCCACTTGATGGGGGCGGTGCTGTTGTTGGCGCGACGGAAGGTGTCGTGGGGGGCGTCGTCTTGGTGGTCTGAGTAGAGGTGTGAGTGGGACTCGGAGTCGAAGTGGGAGGGCTCGGCGAGGTGAGAGCTTCGAATGCTGTTTCAGCGGAGGCCGTGTTGCCTGGGGCGCTGCATGTGACCGAGGCGGTGTAGTGGCCGGCGTCCAGTGCGGGAACTCTGCCGCGGTATTCGAGCACGCTGTCGGCGCTGATCGTGTCGAGCGTGTACTGATCGATTCCCACTGGCCAACCGGCACGGCAGCGAGGCAAATTGCTGGCAGTGAACACCACCTCACTGCCGGGTCGGCCTTGGGCGGGGTCCACTGTGAGGATTGGTTTGGGGGGTTCGGGTGGTTCGAGCACGGTGAAGGGCGCGGACGCACCGCACACCGAGGCGGTGTAGGCGGCTGGTGCGATGTCGGGGACGATGAAGGTTCCGGAGTAGGCGGGCAAAGGAATCCCGCTGATTGACGGCGTGATGGACAGCTGGACGTTAGCGCCTCCGACAGCGATAGTGAGCACGGAACTGCTGACGTCGTCGTTACAGACGATAGAGGCAGTGACGTTGGTGCCGACGGCACCTCGATTCGGTGTTAGTGCAAGAAGCGGACCGATCTCGCCGGTGGCCACCTCTCTATGACCCTCGGGGTCTGGCTGCGAAAGTTCGGACGCTGTGGTCGGCACCGTGGTCGTGGAGGGATTGGGTGCCGACTCGGTCGGAGGGATTGGAGCGGTCGGTTGAGCGGCGGCGGGTGTTGCCCATAGCAGGTTGGCAAGTAGGAGTCCTCCGATGAGCTGTTGGAGGCCGTGCATGGTTCTTCCTTCGTTGGAGGCGCATTCCTGTCAGTCGCTCGTATGGTGCGCCTGTGCTAGTGGTGTCCAGACCAAGTGGGGTGGTTGCCGACTACCCTGCCAGGAGTCTGTGATGGTGACCTGCGTAGCTGGTTACGCGGATTCGGTGTACGTGACATTTCACAGCCCGAGTACGGAAGAGTCACTCTCGCCCTGCCCGTGGTGATTCCGTGTGGTATGCGACAAGCTGGTGTGACCGCTGGACAGGGCGGCGGCAACGTGCTTGGGCAGGGTCCCTATCAGCGGTCCGTCGACGACACCCGGCGACACCACCCCCGGATCATGCGTGAGGGGCAAGGAGCCATACCGGGTCTGGCGACCGTAGCCCTTCTGTGAACGGCCGTGAGTAAGGTAATGCGGGTCTACGTCCGTAGTCGGCCGTGGCACCGTCCGGGGAGTGACTGCGGAAGATGACACCGTAGGTCCACGGATTCCGGGTCACCTTGGCGGTGACGTTCGCCGTCAGCGTGCACTTCCACGCCGGTTCGGTGAGCGCCTGGTCAAAGCAGGAGGTTCAAGTTCCAGTTTCGGCGTTGGTCGAAGCAGCATCGAGGGGGACGTTGTCGGTAGGTCGAGATGTGGGCGTGTTCGCTTGGCGCGGTAGACGATTCGCCCAGAGCACGCGGGTAAGGGTTGATGGCCTGACGAGTGAGGTAGGGGGGTCGAGGAGACTGATCACTCGAAGGAATGCGTTCCCGACGTGGGGGTCGGTCGCGGCGGCTCGGTGCACGCGTGCGATGTAGGCATTGGTGGCCCGTGCGCGTGCGGTGCGCTTGCCCTCGATGAAGGGCATGCGGAGATCTGTGTTGCAGGACGTCTCCCAGGCTTGATCGAGGATCGGTCGTATCGCGCGCAGGAACCGGTCGGTTGCCTGTCGGCGGTCGGTGACAAGGCAGTCCCGCAGGATGAGTGATTCGAGTGCCGCGACGCTCATTCCCTGTCCGTAGACGGGGTTGAAGCTACAGATGGTGTCGCCGAAGGGAACGTATCCACTGGGTAGTTGGGCGGCGTCGAAGTGCCGGCGCACCGTGGTGGGAACGCGGTAGCGGACGCCGTCGTCGATCGATTCGGCTTCCGAGATCAACTCCCCGAGGTCGGGTGCGGGACATGATGCCGCAAACGCGGCGAACCCCTCTGCATCCAGGGGCGGTTCGTCGTCACCGTATCCGGCGAGGGTGATGATCCAGCTGTCATTCTCCTGCGCCAGGGCCAGGCCTCCTCGCGGAAGTGTGGGGAGGCTGCCGACTCCGATGCCGAGGTCGCCGTCGATCTGGGATGGTTCGCGCCGGTAGCGGCGGGTTGCGTACGCGAGGTGGATGGACAGTTTCTCTTCCTCCGGTCGAGGATAACCGAGCGGTTCGAGCCATCCCTGACTCTGGGAGCTTCGGCCCGACGCGTCCACGATCAGATCGGCGTCGAGGGAGTCATCGGCGGTTCGGTTAGATCTGCCGCTCAGGGCGAGTCCGGTGACGGCGTGCCGTCGGGGATCGGTGATGATGCCGGTGGCGACGCAGTGGCCAATGATCTCCACGTTGGGTAGGGCACACACCAGGTTGCGGAGATGCCATTCGACCAGGGGCCGGCTGGCGAGCAGCAGGTGAACTCCTGAAGTGCCTTTGGCCCATCGGTGTCCGTCGAAGACCCATCGGAAGTCCGATTGCAGATCGCCGGTGGGGGCCCCGAAGCCGACGAGGTCGTGGGTGAAGCCGGGGAACAGTTCTTCTATTGCCGTTCTGCCTCGTGCGGTCAAGGCGTGAGCGTGACGGGCTTGCGGAACACAGCGTCTCGCGATGGGGGCATCGGGCAACCCGTCGCGTTCGACGACGGTCACCCGGTCGAAGCGCTCGCTGAGGACCCGGGCGGCAAGGAGGCCGCCGATGCCGCCGCCGATAACGGCCGCATGTGAGTGTGTTGGTGCTTCCATGTCAACCATCTGCTCTCGATTTGAGTACTGATCGGTATTGGGTGCTGGCGAGAACTGATTGCGTGCGTGTCTTGCGGTCCTGCCGTTCATGATCTGCACTCCGATGCAGGCGGTCCCGAGTGGGTGCCCACGGCGTGTTTTGACTCGGCGCGCTTGAGTCTCGGTGCCAGGGATTCCTCCACTATGTCGAGGTTTCGCACAATTGGAAATCGGAACACCGGCGCCACGGAGACGCTGGGCCAGCGAATCGCGGCACCGGCGCCGCAACGCCCGCTCGCGCGGTTGAATGGATTTCTCATGCATTCAGTCTGTTGCGGAGGCTTGCGGTGGTGTGGGGTAGTCGTCTACTCGACTTCGCGGAGCGGGCGCACACGAATGTACGGCCCTCCAGTGTGCTGAATCCGACATCGATGCCATGGGTGGGTACGAAGATCCCACTTGGCCTGGCTGTTCCGTCGTGTCACCGTCGCGGCCTCCCGGATTGATGGGGCGGATGGGATGGGTACGTTCATTGGCGCGCCGACACAGGATCTTCACTGGCGTACGCCCCCTAAAATGCAACCGGGTGCCTTCACTCCAGGCGCGGGGATGCACGAATTGGTATTCGGCCGGCAAAATATCGCGCCGCAACGGCTCCTACTATTGATCATTGCGTGAAGGGCACGTCGACGCGCTCCGGCTCATGATCGTGCCGAAGACCTTGCGGAGGTGGAAAGACGGTCTTCCCTGACGCCGGTGCGCAGCGCACGCTCGAGCTGGTCTCTACCACCGTCACAAGCGACGGGCGTGCACGTGTGCACAGACCGGCCCGCCATCGGGGCAGCGCCGTCACTGCCCGGACGGGAGCGGACGTATGAGACTGAACTATCCCGATGCCTCTAATTCCACGAGAATCGGGTTATGTGTTGTAACAGCCTGATTCTCCAATAACGGCCGAGTGAGGACACTGCGAAAATTCATAGGGTAAACCGATTAGTGTCGCCTGATGTCGCTGGTACAAAGGGAGGGACCGGAACCAGAGTTGATGACCCTTCGCGAAGTCGGCGATCAGCGGTGTCGGTGGTACTGCTCATCCCGTAGCGGTAGTGGGGTTCTTGTGGTGTGTGGAGGCTGGGTAGTGAGCACCTGTCGGGGACGATCTGGACGGCTTGTGGCGAGAGTTCGTGGTGCTCTACTCTGCAGGGCAGAAGTTCGGAATTGCCCCTGCAGGCGCCGAGAACTGCTACCGACAGTACAAGTGCCGCGGCCGTCATAGCCAGGGACACCGGTCTCCTGGATCCTGACGCGTCGCTAGTTGTTGCTTGCATCGGAACTCCCCGCCACATGTTTCTGTGCTTGGTTAGAACACTGGCACTGTGCGCGATGGCTGTCAGCCGCGCGCGGGAGCGGGCGCTGCAATCCAGCGAAAGCGGCAAGGTAGCGCGGGTTGCATTCTGGCGCATTGCTATTCGGACCACTTTCTGGGGCGGCGCACTCGGCATGCTCGCCGACTACGGGTTCGTGGCCGTCGTATTGACTTGGCTACCCTCCTACTTCGAGCAGGGCCTCGGACTCAGCCGACTGAACTCCGGGTTCCTGTTTGCCCTCCCCAGCATCACCGGGATGGGCGCTCTGCTGCTCTCGTCCGTTCTGTCCGACAGGATGGTTCGTCGCGGGCACTCCGTCCGAATTGCCCGCGGAGGTGTCTCGATCGTCGCGCTCGCACTCTGTGGGGCAATGCTGCTGGTGTTGCCCCACGTGAGCGGGACGTGGATTTCGGTGCTCCTCGTGGTCGCCGGATACGGTGTCGGGATCGCCACCCTCCCGCTGATGCAGATCGCGGTCAGCCACATCTGCCCGGAACGGCAGGTGGCCTCGACTCTCCGGGTGCTCGTCGCCGTCTACCAGGCCGCGGGGTTGTTGGCACCGTGGCTTGCGGGCCGCGTCATCGACGCCGCACCCACCCCCCGCCGAGGGATACACGACCGCGTTCCAGATGGTAGGAATCGCCGCCGTTGTCGGCGCCCTACTCATCACCCTGACCGTCAACCCCGAACGTGACCGGGCCCGGATCGCCGCACTCGACCCGCTGACCCACGCCGATGGATCCGTCGACGACGCAGTCCTCGTGTCCGGCGAGATCGACGACACGGACTGGCCGGACCGGACCACCTGACAGAACTCTGGTTTCGTCCGATCGTGGTCGTGGAAGAGGCGGGCAGCGTCGTTCGCGATCCTGCCCGCTCCGGCACTCGTCGGCAATGTGCGGTCGACCCCTCCTCGTTCTCGGTTCAGGAGTGGTTCGAGTCGAACGGCCTCCCAGCGAATATCGGACCAATCAAGGAAAACGACATGACCACGGCGGGGCACCCGGTGACGCTGATGCATGCTGCTGGCGCACCCCCCAGTCGCTCGATGTCGAAGTGGGCGAGTAGATCCGGTCCACATCGCTCCCGGAACCGGTGTTGTCGAATTGCGCTTTCGGGGCTGTCAGCGCCGGACAGCCGTCGCTGCCGCTTGGGCACGATCTTCGGCTCGAAGAGGAATTCCGGTCACCGGGCACGTCGAGCTCGACCGGGGCGACCTCGGTCAACACGGTCTTGGCTCGCCTGCCGCCCAGAGTAGTTGCTGCTGTCCCTGCCGGCCGGGTCGCTCTTGCCGTAGCCGAGGTGGTCGTCCATCTCGCCTTCGCGCGCGGACTCCACTACCAATCTGGTCAGTTTCGTAATAACCCACGGTCGCGGCCTGCGCCTGCTCGAGCAGCTCCTTCAGTCGCGCATCGCTGACACCCGGCTGAACCGAGTACGTCTCTCTCTCAGGATCAATCACATTAGTCATAGGTACGCATCTCCTTTCAGAGTTACACCGTTGTTCTCACAGTCCCGATTCCGAATGCGGCCGTGCCATGGCGTCGAGGCGGTTGCTGGCGGCTCGCCTGGAGGGTGCGATGACCGGGATGGAGATCGGTGGTCGAATCTGCTTCTGTAGGGGGAAGCTGGCGGAGCCCTGCAGAAGGGTCGAGCCGCCGCGTATGGCTAGTGCGGCTGTCAGTTTTCCGGCTTGGCATTGAATGGCGGTGATAGCACCGTTGCACACGGACACTGCGGTCTCGCCCATGGTGAACAATGCGGTAAGGTCGAACTCGACCCGGGCGACTTCCTTGTTGTCAACGATGAGAGCAACTTCTGGCTGTTGTTTGTAGTGGACTTTGTAGGACTCGACCAATGTAACGAGGATTTCCTTTCCAGGTGCAGTGAGCGTCGTGTGGGCTGCCTCAACGAGAGAATGGGCGCGCTTGAGCCCTGTTACCAGCAGGATGTCGGCATCCTGGTCGATGAATTGCAGGGATGCGGCGAGTATTCGGTTGTCCACGAGGCGGGTCGTTGCGCGGGGTAGGGCACGGCTGTTGATCCTGCGGCTATTGATGATTCCTTGCATGGGTAGGCGGCTTCTCATTCGTGTGATGAGTTCGTCGTCGCACTCTTGCCCGAAGAGTAGGAGTCGCAGAGTCGGTCGGTTTTGTCGATCAGTGGGAACCATCGTGACCTTCCTCGAAGCTATGGGCATCTTTCTCGCAGTGGATTTCGAGGTGTAGTGACGGTCCTACCGCGGGGTTGCCGGGGATGATCTGGGTTGACGCCGGTCCTTGTTGTTGACGGGTACGGAGGTGCTGTCGGATCCAGCGTCGACTTCGGCGTGTTCGCGTTGCGAATCGCGCTATTGCAACACTTCCGGAGGTGAGGACGACGGCTGCTGCGATCAGTGTCGGCGCCGTCAAATCCGCTGCGCTGGCGGCTGGGGCCGGATCGGCCGCCGTGGTCGGCGTCTCATCTGAGTTGGTGGTGGGGGTGGGCATGTCACCTGGGGTGGTGGTCGGAGTGTCGATAGAAGGACTTGTCTTTGGACTCGTCTTCATCCCACTCTGTCCGGGCAAAACCTGAAAGGTAGCTTGGGCGGTTGTCGGGTAGTCGGGGTTGGTGCAGGTGATCGTTGCGGGGTGGCTTCCGGTGGGAAGGTTTGGGACGGTCGCGGTGTAGTCGAGGGTGGTGTCGGCTTCGATCGTGGTGAGGGTGTTGTCGCCGAGGGCGACAGACCAGCCACCGGGGCAGGTGGGGAGGTCGATGCCGGAGAAGTGGAGTTCGCTGCCGGGCTGGCCGCTGCCCGGAGTCAGGGTTAGGACCGGATCCGATGGGGTGGGCAGCTCGAGCACGGTGAAACTTGCCTGTGGTGACGCGCCGTCGCATTCCGCGGCCGCGGTGTAGGTGCGCGGCTCGATGTCGGGGACCACGAAGGACGCCGTGTACAGATATGTGCCATCTGCGAAGTCCCCGCTGATGACGGACAGCGGGACGGATGCCGAGCCGATCGTAAAAGTCGGTTGTGTGGAGTTGTCGCGACAGGCGACTAGTACCCCGACGGTGTCGTCGGCGCGCCCTTGCGGCGGTGAGAGGACGAGGGAGGGAATGAAGCTGGCCGGGTCGACTGAGTCATCGCCGCCCGTACCTTGCTGTGGTGGTGGCGGGTCAATGTTCGTCGATATGTTCGATTGCCCAGATTCCGCGGTGGATGGGGACGCCGGGTCTGCCGGCTGCATCGCTGCTGGCGCCACACACGAGAGGTTGATGATGAGAATCCCTCTCAGGAGCTTGTAGCGGCCGATCACTGTCTTTCCTTTGCTGCGCTGTCTGCAATTCGCGAATGTCGTCCAACCTCGACTCGACGCGGGGTCGCTCAGTCTTCAAGTGGTCGGGCATGGTGCTGACATTGCCGGGGAGGACGTTGTGGGAGAAGAGTAGTGGGTTACGCGATTCTCGCGCGCATCGACGGTGGGCAGTCGAGTAGCGGGGAGAGCGGCGGCGAGTGGGGGCGTGAATCCGAAGATGTGGTCAGCGTCAGCAGTCGCTCTCGAGAGCTAATCTTGATCAGTGACAACAGATGCATGAGGACGGTCGTGCAGATCGGGCAAGGAGCGCGGCACATTGTCGCGTCACAGTGTCGATGCCTCGTCCGCCGGACTGGGTGGACGGGTGTTCGGGGAGGCAAAGGTCCTTCCGCACCGGCTGGTGGTCGTCATGATAGCCAGTGAGGTGAATGCACCGCGGTGCGGCGGGTTTGGGCGAGGTATGTCATGACGGTGTCGGTCTTGGATTCCTGGTCTGTGGTGACGGACAGTCCTTGCTGGCGGACCGCGTCGTCGAATCGCTTCTGCTGTTTGCCGGCGTCGGCCTCGGTGCGGATCGACAGCTCCAGGAAGTCGAAGTTTCCGACTGTCCAACGCTCGGCGTTGACGTCGGCATCGAAGTCGCCGATTCGAGTGCCCTTCCACTTCATCGCCGTGACGGGGCCGAGTGTCGTCAGTCCAGCGAAGGCGACCCGCAGGTCGGCACAGTCGGCGAGGAAACTCTTCTGGTGGTCACTGAACAGGGTGCTGATGTCACTGTCACCGGAAATTGCGGTTTCGACGAGTTCAGGATCGAGTGCCTGCACAGCTGAGGCGGCCAGGGCTCGTCGTTCACCGGCCCAATCCTGTTCCAGGCGGTACTTCTTGCCGTCTGCGGAGCTCTTTTCCCATTTCGATGTGAGTTGGCTGTGTCGGCATGGGCGGAGCTTGAGGGTCGAGTCGGCCTTGTTCTTGCTGCTGCGTAACCGAACGATCGTGGATGCCTTCAGAAGCGGCAGCGGGGACTTGATACCTGGTGTCAGATCGTCCAAGAACCAGATGTTCCACGGTGTGCCCTCTTCGAGGTGCAAGATCGATAAGGCATCTGGCACCTGGCCTGAGAGGGTCACCTTGATTTCGACGGGATTGGTGGTCATGTGAATCTGTCCTTTGAGGGTGTGGGTGGCGCTTCCGCGGTGGAGGCGGTGGACGTGGTCGGTCTGCTTCTGCGTTGCGGGTCCCGGTTCAGGGTGTCCTGTTGTTGCCGTTTGGTGAGTTGACTGCGGGCGCGTACCGGCATTGTCCGATGGTGTTCCGTCGGATGGGATGCGGTAGGTGGTCGCCGCGGCTGCGGGCACCTCTGCGCTGCCAGTTCCAAATGGGCGCCAGGTCTGTGTGTTGATTGAGAACTCGCACAAGGATGCGGATCTGGTCAAGGTCGATGCCGGTGGTGGGGTGGAGTTTTTGGTAGTCGTTCCCCGCTGTGGGGGACGCGCTTCGCGGATCGATCTGGTCGGGGGGAAAGGCCATGAGTAGGTCGGTTGCTGTTCGGATGCCGAGTTGGCGTAGTTGGACTCGGGTCTGCGTGCCTGCGCGGCTGCTTGGGCCGAGGCTTCCACTGAGCTGTGCAGACCAGGTTCCTGGTTCGGCCGATGGGATTCTTGGTGAAGTTCCGCTGTTGGCCTCGCGTAGGGATTGCCGGCGCTCTCGGCCGGTCACTTCGGCGTGGTCGAGGTGGAGGTAGAGGTGTGCCTGGTCGATCCAATCCACGAGTCGTCCGAGCGGGACCCGGGTGTGGAGGATGACGTCGACGAGGTTCGCCGTTGCTAGGCTCTGCATGTCTTCGATGCCTTCTTCGACGAGTCGGGACTCGTACCAGACGTTGAGTCCGTCGATCTGATGGAGCGGATAGTCGGGTGTGAGTTGCGGGACGGCTGTGCGGAGGGCGACGGCTGCGGTCCTGTGTAGTGCGTAGATGCCGACGACGGGGAAGGCTCCGACGACGAAGGCGATCGCGGCTTGGATGCCTAGGTCGATGTTGTCGATCAGTTGATAGAGCGGTAGCAGGACGGTGAACACGACGATGATGCGCAGAAGTGTCGAGGCGTAGGCGCTGGGGCGGAGGTCGCTCTGGAAGAACCGGCGGATCAGGCTTTGCACCGTGAAGGCGTATGCGCCGAGAAATCCGAACTTCAATATGTCCCACACCGTGTCAGGGTTCTGGACGAATCCTAGGTCCCACAGAACCGCGGTCCAGCACGTGGCAAGGACGGTTGTGGCGAGGAAGACGGGGAACAGGGTCTCGGTCTTGACGGCGAAGTCGGACTCGCTGCCCGCGGAGGAAACGGCGCGGCCATAATAGGCGTTGAATTTCTTGCGGTAGATGTTGTGTTCGTCCTCGTAGCGGTAGCCGTTGTCGGCCAGCCACTCGTGGTGGAACTCGGAGGCTTTTGGTGGACGCGGTAGGTATCTCGCCTCGTCCACGCCGAGGCGGTGCAGGTGGATGACGTATTCGTCCCACAGCGCACCGGCGCGTTGCCCGAGAAACCGGACGTACAGCCAGCATGGTAGGAACGACAGGACCCAGACGGTGAAGATCCGCAGGACTCCCGTGGACTGGTCAGCGTCTGTGCTGATGCGGTCCGTTCCGCCCCATACGGTGAAGAATGCTGTGGCGATGGGTACCAGGATCAAGATTTGCATCCATGCGAGTGCAACTTTGCGGTCGAGCCACTGTGGGATTTGGTGGAGGAACGATGCGCGTGTGCCGGCCGTGATGGCCCGGCTGGTGGGATCCTGAGTCAGTGCGAGCAGTGCCTCTCGCGCGTGCGCGTCCCGGTCGAGTGCGTTCTGCACGCGTTGTGTCAGAAGTTTCTGGCTGTTTCGCTTCGTGGTGTCTGTGAGTAGTCCGTCGAGGGCCGGATTATTGGTGATCAGAGTGCCGAGTTCGACCGATATCGTGCAGCGTATTCGCTCGTTGTCGGTGAGCCACTGCGCTGCGGCGCGTGGGGTGTCGGGTCTGTGGCTCGAGTCGGTCGCTCGGCAGTTCACCGCTAGTCGGAGGGCCTGCGAGAGGTCCTCTACCAAGGTCCGTGTTCGTCTGTCGGGGTCCATGACGCCCTTCCTCTGGGGATCGTTCTCGTCCCTGGTCCCGGTCGTTGACTGCCTCTGCCGCCGAAATGGCCAGTTCCGTTCCCTCTCGACGTGCGATGACTGTGGCCGGCCGCTCGGCTCCGGTTTCGTTGTTGTCGTGGCACGGTGCTGATCGAGAGGGTTCGTCGCGGTGCTTCCGGGGCTCGGCCAGTCGCCGACGCCTCGAAATCGACTGAGCAGTGTGTTCAGGCTGCTGCGGCGAGCGTCCGGTGTCACTGGTGCGTACTCGGTAGGGTGGCCACCGTGGAGGGTGCGATCCGGACGTTGTGTGCGGTCAATTATGCTATTTGCAAGCGGGTGTCAGGTATTGACGATCTAACCGTACGTGCTCCGTGTCGGCCGATCGTGAGTAGTGGCCTACCTGTTTCGCGTCGAGCGATTCCATTCGCTCCACGCGGGGAGATTTGTGTGCGGACGCGGGTTCTGGTGGTCGGTCCTGGCGGCGAGGTAGCGGAATGTTCCGGTGTAGTGGTAGTTGATATCGGGCGCTGGATCGAGTTGGTGGCTTGAGGGGATGACCCGGCTCGTTTGTTGCTGGGCGCTGAATCTGCTGACGCCGGCGTAATTGGGTGTGCAGCGATGACGGCGCTCATGGTGGGCCCGTGTCGACGACTACATCCAATCGCACCAGGATCCGGTTCGTGTTGGTGGCAGCGCTTTCTCGCCGCACGCCGTCACGTCGGTCGCCGAAGAAACGAGCTGGCGACCGGGCGACCCGCACCCGGGGCTGATCCTGATCACCGATGCGGAGGCGCTGAATGCCCCTCTGAGGGCGGTGGGCCCGGATCGGGACGGGTCGATGAACCGGAGCCGCTCGCCCTGGGTGGCCTGCCTGGGACTTGGAAACGGCGCTGCGTGGCCGGCGGGAGTTGGGCTGCAGCCGGCCTGCGGTGACGTCACGGTGATCCGCACGCTGCGTTTGGTGTTGGCGATCACCGGGTCGAGGGGGCCGTCGGGCCGCAGCTCGCTGCGGTCGTAGTCAGGGAATTCGGATCCCCCTCCGCGGGTAGTGACCTGATTGCGGGACGCACCAGCGGCGACGATCACATCAGCGGCGGCGGCACGATCGTTGCTGAGCGCGAGCTTGTACTCGTCGCTGGCCCCAGTTCGCGGTCGTGCCGACGATTTCGATGCGGCGGCCGGAGTCGCTGGCGAGGCGTGTGCCGACTTCGACAAGCGTGTCGCGGGCTGCATCCGGGTCCCGGAATTCCGCGGTGTCCTGAATGAACCCGAGCTGCGAGGCGTGTCGAACACTGTGGTGCCGCAGAAGTTCATCGGGGTGGCTGCAGCCACCGGAATCGGGTTCACCGTGTATTCGGTGGAGGGGCCGCTGCCGGTGCGGGGCACGCGCAGGTCGGTGACGGTCGAAGCGCCTGCAGCCGGCAGGACCTGGGTGTAGATCTCGGCGAGGTTGTGCCGCTCGGCCTGACGCAGTGGCATCGGGGCGCGGTCGGCGGCAGTGTAGCCGATCCCGGTCAGAACTAGATCGGTGCGGACGGCACCGAACCGGGGCAACGCCCCGTGCGGCAAGAGCGGCAGCAACCTCATCACCCGATGCACTCGTCGCTCCGGGCGCAGTGACGTCGAGTTCGCCGCGATCGGAGTTGCCCGCACCGATGGTCACGATGGTGTTGCACTCGACGCCGGCGCTGGTCGCTGCGTCGGCGGCCAACGACACCGCCCCGAGGGTGCCATTGCCGTCCGACTCCGCCTCCAGCCCCGAGATCGTGTCCAAGATCGCCTTCTTCGCGTTCGCGGTGTCTTTCTTGAAGGCGTCCGGGTTGGAGTCGTCAACGTGCGGCCGGTACGAAGCCACGATGGAACGTCCGCCGACACGCAGGTCCATGCCGGCCGGAGTGCGTACTCATCCCGGGCGTGTGACGCCGCGGCTGGGTCTCGGGCTTCCTCGGGTCGCGTCCAGAAGATTCGAGTAGTCCACTACCCGTGTCGCCGGCATCGCAGAGGCCGAGAATCGGACTGGGACTGAATCCGAGCGAGAAAGGCGAGGCGATGGGCTGGAGCGCATGGATTCCGATGGGGCAGCCAACTGGCGGCTACTTCGACAAGCCGGCCACGATCTGCCGCAACGCGGACGTCACCAACATCTACGCCAGGGGCACCGACAATGCGCTGTGGCAACGGGCGTACTGGAGTGGTAACTGGCACGACTGGGAGAGGCATAACGACGGCGGCGTGCTCGCATCGGCGCCCAGCCTCGGCTCGATGGGTCCCAATCACGAGCACGTATTCGTGCGTCGCACCGACGGCAAGGTGTGGCAGAAGTTCTGGACCGCGGCGGGTGGGTGGAGCGGCTGGTTCGATATCGG